>Ga0209048_10000169_pt1 | contig 68780 bp, 57 predicted proteins | sample FrelakmetCRP12CR_FD_187146 | JGI IMG/M metagenome (GOLD analysis project Ga0209048, IMG submission 187146) | Freshwater lake sediment microbial communities from the University of Notre Dame, USA, for methane emissions studies - CRP12 CR (SPAdes)... | ecosystem: Environmental > Aquatic >...
GTCGGCATGACGACCGTGGCGCGGATGCCGAGCAGGCGCGACACCAGCGCCACGGCCTGAGCGTGGTTGCCGGACGAGAAGGCAACCACGGCCGACACCTTCTGCCGCTCGGTCTCGGCCTTGATCTTGTTGTACGCGCCGCGGAACTTGAAGGCGCCGCCGCGCTGCAGGTTCTCGGCCTTGAAGAAAACGTTCGCGCCGGCCGCCTCGTCGAACTGCCGCGAGTGGAGCACGGGCGTCGAGTGCGCCACCCCGGAAAGACGCGCTCTTGCCTGCTCGATGTCGGCCCAGGTCAGCATGCGCCCCTGTCTCCTTCCCGCGACGCGACGAGGCCCGATTCTAGTATCTCGGCCTTCCACGCCGCGATCGCCGCAAGCGCGCGGTCGGCCATCTGCTGTCGGCGCAGCTGCTTGTCGCGCACGGGGGAGTGCGAGGAATCCTCGATCAGCCCGAAGGTCACGTTCATCGGCTCGAACTTTTCCGAGGGCGGCCGCTCCGAGCAGTGCCTCGCGAGCGAGCCGATCGCCGTTGTGTACGGCACGGGCACGGGCTCGCGGCCCTCGAGGATCTGGGCGAGCGCGAGGCCCACGGCGAGGCCGGTCGCCGCGCTTTCGACGTAGCCCTCCACACCCGTGATCTGCCCGGCAAAGAAGAGGCGCGGCTCCCGCCGCATGCGCCAGAACCGGTCGAGATGGGCGGGGGCGTGGATGTAGGTGTTGCGGTGCAGCATGCCGTACCGCGCGAAGACCGCGTGCTCGAGGCCCGGGATCATCCGGAACACGCGCTGCTGCTCGGGAATCTTCAGCTTCGTCTGGAAGCCGACGAGGTTGTAGTGCTCCTTCGCGAGGTCGTCCTGGCGCAGCTGCACGACAGCCCAGGGGTTTCTCCCGGTGCGGGGATCGGGCAGGCCCATGGGCTTCATGGGCCCGTGGCGCAGCGTTTCCCTCCCGCGCTCGGCCATGACCTCGATCGGCAGGCAACCCTCGAAGTAGATGCCCTTCTCGAAGTCCTTGATCGGCACCGTCTGGCCCGAGAGCAGCGCGTCGAGCAACGCCTCGTACTCTTCGCGCGACAGCGGGCAGTTCCAGTAGTCCTCGCCGCCGCCCTTTCCATAGCGCGAGAGCGCGTACATCTTCGAAAGGTCGAGCGACGAAGCCTCGACGATCGGGGCCATCGAGTCGTAGAAGTAGAGGTCCTCGGTGCCGAGCAGTTCTCCGATGGCGCGGTCGAGCGCGGGCGAGGTCAGGGGCCCGGTCGCCAGCACCACGAAGCCCTCCGCCGGGATCTCACGCGCCTCCTCCCGGACGAGCTCGATCTCGGGCCGCGCGGCAAGCGCCTCGGTGACGGCCTCGGCGAAGACACCCCGATCCATCGCGAGCGCGTCCCCGGCCGGCACCGCCGCGGCCCGCGCCGAGCGGATGACGAGCGAGTCGAGCGCCTCCATCTCGCGCTTCAAGAGCCCGACGGCGTTGCGCGGGTTGTCCGAGCGGAACGAGTTCGAGCACACGAGCTCGGCGCAGCGGTCCGTCTGGTGGGCCGATGTCCCGACCTTCGGCCGCATCTCGACGAGCCGAACGCGGTGGCCCCGGCGCGCGAGCTGCCACGCGCACTCCGATCCCGCAAGACCGGCGCCGACGATCGTGACGGAGGATGCTCCCATGGGGACCCGGGATTCTACCGGCATGTCCCGCGTGTCAGGCCCTGCGCCGCCGCGACAGCGGGACGACGAAGCGGATCGAGGTCAGCCGCGAAGAGAAGGCCGCGATCTTGTTGTCCACGAGCCCGGCCGCGAGGCCCGCCTTCTGCACGTCGAGCCACACGTACGGAAACCGGAGGTCCCGGGCGAAGGGCTTCTTCGGAAAGACGACCCAGAGCGATCCCGACGGCTCGAGCATCGCCGCGAGCTCGCGGAAGAAGGCCGAGAGGGAGCCCTCGGCCGGGACCTCGGCCATGAGCCAGGCGTGGGGCCCGGGAGGGAACTTCTCGACGCGCTCGACGAGAGGGCCGAAGACCTCGCGCATCGTTCGCACGAACTCGGGCGTGCTTCCCGAGGCCCGGGCCGGCGCTCCGGCTGGCAGGGAAAACTTCTCCCAGGGAGACTTCATGGCCCGCGCAGGGCGCGCAAGCGCCTTCTACGCCTTTGCGCTGCGGCGCGCTCGGGGGCTGGCGGCCTTCGCAGGCCTGGCGGCTTTCGCAGGCTTCGCGGCCTTGCCAGCCTTAGCGCCCTTCGCGGCCCTCGCGCCCTTGCCGGCGGCGGGAGCCGGCGGCTCGGGCGGAATCTCGGGAATGATCTCCACGATCGGCGGCAGCTCCCCCGGGGGTTTCTCGAAGCCGCACCCCGCCTTGTCGCAGGCAAAGACGTTCCCGGACTTGCGCTCGCGGTAGAGCAGGTACTTGTTGCCGCACTGCGGGCACGTCTCGGGAACAGGACGAACCGACAGCGAGAAGTCGCAATTCGGATAGTTCACGCAACCGTAGAACGGGCGGAAGCGCCCGCGCCGCTCCGCGATGATGCCGTCATCCTTGGGACACCGCACGCCCGTGTCCTTGATCGGCTTGGGCGGCTTGAACTTGCAGGCGGGGTAGTTCGAGCAGGAGACGTAGGCGCCGAAGCGGCCGTGCCGGCGGACGAGCCCATTGCCGCAGCGCGGGCACGTCTGGCCGGTCGGCTCGTCCGGGCGCGCCTCGGCCTTGCCGCCCGCGACCGCGACGTTGACGACGTTGCGGCACTTCGGGTACGCGGTGCATCCGAGGAAGCTCGAGCCCGTGCGGCTCTGGCGCAGCTTCATCGGCTCGCCGCACTCGTCGCACGTCGTCTTCTCGATCTCCGACACGTCGACGACGTCTTCCTCGGGGTCCGGGATGTTCAGCGTGTAGGTGCATCCCGGATAGCCGCTGCACGCGACGAAGAGGCCGTTCTTGCCCATGCGGAGCTTGAGCTTCTTGCCGCACTGCGGGCACTTTTCGTCGATCGCGGGAACGACCGAGAGCTTCAACTTCTTCGCGTCGGCCAGCAGGATCCCCGCCTTGCCCGAGACCATGCCCTCGAGCGCCCGGTTGCGGTCGCGGGTGAAAGTCTTGTCGAACTCCGAGAGCGCCTTCGTCCACGAGAGCTTGCCCTCTTCGACCTCGTCGAGCGCCTCCTCCATCCGGGCGGTGTAGGAGGTCTCGAAGAAGTCGTCGAAGTACGGAATGAGCAGCTCGATCACGGTCCGCCCGAGTGCGGTCGGGATGAACCGGCGGTCCTTGCGGTGGACGTAGCGGCGCTCCTCGATCTTGCGCAGGATCTCGACGTACGTCGAAGGCCGGCCGATGCCGTTTTCCTCGAGAAACTTCACGAGCGAGGCCTCGTTGAAGCGCGGCGGCGGCTGCGTTGCCTTCTTTTCGGGCGTGACCGCGACGAGCTTCAGGGTCTCGCCCTGTGCGAGCGGCGGCAGCTTCGGCGAGTCCTTGTCCGTTTCCTCCTCGTCCTCCTCCGAGATCCCGTAGGCGGCGAGGTAGCCCGAGAACTTCAGGGTCGAGCCCGAGGCGCGGTAGACGGCGCGGCCCGCCGTGACCTCGGCCGACGTCGTGTCGTAGACGGCCGGCGCCATCTGCGAGGCGACGAAGCGCTGCCAGATCAGGCGGTAGAGCTTCGCCTCGTCGGGGGCGACGTGTTTCGCGACCTCGTCGGGCGGCAGGTCGAGGTACGTCGGGCGGATCGCCTCGTGGGCGTCCTGCGTGTCGCGCCGGCTCTTGAAGTAGCGCGGCGACTCGGGCAGCGACTCGGGGCCGTACTGGCCGCCGATCATCTCGCGGACCGCCGTCAGCGCGTCCGGCGACACTCGCGTCGAGTCGGTGCGCATGTACGTGATCAGGCCGACCGTGCCGCGCCCCGGGATCTCGCGGCCTTCATAGAGGCGTTGCGCGATCTGCATCGTCCGCCGCACGGCGAACCCGAGGCGCCGCGCCGCGGCCTGCTGGAGCTGCGAGGTGATGAAGGGCGGCGCCGGATTCTTACGGCGCTCGGAACTTTCGACGGACGCGACTTTCCAGGTGGCGCCGGCGACGTCGTCGCGAACGCGCATCGCCGAGGCTTCGTCGGGCAGGCGCGGGTCGGAGCCGTCGAACTTGAGCTTCTCTCCGTCGAAGGAGGACAGGCGCGCGGTGAAAGGCGGCGGCGTCTTGCCTTCCAGGGTCGCGTCCATGGACCAGTACTCGACCGGGACGAAGGCCTCGATCGCGCTCTCGCGCTCGCAGATGATTCGCAGCGCGACCGTCTGCACGCGGCCGGCGGACAGGCCGCGCCAGATCTTCTTCCAGAGCAGGTCCGAGACCTCGTAGCCGACGAGCCTGTCGATGATGCGCCGGGCCTGCTGCGCGTCCACGAGGCGTCCGTCGATCTCGCCGGCGTCTTCCATCGCGGCGAGCACGGCCTTCTTCGTGATCTCGTTGAAGCGGACGCGGCGGAAGACCGTCTTGCCCGAGCCGGGCTTCAAGGCCTCCTGGAGGTGCCAGGAGATCGCCTCGCCCTCGCGATCCGGGTCGGCGGCGAGGTAGACGTTGTCGGCGGCCTTCGCCGCTCTCTTCAGGTCGTTGATCGTCTTCTCTTTGCCGGCGAGCAGCTCGTACGACGGCTTGTAGGCGTCCTCCCGGTCGACGCCGAGGCCCTTGCGGGGCAGGTCGCGGACGTGGCCGTACGAGGCGAGGACCTTGAAGTCCTTGCCGAGAAACTTCTCGAGCGTCTTCGCTTTTGCGGGCGACTCGACGATGACGATGGACTTAGCCATTTTGGGCGACGGACGGTCTCACATAAGGAAAGAAAGAGCAAACGGGCTCGGTGGCAGCCGGTTTCAACAAAGTCGTATTCCCGGGACGGCAGGCTGCCGCGGAAAGGCCGCTCTCACCGCCTCACCACCCCGTAGCGTCCCCCCGCGGCCGGCACGGCGACGCCGGCCCCTTCGAGCTCGAAGAGGCTCGCCAGCACCGTCGCCGCCGGAAGATCGAGCGCGCGCGCGAGGTCCTCGGCCGAGAGCCCCTCCTCCCGGCAGAGGGCGTCGAAGATGCGCCGGGCCTCCGCGGAGATTTCGGCCGCCGCCAGCGGCGAGACCGCGGCCGGAAGGCGCGGCGTCCCGACCGACGGAAAGAGCTCCGCCAGGACGTCCTCGGCGCCCCGGCACAGGATCGCGCCGTCGCGCAGCAGCTCGTGGGCGCCGGCGGACGTCGGCGAGAACACCGAGCCGGGCACGGCAAAGACGTCCCGGCCGAAGTCGTTGGCGAGGCGCGCCGTGATGAGCGAGCCCGAGCGGCGCGAGGCCTCGACGACCACCACGCCGGCCGAGAGTCCCGCGATGATGCGATTTCTTATCGGGAAATTCTGGGGACGCGGCTCCGCTCCCGGGGGGTACTCCGAGACGAGCAGGTGCTCGGCGCAGAGACGCTCCTTGAGGGACCGGTGTTCGCGCGGATAGTCGACGTCCAGGCCGCAGCCGAGCACGGCAATCGTCCCTCCGGGGCCCTCGAGCGCGGCCTCGTGCGCCGCGGCATCGACACCGCGCGCGAAGCCGGATACGACCGCCACTCCGGCCCCGGACAGCTCCCGGGCCAGCCGCCACGCGACGTCGCGGCCGTACCGCGAGGCGTCCCGCGAACCCACGATCGCGACGGCAGGCAGGCGCAGCCGCTCGATCCGTCCGAGCGCATAGAGGAGAAAAGGCGGGTCGGCGATTTCCGAGAGGGCCGCCGGATACTCCTCGTCGAAGGCCGTCACCAGGCGCAGGCCCCCACGCTCGATCCCCGCCGCCCACCGCAGGGTCTCCGCGTCGTCCGGCCCGGCGAGGACGGCCCGGGCCAGCTCGCGCGAGCCGAAGTCAGAGGCGAGGTCGTCCTCGTTCGAGGCCAGGAGAGCCTCGACGCCCCCGCGCGCCCGCAGAACGGGCCAGAGACGCTGGGGTGTCAGCGCGCGTCCCCGGGCCCAGGACAAAGCGGCGCACCGCGAGGCCAAACCCAAACTCACCGCTTTAACGTACTCCTCATGAAGGGTGACTCGACAATTCCGGGATCCGAAGGCGACAGGAAACCTATAATACCGACCCTGCCGCCAGGCGCGAGGCGAAGGAGACGCTTGAAGCTGGACCGCATCGTCGTTCTCTGCTTACTCATTGTCGCGGGAGCCTGCACGTCCTACTCCCAACCGGAGAAGGCCTCGACGCAGATCGCCTTCGGCACCAAGGTCGCGAAGCAGGGTCTCTGGCGCGAGGCGGCCTTCCGGTACGAGCAGGCCGTCACGAAGGCGCCCGACAACGCCCGCGCTCACAACAATCTCGCCGTGGCGCTCGAGGCCAGCGGCGACTTCGCGCGAGCGCTCGCCGAATACAAGCGGGCGCTCGAGATCGATCCCAACAACAACTACATACGCCGCAACTACGCCCGCTTCGCCGAGTTCTACACGGCGTACACGAAGACGACCGGAAAGGCCTCCGGTGCTCCGTAAGGCCGCCCGGCGGGCCGCCGCCGCGCTCGTCGTCCTTCTCGTCGCCGCAGTACCGGCGCTCGGGGGCGTGGATCAGGTCAAGCTGCGTCTGCCCCTGAAGCCGAAGCTGCCGCTGCGCGGCAACGAGCGCATCGCGCTGGCTCCGTTCATCCTCGTCACGGACCCGGAGAAGGCCAGGGACAAGCGGCTGCAGAACGTGGACGTCCAGGCCGAGTTCCACCGGTTCCTGAAGAAGCAGCTCGAGAAGAAGACCAAGTTCGACGTCATCGAGACGCCGCCCGACGTCAAGCTCCCGACCCAGAACCTTGCCGACCTCGCGCGCGCCCAGGAGTTCTGGGCGGCCGTGGGCACGCAGACCTCGGCCGAGCTCGTGGTGTCGGGCAGCCTCGAGTTCCGCGTCGAGGACCGCTCGGGCTACAAGACCGAGGAGTACCAGTCCCCCATCGACGGCCGGACCTACTACCGCCAGGTCTACGTCGAGCAGACCGGGTTCGTTTTCGACATCGTTTTCCTCGTCCTCGACGGCCGCACCGGCGAAAAGCTCCTCCAGGACGAGTTCAAGGACTTCCGGCAGACCGGGAGCCGCCAGCGCGACGAGCTGCAGGGCCTCTTCGAGAACCTGTTCTCGCTCGAGAACCAGATTCTGAACACCTTCGTCCCGCGCGACCGCGAAGCGGAGCGCTACATCTTCACCGACTAACGGCGCACGTTTCTCAACGTCATGAAACAACTCCTGCTCGCCGTCTTGTTCGCCCTGGCCGCCGCCGCCCCCGCGGCCGCCCAGGTGCCGGTCGTCAGTCCGTACAACGACTACTTCGGCAAGAACAAGATCATGTACGACACCTTCGACTGGAAGATCTACCACTCGACGCACTTCGCGATCTACTTCTACGACCGCGACGCCGTCTCGCTGCAGAAGGTCGCCTCCTACGCCGAGAGCGCGTACGACGAGATCTCGCGGGCCCTGAACTTCCAGATCCCGAAGCCGATCAACATCATCTACTACTCGACCCACTCCGAGTTCGAGCAGACGAACACGCTGCAGGAATTCATCCCCGAGGGCGTCGGCGCCTTCGCGCTTCCGACCCGCAACCGCATGGTTCTGCCCGTCGATCTGCCCGACGAGAAGCTCGAGAAGCTCGTCGCGCACGAGCTGACCCACGTCTTCCAGTTCGAGATCTTCTTCGGCGGCAACTTCATCCGGGCCTACACCTCCGGCGCGCCCCAGTGGCTGACCGAGGGCATGGCGTCGTACTTCGGCAACGACGAAGACAGCAAGGACGAGATGGTCCTGCGCGACGCCGTCCTGAACGACCAGGTCCCGGAGATCGCCGAGCGTCAGATCTACGGCTTCTTCGCCTACCGCTTCGGCCACGCCGTCTTCGACTTCATCCGGGCCGAGTGGGGCCCGGACGGCGTGCGCGACTTCGTCTTCGACTACCGCGGGCAGCTCGGGCCCAATCTCGACCGCGTTTTGAAGCGCACCTTCGGCGTCTCGGCCGAGGACTTCGACATCCGGTTCCGCCGCTTCCTGCGCAAGCGCTACTTGAAGATTCTGACCGACACGGGCGAGCCGATCGACTTCGGCGACCGGGTCCGCCTCACGGAGGAAAACAGCTCGGTCGAGGTTTCCATCCGCGCCTTCCCGTCGGGCGACCTCGGAGCGGCAATCTCCACCCTCGACGAGGACGCCAACGTCGTCGTGGTGTCGCCCCGCGACCGCAAGCTCCTGAAGAACCTGACCAAGGGCTACAAGACCGAGTACGAGTACATCGTCGCGCAGTGGCTGACGACCGGCCCGGTCGGCGGCGTGGACCTCGCGGTGTCGCCCGACGGCAACTCCATCGCCGTCTTCGTCCGCCGCGAGCGCGGGCGCGAGCTGCTTCTCTTGAACGCCCTCGACGGCTCCATCCTCCAGATGATCCCGATGCCGGGCCTCGACCAGCAGTTGAATCCGGCCTTTTCTCCCGACGGGCGCACCATCGCCTTCCGGGCCATCGCCAACGGGCACGCGGACATCTTCACCTACAACCTCGACACGAAGACGACCGCCAACCTCACGGGAGACGACGCCTACGACTACGCGCCGGCCTACTCGCCCGACGGCCAGTGGCTCTACTACTCGTCGGTCCAGGGCACGAAGGCGAAGATCTTCCGCATCCGGCCGGGTGTCGCGGGTTCGCGCGAGCAGATCACCTACGGCAACTGGAACGACGAGGACTCCTCGCTCTCCCCCGACGGCAAGACGCTCTACTACGTCTCGGACCGCGTCAACGGCATCTTCAACGTCTACGCGATCAACCTCGAGAACGGCGAAACGAGCCTCTACACGAACGTCGTGGGCGGCTGCTTCTCGCCCGCCGTCCTCGTCGGCCGCGACGGCACCGAGCGGCTGGTGTTCTCGGCCTACTACAAGCGCCGGTTCATGCTCTACGTGACCGACGCGAAGAAGCCGTTCCACCGGCTTGCGGAATTAAACCCCGCACCCTCGCCGGCCGGCCCGACGACGATCCCGCCGTACCAGCCTCCGATCGAAGTCTCCATCGACCCGGAGAAGATCGACAAGAAGCCGAGCCGCAAGCTCATTCTCGAGGACGCGGCGATCAACGTCGGGCTCGCCTCCGACCAGACCTTCCTGTCGAACACCTACCTCGTCTTCGGCGACAACCTGGGCGACCAAAGGCTCATCCTCGCGCTCCAGTCGGTGTCCTCCTTCATCAACTACCAGGCCGCGTTCATCGATCAGTCCAAGCGCCTCGCCAAGGGCATCGAGGCGTACTACCAGAGCCAGTACTACACCGTCTTCGACACGTCGAACAACACGCTCACGCGCATCAGCAACCCGTTCAAGTTCATCGGCGGTAACGTCTTCGGGGCCTATCCGCTCAATCGTTATTACCGGCTCGAGGGCAGCGTCGGGTTCATCTCGCGCAAGTACGGCGACCAGAACTTGCTCTACTACCCGTTCTGGAACACGCAGACAAACAGCCGCGACTCCTGGTATGCGAACAACAATTACCCGTCGTTCGGCACGAAGCTCGTCGGCGACACGGCCGAATTCCAGGACTTCGGGCCGATCTCGGGACGCCGCCTTTCGCTCGGACTGACCTACGCCCCCTATACCGGTGGCACGAAGATCCCGGGCGCGAGCGGCTCGACGCTCACCTGGGACGTGACCGCCGATCTGCGCCACTACTTCAAAATCACCCGGCGCTCTCTGATCGCGGCGCGGCTCTACGGCTTCCGAGCCGACGGCGTCCAGCCCGACGTGCTTTCCTACGGCGGCCTCGACACGCTGCGCGCGCTGCCCATCTATGGCATCTACGGAAACTCCGCCGCATTCCTGAACCTCGAGTACCGGTTCCCGCTCATCGACTTCGTCGCAACCCCGATCCTGGGGATGCGCGACATCCGGGGCAAGCTCTTCGTGGACGTCGGGGGCGCGAAACTCAAGAACCAGCCGTTCCAGTTCTGGTCCAACTACACCCTTTGCGGCATCCGGGGAGTCGACATCGAAGGCTGCAATCATAGGACCGGCGGGCTGGCGGACTACGGCTTCGGGCTGGGGGTGAACTTCCTCGGGCTGCCTCTCCACTTTGAGTTTGCGAGGCAGTGGAACTTCAAAGGAACGCTCACTCCCCCACAGTGCTTCGCGACCGGCCTGACGGCTCAGCCGACGGACAGCTGCAGCAATTTCAGGTTCCTCTTCTTCATCGGCCCCGATTTCTAGGACGCCACCGCTGCCCTCGAGAACGACGCTCGCCGTCCGCGCGCTCGGCCCCTACGGAGGCTCGGCGCCCGGATACCGGATGACGACCTTCCTGCTCGACGGCGACACGGCGTTGGACGCCGGCGCGCTGACCGATGCCCTGTCGCTCCCGGCCCAGCGCCGCATCCGCCGCGTCGTGCTCACCCACGCGCACTTCGACCACGTCGCGTCGCTGCCCTTCCTGCTCGAGAACCTCTACGGACGCGGCGAGCCCCTCGAGGTCGTCGCTCCAGCGCCAGTGCTCGCGTCCCTGCGGCGCCACCTCTTCAACGACGCAATCTGGCCGGACTTCACGCGCCTTCCCTCGCGCGCGAAGCCGACGCTCGTCTATCGAACGGTCCCGGCCGGCCGGCCCTTCCGTGCGGGCGGTCTGACCTTCGTGGCGCTGCCCGTCGACCACCTCGTGCCCGCCTACGGGTATCTCGTCTCCAAGCCCGGCAAGGCGGTCCTCTTTTCGGGCGACACGATGCCGACCGAGCGGCTCTGGGCGTACGCGCGCCGCGCCCGGGACCTCGAGGCGATCTTTCTCGAGGTTTCGTTTTCCGACGCGCAGGCCAATGTCGCGCGCGCCTCCTGCCACCTGACGCCGCGCCTTCTCCCGGGCGAGCTCGCGAAGGCCCCGCCGCGCGTGCCCGTGTACCTGTACCACATGAAGCCGCCGTCGCTTTCGCGCATCCGGCGCGAAGTCGCGGCGCTCGAGCAGCCGCGGCTACGGCTGCTGGAATCGGAGCGGAGTTTCCGCTTCTAAGCCTTCACCCGCGGCTCTTCACAACATTCGCGCCCACGCGAGAAGGTCCACGGCGAGCGCGCCGGCGAAGCGGCCGCGCAACGAGTCGTTTCTCAAGAGCTCATCGCGCCGGCCGGGAAGGACCGCCTCGCGCAGCAGATAGGTCTTCCCTGCGCGCTCGAGCGTGCCGTAGAAGGACGCCGTCGTGCTCCCGCCCCGGCTGCGGCGCACCGAGATCCGCCGGGCCGCCGGATCGACCGCGACGTCTTCATCGATTCCCGCCGCGGGATCACCTCCCGGAGCGGCCAGGGCCATCCGGAATCCGCCCGGGATCTCGCTCTCGGCCACGACCTCGGCCATCCCGCTGACCAGACGCCGGTAACCGCTCGCCGTCGCGATGGCGTCGAACGCGTCCGCGGGCGAGGCGCTCGTTTCCAGGTAGGCCGTGAGGGTCGGCTCCTTCTGCGTTGCGGCCACCCGTCCCGCTCGAGCGAACGCGCGGGCGAGGATTTCGGTCTCGATGCCGAAGCACTCGGCGAGGGCCGCTTCGGGCTCGGCCGAGAGTGGCAGCCGCAGGCGCGAGTGCAAGTCGTCGACCCGGAGCTCCCCCATCGCGAAGGAAAGGACGCGATTGCCGAGGTCGCGGCGCAGGCAGACGTCCCGCAGAAACCGCGACCCTGCGCAATACGTGTCGCGCCAGAGGGCCGTGAACCGCTCCTCGGAGACCGGGGCCGAAAACACCTCGAGCGCGCGCGGCCCCTCGGGGACCCCCTCGCGGAACTCGACTCGGAATCCGAGGGCCGTCTCGACGACGGCGAGCTCTCCCCGGTCCGTCGCCGCGGCGCCGGCTCGGGCAGGGAGGATCGCGGGCAACGGGAACCCGACGTCCACGATCGACTCCCCTGCCGCGGTTTCGACGAGAAGGGCCGCATGGTCGTCGTCGCGCTGCACTTTTCCGAGCAGACGCCGGCTCCGGAAGCCGAGCTCCGTCAGGAGCGTCTGGAACGCGGCGACCCGGGCGAAGCAGGTCCCGCCGGTCCCGCTCTCGAGATGCTCTGCCCAGAAGACGTCCGGCGTCCGCGGCTTCGCGTTCGCGTCGGCGACCTCCGCATCGCGGACGATCTTCGAGGCGTTCTCGAAAGGCACCCTCGCGTTGAAGCGCGCGAAGAGGGCTTCGAGAAAGCCGGCGCCCGGCTCGGCCCGGGAAAGATCGAGGGCCTCGAGGACGTCGTCGGCCGGGATCACGCCTCTCGGCTCTTCAGCCGCGCCACCATGTCGCGGATCCTGAATTGCGCGTCGTCCGAGAACCAGAAGTCGAGGAACGGATCGTGGTCGCGCGCCTGGTCGAAGCGCGCGATCGCCGCCGCGCGCGAGCGCAGCTTGACCGCCGCATACGCGGCGCCCGAAAGGCCGGAAAGAAAGCGCGCGCGCTCGAGGGCGCGATCGAGGAGCTCGGCGGCCGGGACGACGCGGTCGACGAGTCCGATGCCGAGCGCCTGCTCGACCGTGACGCTCTCCCCCGTCGCGGCCAGCCGCTCCATGTGGCGCGGCCCCACGACGTGGCGGAAAGGCTCCATGAGGCAGGCCGGCACCGACACGCCGAGGATGACCTCCGAGAGACCGAACTTGCCCCGGCCCTCCGCCGCGATCCGCTCGTCGGCGGCCATCGCCGCGATGAGGCCGCCGGCGATGGCGTGGCCGGGCAGCGCGGCGACGACCGGGGGCCCGAACACGAAGATCTGCCGCACGAGGGCGCTGTAGTCTCCGACGAAACTCTCCATCGCCGCCCGGTCGCGATCGACCATCAGCGGCAGGTCCCAACCGGCCGAAAACATGCCCGGAAAGGCCGAGGCGAGCACCACGCCGCGAGCCTTGCCCTGCGCTGCGAGGGCAGCCGCGAGATCCGCGACGAGCTCGGGTGAAAACGCATTCGCTTTCGGCCGCTCGAGGGTGAGAATCGCGATCTCGTCGCGAACTTCGGTCCGGACGAGGCTCACGCGCTCTTCCTCTCTGCGGCAGCGCCGGCGAAGAGGAGCCGGTGCAGACGGCGGTCGGAGGTCAGCTCGGGATGGAATGTCGCCGCGACGACGTTGGCCTGCCGCACGAGAACGGGCTCGCCGGCGTGGCGCGCGAGGACCTCCACGGCGGGGCCGGTCTCGCGGATCCGCGGGGCCCGAATGAAGACGGCGGGGATGGGAGCGCCGAGGGCCGGACACGCGACCTCGGCGGTGAACGAGTCCACCTGGCGCCCGTAGGCGTTGCGCTCGATCGCGACGTCGACGAGGCCGAGGCCTCGCTGCGGCGGATTCGAGACCTCGCGCGCGAGCACGATCGCGCCGGCGCAGGTGCCGAGGACCGGCCGCCCCGTCGCCGCGAACGCGCGGAAGGCGTCCTCCCACGGCTCGGCCTCGAAGAACTTCCACAGCGTCGTGGACTCCCCACCGGGAATGATCAACCCGTCGGCCCCGACGAGGTCGCGTGGCCGCCTCGCTTCGAAGCTCCGGACGCCCACTTGCGCCAGCGCCTTGCGGTGCGCCTCGAAATCCCCCTGGAGCGCGAGAACGGCGACTCCCCCGCCTCCCGCCTCCTGCCTCCTGCGTCCTGCCTCCATCACCATCCGCGCGTCTGCATCTGCGCCTCTTCCGGGAGGCTCGCCGCGTCGATGCCCTTCATGCCCGAGCCGAGCGACTCCTCGGCCGCGAGCAGAGCCTCTGCGTCGCGCCAGTGGGTCGTCGCCTTGACGATCGCGCGGGCGCGGTTCTCGGGATCGCCCGACTTGAAGATCCCCGACCCCACGAAGACCGCCTCGGCGCCGAGTTGCATGCAGAGCGCGGCGTCCGAGGGCGTGGCAATGCCGCCAGCGGCGAAGTTCGGTACGGGAAGCTTCCCTTTTTCTGCGACCGCGACCACGAGCTCGTAGGGAGCCTGGAGCCGCTTGGCCGCGGCCATGAGCTCGTCCTTCGAGAGTTGCGTGAGCATCCGGATCTCGCGGTGGACCTCCCGCAGGTGCTTGACCGCGTGGACGATGTCGCCCGTGCCGGCCTCCCCTTTCGTGCGGATCATGGCGGCGCCCTCGCCGATGCGCCGCAGCGCCTCGCCGAGGTTGCGGCAACCGCAGACGAAGGGCACCGAGAACTCGTGCTTGGAGACGTGGTTCTCTTCGTCGGCCGGCGTCAGGACCTCGGACTCGTCGATGAAGTCCACCTTGAGGGCCTCGAGCACGCGGGCCTCCGCCAGGTGCCCGATGCGGCACTTGGCCATGACGGGGATCGAGACCGCCTTCTGGATCTCCCGGATCTTCGATACCGGCGACATCCGCGCGACTCCCCCGTCGCGCCGGATGTCCGCGGGCACGCGCTCGAGGGCCATGACGGCCGATGCGCCCGCCGCTTCCGCGATCTTCGCCTGCTCCGCGTTGACGACGTCCATGATGACGCCGCCCTTGAGCATCTCCGCCAGCCCCACCTTCAGTCGGAACTTGTCATCCATATGTCCCTCTTCAAGACGGCTCACAACTCACGACTCCCCGTTCACACTACCGGCGCGGCCAGCGCCGCGCTCGATCCCGATTGCACCTGCCGCACCGCCTGCGCCAGGAGCGCGATCCCGGGCTCGACGTCCCGGCGCTCCACGCGCGAGACGGAGAGCCGCACGTTCGCGCGGTCCTCCCCTCTCGGATCGAAATCCTGGCCCGGCGAAACTCCGACTCCGCGGGCCGCCGCGGCCTCGGCCACGCGCCGCCCGGAAACCCCTTCGGGCAGATGGAGCCAGAAGAGCGGATTCGAGCCCTCGCCCCCCCACCACGAGATCTCGGGAAGGTGCGCGGCCAGCGCTGCCGACGCGGCGGCGGCGCGCAGTGCGACTTCTTCGGCGCGGCTCGCGCGGGCCTTGCGATCGGAGCCCGCGCGCAGGAACGCCGCCACCGCCGCCTGCAGCGGCACGGGCGTCTGAAAGTCCGTCGCCCTCTTCATCCGGGCCAGCCGTTCGACGATCGGACGCGCCGCGGCGATCCAGCCGATCCGGAATCCCGGCACGAGGTCTTTGGAGAGGGTTCCCAGCCAGACGGTCCGTTCCGGTTCGCGGGCTGCCAGCGGGAGGCGGCCGGGCTCGGGCTCCTCGTAGCCGTCCTCGATGACGAGCGCGCCCGCGGACACAGCCGCCTCGAGCACGGCCGCGCGCCGCTCTTCGCTCGACGTGATGCCCGTCGGGTTCTGCCGTTCGGGCATGAGGTAGACGAGCTTGGCGCCGCGCGAAAGAAGCGGCCGGGCGTCGGGCCCCTGCGCGTCCATGGGCAACGGCAGGACCGAGACTCCCGAGAGGCGCGCGAGAATGAGCGCCCCGGAATACGTCGGCGATTCGACGGCCACGACGTCGTCGGGGTCCGTGAACGTGCGAAACAGAAGGTCGAGGCCCTGCTGCGCGCCGCTGACCACGAGGATCTCCTCGGCCGAACGCAGGACGCCAACCTCCGCGAGCCGGCGCGAGACCTCGCTGCGCAATTCCTCGAGACCGAGCGGGGGAGCGTACTGCCAGAGGTCGCGCCGCCGGCTCCAGGCATAAGCAAGCGTCCGCGTGAACTCCTCGAGGGGGAAAAACCGCTCGTCCGGCGCCAGCCGCGAGAAATCGGCGATCCACGGGGCCCTGGCGGAAAGGGGAGTGTCCTCGAAGAGCTCCGTCGCGCGCCGCGAAAGCAGATCCTCGATCCGAAACGGTCTCGGCCCCTGCGCCGTCGGGCGGCCGCGCACGACCGTCCCGCTGCCGACCCGGCCCGCGACGAGCCCTCGCTGCTGCAGCCTGCGGTAGGCGGCCTGGACGGTCCCGCGGTTGATTCCGAGCGTGGCCGCGAGCTCGCGTGTGGTCGGAAGCCGGGCGTTCTCGTCGAGCGCCCCTGCCTCGATCCAGCGCTCGATCGCCGAGCAGACCTGATCGACGAGGGGTAACTCCGAGCCCCTGCTTATACTTATCTGGCTGAAATCCAATTGGCCCACCGTCGAGCCAATTGTATCGGTCCGATGTCCTCAGAGCAACCGGGCATGCGCTCCGAGCGTTCGCCCACTAGAACTACAGTTACAGCAATATAACACTATGTAAAATCAATCAATTATATGAAATCTACTGTTGATTTATGCGCCATGCTTTCGGAGCTCGTCCTCGAGGGCCCTGGAGAACTGGAACTCGCGCTCCGTCTCGGACAGGTTCTTGCGCTTTGCAAGGGCGGCTCGGGCCTTTTCCTCGAGGGCTTCGAGCTCGGCGTGGCTGTCCGTCAGCTCCCGCACGACCGCGCGGCGGGCGGTTTCATCGTCGGCCTTCTGCTCCAGATTCCGGCTCTCCTTGAGGCTCTTCAGGATCACCCGGGAGAGATACAGGATCCTGTCCGCGGAAACCTTCACGACGGTCTCCCCGACCGCAGGTTTTCGGAGAAGGGGTGCCGGATGAGTTGTTCGAGCACCGCGGCCGGCAGGGCCGCCACGTCGACGCCCATCAGGGCGGCATCCAGAACATGGATCGGATTGCGGACGTCCGAGATCACGATCTGACTCTGGAAGCCGTAGTTGTCGTACACGCGGATGATCTGCTCGACCAGATCCATCCCGATCGTCCCGGCGTCATCGAGCGGACCGACGGCCGGCGCGACATAGCTCACGTTGGCCTTGGCCGCGACCAGAGCCTGCGCAGCCGAATAGCAGGCCGCCGCGCACGTCGCGATCTGATCCTGCGCGAAGAGGCGCGCGACCCGCATCCCCTCGGGTCGCAGGGGCAGCCGGATGATGATGTCCTTGCCGAGCTTGGCCAGCTCCCGGCCTTCCTTGTACATCCCCTTCGGTTCGTCCGATCCCGTCTCGACGAGAACGGGCCCGTCGGTGAGCGAAGCGAGCTCGCGGACGGCCTTGCGGTAGTCGATTCCGGCCGCCTCGGCCGCGGCGAGCGACACCCAGGCTCCGTCGAGAAGGCCCAGGTCCTTGATCCGCCGGGCTTCGTCCGCGCTTGCGCTATCGAGGAAAAATCGCATGGACGGCGGATTCTATATCCGGACCGGCCAGCCGCGGCCGACGCGACGCAAAACGGGGGAGAAAGGCGAAGGGAAAAGGTCGGCTAGTCCTCGTCGTCCTCGTCGTCCTCGTCCTCGTCGTCGCCGCTCTCGTCGATGAAGGCCGCCGCGCCCGGCTTCTTGCCCCGGGCCTTCCCGCTCTCGCCCGGCAGGGGCGCAGACGGCGTCGGCAACGAGGCCTGAGCCTCCTCCTCGGCCTCGTCGGGCTCGGCCAGCTTGGCGACGCCGACGACGCGGTCCCCGTCCTCGAGCTGGATGACGCGCACGCCCTGCGCGGCGCGGCCGGTCTCCCGGATGTCCTTCACCTTGATGCGGATCAGCTGACCGCGCTCGGTAATGAGCAACAGCTGGTCCGCGTCGGTGACCGACTTGATCCCGACGACGGCCCCGTTCTTCTCGGTCACCTTCACGTTGATGACGCCCGAGCCGCCCCGACCCTGGAAGCGGTACTCGGTCACCTCGGAGCGCTTGCCGTATCCGTTCTCGGTCACCGATAGGAGCTGCGCCTTCTCGTCCACGACGTCCATCTCGACGACCACGTCGTTCTCCTTGCGCAGCGTGACGCCGATGACGCCGGTCGTGTCTCGGCCCATCGGGCGGACGTCTTTTTCCGCGAAGCGGATGCCCATGCCCTGGCGCGTGCCGATGAAGATCTGGTCGTCGCCGCCCGTGATGCGGACCGAGAGCAGCTCGTCGCCGTCCTCGATGTTGATCGCGATGATCCCGCCCGAGCGCACGTTCGAGTACGCCGAGAGCGCGGTCTTCTTGACGAGGCCGTTCTTCGTCGCGAAGACGAGGTACCGGTCCTCCGGAAAGTCCTTGGTCGCCGCCATGGCGACCATGCGCTCGTTGGGCCCGAGGTTCAGCAGGTTGACGATCGCCTTGCCGCGCGTGGCGGGACCGAGCTGCGGCAGATCGTAGACCTTGATCCAGTGCATGCGGCCCTTGGACGTGAACGCGAGGATGTAGGCGTGCGTCGAGGCCACGAACAGGTGCTCGACCAGGTCCTCTTCCTTCGTCGTCGCGCCGATGCGGCCCTTGCCGCCGCGCCGCTGCGCGCGGTAGAGAGACAGGGGAGAGCGCTTGATGTAGCCGCCGCGGGACACGGTGATGACCATGTCCTCCTCGACGATGAGGTCCTCGATGTCGATGTCGGAGGCCTCGGCCACGATCTCCGTGCGCCGCTCGTCGCCGAAGGTCTTCCGGATGGCCGTCAGCTCGTCCACGATGATCTCGAGGACCAGCTTCTCCGAGCCCAGGATCTCGCGCAGCCGCGCGATCAGGGCGAGGACCTCCTTGAACTCGGCCACGATCTTGTCGCGCTCGAGCCCCGTCAAGCGGTGCAGGCGCATGTCGAGGATCGCCTGGGCCTGGACGTCGTCGAGCTTCAGGACCTGCGAGCGCTTGCCCTTCCCGCCCTCGTCGCCGAGGTCGGAGCCGATGAACGTCTCGAGGCCGGCGCGCGTCATCGAGACCTCGGCCGTCAGGCGCTCGCGGGCCTCCTTCGGGTCCTTCGAGGACCGGATGATCTTGATGACGAGATCGAGGTTGGCCAGGGCGAGCGCGAGGCCGCGCAGAAGGTGCGCCCGCTCCTCGGCCTTCTTCAGGTCGAACTGGGTGCGCCGGATGACGACGACCTTGCGGTGGTCGATGAAGTGGCGCAGCAGCTCCGAGAGCGGCAGGACGCGCGGCTGGTTCTCGACGATCGCGAGAAAGATGATCCCGAAGGACGACTGCATGGGGGTCAGGGCGTAGAGCTTGTTGAGGATGACCTGGGCGTTCTCACCGCGCTTCAACTCCACGACCACGCGCATGCCCTCGCGGTTGGACTCGTCGCGCAGGTCGGCCACGCCCTCGATCTTCTTGTCGTTGACGAGCTCGGCGATGCGCTCGATCAGCTTGGCCTTGTTGACCTGGTACGGGATCTCCGTGACGACGATCGACTCCTTGTCGCCGCGAGCCGCCTTCTCGATGACCGCGCGGGCGCGGACCTGCACGGTGCCGCGGCCCGTCTTGTAGGCGTCCCGGATGCCCTGCGAGCCGTGGATGAAGGCGCCGGTGGGGAAGTCGGGCCCCGGCAGCTTCTTCATCAGCTGGCCGAGCGTCGCTTCGGGGTGCCGGATGAGCTCGATCGTGGCGTCGATGACCTCGGTCAGGTTGTGCGGCGGGATGTTCGTCGCCATGCCGACGGCGATGCCGGTCGAGCCGTTGACGAGCAGGTTCGGGAACTTCGCCGGCAGGACCATCGGCTCGACGAGCGAGCCGTCGTAATTGGGCGTCCAGTCCACCGTTTCCTTGTCGATGTCCTCGCCGAGCAGCTCCGCCGAAAGGCGCGTCAGCCGCACTTCGGTGTAGCGCATGGCCGCGGCGTTGTCGCCGTCGACCGAGCCGAAGTTGCCCTGGCCGTCCACGAGCGGGTAGCGCAGCGAGAAGTCCTGCGCCATGCGGACGACCGAGTCGTACACGGCGCTCTCGCCGTGCGGGTGGTATTTGCCGAGGACGTCTCCGACGATGCGCGCGGACTTGCGGTACGGCTTGTTGTGGAGGTTGCCCTGCTCCCACATGCCGTAAAGGCAGCGGCGGTGGACCGGCTTCAGGCCGTCGCGCACATCCGGCAGCGCCCGCCCGATGATGACCGACATGGCGTAGTCGAGGTACGACCGGCGCACCTCGTCTTCGATCGTGACGGGGATTGTTTCGTCGGGGGTCAGGAGGTTGGTGGTCATCGTCTCGACGCGTTCCTCAAATGTCCAGATTCCTCACGTTCAACGCGTTCTGCTCGATGAAGTCGCGGCGCGGCTCGACGGCGTCGCCCATCAGGATCGAGAAAACCTCGTTGGCCTCGACCGCGTCCTCGACGGCGACCTGCAGCAGGCGGCGCGTCGCGGGGTTCATGGTGGTGTCCCAGAGCTGCTCGGGATTCATCTCGCCGAGGCCCTTGTAGCGGTTGATGACGAGGCCCTTCTTGGCCGACTCGTAGACGGCGTCGACGACGCTCGAGAGCGTCTCGTGCTTGTCGGTGTCCTCGCCCCGCGTCACCGCGTACGGGCCGTCGAGGAAGCCGCCGATCGACTTTGCGGTCTCCTTGATGCGGCGGAATTCGAACGCCGAAACGAAGTCCGCGTCGATCCGGGCCGAGCGCGGCACGCCGTTGACCTTGCGCGTCGTCTCGAGCGCCCAGCCCGAGTGCTCCTCGTCGGCCACGACCTCCGCCTTCTCGACGCCGAAGGCTCTGACCATCTTCGCGAGGTCCTCGAGCTTCTTCCTGTCGGCGAACTCCGCCTTGGACGTCATACCCCGATCGAGCAGGGCGCGCACGAGGGCCTCCGGGATGCCGCGGTGCCCGAGTTTGCCCACGTGCGTCCGGTACTCCTCCATTTTTTCCAGCAGGGTCGCCAGCTTCGTCCCCGAGACGCTCGTGCCCGACATTTCCGACGAGAGCGTGCGGTCCTCACCGAGGCGGCCGAGGAGGAACTTCGACATCTCCTTCTCGTCCTTCAGGTAAGTCTCTTTCTTGCCCTCGGCCACCTTGTAGAGCGGAGGCTGCGCGATGTAGAGAAACCCCTTGTCGATGATTGCCGCCATGTGGCGGAAGAAGAAGGTCAGGAGCAACGTGCGGATGTGCGACCCGTCCACGTCGGCGTCGGTCATGATGACGATCTTGTGGTACCGGATCTTCGCGGCGTCGAAGTCCGTCGAGATGCCGGCCCCGAGCGCGGTGATGAGCGTGCGAATCTCGGCCGAGGCGAGCATCTTGTCCAGGCGGGCCTTCTCGACGTTCAGGATCTTGCCGCGCAGTGGCAGGATGGCCTGGGAGCGGCGGTCGCGGCCCATCTTGGCCGAGCCGCCGGCCGAGTCGCCTTCGACGATGAAGAGCTCGGAAAAAGCCGGGTCCTTCTCCTGGCAGTCGGCGAGTTTTCCCGGAAGCGCTCCCGAATCGAGCGCGCCCTTTCTGCGCACGAGCTCGCGCGCCTTGCGCGCGGCCTCGCGGGCGCGCGCGGACTCGACGATCTTCTCGACGATCTTCTTGCCGACGCGCGGGTTTTCCTCGAGGAAGGAGCCGAGCTTCTCGTAGACGACCTGCTGCACCCAGGTCTTGACCTCGGAGGACACGAGCTTGTCCTTGGTTTGCGAGGAAAACTTGGGGTCACGGACCTTGACGTTGATGACGGCGGTCAGTCCCTCGCGGCAGTCGTCGCCCGAGAGGGCCGTCTCCTTCAAGGCCTTGGTCGCGCCGTTCTGCTCGGCGTATTTCTGGACGGCCCGTGTCAACGCGGTCTTGAACCCCTCGACGTGCGTGCCGCCGTCGCGGTTGTTGATCGTGTTGGTGAACGCGAAGAGCGTCTCGGCATAGCCCTCGTTCCACTGGAGCGCAACCTCGACCCGCTCCTTGTCGGCGTCGCGCTTGGCGTCGCCCGTGCCGCCCTTGACGTCCTGGAAGAAGATGACCTTGTCGTGGATCGGTTGCTTCGTCTTGTTCAGGTGCTCGACGAAGGTCCGGATGCCGCCCTCGTAGGCGAAGTCGTGCTTCTTGTCGGTCCGCTCGTCGTGGATCGAGATCTTGACGCCCGGGTTCAGGAACGAAAGCTCGCGCAGCCGCTGCGACAGGCTGTCAAAGTGGAACACGGTGACCGAGAAGATCTCCGGGTCAGGCCAGAAGGTGACCTTCGTGCCGGTCTTCTTGGTCGTCCCCACCGCCTTGATCGGCGCGACCGGCCGGCCCTGCTCGTAGGCCTGCTGCCAGACCTTGCCCTCGCGCAGGACTTCGACCTCGAGCCTTTTCGAGAGCGCGTTGACGACCGAGACGCCGACGCCGTGGAGCCCGCCCGACACCTTGTAGGAGTTGTCGTCGAACTTCCCGCCCGAGTGCAGGTCCGTCATGATGATCTCGAGCGTCTCGCGCTTGTGCTCCTTGTGCATCCCGACCGGGATGCCGCGGCCGTTGTCCTCGACGGTCACCGAGTTGTCGGGGTGAATCGTGACGCCGCAGAAGTCGGCGTGGCCGACCTGCGCCTCGTCGATCGCGTTGTCGACGAGCTCGAAGACCATGTGGTGGAGGCCCGAGAGGTCGTCCGTGTCCCCGATGTACATGCCGGGGCGCTTGCGGACGGCTTCGAGCCCCTTCAGGAGCTTGATCGAGTCGGTCGTGTAAGCGGTGCTCATCGAATTCCCGCCACCCCAGAGACGGCGCGCAGCGCCCGCGGCGCCGAAACGCATCCGTTGCGCACTTCGACCATGGCCGCCGCCCGTCCCGCCCACCGCTCCGGAGGGGCCGCCGTCGTCAACAGCACCGCCGCATCGCGCGGCAGTGCCTCGAAGAACTCCTCGGCCGAGGCCTCGGAGAGGCCGGCATCGAAATCGTCCGCACCGAAGAGCGGCGGCTCACCCGCGGCGGCTGCGACCGACCGCCACTGTGCCAGGCGTGCGAGCGCGACCGTCCGCGCGATCTCTCCCGAAGAAGCCTCCGCGGCCAGGGCGCGCCCGCGCCGGGTCCAGGAAAGATCGTCGCGATGCGGGCCGGCGAGCGAATACCCGCGGCGCCTCTCGAGAGCCGAAAGCCTCTGGCAGGCGGCGCGGATTTCGTCGGGGGAGCCCGAGCCGCCAACGTAGGAAACCTGGATCTCGGCGTAGTCGCCGCCCGCCCGGGACACAGACTCGCGGAACTCGAGCTCCCAGGCCGCGAGCGCGGCGCGCCGGTGCCGGCGCACGGAAGCTCCCGCCACCGAAAGCTCCTCGGTCCACGCCGCGAGCTCGTCGTCCGAGCCCGCCACGCGGGCCGATTTCCAGCGGGCGAGCAGAGCGTTGCGCTCGCGCAGCGCGGTGGCATAACGCACGAGATCGTCTCCCGCGGCCGGCCGCATGCCGACGACGAGCCGGTCGAGGAAGCGGCGACGGTCGGCCGGAGCTCCGGTCACGAGGTCCCGGTGCTCCGGCGCGAGAAACACGGCCGGAGCAAGCTCCGAGATCTCGCGGAACCCGGACGTCTTCCCCGACCGCGTGAAAGCGCGGCCTTCTTCGCGCGACCAGGTCACACCGATGCGCTCGGAGCCGCGGCGGCCTGAAACCGTCGCCTCGATCGCGAAGCGCGCGCCGTCCGCAGCCATCTCAGCCGGCGAGGCGCCCCGAAAGGAGCGCTGCCCGCAAAGCAGTGCGACGGCCTCGAGGAGGTTCGTCTTGCCCTGCGCGTTCTCTCCCGTGACGAGCGTGACTCCGGCGCCGAAGGAGACGGGGTCGGGGGAGAGGTTACGGAAGCCGTGGCTGGCGAATTCGAAGAGCTGCAATCGGTTCCTTCGCTCGGTCAGAGGCGCATCGGCATGACGACGTACATGTAGCGCGAGGCGCCCTCGATGCCGCCCTCCGGCTGACACAGGCATTGCGTGTTCTCGTCCTTCAACTCGAGCTTGACGCTTGCGGTCTCGGCCTCCTCGAAAAAATCGAGCAGGTATTGGGCATTGAGACCGATCGACAGCGGCTCGCCCTCGAATGCGACGTCGAGGGTCTCCGTGCCCTCGCCGAGCTCCTGGCTCGCCGAGGCGATCGTCAGCAGGCCCTTCTCGAAAGACAGCTTGACGCCGCGAGAGCGCTCCGAGGAAAACAGCGCGACGCGCCGGATCGCCGCCTGGCAGACTACGGTCGGCACAATCGCCACCCGATCATTCGACTTCGAGAGGATTTTTTCGTAATCGGGGAAGTTGACGTCGAGCAGCCGGGCGATCAGCTGCCGGTTGCCGACGGTGAAGAGCAGGTGGTTTTCCGAGTGCCGGATCTCGACGCGGGCGTCTGCGCCGCCGTCCATCTTGAGGATTTCCGCCAGAGCTTTCTTCGGGATGAGGACGTTCGGAAGCGCCGCCTTGGGATCCTCTTTCGGAAAGTCGATCAGGGCCAAGCGATGCCCGTCGGTCGCGACGAGCTCGAACTCCTTCCCTTTATCCTTGAGAAGGGCTCCCATGAGCTGGAAGCGGGTTTCCTCGGCTGAAACTGCGTATAAAACCTTACGAGTCAATCGTTTCCATAGATCCAGAGGAAACGAGACCCCCTTCTTTGCCTCGACCTTCGGCACCGTCGGAAAGTCCTCTGAAGGCTGGGCTACGAGCCGGAAACTCGACCTCTGACAGGTCACCCCCAGGTAGTGGTTCTCCATGAGCTTCAGGGCGACATCCGCCTCCGGGAGGTTGCGGATGAGGTCGAAGAGTTTCCGCGCCGGAACCGTCACGCTGCCAGGGCGGGTCACCTTTGCCTCGGCCTGGGAGAGCAAGGTGAGGTCGAGATCGGTCGACGTGAAGCTCAGGTGTCCATCGACGGCGCGAAGCAGGATGTTGGAGAGGATCGGGATCGTGTTCTTCCTCTCGACGACCCCCTGCATGAGCGTGAGCTCATTCAAAAAGTCGCCCCTCTTGACCGTTAATTCCATGGGAGTTGACTACCTCCGAACTGGAGAAAAAGTCTATCACACTTAGCCGCAATCGTAGGCGCGATCAAAAATGCGGAACATCGAAAAAAGTCAATGAAAATAGGGTTAAAACGAGTGTCTCTCTTGTGGATCGCTGTGACTCTTCTCCACAGAACGGCGTCTTTCGAGGAGCCGCTCTCATGGTGCGGAAAACGGCGCGGCGGATAAGTCGCGGCGCGCGGCGCGTTCTAGCGGTATGGCTGGAGAAATCCGTCAACGACCCTGCGGAAATCGGCGTCATCCTCGAGCATGCGGGAGATCTTCTCGACCGAATGCATGACGGTCGAGTGGTGCTTGTCGTTGAAAAGCCGGCCGATCTCGGGATACGAGAGCTCTGTCAGTTTGCGGCAGAGGTACATGGCCACCTGGCGCGGAAAGGCCACGGGTTTGGCGTTGGATTTCGCCTTCATGTCGGAGACCCGGAGGCCGTAGTGCGAGGCCACCGCCTTCAGGATCTCGGAGGGAACAGCCCGTTGCTCCTCGTTGCCGACGATGTCCCGCAGGGTCTCCCGGGCGAGCTCGACCGTCAGGGGCTTTCCGGTCAGGGAGGAGAAGGCGAGAACTCGGTTCAGGCGGCCCTCGAGCTCCCGGACGTTGGATTTCACGGTCCCGGCGATGAAAAGAGCGACGTCATTAGGCACTTCAGCCTTCTCGGCAGCCGCCTTCTTGCGAATGATTGCCACCTTCATCTCGAGGTCCGGGGGCTGGATGTCGGCGATCAGGCCCCACTCGAACCGGGAGCGCAGCCGCTCCTCGAGTGTCGGGATCTCCTTGGGCAGGGCATCCGAGGTGACGACGATCTGCTTCTGGGCATCGTGAAGGGCGTTGAAGGTATGGAAGAACTCTTCCTGGGTCGAGTCCTTGCCGGCGATGAACTGGATGTCGTCCATCAGCAGCACGTCGAGCTCGCGGTAGCGGCGTTTGAACTCATGCATCCGCTCGAAACGCAACGCGTTGATCAGGTCGTTCAGGAACCGCTCGGCCGAGAGATACAGGACCCGCGCCTCGGGGTTGCGCCTCAGGATTTCCTGCGCGATCGCGTGCATCAGGTGTGTCTTCCCGAGGCCGACACCGCCATACAGGAAGAGCGGGTTGTAGGAGCGCGACGGCGTTTCCGCCACGGCCCGCGCGGCCGCGTGCGCGAACTGGTTCGAGTTGCCGACGACGAAATTCTCGAACGTGAAGCGCGGGTTCGCGGGGCTGACCCTGCCGGGTTGGGACTGGGCCGTCGCGGCCGCCACGGCGGTCTCCGCCCCGTCGGACCCGGCCGGCTCGAAACGGATCGTGAGCTCCGGGTACCCGGCTCCCGCAGCCTCTCGCGCGAGAAGCTCGCCGTGGCGTGACTCGATCCAGTCGGCAAAAACGCGCGAGGGGACCGAGATCGTCAGAAGTCCGGCGCCGGAACCCGGGTCGAAGGCGACCTGGCGGGTCGGGACGAACCAGGTCTTGAGTTCCTTCGGATCGAGCTTTCCCTCGATCTGCTTGAGAATGGACGTCCAGATCTCCGTCATTGTTCGAGGCCGGATTTCCACAAGATTTCCACAATTGTGGAATCACCTGTGGGCACCGGGGGGCGGGAGTATACCGAAAGGGGGGCGTCATGGGTCGTGAGTTTTGAGCCGTGAGCTGTCGACCCGAGCCCATTCGAGCCGGCTCCTGCCCCCGTAACTCACGACTGGCAACCCGCGGCTATTCGCTTGACTTCAGCCCCTCCCGCACCTAGGATTCCCGCTCTTTATGAAGCGCACTTACCAGCCCAACAACCGGCGCCGCAAGCGCACGCACGGCTTCCTCGTCCGGATGGCGTCGCGGTCGGGTCGCGCCGTCATCTCGGCCCGCCGCCGCAAAGGGCGTAAAAGACTCACGGTGTGAACTCGGGCCCGGTCGTTTCCGAGGGCTTCTCCCGGGACGACCGCCTCCGCAAACGCAGGGAATTCGAAGAGTGCTACGCCTCCGGGGTGCGCGTCTCCGGACGTCACATCCAGGTCTTCCTTCTCGGGGCCGCCGGGCTTTCGGCTCGGACGCGACTCGGCATCTCGGTTCCACGCCGCGTGGGACGCGCGGTTACGCGAAACCGGGTGAGGCGGCGCCTGCGCGAGATCTTCCGGCGCACGCGCCCGATCTTCGGCGCGGCGACCGTCTCAGTCGTCATCAACGCCAGGCCCTCGGCGGCGGGCGCGAGCTTCCAGGATCTCTCGGCGGATTACGCGGCCGCGGTTTCCCGCGGTCTCGTGCGGCTGCCCCGGCCATGACGCTCGGCGCGCGGCTATCCGTCGCGCTGCTCGACGTGTACAAGCGTTTTCTCTCGCCCCTGCTGCCGCGCGCGTGCCGCTTCGAGCCGACCTGTTCGGTGTACGCGCGCGAGGCGATCCTCCGGCACGGCTTCTGGCGCGGCATGGGTCTGTCGATCCGGCGCCTCGTGCGCTGCAATCCGTTCCATCGCGGTGGACTGGATCCGGTGCCCTAGATGGAAAAGAGGCTTCTCGTCGCCGCGGCGCTCTCGCTCGCCGTTCTTCTGCTCTGGGAGTGGGTCGGGCCCAAGCCGCCGAAGCGGCTGCCGGTGCCGGTCGTGCCGACGCCGGCCGCAGCCGGCCAGGCGGCCAGCGCGAACACGGCGGCTTCCTCGGCGGCGCCCTCGGCTGCGATGTCGGCGGCGCCCGCTGCGGCGCTTCCGGCCCCGGCGAGCGCCGAGGCCGAGACGCTCACGACGATCGCCAACGGCGTCTTCAAGGCCACCTTTTCGAACAGGGGAGGGGTCTTGACCGCGCTCGAACTGGCGGGCCACTTCGACGAACAGAAGCGCCCGCTCGAGCTCGTCCGGGCGTTGCCGCCCGATTTCCCGAGGCCGCTCGGCCTCGACTTCGGCGCCGACGCCGCCACGACGAAGAAGATCGCGGGCGCCCTCTTCGTCGTCGAGCGCGAGTCCGACGACCTCGTGCGCTTCCGGTACGCTGACGCCGCGATCGCGATCGTCAAGGAAGTGCGGATCGGGAAGGGCTATCTCTTCGACGTGCGGGTCGACGTGACGGGGCCTGCCTACAGCGTCCTCGTCGGCCCCGGCCTGCGCAATCCGACCGAAGCCGAGAAGGGCTCGCGCTACGTCATGCCCGCCTCCGCGGTCGTCGCGACGGCCGACGGCATGAAACGTGTGCGCGCCGAAAAGGCTTCCGACAAGGATGTGTGGCCCCTTCCGGCCCGGTCCTTCGCCGGGATCGAAGACAACTACTTCCTCCAGGCCCTCGTCCCGCGGGCGGCCTCCACGGCGCGCGTCCTCTCCTTCGCGCTCCCCCGCCCGGAGGGCAAGCCCTCGCTCGAGATCGCGACGGGCGTGTCCGGCCAGGGCGCTTTCGAGGCCTCGGCCTACTTCGGGCCCAAGGACGTCACGATCCTCGAGAGCTACGGGCTCGGGCTCCAGCGGACCGTGGACTTCGGCTGGTACGGGATCGTCGCGCGGCCTTTGCTGTGGCTCTTGAAAAAGACGCAGGGGTACGTGGGCAACTGGGGTGTCTCCATCCTCGTCGTGACGTTTCTCATCCGCCTCCTGCTCTTCCCGCTGACGGCCAAGAGCTACATCTCGATGAAAAAGATGCAGAAGCTCACGCCGAAAATGAACGCGATCCGGGACAAGTACAAGAAGGCCAAGTCGGACGCGCAGCAGCGCCAGAAGATGAACACGGAGCTGATGGCGCTCTACCAGGCGGAGGGCGCCAATCCGATGAGCGGCTGCCTGCCGATGATCCTTCAGCTGCCGATCCTCGTCGCCTTCTACAACGTGCTGTCGCGCTCGATCGAGCTGCGGCACGCGCCGTTTTTCCTGTGGGTCAAGGACCTCTCGGCCATCGACTCGACCTACGTGCTCGTCATCCTGATGATCGTCTCGATGTACGTCCAGCAGGCGATGACCCCGTCGACGATGGACCCGGCCCAGAAGAAGATCTTCATGTTCATGCCCGTGTTCATGGGCTTCTTCTTCAAGGACATGCCCGCGGGCCTGGTCCTGTACTGGCTCTTTTCCAACCTGCTGACGATCGTGCAGCAGCTCGTGATGAACCGGATCGTGAAGGAGGACGGCCCCCCGCCGTCCGGCAAGGGCGCCAGGGCGCTCAAGCAGGCGCGGGCGTAGGGGCCGAAGGAATACCGATGAGATATGAAGCGAAAACGGAACAGGACGCCGTCGAGGGCGCGGCCAAGGCCCTCGGCAAGCCGGCCGCGGAGCTGAAGTACACGGTGATCCGCGACGAGAAGGCCTTCTGGGGCGGCCGCGTCGTCGAGATCGAGGTGGAAGAAGCCGAAGGCGTAACGCCTGCGGCAATGCGCCAGCCGCCGGAGTTCGAGGCGCCGTTGGCGGCGCCGGCTGCCCGCGTCCCGGCAGCGCCCGCCCCGGCCCCCACCCCGCCTCTGGCAACCGAGGTGGACGCGGCCGCGGCCGCCGAAGCGACGCTCACGGAGCTTCTTTCCGCGGCGGGCCTGCTCGTCGAGACGAGGCGCCGCGAGGTCAACGGGGACGAGATGCTCTTCGAGCTCTTCGGCGACGACGTCGAGCCCCTGCTCGCGAACAAGGGCGAAGGCCTGACGGGCCTCGAGGTCCTCGTCGGACGGATCGCCTCCAAGCGCGTCGGCCGTCCGGTTCACGCGCGGCTCGACGCCGAGGGATTCCGGGCGCAGCGCACGCAGGCCCTCGAGCAGCTGGCCAGCACGTCGGCCGAAGAAGTGCGGCGCACGCGTCAGCCGCAGCTCCTGCCGCCGCTCGCGCCCTGGGAACGGCGCCTCGTGCACCTGGCGCTGTCCGAGGACCCCGAGCTCGAGACCGAGAGCGAGGGAGACGGGTTTCTGAAACGGGTCGAGGTTCGGTTCAAACGATAGATTCAATCGTGAGCCGGTAGCCGTAGCCGCCAGCCGCGCTCTTCGGCTCTCGGCTTGCGACTCACGACTCACGAACATGCGTCCTTCCGACTCGTTCACCGACACCATCGTGGCTCCGGCCACGGCTGCCGGCCGCTCGGCCCTCGCGGTCGTGCGGCTCTCCGGGCCGGAGTCTTCGCGAATCCTCGCGGCCCTGGCGCCGGGCCTGCCGTCTCCGCCGCCCGAGCGGCGTCCACTCCGGGCGCTGCTCGGCGACGGCGGGGCAGAGACCATCGACGAGGCCGTTGTGACGTTTTTCCCCGCTGCCTCCTCGCCGACGGGCGAGGACGTGGCCGAAATTTCGATGCACGGCAGCCCCATTGCGGTCCAACGCCTGCTGGCGGCGGCCGTCGAGGCGGGCGCGCGCCCGGCGCGGGCGGGGGAGTTCACGGAGCGCGCGTTCCGGTCGGGCAAGCTCGATCTCGTGCGGGCCGAGGCCGTGCGCGACCTGATCGAAGCGAGAACTCCCGCGGCGGCCCGCGCCTCGGCGCGCCGCCTCGCCGGCGCGCTGACGGAACGCGTCGAACGCGTGCGGGAGGACCTTCTCTTCGCCAGCGCCGGTCTGGCCGCCTCGATCGATTTTTCCGAAGACGTCGGCGAAGGCGTCGACCCGGCCGTCCCGCTGCGCCTTGCCGGCGCCCTCGAGGAGCTGGACCGACTCACGGCGACCGCGAAGACCGGGCGCCTTCTCGCGCAGGGCTGCCGCGTCACGATTCTCGGCCGGCCGAATGCCGGGAAATCCACGGTCTTCAACGCGCTGCTCGGGCGCGATCGCGCGATCGTGACGGAGATTCCGGGGACGACGCGGGACACGCTCGAGGCGGAGCTCGACCTCGGGGGCGTGCCCGTGACGCTCGTGGACACGGCGGGTCTGCGGCCCACGCAAGACCCGGTCGAGGCGCTCGGGGTCGGGCGCGCTCGCGAAGAGGCAGAGAAGGCCGACGCCGTCCTGTACGTATTCGACGCGTCCGCCGGGCTCGATGCGGAGGACGAGGAGGCGCTCGCGCTCACCGGAGACCGCCCGCGGATCCTCGTCGCGAACAAGGCCGACCGCATCGCGAGCGGTGGGGCCGGCGTTCCCGCCGGCGCGGCGCTTCTCTGCGGCCTTGGGCCGGAGGCGGGCCCATCGCTGCGGGCGCTTCTCTGCGGGGTCCTCGCGAAAGATGTCGCAACCGATGCGTCCTCCGAGGTGCTCGGTTCGCTCAGGCAGGCCGACCTCGTCGCGCGCGCGCGGGCGGCAGCGGCAGACGCGCTCGCGGCGCTTGCCGGCGGAGTTTCTCCCGAATATGCCGCGACGCACTGCCACGCCGCCCTCGACGCGCTCGCGGACCTCGTGGGCGAGACGACGTCGGAAGATGTGCTGGCGCGCTTGTTTTCTACTTTCTGTATCGGAAAGTAGACTCTTCGCTTTCGCCCATGAAGTTCGACGTTCTCGTCATCGGCGGCGGGCATGCCGGCATCGAAGCGGCGCACGCGGCCGCGCGCATGGGCCGGCGCACGGCGCTGCTCACGAGCGCGCCCGGCGCGATCGGGCGCATGTCCTGCAACCCCGCCATCGGCGGCCTCGCCAAGGGCCAGCTCGTGCGGGAGATCGACGCGCTCGGCGGCCTGATGGGCGAGCTCGCCGACCTTGCCGGGATCCAGTTCCGCATCCTGAACCGCTCCCGCGGCCCCGCGGTCTGGGGCCCCCGGGCCCAGTGCGATCGCGCACTCTACGCCAGTCTGGCGCGCGAGCGGCTCGCGCGGACCGAAAATCTCGTGGTGCTCGAGGGCACGGCCGAGGCGTTCGTCGAAGAGGGCGGGCAGATCACGGGCATCGTGACCGGGGCGGGACACCGCATGAACGCACGGGCCGTCGTCGTCACGGCGGGCACGTTCTTGAACGGCCTCATGCACACGGGCCAGCGCAGGACCGAGGGAGGCCGCGTGGGGGAATCCGCGTCGCGGGGCCTCTCGGCCGCGCTCGCGGGGGCAGGGCTCAACCTCGGCCGATTCAAGACCGGCACGCCGCCGAGACTCCACCGCGACACGATCGACTACGCGGCGTGCGCGCGGCAGGAAGGCGACGATCCGCCAGTTCCCTTTTCTTTCCGCACGGCGCGGCTTTCCGAGCGCCAGGCGCCGTGCTGGCAGACGGCGACGAACCCGCGCGTCCACGCCTTGATCCGCGAGAACCTCCACCGAAGTCCGATGTATTCGGGGCAGATCTCGGGCGTCGGTCCGCGCTACTGCCCGTCGGTCGAGGACAAGGTCGTGCGCTTTGCCGACAAGCCGAGCCACACGCTTTTTCTCGAGCCCGATGGCTGGGATTCGGAGGAGATCTACGTCAACGGTCTCTCGACCTCTCTGCCCGAAGAGGTGCAGCGGGCGATCCTTGCCGAGATCCCGGCGGTCGCCAGCGCGCGGATGATCCGGCCCGGCTACGCGGTCGAGTACGACTTCGTTTTCCCCGACCAGCTCGCTCTCACGCTCGAGGCGCTCGAAGTCCCGGGCCTTTTTCTCGCGGGCCAGTTGAACGGCACGTCGGGCTACGAAGAGGCCGCGGCCCAGGGCCTTCTCGCCGGCGTCAACGCCGCGCTCTCGGTCCGTGGCGAGCCTCCGTTCGTGCTCGAGCGCTCCGAGGCGTACGCGGCCGTGCTCGTCGACGACCTGACCAAGAAGGGCCTCGACGAGCCCTACCGGCTCTTCACGTCGCGGGCCGAGTACCGGCTTCTTCTCGGCGTCGACACGGTGATCCCCCGCCTGTTGCCGCACGGCCGCCGGCTCGGCCTGATTTCGGAAGAGGAGTATCGAGCGGCGATGGAGAGCGAGGAAAGAGTGCGAAGGGCCGAAGAGGCGTTACGCGGACGGACCTTCACGCCGAACCTCGCGACACGGGAAGTCTTTCGGGAAAACTTCGGCTTCGAGCTCGAAACAGAGGCGAGCGCATTTAAACTATTGCAAAGAAACGAGTTATCTGTTGCTCATGTCGATCTCCTGGACGCCGCGCTGCTTTCCGGACTCAATCGGGAGGAGAGAAGCATTCTCGAGACGCGCGTACGGTACGAGGGCTACATCCTGCGGGAGCGGGAAAGGCTCGAGAGGTTGAGGCCTTTCGAATCGCGACCGATTCCGGCGGGCTTTCGCTACTCCGGACTGCCCGGGCTCTCAGTCGAAGTCGTCGAGCAGTGCTCGCGCCGCCGACCTCGCACCGTCGGCGAGGCGGCGCGCATTCCCGGCGTGACGCCCGCGGCGATCGCGATAATCTGCGCCCATGTTGCGCGCGCCGGCGGATCCCCTACCGCCTGAGCGGTTCGAAGAGATCCTGCGCCGCCAGGCGCCGGCCCTCGGGCTTCCGGCCGTTCCGCTTTCCAGGTACCTCTCCGAGCTCGACCGCTGGAGAAGACGCGTCAACCTGACCGGAAACCTGACGGCCGAGGATCTCGCCGAGCACGTTCTCGAGTCCATCTTCGGGTCGGATCTAATTCTTCATGGAGCAAGGGTTGTAGATATCGGCTCCGGGGCCGGGTTTCCCGGGCTGCCTCTGGCGATCGCGCGCCCTGACCTTGCCGTAACGCTCGTCGAGCCCCGAGGCAAGCGGGCGGCCTTCCTTCGGCACGCCGCGCGGCATCTCGGACTTGCAGGCGTCGCGGTTCTGGAGGCTCGGATCGAGGAAGTCGGCGGGCAGACTTTCGACGTCGCGACCACGCGGGCGGTGGGCAGTTTCGCTGACTGGATTGGAGATGCGGGGTTTCTCGAGCCCGGAGGGGTCCTGCTCGCGTGGACCACGGAGCCGACGAAAGTCGCTTCGGAGCTGCCGCTTTTTGTGCTCGCAGGGGCGGTAGCGATACCGGGCTCGGCGAAGAGGCAGATCGCGGCCTTCAGGAAATGGTCGTGAGCCTCAGGGCTCGCCCTCGGCTGTTCCACGTGGAACACCGAGTCGATTTCCGTTTGCGGCCCTCTGGTTCCCGACGATAATCGGCTCCCCCATGGCCCGCATCATCGCCATTGCCAACCAGAAGGGCGGCGTCGGAAAGACGACCACGGCCATCAACCTGGCCGCGGCGATGGCTGCCTACGACCAGAAGGTCCTGCTCATCGACCTCGACCCGCAGGCCAACGCGACGTCCGGAATGGGGCTCTCCAAGCGCGAAGAGACTGGGACCGTCTACACGGCTCTTCTTTCCGGTGAGGCTGCCTCGGCCATCAGGGAAACCGCATTTCCGAACCTCTGGATCCTGCCGTCGGGCCGCGATCTCGTCGGAGCCGAGGTCGAGCTCGTCAATCACCCCGACCGGGAGACGCGGTTGCGTTTTGCGCTCGGCGCCGTTCGCGGCAGCTACGATTACGTCCTCATCGACTGTCCCCCGTCGCTGTCGCTGCTGACGGTCAACGCCCTCACCGCGGCCGATTCCGTCCTGGTGCCCATCCAGACCGAGTACTTCGCTCTCGAAGGGCTCACCGAGCTTCTCGAGACGATCGAACGCGTGCGCGACTCCTTCAACCCCCTCCTGTCCATGGAAGGCATCGTGCTGACGATGTTCGACGAGCGGACCAACCTCGCGCGACAGGTCGTGGACGACATCCGGCAGCACTTCGGCGACCGGGTTTTCCAGACGGTCATTCCTCGAAATGTCCGCCTCGGTGAGGCCCCTTCCTTTGGAAAGCCGGTCCTGGCTTACGACATCAAATCGAGGGGCGCCGAGGCGTACCTGGCGCTGGGGCGCGAATTTCTGAAGCGACGGAGGGCTAAATGAACACACGAAAGCCGGTGCTAGGCCGGGGTCTTTCCGCCCTTCTGCCGGGAAAAGACGATGTTCCACGTGGAACACATCCACGGGAGGTCGAAATCGGAAGAGTGACACCGTCCCGCTTCCAGCCGAGGCGGGACTTCTCCGAGGCGGCCCTGGCCGAGCTGGCAAGATCGATCCGGGAGCTCGGCATCATCCAGCCGATCGTGGTGGTTGCTCGGGGCGAGAAATTCGAGATCGTGGCAGGGGAGCGGCGCTGGCGAGCCGCCTCGATCGCCGGCCTCGAGCGGATTCCCATCACGGTCCGGGAGAAGAGCTCTGACAGGGACCTTCTGGAAGCCGCGCTCGTCGAAAACCTCCAGCGCGAGGACCTGAACGTCCTCGAAGCCGCCGAGGCCTACGCGCGGCTCAGGGAGGAGTTCCAGCTCACGCAGGAGAAGATCGCAGAAAGGGTCGGAAAGGACCGCGCTACAGTAGCTAACACATTGCGAATACTGAAGTTGTCATCGCCCGTGCGCGAGAAGATTCGTGCGGGAGCGCTGACCGCCGGGCACGCGAGGGCGCTCGTCGCTCTCGCCTCGACGGATGACCAGGAGCAGCTCGCCGAGGAGATCGTGCGGCGGGCCCTTTCCGTACGCCAGACCGAGAAGCGGGTCGCCCGGCTTGCCGCCGGTGACAAGGTCACGACCGCACACCGCCGCGACCCCTTCACACGAGACGCCGAGGAAAAGCTGTCGCGGCGCCTCCAGACCAAAGTGCGGATCGTTCGCCGCCGCCGGGGCGGAAAAATCGAAATCTGGTTCGGGTCGGAGGAGGAACTGATCGGCTTGTACGACCGACTCGCCGGGAACGCCTGAGCAGCCCTGAACGCTCAACTCTTTCGGAGGTGATTCCATGAAGACTCGCGGAGACGGCGCAACCCTCAACGGCTTCCTCGACAAGGGAAGCCACTTGAAGGGCGAGCTCACGTTCGAGGAGACCTTCCGCATCGACGGGAAATTCGAAGGGAAGATCCCCTCGGGCAGCGAGCTCATCCTGGGCGACTCGGCGGAAGTGGATGCCGAGATTCGTGTCGAGCGGCTCTCGATCAACGGCACGCTCAAAGGCTCAGTGCACGCGAGCGAGCGCATCGAGATTCATCCGCGCGGGCGCGTCACGGCACAGCTTCACACGCCGGTCCTTCGCGTCGAAGAAGGCGCGTTTTTCCAGGGCTCCTGCAGCATGGATTCGGATGGCGCTCCGAAGCTCGTCGAGCTCCCGGCGTCAGCGTCTCGTAAATAATTGAAAACAGGATAGTTATAGTCTACCAACGAAGAGTGCGAAGGGCGTCTCCGGTTCGTCTCGACTCCGAACTCCAGACTGTGCTATTCATCCGCGGTTTCGTTTCTCGGGAAGGCTCTGCATGATCGAGTTACCCAACGTCTCGAGTCTCTATGTGTTTCTTGCCTTCGGGATCTGCTACTGGATCCTGAAGAAGTACCTCTTTGTGCCCCTCTCGGGAATCCTCGACGCGCGCGAGCAGGCCGAGCGTGAGGCCGAATCGGCGTATGCCGCGAGCCTGGCCGAGCTCGAGAAGGCCGTTGCCGCCGGCGAGGAGAAGCTCTCCGACGCGAGGCGAGAGGCGTTGAAGACGCGGGAAGCCCTGAGGGCCGAAGGCGCTGCTCTGCTCGAGACGAAGCTTGGGCAAGCGCACGCGGCCGCCCAATCCGCCGTGGACCGGGGAGGCCGCGAAATCGAGGCACAGGTCGCCCTTTCGGCCCGGGAGCTGCCCGAAAGAGCCCGCGGCCTCGCCCGCGAGCTGGCCGAAAAGATCCTCGGACGAAAGCTCGCCGCGTGAGCCTGCTTTCGGGCGGTCTGTCCGCGGCCTCTTCGGCCGTGCTGCTCGTGTCCGAAGAAGGGCATGAGCTCGAGAAGTTCCTCGGGCTTCCTCTCTGGATCTGGCAGCTTCTCAACCTCGTTCTGTTCTTCGGGGTGCTGCTCTACTTCGTCGCCAAGCCGCTGGCAGCGGCCTTCCGCAAGCGCCAGGAGCAGATCGAGACGCGCCGCAAAGAGGCGCAGACACATCGCACTGCGGTCGACCGCCTCGCGCACGACATCCGCGAACGCACGTCGAAGATCGAGCGCGAGATCGAGGAAATCCGCAAACAGGGCCTCGCCGACGGAGAGGACGCGCGCAAGAGTCTCGCCGCGCGGGCCGACGAGGAAGCCGAGAGGATCCGCAGGGACTCGACCGACGAGATCGAGCGCAGGGTCGCGGCCGCGAGGAGCGAGCTCAAGCAGGCGGCAGCCGACCTGACGGCGAAGTCGGCGACCGAGATCCTCGCGCGCGAGATCACGCCCGCCGACCGCGAGCGCCTCCTCGCCGACAGCGTGTCGCGCCTGAAGGACGCCCGATGAGCTCTTTCACGCGCCCCTACGCGCGAGCCTTCCTCGAGGCCGCGCCGCCCGGCTACGACATCGCCCGGTTCCTCGAGGCCGGGCAGACGATGGCGAACGCATTCCTGGCCAATCCGTCCCTGCGCGCCTTTCTGCTCGCGCCCAACGTACCGCGCGAGGCCAAGAGCAAGGCCCTCGCCGCGCTCTCGGGCAAAGCGGGGCTCGACGAATACGGCGCGCGGTTCCTTCAGGTGCTTCTGCGCAACCACCGCCTCCTCGAGGCCGGCGAGGTGTTCCGGGCCCTGCGGGACCTGAACGACGCGCGGCTGAACATCCTGCGCGTGCGCGTCACCGTCCCGGCGCCGCTCTCCGAGGCCGAGAAGAAGACGGTCGAGGACGCCATCGCCAGGCGCACGGGCATGACCGTGCAGAGCCAGATCGACCTCGATCCGAAGCTGCTCGGCGGGTTCATCGCCCGGGCCGGATCCCGCGTGTTCGACGGATCGGTAGCCGCCGCGATCCGGCGGTTCCAGACGCAAGTGAAAGACAGAACGGGAGCCTGAGATGGAAATCAAAGCGGACGAAATCACGGCAATCCTCAAGCAGCAGCTCGCCGGCTACGAGAAGGCGATCGACGTCGCCGAGGTCGGCACGGTCCTCTCGGTCGGCGACGGCATCGCCCGGGTCTACGGCCTCGACAAGGTCATGGCGGGCGAGCTGGTGGACTTCGGCCACGACATCTTCGGCCTGGCCCTGAACCTCGAGCAGGACCAGGTCGGCGTCGTGCTGCTCGGTGAAGCGCAGATGGTCAAGGAAGGGCAGGAAGTGCGCCGGACGCGCCGCATCATCCAGGTGCCGGTGGGGCCGGGCCTCGTGGGCCGCGTCGTGGACGCCCTCGGCCGCCCGATCGACGACAAGGGGCCCGTCAAGTCGACCGAGTCCTACCCGATCGAACGGATCGCTCCGGGCGTCATCGATCGCCAGGGCGTCAAGGAGCCCGTGCAGACGGGCCTGAAGGCGATCGACGCCATGATCCCGATCGGCCGCGGCCAGCGTGAGCTGATCATCGGCGACCGCCAGACCGGCAAGACCGCCATCGCCCTCGACACGATCATCAACCAGAAGGGCAAGGGCATCGTCTGCATTTACGTCGTCATCGGCCAGAAGAAGTCGACCGTCGCGCAGGTGGCGAAGACCCTCGAAGAGCACGGCGCGCTCGGCCACACGATCATCGTGTCGGCGACGGCGTCGGATCCGGCGCCGCTCCTGTACATCGCGCCGTACTCGGGCTGCGCGATGGGCGAGTGGTTCCTCTACAACAAGCAGCACGCCCTGGTGATCTACGACGATCTTTCCAAGCACGCGGCCGCGTACCGCGAGATCTCGCTGCTGCTGCGGCGACCGCCCGGCCGCGAGGCGTATCCCGGCGACGTCTTCTATCTTCACTCCCGCCTGCTCGAGCGGGCGGCCAAGCTCTCGGACAAGGAGGGCGGCGGGTCGCTGACCTCGCTGCCGATCATCGAGACCCAGGCCGGCGACGTGTCGGCGTACATTCCGACCAACGTCATCTCGATCACCGACGGCCAGATCTACCTCGAGAACGACCTCTTCTACTCGGGCGTGCGCCCGGCGGTCAACGTCGGCATCTCGGTCTCGCGCGTCGGCGGCAACGCCCAGATCAAGGCCATGAAGCAGGTGGCCGGGACGCTGCGCCTCGACCTCGCGCAGTACCGCAACCTCGCGGCCTTCGCCCAGTTCGGCTCCGACCTCGACAAGTCCTCGCAGGCGCAGCTCGCCCGCGGGCAGCGCATGGTCGAGCTCCTGAAACAGCCGCAGTTTGCTCCCATGGACGTCGAGCTGCAGATCGCCTCGATCTACGCCGGCACGAAGGGGTACTTCGACTCGCTCAAGGTCGAAGCCGTCCGCGACTTCGAAAAGGGGCTCCACGAGCACTTGAAGTCGCAGCACAAGGATGTGCTGTCGGCAATCGTCGCCACGGGCAAGCTCGAGAAGGCGACCGAAGAAGCTCTCGGCAAGGCGATCCAGGCCTTCAAGGACCGTTTCGTCAAGGACAACGCCGCCGCCGTGGCCGCGTAGCGTTCCCAGAGACCAGAGACGACAGACTGATCCATGGCTTCTCTCATCGACATCCGCCGCCGGCTGCGCTCGGTCAAGAGCACGCAGCAGATCACCAAGGCCATGAAGATGGTCGCGGCGGCGAAGCTGCGCCGCGCGCAGGACCGCGTCATCGGCGCGCGCCCGTACGCGAAGCTGCTTTCCAACGTCCTCGCCTCCGTGATGGCGAAGGCCGGCGAGGTCAAGCATCCCCTGCTCGCCGTTCGGGAGGAGAAGCGGGTCATCCTCGTCGTCATGGCCGGCGACCGCGGCCTCTGCGGCGCCTTCAACACCAACGTCCACCGCGCCACGCAGCACCTGATCGCCGAGCATCCCGGGTGGACCGAGGTGCGCGTCCTGCCCGTCGGCAAGAAGGCCATCGAGTTCTGGCGGCGGCGCAAGTACCCGTTCACCGAGAAGACCTATTCGGGAATCTTCGCCGGCGTGCGCTACGCGGATGCGAAGGAGATCGCAGGACAGATCGCCCAGGAATTCGTGGCCGAAAAGGTCGACGCCGTCTACGTCGTCGTCAACGAGTTCCGCTCGGTGCTCTCGCAGGTAGTCCGCACCGTCCGGCTCCTTCCGCTGTCGCCGGAGGCGCCCGCCGCGGCGCCGTCGACCGGGGCCGAGGGCGTTGAGTACATCTACGAGCCGGACGCGAAGACGATCCTCGCGTGGCTCTTGCCGCGCTACCTCGAGTTCGGCGTCTACCGGGCCCTGGCGGAGTCGGCGGCCGCCGAGATGGGCGCGCGGATGACCGCGATGGACTCGGCCTCGAAGAACGCGGGCGAGATGATCGACAAGCTGACCCTGACCTACAACCGCGCCCGGCAGGCGCGCATCACGAGAGAACTGATCGAGATCGTTTCCGGCGCGGCCGCGCTGGAGTAACTCGGGGGGAAACCATGGCGGAACAGCACATCGGCAAGGTCGTCGCGATCATCGGACCGGTCCTGGACATCGAGTTCCCGCAGGGCCAACTGCCGGCGATCTACAACGCGATCCACATCCAGGACGACGGGAAGGAAACCGGCGCGCCGATCGACGTCATCGCGGAAGTCGCGCAGCAGCTCGGCGAGAGCGTCGCGCGCTGCGTCGCGATGAAGCCGACCGACGGCATGGTGCGCGGCATGAAGGCCGTGGACCTCGGCGAGCCCATCTCGGTGCCCGTCGGCCGGGAGACGCTGGGGCGGATCCTGAACGTGATCGGCGAGCCCGTGGACGGCCTCGGGGCCGTGAAGTCCAAGGAGCGCTGGGCGATCCACCGCGAGCCGCCGGCGTACGACGAGCAAGCCACTTCCGTCGAGATGTTCGAGACGGGCATCAAGGTCATCGACCTGCTCGAGCCCTACACGAAGGGCGGCAAGACCGGGCTCTTCGGCGGCGCCGGCGTCGGCAAGACCGTCATGATCCAGGAGCTCATCAACAACGTCGCCATGCACCACGGCGGCTTCTCGGTCTTCTCGGGCGTGGGCGAGCGCACCCGCGAGGGCAACGACCTCTACCACGAGATGGCGGAGTCGGGCGTCATCACGCCGGGCGACCCCGAGAAGTCGAAGTGCTCGCTGATCTACGGGCAGATGACCGAGCCCCCCGGCGCGCGCCTGCGCGTGGGCCTGACGGGCCTGACGGTCGCCGAGTATTTCCGCGACACCGAGGGCAAGGACGTCCTGCTCTTCATCGACAACATCTTCCGATTCACCCAGGCCGGCTCCGAGGTCTCGGCGCTTCTCGGGCGCATGCCGTCGGCCGTCGGCTACCAGCCCAACCTGGCCACCGAGATGGGCGAGCTGCAGGAGCGCATCACCTCGACGAAGAAGGGCTCGATCACGTCGGTGCAGGCGATCTACGTGCCGGCCGACGACCTGACGGACCCGGCGCCCGCGGCCGCCTTCGCCCACCTCGACGCGACGACCGTTCTTTCCCGCGCGATCTCGGAAATGGGCATCTACCCGGCGGTCGATCCGCTGGCCTCGACGTCGACCATCCTCTCCGCCCGCGTCGTCGGCGAGGAGCACTACAAGTGCGCCCGCGACGTGCAGGCCGTTCTCCAGAAGTACAAGGACCTCCAGGACATCATCGCGATCCTCGGCATCGACGAGCTTTCGGAAGAGGACAAACAGACCGTCGCGCGCGCCCGCAAGGTGCAGCGCTTCCTGTCGCAGCCGTTCTTCGTCGCCCAGCAGTTCACGGGCCTCGAGGGCCGGTACGTGAAGATCGCCGACACGATCAAGGGCTTCCGGGAGATCGTGGACGGAAAGTGCGACGACATGCCCGAGCAGGCCTTCTACATGGTCGGGACGATCGAGGAAGCGCGCGAGAAGGCGGCGCAGCTGGCAAAGGTGGCCTGAGCTTGGCCCTCCAGCTGCTCGTCGTGACCCCGGAGCGCCGCGTCCTCGAGGCCGAGGCGGACGAGGTCGAGCTGCCGGGCGCGCAGGGGTACGTCGGCATCCTGCCCGGGCACGCGCCGCTCATCACGCTGCTCGGGACCGGTGTTCTGACTTACCGCAGGGGCGGCAGCTCCGCGGCCTACGTGGTGTCCGCCGGCTTCGCGGAAGTGTCGGGCGACCGGGTCTCGGTCCTCGCCGACTCGGCCGAGGGCGCGGGGGAGATCGACGCCGCTGCGGCCGAGCGCGACCGCGCGAAGGCCGAGGAAGACTTGAAGACCGCGGGCGTGGACACTCTCGACGCCATCCGTACGCAGTTCGATCTTGCCCAGGCACGGATTACAGTCGCCTCCGCGAAGTAAGCGATCTGCGGCCTTCGGCCGCCACCGCAGGGCGGCTCGCCCAAACTCGACCGACTGGTCTGAGACAATGGGCGCATGTCGAGCACGGTTCCTCCCGGGCCACCCAACGGCTCGGAGCGGCTCTTTCTCTCGGGGCCTCGCTCGCGTGTCAAGGAACTCTTTTCCGTCCTCGGCATCATGCGCGAGTTCATCCGGGGCTTTCAGACGCTGCACTTCGTCGGCCCCTGCGTCACGGTGTTCGGCTCGGCGCGCTTCAAGGCGGACCATCCCTACTACGCGCTGACCGAGAGCGTTGGCGCCGGCCTCGCGCGCCTCGGCTTCACGGTCGTCACGGGGGGCGGCCCGGGCGTGATGGAAGCCGCAAGCCGCGGCGCCAAGGAAGCGGGCGGCTTCACCGTGGGCTGCAACATCGTCCTGCCCGAAGAGCAGAAGTTGAACCCGTACCTCGACCGCGCCGTCGCCTTCAAGCACTTCTTCGTGCGCAAAGTGATGCTCGTGAAGTATTCCTACGCCTTCGTCGTGATGCCGGGAGGGCTCGGTACGATGGACGAGCTTTTCGAAGCACTCACACTCATCCAGACGGCGAAGATCCAGAACTTCCCGGTCGTCCTGATGGGCACGGAGTTTTACCGGCCGCTGATGGGCTTTCTCGCCAAGATGGTCGCGGCCGGGACGATCTCGAACACGGACCTCGACCTTCTGCTGCTGACCGACTCGGTCGAGGAAGCGATGGACCACATCGAGAAGCACGCCGTGCGGTCGTTCGGCCTCGACCGGCCCCGCCGGAAGCTGAAGGTTCTGGGAGAGTGATTCGCCCGGTCTGATGCGTCCTCATCAGGCCGGTCGGCCCCGGCGGCGCTAGCGTTGCTTCGGGGGTGCGGCATGTTCCGGAAGATTCTCGTTCCCGTCGACTTCACGAAGAAGAACCTGCGTGCCGTGCGCGTCGCCTCCCGGATGGCCTCACCCCGGGGAGGGACACTGACCCTGCTGCACGTCATCGAGCGCGTGGACGCGGGCGACCCGAGGTCTCTGGCGCCCTTCTACCGCAAGCTCGAAGCGAGCGCCCGCCAGAAGGTGGGCGCGTTGCTGGCGGCCGCTGGCGCGGTGCCGTCCAAAGCCGAAGTCCTCTACGGCAACCGGGTCAACGAGATCCTCCGCTTCGCCGCCGAGAACAAGATCGACCTCATCGTGATGAACTCCCACCGCCTTCCATCGAGGCACCCGGGGGAGAGCTGGGGCACGATCAGCTACAAGGTCGGCATCCTGTCGCGCTGCCCCGTCTTGCTCGTCAAGTAACCGTCGCACGCCGCGAGCTGCAGTCAGAGTGCCGCTGGTCGAGCACGACCCGTACTTGTGCTCGCCGCGCGAATGGTCGAACTATCTTGAGTATCCAGGACCCCGCAGGGCCTTGCCGGGCGCCGCCCCGGTGATCTTGCCGCCGTCGACGACGAGCACGCCGTTGACCGCGACATACGGGTAGCCGGCGCTGTAGCGGCGAGGCTCCTCGTACGTCGCGAGGTCCTGGACTTTCGCCATGTCCACGACGACGAGGTCCGCCGCCATGCCGACCTTGATGAGCCCCCGGTCCGTCAGGCCCGCCGCCTCTGCCGGGAAGGACGTCATCTTGCGCACCGCTTCTTCGAGGCGGAGAAGCTTCTCGTCCCGCACGTAGTGCCCGAGGATGCGCGCCGTCGAGGCCCAGCCGCGCGGGTGCGACTTCTCCTGCGAGAAGATGCCATCGGTCGCGCCGGCCCCGGAGTCCGTGCAGAAGGCGACGAGAGGGCTCTGAAGCGCCGCGCGCACGTCGTTCTCGTCCATCATGAAAATGATGCAGGCCGTGTTGGCGCGATCGGCGACCACGATGTCGATGAGGGCGTCGCGCGGGTCCTTCTTTTCGTCGGCCGCGATCTGCGCGATCGACTTGCCCTCGTACTTCTTGAGCGAGGTGTTGACGACCGAGGCGACGAGGACCCGGTCGGGGCCGCCCGCGCCGAGGTATTGGTTGCTCCAGGCGTCGGAGTCCTCGAGCATCTCCTTCTTCGCCCGCTCGCGCTCGCCCGGGTCGGCCAGCCGCTTCAGGAGCGCGTCGCGCCCGCCCTCGCGGATCCAGGGTGGCAGGCACGCATCGAGGCCGTTCGAGCCGGCGGTGTAGGGGTACTGGTTGGCGGCCACGTCGATCCCGTCAGCGCGCGCGGCCCGGATGCGCTCGAGGATCGCCGGCATGCGGCCCCAGTTCTTCTTGTACGCCGTCTTCAGGTGCCAGATCTGGGCTCGGATCCCGGCCTCTTTGGCGATGCGGAAGACCTCGTCCATGGACGCGTCGATGGCGTTGGCCTCCGAGCGCTGGTGCGAAAAGTAGGCGCCGCCGTACCGGGCGGCGACCTTCGACATCGCGATGAGCTCGTCGGTCGAGTTGTACATGTCGGGCACGTACTGGAGCGACGAGGAGACGCCGACCGCGCCCTCGCGCATGGCCTGGTCCACGACGTCGCACATGCGCTTCAACTCTTCGGGCGTGGCGCGGCGGTCGGCCTTGCCGATGACGAGGTCGCGCACGCCACCGGCGCCCACGAAGGTCGCGAGATTGATCGCGCTGCCCCGGCGCTCGAAGGTCTTGAAGTAACCGTCGAGCGTCGTGAAGTCGGGCGTGAACCCGTAGCGCGTGTAAACGTCCTTGCCTTCGGCGAGCATCGCGGCGTTCAGGGGCGCGATCGAGGAGCCCTCGCCCGTGACCTCGGTCGTGATGCCCTGCGTTATTTTCGAGGCCGCTCGCTTGTCGACGAGCACGTTGTACTCGGACTGGCCGAGCAGGTCGATGAACCCGGGCGTGAGATACAGCCCGGCGGCGTCGATCGTGCGTTTGGCGGCGTGGCCGGACAGAGCGCCGATCGCCGCGATCTTCCCGTCGCGGACACCGACGTCGGCAAGAAACCACGGCGCGCCCGTGCCGTCGACGACACGGCCGCCCGTGATGAGCAGGTCGAAAGGAGCGTCGGCGGGGGAAAGCGCGAGCAGGCACACCAGGGCCGGGAGGGCGACGAGCAGCTTTTTCATGGCCGCAACTCTACCGCCTTCGTTCACCCTGCGTTCACGTGATCGGGGCTAGGGTCGGCAGGATGAGAAACCTCTGGGCGCTCGGCTTCCTGCTCGCCGCGCTGGCCGCGAACCTCGCCGCGGCCGTCCCGGAGAAGACCAGGACGCACGGGCTCTCGGTCTCGGGGACCGTCGGGCGGATCGATGACGCGGCGAAGACGTTCGTCGTGCGAGCCGCCACGGGCAAAGAGACGATGCTCGTTCGCACGACGGCGACCAAGGTCAACGGTGAAGGTTTGAAGTCCGGCGACCGGGTGGTCGTTCGCTATCTCGAGCACGACGGCAAGAAGGTCGCCACTTCGATACGGATCGAGCCGCCGGTCGTCGCGGCGGCGCCGCCCACGGCGACGCCGGTCCCGGCCGCCCCCCCGACCCGCTAGCGCCCGTCGAGCGCGCGCAGGACCGCCATGACGCGGGCGGACCAGGAGTTCTCGCGGCCGAGCGCCCTCAGGTGGGCGCGGAAGTCCGGGTCGCGGCCCTGTTCGCGGGCGTCGTCGAGCGCGAGCGAGAACTCCTCCGCGGTCGCGGCGATGCGGACCTCCGGGTAGGCCTGGCACTCCGCCATGGGCGTCGTGACGACGGGCCGCGCGCCCGCGAAGTATTCGTAGAGCTTCAAGGGCGAGGTCGCCTGAGTGATGGCGTTGATGCGGAAGGGAATCGTCGCCACGTCGAAGAGCGACAGGTATCCGGGCAGCGTCACGTAGTCGCGCGGCCCGATCCAGCGCACGTTCGGCCGCTCGAGCAGCGGCTGGCCGGGAAGGCTCTTGTCGTACTGTGGGCCGATGAGGACGAAGCGCCAGTCGGGCATGGAGGCGGCAACCTGCTCGAGCAGCGGGTAGTCGAACCATTCCGCCAGCGCCCCGTAGTATCCGGCGACCGGCGCGCCCGGCGTCAGGAACGCGAGAAGGTCTGCGTCGCGTGGAGGGGCCGCAGGAGCCGCGAAGCGTTCGTACTCGACGCCGTTCGGAAGGTAGAGCGCGTCCTTGCGAATGGCGCGGGCCTCCTCGTGGAGACGGCGAGCGACGCTCGCGACGAGCGTGGCTTCGACGAGCCCGCGCGCGTGGTTCTTCTCGAGCAGCGCCCGGTCCTGCGGGAAGACCGACAGGTCATCGATCCAGTCGTACACCGTGCGCACGGGCCTCGGATACCCGTCCGCGAGATGGAAGTTGTAAGGGAAAGCCCACAGCAGCGGGGACGGCACCTCGTGCAGGAGCTCCGGAGACCCGCTGAAGAGAAAGAGGTTCGGCTCGATCTCGCGAAATCCGTCCACGCGGTCGGCGGCGTTGCTGCTGTCGAAGATCGCGACGTAGCCGAGGCGCGCGAAGACGCGCGCGAGGTGGTGCGGGCGCTGGAAGAGATGGATGCCCCAGCCGACCGAAGGCAGGAAGATCACGGCGCCCTTCGAGGCGCGGACCCGCGCGAGGACGTGGGACAGCTGCTCGCGGTGTTCCTCGAGGCTGGCGAAGCGGCGCGGCGCGGGAGGGGCGGCGGCCGGCGCCGCGGCAGCCGGCGCCGCGCTCCACTTCTCCTCGAACCTGCGCTTGTTCTCGGCGTAGAGCGCGAGGTACTCGTCCTTGCCCATCGTTCGAAACGACGCCATCTGCCAGTGGTGGACGAAGGCGTCGCGCGCGCAGCGGATCGCGTAGCCCTTCTCTCTCGCGCGGCGGTTGTAGTCGTCATCCTCGAAGAGGCCAGTGCCAAAGCGCTCGTCGAGCGGCCCGACGTCTTCGAACACGCGGCGCGGCAGCGCCGCGCAGAAGAGGGCGAGCATGGGGATGTCGAACGCCTCGCCGTCATGGCTTCGGGCCCAGGACGCCGCCCAGGCGCGCAGGCCCTCGACGTCGGCGTAGCCCGTGTCCACCTTCGCCGCGTTGGCGATGGCGTTGGTGACCGGGCCGACCAGGCCGAGCTTCGGGTCGGCCGCGAGGTGGCGCACGAGCGCCGTCGCCCACCCTCGCGTGACGACGGTGTCGTTGTTCAGGATGACGAGATAGGCGCCCGACGCCGCGGCGAGCCCGGCGTTGCAGGCGGCCGCGAAGCCGCGGTTCTCGGCGTGGAAGATCGGCCGGATCCTCGGATCCCTCCGCGCGAAGTCCTCGAGGAGCTCGCGTGTGCCGTCGGTGGACGCATTGTCCACGACGAGGATCTCGAGGTTCGGCCACTCGGTCCTGGCAAGGAGGCTCTCGAGGCAGAGCCGGTTGAAGTCGCGGCCGTTCCAGGTCACGACGATGATGGAAAGCTTCGGAAAGGCGGCGGCGATGGCGCCCTCGTCGCCCGCGCTGTCGGCCGAGGCCCACGCGCGCTCGGCGGTCAAGCGCCTGGCCGTCGGCCGCCAGTCCGGGTCCGAGGTGACCGCGAGGGTCGCGCCGAAGGAGAGGTCGCGGCGCAAGAGGTCGAGGGCCTCGAATACGTCGGGCGCTCCGGGGCTCGTCGCCCTGAGCGTGACCGCGAAGCATCCCGGCGAGACTTCGCGGGCGTCGTAGGGCGGGCCCTCGGAGCGAAGGCGCGGCTCGATTGCGAAGACCCGGTGGCCGGCCGCGCCGAGCCGGCGGGCGTCCGGCTGCGACGCCTCGGTCGAGGGCAGGAGCACGATCTCGCAGCGGTTTTCGATCTCGGGCGAACGGGCGGCTGCGGCCGCCGCGCGCGCCGGATCCGGGCCGACCCAGTCGGAGGGCGGCGTCCCGAGGACCGCCCCGAGCTTCCTGCGGGCGGGGCGGGAAATGCGGGCCGCCGCACGCCGAGCGCGCCAGTAGAGGTTGACGGTCCGCCACAGCCGCGAGGTCTGGATGCGGTAGAGCTCCTCGCGGGCCTCGACACGCTGGCCTTCGAGCAGCGAGACTTCCCGGCGATGGGCCTCGGCCGCCGATTCGAAGCGCGCCGCGACGTCGGTGTTGGAGGCGCGCAGTGTCGCCTCGATGCTCTCGGCGGCGGCAAGCCGGGCTTCGAGGTCGCCGACCGTCAACTGCTGAGAGATGCGATCGGCGCGAAGGACTTCGGCCTCGGCCGAAAGCTCGTGCGTGCGCTGGAGGTTGGCGGACAGAGCATCCCGGAAGAGCTCGATCATCTCCGGGGCGACCGGCGCAGGCCCGGGCGGGTTCTCGACGAGCCGGGCGAGGGCTTGGAGGTCCTCGTCGGCGAGCCGCCTTTGCGCGGCGGCCGCCACGGATGTCACCTCGCTCCATCGGCCGCGCTCGGCGTGGGCCCGTTCCATGCGCGCGGCGAGCCTCGCCGCCGAGAGTCCGTGGATGGGCTCGACGAGGTCCTCGAGGCCGGCGGCGGCCATCAGGGCCTCGACCTTCGGGTCGTAGGCGATCGCGACCGGCGGCACGCCGCCCGAGATCGCGAAGACGGCCGCGTGGAAGCGCATTCCGAGGACGAGGTCGCAGCCCGCCAGCAGCGACGCCGTGTCCTGCGCAGCCAGCAGTCCCGAGAGGACGGCGGCCCGATCGGCGTGCGCGAGCCGGCGCCGGATGCGCGAGGCGAGCGCGAAGTCGTCGTCGTCGGTCCAGGGGGTCTTCTCGAAGGGCACGAAGAGAAGCGTGGCGCCGGTTCGCTCGACGAAGAGGTCGAGGGCCGCGGCGACGGCCGGCTCCCAGGCGTCGGGTTGCGCACCGCGCGACCAGGGCCGCAGCGCCACGCCGACGATCGGCGCGCGAGGCTCGAGGCCCATGCCGATGAGGATGTCCTCGGGCCGGACGTGCTCGGAGGAGAGGAGAAACGCCGGGTCGGCCGAAACGAAGACCCGCTCCTCCGGCACGCCAATCTCGGCGAGCAGGGCGCGCGATGCCGCGTCCCGCACCGACAGGCGCGCGGCCCCACCCGCCACCGCGCGCACGATGCGCCGCGCCTCGGGTGAAGCGAGAGGGCCGAAGCCGAGGCCGTGGAGCGCGACGGGCTTCTTCGCGAGCGCCGCGAGGACGGCCGGGCCGGCGTAGAAGGTGACCCCGCCGTGACGCGGCGTGAGCAGCGTGCCGGCCTCGATCCCGCCGTAGTCCTGGAAGAGTCCGCCTCCACCGATGACGACGAGGTCGCTCTGCTTGACCGCCTCGGCGATCGAGAGCGGGTCGCGCCAGGGCAGGGCCTCGACACCGTGCCGGTGCCGCGTCTGGCCCGGGTCGCCCGAGGTCACGACGATGCGCGCCGACGGCAGGCGCTTTCGAAGGCCTGCCGCGAGGGCCGAGAGGATTGCCTCGTCCCCGGTGTTTCCGAAACCGTAGTACCCGACGACGAGGACGGTGCGCTCCATCGCCGGTCAGTCTCTCCCACTGAGGGGCCGCGCGACAACCCGCGCGGAGGTCACGGGGTATGCTTCCAAGCGCGATGCTTTTTCGTCGGGGACGGACCGGCCTCCCGGACGGCCCACGCCCGGCGATCCAGCGGTGGCCGAGGCGCCTGGCGGCGGTCGTGCTGGGCGTGGCCCTGTGCGCGCCGTCGTGCCGGAAGGAGCCCTCCGACGCGTGGCGCGGCCTGAACGTGATCTGGATCTCGTTCGACTCGGTTCGCGCCGACCATTGTTCCTTCAACGGCTACACGCGCACGACGACGCCGAACCTCGACGCGCTGGCTGCCCGGGGAGTCCGGTTTCCGCGCGCGGTCGCCCAGGCCCCGTATACGCTTCCTTCGTACGCCTCGATGTTCGCGTCGCGCTACGTCGCCGAGCTCGCGGTCCAGGAGCAGCGCGACGAAAAGGACGCGGCGAGAGTCCTGAGCATCGCTCCCGGGCCCTCGCCCTCCGACACGCCCGTGTCCGAGGCCTTCCGCAAGGGTGGGTACAGAACGGCGGCGTTCGTGCAGGGCTGGCTGGCCAAGCCCCTGGGGTTTGATCGGGGATGGGACCTGTTTCGCCACGTCCAGGAGCCGCTCAAGGAAAAAGTGCCGCACGTGCTCGACTGGATCGAGGAGAACCGCGGCAGCCCCTTCTTCGTGTTTCTCTACTCGAACGACACGCACTATCCCTTCTTGAGCGTGCACGCGCGTCGCAATCTTTACGGGCACTTCACGAGCACCTTCGACTTCACGCTCGACACCATCCTCGGCGTGCGGAATGGGAAGGTCCGTCCTTCGCCCGAGGACCTCGCCAACGCGATGGCGATGTACGACGAGGGGATCCACTGGACCGATGCCGACCTGGTGCCCCTCTTCGCCTACCTCGAACGTTCGGGCCTCGCCGAGAAGACGATCGTGGTCTTCAACGCGGACCACGGCGAGGAGTTCGACGAGCACGGCGTCATCAGCCACGGCCAGACGTACTACGACGGTGTCGTCCGCACGCCGCTCGTGATCGCGGCGCCGGGAATGCCACGCCCGGGCCGCGCCGTGCCCGAGCTCGTCCAGAACCTCGACATCGCCCCGACGCTGCTCGACATGGTCGGCATCGAGCGGCCCCGCAACTGGAGCGGTCGGAGCCTGAAGGCCTCGCTGTCCGGGCCGGAGGCGACGCCGCCGGAGCCGCGCGCCGCGTTCTGCGAAGGCGCGTGGACCTTCTGGATCGGCAGCGTCATCGAGGGCGACCACAAGTTCATCCTCGTGACACCGCAGGAGAGGATGCTCTTCGACGTCGCGAAGGACCCGGGCGAGACGTCGAATCTCGCCGCTTCCTCTCCCGACCGGGTCCGGACGCTCTACAACGCCCTCATGAGGCACCTCGGCGGACCGGGAGGATGGATCGCCGGACAGGGCTCCGAGAAGCCGCCGTCCTACGAAACCTGGATGAAGCAGGTCATGGGCCACTATGGTCTCGGCGAGCAGAGTGACGTCGTCAAGGAGCTCCGGTCGCTCGGGTATTTGCACTAGGCCGTCGCCTCCGCTTCGTTCGGGGGTCTGCGCGCCTGGCGGCGCGCAGCGGCGTCCGGCTCGCCCGGATGCGGGCTGTCGGTTGAGCGTGGCTCGACGAGCCTTCTGTGACGGCGAAGATCAGGCGGGCGACGGCTCGCCCGCGGGCGTCGGCAGGGTGACCCGGAAGACGGCGCCGCCGCCCTCGTGCTCGCGGACTTCGACGGCGCCGCCGTGAGCGGTGACGGCCTGTTCGACGATCGCGAGACCGAGGCCCGAGCCCTGGGGGTTTTTCGCACGCGTTTCGTCGAGCCGGACGAAGCGCTCGAAGATGCGTTCGCGGTCCTCGCGGGCGACCCCGGGCCCGCGGTCGGCGACGTCCACGAAGACCTTTCCGGGCTCGCCGGCGACGCGGACTTCGACCATGGTGTCGGGGCTCGTGTACAGCACGGCGTTGGAGACGAGGTTCGACACGAGGCGCAGGAGCGCTGCGCGCTCGCCGCGGTATCGTGTGTCGCCGCTGCGCGACAGCGCGGTGACGACGCGGCGCCGCGCGCCGAGCACGGAAGCCGTCGCGACCGCCTCCTCGGCGACGTCGTAGAGGTCGAGCTCCTCGATGCGCCGGGGCGCCGCCGCGTCGCCGCGCGCGAGCAGCAGCAGGCCGTCGACCTCGCGCGCGAGTCCCTTGGACGCGTCGGCGATCGTCCGCAGCGACCGCCGGCGTTCCTCGTCCGTCGCCTCCGGGCGCAGGGCGTCCTGCGCTTCGCCGACGAGCACCGCGGTCGGCGTCTTCAGCTCGTGCGCGGCGTCGGCCACGAGGCGGCGCTGTGCCCGGAACGCGCGCTCGAGGCGCTCGAAGAGCGAGTTGATGACCGCGGCCAGCCGCCGGAACTCCTCGCCCCCGGAGGAGACCCGGACGCGCCGGGAAAGGTCCGTCGCCTCGGCCTCCTCGGCCAACCGCGTGACTTCCTCGACCGGCCGGATCGCGCGATCGACGGCGACGGCCAGAATGACCGCCGTTCCCAGGAAACCGAGGATCACCATTCCGGCCAGGGCGTTGTCCACGCGGGCGAGCGCACGGAGCGTCGGGCCGATCCAGCGGAACATCACGAGGGTCGCCCCCTTCGCCTTGCCCTGGAGGTGCGTCACGAGAATGCGGCAGGTGCGGTGCTGCCCGCTGTAGGGCTCGATGGCGGTGTAGGGGACCTCCGGCCGGTCGAGATAGGGGGTGAGAACGACTTTCTCCTCCGTCCGCAGCAGGTCGCCCGTCAGCGCCACGGGCACTTCGCCATTGAAGAGAATCGCGGAATGGTTGGCGAGGCGGAACTCGAACATGTTGGCCTCGAGGCCGGCCTTCAGCGCCTGCCGCTCCTCCTCGGAGAGGCCGACGAGTTCGTAGTCCGAGCCGATCGCGGCGGCGAGCGTGTCGAGCTCGCCGTCGATCTCCTCGAAGGCGAGCTTGCGGATGATGGCCCGCGCGCCGAGAGCCAGGGCGGCGAGAAAGACCGCCGTGACGATCGCGCCGGCCAACGCGATGCGCGTGCGGGAGCGGTCCAGCGAAATCCAGCTCATCGCAGCCGGTAGCCCATGCCGCGGACGGTCTCGATGCGCGAGTCCTGCTTCGGCCGATCGAGCTTGCGGCGCAGGCGACCCACGAGCACGTCGATCGTGTTGGACATGGGCTCCTCGCGTTCGCCCCAGGCCTGCTCGAGGATCTCTTCGCGCGAGACGACGGCGCCCGGAGAGCGCATCAGAAGCTCGAGGATCGTGAACTCGCGCGAGGTCAGCTCGAGCGGCTCCGAGCCGCGCCACGCCGAGCGGCGGCCCGGGTCGAGCTTCAGGTCGCCGGCGACGAGCTGCCTCGGGGCCCGTGTCTCGTTGCGGCGCAGCAGGGCTCGGGCGCGAGCGGCCAGGACCTCCAGGTCGAAGGGCTTTCCGAGGTAGTCGTCGGCGCCTTCCGAGAGGCCCTCGATCTCGTCCTCGGGCTGGTCCATGGCCGTCAGCATCAGGATCGAGTGCCGGAAGCCGCGCGCGCGGGCGCGGCGGCAGACATCGAGGCCGTCGCCGTCGGGCAGGCGGCGGTCGAGCACCAGCAGATCGTACTCGTGAAGATCCAGCAGCTCGTCCGCCTCGGCGATGCGCGAGGCCTCGTCGCACGCGATCCCGCCGCGGCCGAGCGCGCGCACGACGAGCGACCGCAGCCGCTCGTCGTCTTCGAGAACGAGGGCCCTCATCGGGCGCTAGCCTACATCGCGGCGGCGCGCGGGGGCCCGGAACAGATGTCGCTTACAGCGCGAAGGTCTTGACGAGGAAGACCGCCATCTGCCCGCGCGTGACCGGGCTGGTCGGGCAGTAGTTGCCGGCGGAACACCCGCCGGTGATGGACTCTGCGACGAGCTGCTTGATCCAGTCGGCGTAGCCGCTCGGGCAGGGGACGTCGTCGAACGGGTTGGACGAGCAGGCCGGCGGCGTGTACCCCGATCCGTGCTCGGCCTTCAGGAGAAAGACCGCCATCTGCTGTCGCGTCACAGGATCGGCCGGGCAGTAGGTACCGCTGCCGCAGCCCGCCGTGATTCCGCTCGCCGCGAGCTCCTCGATCCAGGGGGCGAACGGACTCGAGCAGGCAACGTCGGTGAAGGTCCCGACGCAGGCCGGCGGCGTGTGCCCCGACCCGTACTTGGCTTTCAAGAGGAAGACGGCCATCTGCTCGCGCGTGACCGATTTCGCCGGGCAGTACTTGAGCGGGTTCGTGTTGCAGCCGCCCGTCACGCCGGCCGCGTAGACGGTCTCGATGTAGGAGAGGAACGGATCCGAGGGCAGCACGTCGACGAACGTGCCCGGCACGGTCAGGCAGGCGGCGCCGGTGATCGCAGGCGCCATCTTTTCGCTGATGCAGCGCGCGTGGAAGATCAGGTTGATGTTGTTGTAGCCGCCCGAGAGAAGGTGGCAGTAGCTCATGATCGTGCCCTTCTCGGGAGGCACGGACGTCGCGCCGACGTAGCACCCTTGCTCGCCGCTGTAGCACTTGTCGATCTCCGGGACGTAGCAGTGCGTGTGGGGGGAGGCCACGTTGTGACCCATCTCGTGAGCCGAGGCGAACTGGTCCCAGAACTGGAGCGGATAGGTGCCATAGACCTGGGTCAGTCCGTAGCCGCCGCCGTAGTGCCCGTTCGTGCTGAAGTCCCCGTGGCAGAGGACCTGGAGCCAGGCAATTCCTCCGGAGACCGGGTGGCCGCTCAGGTAGTGGACGAACGTGCGGGGATTCGAGGCGATCGGCCTGTTGGCGTGCCACCAGTCGCCGAGCTGGTAGAGCTGGGTGAGCGTGTCGCCGCCGTTGTACGGGTCGGCCACGGACCAGGCGTGGACTTCGGTCACGACGAGGTACAGAGCAAGGTCGCGGTAGTAGATGACGTTGATGGCGCCGAAGAGCGTGAGCACGTAGGAAGCCATGGCGTTCGCGTCGCCATTGAAGGTGGCCGGGTTGTGAAGCAACTGGTAGTCCGTCTCGACGCGCACCGCCGCCTGTTTCGTGGCCACGGCCGGCAGCCCGGGTGCGGGATAGCTCGGTTCGGCGTTTTCGGTCAGCGCCTGCGGCAGGGCCTCCGCGCCGCAGTTCCATGACGCGAGATCCTTCGCCGCGTTGAGCGGGGACTCCGCCATCCGCACGACGAAGCCGCTCTTCGACTCCTCGGGGCCGACGTAGGAATGCCCGAAGCTCGAGTGGACGTAGGCGACGAGCCCGTTCTTCGTGGCGCCGAGGTAGACGGACGAGTCCGGCTCGCCCTCGATCGTCCCGGAGAAATGCGACACCGCGGGCATCGGCTGCGAGGTCTCGCCGTCCTTGCCCTGGATCGTGATCCGCGCCCCGGGCGCCGCGACTTCGAAGCGCTTGAGAAGCAGTCGCCCGCTCGCTCCGGGAGCGATCGGAAAAGCCTCGATCTCGATTGCCCGCGCCGTTCCGTCTCGCAGGGTCGCGAAGGCCTCCGCGTCGAGGTCGAGCCCCTCCTGGCCGGCCCCGGTGAGGCGCGCGGCCGTGGCCGGGGATGCCGTCGGACGGTAGGGGCTCGGGATCGTCGCCGCGGTCGCCGTGAGAGCGGCGGCCAGGGCCGCGAGCCCGATGAAAAGCGTCTGTCGGCTGGTTCGTTTCATCGTTGCCTCCCGAGGTTCAAGGACAGCTTTCCCGATGACCCGAATCCGTCGCAAGAGTGGGGCCACCGGGAGGCCTGTCCGAAGAGTAGGCCGCACAGAGGCTTGGCTTCGGTGACCCCGGTCACCGGACGCGATGTGTCACGGGCCGCCCGCTTGCGGTGACATTCCGGGACGCCTCGGATATCTTCGCCCGCGCATGCTTCTTGCCACGGTCCTGCTTCTCGCATTCGGCGCGGCGCCGACGCCTGCGCCGGCGCCCAACGCCTCGCTCGTCGGCCAGTGGGAGTCCGACGTTCGCACGCCCGAGGGCGTGGGCAACATTCTCGAGTTCTATCCGGACGGCCGGGTGACGCAGATCTCGGCGTCCATGGCCGAGGCCGGTTATCGAGTGCAGGGCGATCGCCTGGTCACGACCTGGAAGGACCCCGCGACGGGCCGGGTCTCCGAGGTGGAGACGCACGTCGAGTTCGAGGGCAACGGGAAGTTCCTCGAGAAGTCGGACGACGGCAGCGGCGACACATGGTCCGACCGGGTCGGGCCTGCGCCCCGCGCCGGTTCGCCGCTCATCGGACAGTGGTGCTCTCTCTTTCTCGAGACGCTGACGACCTACCGCGAGTTCACCGGCGACCGGATGTACAACCGGCTGCCGGTCGTCATCCTGCGCGGGCGCTACTCGGTTTCGGGCGACAAGCTCACCGTCACGATGCAGGATCAGCCGCCGGGCGAGTATCCCTTCCGCATCGACGGGGGGCTGCTCGTCATCAGGAGCCGCAGCGGCGCCGAGAAGCAGTACAAGCGACCCGAGACGTCCCTGCTCAAAGGCTACTGAGGCCCGGCCCTACGGCAGGCTGAAAGTCTTCGTGAGGAAGACCGCCATCTGCCCGCGCGTGTTTGGCGCGGCGGGACAGTAAGAGCCTCCACCGCAGCCGCCCGTGATCCCGCGGCCGGCGAGGTCCTCGATCCAGGGATCGAAGGCGCCGCCCGTGCAGGGCACGTCGGTGAAGACGAGCCCCGTGCAGTTGGGCGGCGTGTAGCTCGAGCCGAGCGAAGCCTTGAGCAGAAAGACCGCCATCTGCGCGCGGGTCACGGCGCTGTTCGGGCAGTACAGGAGCGGGCTCGCCTGGCAGCCGCCCGTGACGCCGAGCGCATAGAGCTCCTCGATCCAATCGGCGAAGAGCGACGGGCAGGCGACGTCCCCGAAGACGCCGGTGCACGCGGGCGGCGCGTGCGCGGCGCCGTACTTCGACTTCAGCAGGAAGACCGCCATCTGCCCCCGCGTGACCGACGCATCGCGGCAGTAGTTGCCGCCCGTGCAGCCGGCGGTGACCCCGTTGCGGAAGATCTTTTCGACGTAGGCGTGGAAGATGTCCGCCTGCGGAACGTCCAGGAAGTCGGCGAGCCAGCCGGCGTAGAGCGTGCCGCTCTGTGTGTCGGGGTTGACGAGCGTGACGTCGTTGAGCGTCCCCGGCGAAAGCGGGGGCGTCGTTGCGTCCGCCGAGGTCGCTCCGGTGACGTTGACGCCCGTCGCGGCGAGGCCCCCGATCGACACCGAAGCGCCGGCGACGAAATCCGTTCCGGTCAATTGCACCGCGCTGGCCGCGGCCGCGTCGCCCGAGCCGGGCGCGATGGCCGAGACCGTGGGCCCCGGCCCTCCCGCGCCGAGGGTGAGGATCGCGGCGGCGCTCGTGCGCGACTGGCCGTCGGGGTTGGCGATCGTGATCGCGCGCGGGCCGAAGGGGGCCCCGACGGTATTCAGGTCGAGCGTCACCGAGGTCGGGCTCGTGACGGTCGCGCCGTTGACGGTGACGCCGCCCGGGACGAGGGCCTGGAGGCGCTTCGCGTACCCCGCGCCCGGATCGAAGAACTCCGAGCCTGCCACCGAAGTCCCCGTCACGACGACGGACACCGAGGACTGGCCCGACGCGATCGTCGCCGGCGTCGCGCTCGACGGCGTCGCGGGCGGCGGCGCGATCAGTTGTACGACGCGCACGCCCCAGGAGTCGGCGCCGTTGCAGTACTCCTGGATCGTCCAGAGAGTCATGTCGTCGTCGGGGTCGAGGCTCGTGTACGAAAAGTCCCCCCAGCGCCGCGGCGGGCCGGGATCCGCGCCGGGGTTGTAGGCCGTCGAGCTGGCCGTGAAGAGCGACGGCGCCTGGAGCGTTCCGGCGGGGTCGGAGGAGAGCCGGCCCGCCGTGACCGCGTTGGCGTGCTCGCTCGCCCCCGCCGCGCTCGCGCCGATGGCCGCGTGCCCCTGGCCCGACACCATGATCGACGGGATCCAGTAGAACCGCGGGTTCACGGCGCTCGGATCGAAGAGCGTGCCCGACTGCAGGAGCGCCGGAGCACCGGCGACGTCGATCTCGTACCAGCGCGCTCCGTCGCGGTCGCCGGTGTCCGAGCCGGCGCCCGTCGCGTCGACGGCGATGTTGTGGGAGGTCCAGATGTGCCCGCCGCGCAGCTTCGCGTCGACCAGGCGGTCGTCGAGCGCATCGAGCTCGCCGTCCGGCCCGCCGGTGTTGCCGAGGTGCGGCACCGTCAGGGGGAGCGCGGTCGTCGGGACCGGCAGAGTCAGGTTGGCCGAGATCGAGGAGGGGGGCCAGGCCCCGGGCGCGCTGAAGGTGATCTGGCGCAGCACGAGCTTGCTCGTCACCGGCAGCACGTTGCTGACGCCGATGACCCAGGAGGCCGTCGGCGAGCCTTCGGACAGGTTGTCGACGCCCTGGGGTGTGTACGGTCCCTCGCCGGTCGGAGTGCCCGTGAGGTTGCGGTACGCGACCGCGCTGCCCGTGGCCGTCAGATCGCCGCCCGGTCCCGAGACGACCGCGCTCTTGCGGACGACGTGGACGGACGCGCCCAGGTAGGCCCCGGTCCCGTCGAAGACGTTGCCGCCGATGACGAGCGCATTGGCGTCCACGCCGAGCGTTCCGACGTCGAAGAAATCGCCTGTGTCTCCGACGGGGCTGTCGAGGTCGTGTTCGAAGAAGGAGAAGGTCCAGATCGTCCCGATCGAGATCGTGCTGCTGCTCGAGACCGCGATGAGGACGCGGTTGTTCGTGAACGTGGCGCCGAAGTTCAGAGCGGTGATGAACCAGCGGCCGGAGAGCCGGTCGTAGCGCACCCGCAGGGAATACGTCGGCTGGCCATTGCGCACCGAGTCGAAGAAAACGTCCGGGTCCGCGTTCAGGCCGCCGTCGGTGCTGCCGGTCGACTTGTCGAAGCTGCGCAGGCGGCCGTTGATGCCGACGAGAAACTGGGTCGGCCCGACCGCGCCCATCGTGTCGGGCGGGAACGCGTTCGAGTCCATGAGGTTGGCGCCGAGGAAGTTGACGCCCAGCGTCTGGGGCGCGCGAGGCGACGGCCGGGCGACGGCGGGCGCGCCAGCCGGGAAGGTGGCGGAGGCGAGCGACGGGGGCGAGGGCGCGAAGCTTCGGCGCGGCGTCGCGAACCGCGGCGCGGGCTGCCGGGGTCCCTCGATCCGGTCGGCGGCCTGCTGGCGCGCCATGATCTCGGCGCCGGTCTCCTGGTAACGGCTGCGGGCGTCGGCAAGCGCCGGCGTCGCCGTCGCGAGAATGGTCGCGAGGAGCAGGCCGGCGGCGCGGAACTTTGAAGGCATGCGTTCTCCTGTTTTCTGCAGCAGCTAGATTAGCAGGCCCGTTTGGGGTCAGGTCTCTACAATTGCGCCTGTTCCCGGCAACTGGCGGCTCGCGACAACATAGATCAGGGATGAGCCGACCACTGAGGCTCGACCACGCGGGTGCGGTCTGGCACGTAACCTGTCGTGGAAACGAGAAGCGTGAAATTTTTCGCGACGCGGAGGATCGCCGGGATCTTCTGCGTGTCCTCGACCATGTCGTCGGCATCTGCCGCTGGCGAATCCATGCTTACGTGTTGATGGGAAACCACTACCACCTGTTGCTGGAGACGCCCGAGCCCAATCTCTCCTGCGGGATGCGGCAACTCAACGGCATTTACACTCTGCACTTCAATCGCCGGCACGGCCGGGTTGGTCACCTCTTCCAGGGCCGCTTCAAGTCGATCCTGGTGGAGAAGGACGCGCACCTTCTCGAGCTGATCCGTTACGTCGTGCTCAATCCTGTTCGGGCCGGTCTTGTGGAGGGACCGGCAGGCTGGGAATGGAGCAACTACAAGGCGACGGCGGCCCTGACGCGCCCTCCCCGATGGCTCGATGTCGAATGGACGTTGGCTCAGTTTGGCGGAGGAGCGCTCGCGTCCGACAGATACCAGCAATTTGTCGAGGCCGGCCGGAGCAAGTCTGGAGCGCCATGGGTCAACCTGAAGAGGCAAGTCTTTCTTGGTAGCGACCGCTTTCGGAGACAAGTCCAGGCGCGAATCAACGGATGCTCCCCGAGCGAGGAAGTGCCCTGGACCGAACGCCACAGTGTGAGGCCCGCGATCGAGGCGATCGTCCGGGCCGCTGCCGCCGAGTTCGATACCCCACCGGAACTGCTTCGCCAGAGGTGGCACAGCCCGTTTCGGCTTGCCGTGGCCTACTTGGGCCGGCACGAGGCTGGGCTTCTCATCACCGATCTTGGCCCATGGCTGGGCGTTGGGCGTTGGGCTGCGTCGCGCCTCGCGAGCCGGGCCGAGCAACTCGTGGCGGAGAGTCCGACCTTCCGAAGACGAATTGATAGTATCTGCGGGGTTCTGAGAAGAGGCGCAATTGTAGAGACCTGACCCCATGTGGAAAAAAATTGTCGTCGGGCTTGGGATTGTCGCCGTCCTCGCGCTCGGCGTGATGACGTACCTGATCGGCGGGCCCCGCAACCTGATCGGGATGCTGCGCTACGATCAGCGGCAGGAAGGGACGCTGAAGGTCGGAGATCGCGCCCCGGAAGTCGCACTTCTCGCCCTGGACGGCAAGACGCCCGTGAAGCTCTCCGAGCGGCTCGGCGCAAAGCCCGCGGTCCTCATCTTCGGCAGCTTCACCTGACCGCCCTTCCGCCGCTCGGTCGAGCGCGTGCAGGCGATGCGGAAGAAGTACGGCGACCGTGTCGCGTTCCTGACGCTCTACATCAAGGAGGCGCACCCGCTCGACGAGTGGCAGATGCCCTCGAACGAGAAGGAAGGCGTTTGCTACCCGCAGCCGACGACCCTCGGCGACCGGGTGCGAATCGCCAACGACTTCGTCAAGCGCTTTCACTACGAGATCCCGCTGCTCGTCGATCCGATCGAGAACCCGGCCAACAAGGCCTACGCGGGCTGGCCGGAGCGGCTGTACATCGTGGACGAGAACGGGACGATCGTTTACAAGGGCAAGCCCGGGCCGTTCGGGTACCACCCCGAGGAAGTCGAGGCGTGGCTGGCGAAACGCTTCCCGGAGGTCAACCCGCCGTCGGGGTCTTGAACTCGTCGCGCCTCTTCCAGAGGTAGGCGAGGATCGCGACGTTGACGGCCAGGAGGGCGTAGCGCCGAGCGCTGCCGGGCCGCCGGGCGATTTCGATCAACTCGGGCGGGATTCCGAGGCCCGTCAACACGATCGTGAAGTAGGGCGCCCAGGGCACCCGCATCGCCAGCAGCGTCCCCTCGGCGGCGAACACGAGGCCGATCAGGACGGCCGCCGCCCCGATCGCCTCGACCTGGCGGCTCGTCAGCGCCGCGAGCACGAACGAGAGGTGCTGGACGAGGACGTTGCGCGCGTTGACCCCGAGAAAGCGCGCGATCTCCATCGGCTCGGAGTGGTGCGGCAGCCGCGCGATGCGAAAGGCCGCGGCCCCGAGCAGCAGAAACGCCGCCGCCTTGGCGCACTTGAACACGATGATGCCGAGAAAGCCCGCCGAGAGCTTCGGGCGCCGCGCCGCCGCTGCGGATTCGTCCATGAGGATGCGGAGTTTCGCACATAGAATTGAGCCAGCAGTACGTCTACGGGGGGATGAAGACGCTCTGCGCACTCTATCTGGTCGACGGTCTGCGTTGAACCGGCCTTCTCCCGGGCAACCCTAGACGGGTATCCTCGGGACTTCGGAGGAAACCCATGAACCTGCCGCCCCGCCCGCGCTGCCTGCTTCTCGCCCTGGCCGGACTGCTGCCCGCGTTTGTCCTGACGGCAGCCACGTACCTTCCGATTTCGGACTCGGACCTTGCGCTCGGAGCTCCCATCATCGCGCGGGCGAGCGTGGTGTCGATGTCCGCGCACCTCGAGCCGATCGGCGGCGAGGACCGGCCGGTCACGCTCGTCAGGTTGCAGCTGCTCGAAGCCATCAAGGGCTCGCCGGGAGAGACGTTCGTCGTGCGCCTGCCGGGCGGGCGCGTCGGCGACGTCGCCTGGTGGATCCCGGGAACGCCCGTCTTCGCGCCGGGCCAGGAGGTCGTCCTGATGCTCGGGCCGCAGCCGGGGCATCCCGGACAGCTTCGCCTGACGGAGTTCGGGCTCTCGAAATTCGATCTCGTTTCCGACGAAGCCGGAAGGAAGTTCGCTTTCCGCCCGGCTTTCGCCGCCGGCGACGACCTCGTCGTGTCCAAGCGCGCGCCGGCCTCGGGCGGCGTCGCAGAGGCGCGCGACGCGGAGTCCTTCCTCACTTTTCTGCGGTCGGTCGCTCGCGGCGAGGTTGGAGCGGTCGAGGCCGCGTATGCCGCCCCCGTTCTGTCCCGCTCGAAGTGGGCCAACATCGGCGGGCGCGAGCCGGGCGACTGCCAGGGAGATCCGTGTCTCTGGCGCTGGTTCTGGGACACCGGGGCCTCGCCGAACGCGGTCCTGTCCATTACCGGAACGCAGACGAACCTCGTCAACGACGAGCCCAAGTGCGGCACGGACTTCACCTGCGACGTCCAGAACGCCGCGACGGCGTGGCACGGCGTCGCCGCCACGGACATCCGCCTGAGCGGCCCTTCCACGCCCGGGGACGTCACCGTGACCCTCGACGCGGCGACGAGCCAGGACGGCACGACGTGGACGACGCCCCTCGGCTGCGAGGCCGGCGTCATCGGCCTCGGAGGACCGGGGTCGGGCAGCGGGCCGAGGACGTACCGCGGCGACACGACGTTCTACGCCCCGCAGGGTGGAACGGTCTCGATGCGAAAGATCACCTGTGCCTCGGGCTACTCCGCAGCGACGTTTCGCTCGGCCGTCCTCCACGAGGTCGGCCACGTGATCGGGCTCGCGCATCCGGACGAGGACGTCAGCATCCACAGCACGACGACCCAGTCCGACTGGGACCATGCCGTGATGCACTCTGTCATCACCGATGCCAAGCCCGACACGCCGCAGGCCGACGACCTCCAGGCCGTTCTGTACTACTACGGCACGGCCGCGGTTGGCGCGGCGCCGGTCGCGAACTTCACGTTCTCGCCGTCGGCGCCGACCACCGGAGCCCCGGTCTCCTTCTCGGACACGTCGACGGGCGGGGCAACCGGCTGGAACTGGGACTTTGGCGACTCCGGCTCCTCGACCAACACGGCTACGACGCAGAGTGCGAGCCACGTGTTCTCGAGGGCGCAGACGTACTCCGTGAAGCTCACGGCGGGAAGCCTGAACGGCTCGAACGCGATCACGAGGCAAGTCACGGTCGCCCCGGGTGCGTCGACCTGCACGCCCGGACCGGGAACGCTGTGCCTCAACGGGGGCCGCTTCCGGACGACGATGAGCTGGAAGAAGTCCGACGGGACGGCGGGCAATGGCACGGCAGTGGGGTTGACGTCGGACTCCGGGTACTTCTGGTTCTTCGACCGCTCGAACATCGAGGCGGTCGTCAAGGTGTTGAACGGCTGCGCCGTGACCACTCACTACTGGGTCTTCGCGGCCGGACTGACCAACGTCGAAGCGACGCTGACGGTGGTCGACACGCAGAACGGCACGGTGCAGCAGTACGTCAATCCACAGGGCACGGCGTTCGTCCCCATACAGGACACCCAGGCATTCGCGACATGTCCCTAGGTTTGAAATCTGACGCCGCGTCGGCGTTTCTTGTTAACATTCGCCGAACATGACCCGCTGTCCCGGTCGTTGAGGGTCGCGGTTCGAGGAGGAATTCGAATGGCGGGACGGGGCAAGGAACAGCACCAGCCGGAGCCCTGGAAGTCCGAGGGCCGCGCGATCCTGAACGCCGCGGGTTGGACGCTGGCGAAAACCATCTTCGACGCCGACGCGCGGCGCATCGTGGCGGCCGTCAATGACGTGCTCGGCATACCGACGGCGGCGCTCGAGGCCGGGTTCATCCGCGAGATCCTGGTGCCACGGCCGCCGGCGACCGGCGAGTTCTCGATCCGCGTCCACCCCCTGCCGCGGACCGCGGTGGATCCGGCGGAGTTCTTCATTCACGACCGCCGGCTCCAGGAGCGGCGTCGCGGAGACCGGCGCCGCACGGACCGCCGCCGGGGCGTCGCGGCCGTTCCAAGAATTCTCTCCGTAGCAGATTGACCCGCGGGACGCCCGCAGGGCGCGCCCGCGGGTCATCCCGAGCGCAGCGAGGGATCCCTTTCGTGGCCCCGGCGAAAGACTTTTCGCCAGGACCGCGAGTCACTGGTCCAAGCCGAGGTGCCGCCGTCCTACGGTAGCGTCGCCGTCCCCGTCGCGCGGTCGTACGTGCTCCCTGCCGGGAGCACGGAGAGCCGGACCTCCGACGCCCCCAGGATCGCGGCCGAGGGCGGCGTGATCCGGGCCTGCCGGGCGTCGTAAACGACCGCAACACTCGCTCCGAGGACCCGCCAGGGGCCCGAAGGGCCGACTTCGAGTGCCGTCGACTCGTCGATCCCGATGCCGACGAGATCCGGATGCTCCAGCACGACCGAGAGGAGGCGATTGTTGCGTCGCCTGCGCACGTGGTGCTGGTCGATGACGACGCCCGGGACGAGCGCAAAGCCCTCGACGGTCACGACGTTGTCGCGCGCGATCGTCATGAAGGCGTCGCTCGAGTCCTTCTCAGGCGGCCGGTCGCCTCCGGGGCGGCGCTCGTCGCCCGTCAGCATGGGCGTGGACATGACGGCGGCCCCCGCGGAGGTGCCGCCGATGACCGCCCCCGCGCTGTATCGCTCGTGGATCGCGGTCTCGACGCGCGTGTGGCCAATCGCCCCGGTCAGCTTCGCCTGGTCGCCGCCTCCGAACCAGATTCCGGTGACGCCGTCCAGCCGCAGCGCGGCCGCCTCGGTGTCGGCCTCTGCTCGCGAAAGGACGATTCTCTCGGCCTCCGCGCCGAGCTTGCGAAAGTCCTCGGCGAGCTCGAGGCCGGCGTCGGGGTACTCGGAGGCCATGGGATAGATGACGATGCGCGCGCGGCCGCGCCCGCCGGCGAGCGCGACGAAGCGCGCGAGGATCGCGTCGGGAATGGGGCCGCCGCCTACGATGAGCAAGGAACCCCGCTGCGCCGCGGCCGCGGCTTGCGTCGCGGTGGAGCCCGTCTGCTGCGCCGCGGCGCCCGCGCAGGAGAGCGCGGCCGCGCAGATTGTCGTGAGCACGCCAAGGCGAAGCCGGGAATTCACTTTGTCCATCCCGTGGGTTCCTCCTGTGACTTCCGGTCAGGCTCTCCAGAAATCCGTACCCGGCGCACGAGCCCTCGAATCTCCCGCCCACCGCTTTGCTCCGCGAGTTTCGGGACTTGACCTGGAGAAACCGCGATAGCATAACCGCAAGAGTCTCCGAGCCGTTCGTCTACGAATTTGCAGGAGGTCGCAATGCCAAGGGCGTTTCGCGGAGTCCTTCTTGCGGTGACCTTGGGTTTCTGTCTCACGGCGCCGCTCGTGGCTCAGGTCAACACCGGCAACGTCTACGGAAACGTGATCGACGAGCAGGGCATGCCGATCCCGGGCGGGACGGCGACGCTCATCGGTCCGTCCCAGCCCACCACGACGAGCGTGGATTCCAAGGGGCTCTTCCGCTTCCTCAAGGTGCCGCCCGGCAAGTACGCGGTGACGGTCACCATGCCGGGGTTCACCACCGTCACGCGCGAAAACGTGACCGTTTCCGTCGGCAAGAACACCCAGGTGGACGTGTCGCTCAAGCTCTCGAACGTCCAGGAATCGGTCACGGTCACGAGCGCGACGCCGCTGATCGACACCCGCAAGGTCGAGACCGGGCAGAACTTCGCGACACAGGAGCTCGCCGACATTCCGACCTCGCGCGACATCTGGTCGCTCATCCAGCAGGTACCCGGCATCCAGATCGACACGGTCAACGTCGCCGGCAACCAGAGCGGCATCGCGGGAGGGCCCGACTTCATCACCAAGGGCTCGGGCAACGTCGTCTACCAGGTTGACGGCGCGACCACCACGGACAACACCTACGGCAATCCCTTCGAGCGCCAGAACGGCGGCACGAACACGTTCTTCGACTTCTCGACCTTCCAGGACGTCGAGGTGTCGACGGGCGGGTCGCTCGTCGAGCAGCAGACCTCCGGCGTGACGATCAACGTCGTCACCAAGCGCGGCACGAACGAGCTCAAGGGCTCGGCGCGCTACTTGTACGCTTCGGGCAACTGGCAGTCGACCAACACGCCCCAGGAGGCGATCGACCAGGGCATCCCGACGAACAACACGCGGATGATTCGCGAGTACGGCGCCGACCTCGGCGGCCCGATCGTCAAGGACAAGCTCTGGCTCTGGTTTGCCGGCTCCTACCAGACCATCGCAACCAACCAGACCGGGTTCAACACGAATTTCGGCACGATCGCCGCGCCCACGACGATCAACCTCGAGCCCTGGAGCGCCAAGCTGAACTGGCAGATCTCCAACGCGAACTCGGCCCAGCTCTACTACCAGCGCAGCGACCGGTCCCAGAACAACACGAATTTCGGGGTGACACGCTCGCTTCTGGCAGCGACCGATTTCCAGATTCCGACCAACTTTTACAAGGCCGAGGACTCGAACGTGTTTTCCTCGGACCTCTTCGGCTCGATCTTCGGCGCCTACCAGAACCCGAATTACACCAACATCGGAAACGGCTCGGCCGGCTGCGCGCCCGTGACCTTCAACGTCGTCTGCGGAGCGGAGGGCTCGTCGAGAGACGCCTATTACCAGGATGGTACGTACTACAACAACTACAACTACTTCATCTCCAAGGACCCTCAGAAGCAGGCCAACCTCCAGGTTTCGAAGTTCTTCAACACCGGCAGTCTCAACCACGAGCTGAAGTTCAGCTTCAACTACCGGCAGCAGATCGCCGACTCGGCCACGGGCTGGCCCGGCGACCAGAATTACGGCTCGGAATACGTGGATTCGCCCTCGTACAACAGCGTTCTGCTCTCGAGGGGCGTGCGGCCGGTCTACAAGAACCAGTTCTGGAGCGGAACGCTCGGCGACACGATCACGACGGGCAACCTCACCGTGCAGCTCGGGGTCCGCTACGACCAGCAGCAGGCCAGGAACCTTCCCGGCACCAGCTTCGGAAACACCCTCGTTCCGGACCTGCTGCCGACGATCCGGTACCACGGCGCCAAGGACTGGCAGTTCGACGTCACGAACTGGCAGCCCCGCGTTTCGGCGACGTACGCGATCGGCGAAAAGAAGAACACGCTCGTGCGGGCGTCCTACGCCCAGTTCGCCGACCAGCTCGGCTACATCGGGTACTACGCGAGCGGCGTGCCGATCTCGAACGGCTATTACTACTACTGGCAGGATGCCAACGGCGACAAGATCGTTCAATTGAACGAGATCAACTTCAACTATGGCAGCATCGGCGTCTACAACGACATCAATCCGGCAGAGCTGCCGAACGTGCCGAACACGATCCAGGCGGGCCTGAAGGTTCCAAAGACCAGCGAGTTCACCGTCGGATTCGATCAGCAATTCGGGGAAGTGTTCGCCGCGTCCGCGACGTTCAGCTATCGCAACACGAAGAACCTGCTCCAGAATCAACCGACGGGCTCGCCCGGAAACTGGGCGCTCGCGGGACGGACCCAGTGCGATGACGGCAGCGGCAACCTGGTGCCCTGCACGGCCACCGCGGCCAACGGCTTTTCGATCGCCTTCGACGAGCCCTTCTACGCGATGACTCTCGAACAGGAGCCTGGCGGCGTCACCATTTCCGACCGGCCCGGTGCGACGCAGCGGTACTACGGCGTCGACTTTTCACTCGTCAGAAGATTGTCAGACCACTGGATGTTCCGGGGCAACTTCGGCTGGAACAGTTTCAAGCAGTACCTGACCTCGGCTTCGATCCAGAATCCCAACAATCTCTGGGGCGGAACCAACTGCGGTTCGGTGCCCCTATCCTCTTGCCTTGCGGCCGGGTACTCGTCCAAGAACTCGGTCTTCCTGAATGGTAGCTGGCAGTTCAACGTCAACGCGCTCTACCAGGGGCCATGGGGCCTCGACTTCGGCGTCAACTTCTTCGGCCGGCAGGGTTACCCGAATCCCTACTACGTCCGAACCCGGGCGAGGGATGCCGCCGGGAACAACCACTACTACTTCACCCAGATCGCGCAGCTGGACACGTACCGTTACGACGACGTTTACGAGCTCGACTTCCGGCTCGCGAAGACCGTCCAGGTCGGCGGCGTCAGCATCATCCCCGCCGTCGAGATCTTCAACGTGGCCAATGCCAACACGGTCCTGCAGCGCTACCAGCGCACCGGAACCTACAGGGAGTCGAGCGGGAAGTTCTCGCAGAGCCAGTACTTCAACCAGATCATCGAAGTGCAGAGCCCGCGCATCCTGAGACTCGGCATCCAGGTCAACTTCTAGGACGGCAAGGCTGTTTGGGGCCCGTCCGGGAATTCCGGGCGGGCCCTTTCGTTTTCTGGCGGGCGTGGCGCAGTCGTTGAAAAAGTCCCTCGGGGCCGCCGTCCTGGCACTCGGCCTGGCTGCCTGTCGCCGGGAGGCGCCGGGAGCCGGAGCAGCCGGGAATGGCGCCGCTCCGCGTGTCGCCCGCGACGTCATCCTCGTCACGATCGACACGCTGCGGGCCGACGCCGTCGGTTTCGATGGCAACACCAGGGGCACGACGCCGAACCTCGACCGGTTCGCCGCCGAGGGCCGCGTCTTCACCCAGGCCCACTCGCACAACGTCATCACGCTGCCCTCCCACACCAACATCCTCACGGGAATGCTGCCGTACGAGCACGGCGTGCGGGAGAACGCGGGCTTTCGGCTTTCGCCGAAGATTCCGACCGCGGCCACGCGGCTGAAGGCCCGCGGGTACGCGACGGGCGCCTTCGTCGGCGCCTACGTCCTCGACTCGCGTTATGGCCTCGCCCACGACTTCGACGTCTACGATGAGCTCTACCGGCACCTCGACGAACAGTTCGACTTCGACATCCAACAGGCCCGGGCCGAGGACGTGGTCAAGGCCGCGCTCGAGTGGTATCGCAGCCAGACCGGCAAGCCCCGGTTTCTGTGGGTGCATGTCTACGACCCGCACGCGCCGTACGAGCCGCCCGAGCAATACAAGCAGCGGTACCCGGACGACTTCTATCTGGGAGAAGTCTCGTATTCCGACGCCTCCCTGGCGCCGCTGCTCGCGGAGATCCGGCAATCGCAGCCCTCGCCGTTGCTCATCGTGACGGGCGACCACGGGGAGGCCCGGGGCTCCCACGGCGAGCTGACGCACGGCGTGTTCTGCTACGAGCCGACGCTCCACATCCCTCTTTTCGTTTGGTGCCCGGGTCTGGTCGCGCCGGGGCGCGACGACGTCTGGGCCCGGCACATCGACATCCTGCCGTCGATTCTCGACGCGCTCGGGGAGGCAAAGCCGAAGGAGCTCACCGGGCAATCCCTGTTGAACGCCGGGCGCGTGGAGGCGCCCGAGGGCAGCTACTTCGAGGCGCTGTCGGTGGCGTTCAATCGCGGCTGGGCCCCGCTGCGGGGGATCGCGGCGCGCGGGGACAAGTACATCGACCTTCCGATCCCCGAGCTCTACAACCTTCCCTCCGACCCGGGAGAGGAGAAGAACCTGGTTTCGGGTGGGCCCGACGCCCTGCGCCGGCTGCGCAAGCGCCTGCTCGAGCTGCCCGCGGCCACCCTCGAGAGGGGCACGGTCGGCTCGGACGAGGCGGCGAAGCTGCGCAGCCTTGGTTACCTGAGCGGCTCCGGCGAGAAGAAAATCGCGTACGGCCCGGCCGACGATCCGAAGACGCTCATCGCCGTGGACCAGAAGCTCCACGAGGTCATGGAGCTTCGCGAGCGCGGCGAGTGCGACAAGGCGCTCCCCATTGCCCGCCGCGTCGTCGCCGAGAACCCGAAGATGAGGCTCGGCTACTCGCACCTGGCCATGGTCCTGCGGTGCCAGGGGAATCTCGAGGAGGTTCGCCGCGTCCTCGAGGCGGCCGACGCGGCCGGGGCGGGCGGTGAGAGCATGGACCGACAGCGCGCGATGATCCTTTCCGAGACGGGGCACCCCCGCGAAGCCCTGGCCGTGCTGATGCGTTACCAGGAGAGCGAAGAGCCGGAAACCCTGAACGCGCTCGGCATCGCTCTGACGGACGCGGGACGCCCGGCCGAGGCGCTGCCGGTCTTTGCGCGGGTGATCGAGCTCGACTCCGA
>Ga0209048_10000170_pt1 | contig 68577 bp, 66 predicted proteins | sample FrelakmetCRP12CR_FD_187146 | JGI IMG/M metagenome (GOLD analysis project Ga0209048, IMG submission 187146) | Freshwater lake sediment microbial communities from the University of Notre Dame, USA, for methane emissions studies - CRP12 CR (SPAdes)... | ecosystem: Environmental > Aquatic >...
TGCAGCAGCAGGGCCGGCTCGATGAGGCAATCGCGGCTCACCGACGTGCAATCGAGTTAAAATATGATTATCCAGCGGCCCACTTTAATCTCGGTAACAGTCTCAAAGAACGCGGAGAACTCGCTGAGGCAGTCGCGGCCTATCAGCGGGCGATCAAACTCAAGCCAGACTATGCTGAGGCCTACAACAATCTTGGTGTTGTTCTCCAGCACCAGGGTAAATTTGATGATGCACTCGCGACCTACGGCGAGGTGATCAAGCTACATCCGACTTATGCTGAGGCTCACTTCAATCGCGCTGTCGTGATGCAGAACCAAGGTAAATTCGAGGATGCAGTCGCCGCCTATCACCAAGTTATCAAAATTAGACCAGATAATCCTGACGCTTACAACAATCTCGGCAGTGCCTTACAAGAACAGGGCAAGCTCGATGATGCGCTTGCGGCCTGCGAGCAGGCACTCAAACTGAATTCGAATTTCGCCCAAGCTCACTTCAACTGCGGTACCATCCTGCAGCAACAGGGCCGATTTGATGAGGCACTCGCTGCCTATTCGCAGGCGATCAAGCTTAATCCGACTTATGTCGAGGCTATCAATAATTTGGTTATCGTACTGCAGGAATTGGGCCGGTTTGATGAGGCGATCGAAGCTTCGGCACAAGTGCTCAGGATAAATCCAACTTACATCGAGGCCCAGAATAACCTCGGGATTGCGTTGTTGGCGCAGGGCAAAATCGACGAAGCGCTTAAATCTTTTCAACGGGCGCTGGCAATTAAACCCGATTACCCCGATGCACTTTATAATTTGGGGAATGCATGGCGCGAACGCGGAAACCTTGAAGAGGCGATTACGGCCTATAGCGAGGCGCTACAGCTTCAGCCTGACAATGTCCAAGCATTTTCTCAGCTCATCTACCACCGTTGGCGCGCCTGCGACTGGACTGATTTTGAATCCGATCAAGAAAAATTGCTTGAAATCGTACGGAACGGAACTAAGCAAGTGCCACCATTCTATCTGCTCGCAACGGAAGCCAATTCATCCGATCAATTGATTTGTGCGCGGCGGTGGGCTGAATCCATCAAGCCGCATAACGGCAATGCCTTTCAGCACGTTCCCTCCCGACAGCCCCACCGCATCCGCATCGGCTATCTCTCCGGCGATTTTCATCAGCACGCGACAGCCTATTTGATGGCTGAGCTTTTTGAGTGCCATGACCGAAAACAATTCGAAGTTTTTGCCTATTCCTACGGTGCCGATGATCAAACTCCGATGCGCACTCGTCTTTCCCGCGCATTCGACCAGTTTGTTGATATCGGCCCTCTATCTCATCGCAAAGCCGCTGAACGCATCCACGAAGATAAGATTGAGCTCTTGATTGACCTCAAAGGCTACACCCATCATGCGCGGCCGATGATCGTCGGTTATCGACCTGCGCCGATTCAAGTAAATTACCTAGGATTTCCTGGTACGATGGGTGCTGACTTTGTCGATTATATTTTAGTCGATAGATTTGTGGTGCCAACCAAGCAGCAGCGTTTCTACTCGGAAAAGCTGGTGCATCTCCCTGGATGCTATCAGGTTAATGATACTAAACGCGAAATTACAGCTTCCACAAATTCCCGTATCGACTGTGGTCTTCCGCGCGATGGCTTTGTGTTTTGTTGCTTCAACAACAGCTACAAGATTAATCCGATGTTATTCGGCATCTGGACGCAGTTGTTAAAAGCTTTACCGGAAAGCGTTCTTTGGCTTCTCGAGCCAAACGATCTTGTCAAGCGCAACCTGCGCCGGGAGGCAGAATCACGTGGCGTTGACCCCGAACGGCTAGTGTTTGCCCCACTGGTTCCGCTCTCAGAGCATCTGGGGCGGCACATGCTCGCCGACCTCTTTCTCGATACGCTGCCATGCAATGCACACACTACGGCAAGCGATGCTATCTGGGCTGGGCTTCCAGTTCTAACTTGCGCCGGTGAAACCTTTGCAAGTCGTGTTGCCGCGAGTCTTTTGAAATCGATCGAATTGCCGGAATTAATCACAAGCTCACTCGAAGCCTACGAGACCCTCGCGCTCGATCTTGCGCGCCATCCACGGCGACTCATTGAAATGCGCAACGAGCTCAAGAAAAAACGCGATATGGGCATCCTGTTTGATACCGCACGCATGACGAAGAACATCGAAGCCGCCTACATCCGAATGTGGGAAACCTGGCGCGCGGGTGAGAAGCCCGTAGCCTTTGCCGTCGAAGAGCCGTGATACGCTACCGATCACAACTGAAACAGCGCAAGATTTGCGGCTCTCAAACCCAGGGCGTCAAACCTTTACCGATACGCTCGTACATTTCGCTTTGAAATGCCGGAGGTCCAAAGGCGAACCATTCGTCCTTGATCTGATAGAGAAGCATCCGACGTCGTGAGGAACAAAACTTCTTGAGCCAGTCGAGCGCCTTCGGTTTAGGGCCATCACCGACGGGCACCGCAATATCGACCGGCTGGCCTTGCCACATAAAATTCGCTGCCAGGAGGATCAACTGCGCTTTGTCCGGCCGCATCCATTCAGGTAACGGACTTGTCGGCGCAAGCCAGCCACAGACGAATTCTCGACACGGATCTTTAGGGCGCGTTTCATAGATTGTGCAGTGACGTCCATCGCTATATGGACACGGCTTTCCAGGATAAACATCGTGACCATTCACGTTGATTTTGAGCCAGCCATCGCAGCATGCGGTGCACGAACCGCATGTTCGGCCATGCGCCATGTTTGGATCTACATTAATTGAGATCATTTCAAACTAGCGGATGTATGCAATGGCGCGCGGAAGGAATTAAAAGGGTTAGAAAATTTATACGCTGACGATATCGTGGTTGAAATAACAATCTCGCAGGTCGCGAAATGAAATCAAACGCTGTCGGCTTTCGTCCCAAAGTACGAGCTTTACGCAGCGAAAGCTTTCGAAGAGCGTAAGCCGGCTAATTCCGCTAAGCTGCGGATAATCCCGCAGAACGCCCGGCAACCGATAAAACGGAATTTTGCTACATAAATGATGGACGTGGTGCACACCAATATTGGCAGTGAACCAGCGGAGGATTTTAGGCAGATCATAATAAGAGCTACCGTGCAAAGCCGCCTCATGCAGGTTCCACTCGCGATCATGAGCCCAAAAGGTATTTTCAAATTGATGCTGAACGTAAAATAGCCACACCCCCATCGAGGCCCCAAGCAGCATGATCGGAAGGTGTATAAGAATAAATGGACCTATCCCCACGAGCCACATCATCGTTGCTGCTACGATTCCAATCGCGACGTTAGTGAGCATCGTACTGAGCCAAGGCACCCAACCGCCGCGCATCAAGCCTACGGGGAGCCGGTGCTGCAAAATGAATAGGTACGCCGGTCCTATTCCGAACATAACGATGGGATGACGATAGAGATGATACCCAAGGCGCTGCCATCGGGACATGGCTAGATACTCACGTACGGTCAACGTGGTGATATCTCCAATTCCGCGACGTTCGAGATTGCCGGAACTCGCATGGTGAAGGGCATGAGTGCGCCGCCAGAAGTCATAGGGAGTTAAAGTCAGGACACCGAGCAAACGTCCCAGCCAATCATTGGCCAGTCGAAATCGAAAGAAGGCACCGTGCCCGCAATCGTGCTGAATCATAAAAAGTCGCACCAGAAAGCCGGCAGTCGGCACTGCGAGTAAAAGACATAACCAATAGCTGACGCCTAGGGCTTTCCACATGAGAGTCCACAGGAGGGCAAGCGCGCCGATCGTAATGACAAGTTCGATTATGCTGCGAACACGATTTGGCTCGCGATAACGAGCGAGGATGCGCGTCCAGTCGCGCGCTTCGCGCGGCTCGTCTAAAAGCAGATTTTCGTTATTCATGAGAAGACAACCTAGTTGGCCATATATCGAATCGGCGTGCGGCCAATTCTAGCCGCTGATTCAGTCCATAGTTCATTTGCATCCTATCGATTTTACAGTGCCCTCAAGGGCCATCTCTTACGTCGATCTGCCGATGGGAATCGGGCAATAGCCTCGTAATCAAAGGGTTCCTGGCGTTAAACCCCAGTGCGTCCGCGAATTCTGCCCGTGATTTGACCGCCAGAGTGGACCGTCTTGGAAATGTCGTCGCTGTGGTCAATGCCTCAGTATCACAACAGCTGGCGTAGACGTCATTCAAATCAATCGCGGAGACCGCCGATTCACCACATATTGCGGTGCCAAACGCCTAGCGTTTTTTTGAGCCACGACCCGAAGTCGCTATCCGCTATTCGAAATCCAAGCTATCATGCTTTTAATAAAAACAATCTAACACATCGGGAGGAATTAAGCTAATGGTGACGCATAGCTTTTCGCGCAAAATGAACCGCCGCACGGTACTTAAGACGGCTGCTGCGGCTGGTGCCCTGCAAGTTGCTTCACCCTTCATTGTTAAGGCGCTCGGTGAGGCCCCCATAAAGGTCGGCATGATCGATCCGCTCACCGGCGTCTACGCCGCCTATGCGCAAAATGAAGTGACCGGAGCCAGACTCGCTATCGAACAGATCAACGTCAGGGGCGGCATTCTCGGCCGGCTTATCGAGCTGTTGGTCGAGGACTCGGCCAATGACGTCGGCACCGGCGTGCAGAAGGCGCGCAAGCTGATCGAGCGCGATAACATCCAGTTCCTTATCGGCGACGTCAATTCGGCAATTGCATTGGCGATCGGCCAAGTGTCAAATGAGAAGGGCATCCTGCACATTGTCTCTGGCGGCCATACCGACGGCGTCACCGGTAAGGACTGCCACTGGAACGTCTATCGCGTCTGCAACACCACCAGCATGGAAGCCAATGCAGTGGCCGAGCAGTTGTTCACCAAATACGGCAAGAAGTGGCACTTTATCACGCCGGACTATGCTTTCGGGCACACTCTACAGGCTGCGGCGCTGAAAGACCTCCAGAAGTTCGGCGGTACGATGACCGGCAACGAGCTAACGCCGCTCGGCACCACCGACTACTCGGCCTATCTCATCAAGGCGCGCGCGGCCAACCCCGACGTGCTCTTAGTGCTGCCGCAGGGCGGCGACATGATCAACTGCATGAAGCAGATCGCGCAGTTCGGTATTAACAAGCAGATTCAGGTCGCTGGACTCCAGCAGGAACTCGAATCGTTGGAAGCGATGCCACCGGAGGCGCGCGTCGGCACCTGGATGTTCGAGTGGTATTGGAAGCAACCAGGTGTGCCGCATGTTGAGAAGTTCGTCGCGGATATCCGCAAGATGAATGGCTCTAAGGTGCCGACGGCACGGCACTGGTTCGGCTACGCCTCGATGATGACCTACGCGCTCGTTGCCAACAGCGAGAAGACGCTCGATAGTGTCAAGCTCGCCAGGGCATTGGGTGGCTTCGAGCTGCCGCCCGAGGTCAAGCTGCAGCCGAACAAATGTTACTATCGCGCCGGCGATCATCAGCTGATGACATCGTCTTTCGTCGGTCAGGCCCAGTCAGTGGGCAAGGACGATTTCGAGGATCTTTTCCAGGTCGATACCGTGATACCTGGCGACAAGACCTCGCCGCCGGAGAGTGAGACCGGTTGCACCTTGCAGTGGCCGGCCTGACAGATTTCCAAGCCTAACAATCACCCCTCCCTTTAGCCCGCTGGGCTTGTGGGACTGACCGGGAGGGGCAAGTCCCATGTGAGCAGATGACGCAACTTATCCTCTTCAATGTCACCAACGGCCTGATCATCGGCGCTTTCTATGTGCTGATGGCGCTCGGGCTGTCGCTTATCCTCAATTTGAGCAACGTCATCAATTTCGCCCATGGCGGCTTTCTCGTGATCGGCGGCTACATCGCCTACACCCTTACGCCCTATGTAGGCTTCTGGGGCGCCTTACTGATCGCGCCGCCACTGACCGCCGCCATCGGCCTCGTGGTCGAGCGGCTATTGATCCGGCCGCTCTACGGACGCGATCCGCTCTATAGCCTGCTGCTCACATTCGGGCTCGCGTTCATCATCGAGGACGGCACGCGCTTTATCTGGGGCGCGCAAGGCAAGCCGGTAACGATCCCCGCCTTCCTCGCGCAGCCGTTGAGCTACGAATTTTTCTTCATCACTGGCTACCGCCTGTTTATGGTGGTAGTCGTGCTGTTCGCCATTGCACTGCTCTTCTTGCTGTTGCGCTACACCCGCCTCGGCATACGCATCCGCGCTGGCACCCTCGATCTCGAAACCGTATCGGCGCTGGGCGTAAACGTGCGTACGCTGCGCTCGCTCAATTTCGCCGTCGGCATCTTTCTCGCAGGTTTGAGCGGCGTGCTCGCGGCCGGCCAGCTTGGGCTTGAGCCGACGATGGGAGCGGGGGTTTTGATGCCGAGTTTCATCGCGATCATTGTCGGCGGTGTCGGTAGCCTGACGGGCACACTTCTTGGCGGATTGCTGATCGGCGTCGCGTCGGGCTTGGCCGCGGTATTTCTGCCGGCGGCGAGCGAAGCGATCATGTACGTGCTGATGGCAGTCGTTCTTCTCATCCGCCCGCGCGGGTTGCTGGGTGAAGAAGGCATGATGACATGAGCGGCGAACAGACGCGAAAACTGATCGCTCTCGCCTTCATCTGGGTTTTGCTGTTGCTCGCACCCTATTGGATGGCGCCGCTCGGCGGCTATACGGCGCTCGGCACGCGCGTTCTCGTGCTGGGGTTAGCTGCGATGTCGGTGAACTTCCTACTCGGATTCACCGGGGTGCTCTCCTTCGGTCACGCCGCGTGGTTCGGGCTCGGCGCCTATGGTTGCGGCCTGATCCTAAAATTCATCGCACCGTCGACACCGCTCGGGCTTCTTGCCGGGACCATGCTCGGTGGCGTGATGGGCGGCCTGCTCGGCGCGCTGATCGTACGCCGCCGCGGCGTCTATTTCGCTATGGTCACGATCGCCTTTGGCCAGGTGTTTTACTACATCGCCTTCCAATGGTCGTCGCTGACCGGCGGCGACGATGGCTTGCGTCCGTTCTCACGCCAGCCGTTGCATTTGGGATTCACCACCATCGACATCCTGAACGACAGTATCGCCTTCTATTATTTCGTGCTGCTGTGCTTCGCGCTCGCGGTCTCCCTCATGGGTTTCATCCTGCGCTCACCCTTCGGCCGTACCATGCTCGCGATCCGCGAGAACGAGCGCCGCGCGCGCTTCCTCGGCATTCCGGTCGAGCGCCATATCTGGATCGCCTTCACGCTGTCGTGTTTTTTCATGGGGCTTGCCGGCGCGCTCTACGCGCTCGTCAACAATTTCGCCGATCCGCGCGGGCTGCATTACAGCCAATCCGGTGATTTCGTCATGATGGCGGTGATGGGCGGGATGCGCTCCTTCTGGGGACCGCTCTTGGGCGCGGCCGTATTTGTCATTTTGCAGGACTATCTTTCGAGCATCACCATCAACTGGATGTCCTTTGTCGGGTTACTGTTTGTGCTTGTCGTGCTGTTCTTTCCGCGAGGTCTCCTCGGTGCTATCCGGCGCAAGAGCGAAGCATGAGCCTACTGGAAGTCAGGAACGCAACGAAGAGTTTTGGCAGCCTGGTCGCCGTGCGAGATGTTTCTCTTACTGTGAAGCGGGGTGAACTGCGCGCCATCATTGGCCCAAATGGCGCAGGGAAGACTACGTTCTTCAATTTGATCAGCGGCCTTTTCCCGCCGACCCATGGAACAGTCGTATTCGAAGGTAAAGATGTGACCGCACTATCGGCACATGAGCGCGTTACCCTTGGCATGGCGCGCACATTCCAGATCACGGAAATCTTTCCGGAGCTTACAGTGTTCGAAAACGTTCGTATTGGTGCCGAAGTTGCTGCAGGTTTTCGGCTGCGCCCCTGGATCAGCAATTCGGAAAAAAATGAATTGAAGCGTCACATCGATGAAACGCTGATTTTGTGCAGCCTGACCGACAAGACGGACCGACTTGTCGGTGAGTTAGCGCATGGACACCAGCGCGCGGCTGAAATCGCGATGGCACTCGTGCTTCGCCCGCGATTGCTATTGCTTGACGAGCCAACGGCAGGCATGGGCGATCAGGAAACTTACGACATCACTCAGCTTGTGCGCCGGCTGCACCGTGAAAGCAATTTTACGATCGTGCTGATCGAACACGATATGCGCGTCGTATTTCATCTCGCCGATCGCATCACCGTGCTGGATCAAGGATCGCTCCTCGCCGAGGGCACGCCGAAAGAAATAGCGACAAACGAAGCGGTACAGGTTGCCTATCTGGGGAAAGCGGCATGAGCGCGGCGTTGAAGGCTGAGGGCCTCCATACCTATTACGGCAAGAGTCATATTCTGCATGGTGTGAGCCTCGAGGTCGCCGAGGGCAAGATCACGGCATTGCTTGGCCGCAACGGCGCGGGCAAGACAACGACACTCCGTAGTCTGATGGGTTTGACGCCGCCGCGCGAAGGAAGCGTCACAGTTTTCGGAGTGGAAATGGCGCGCTGGCCGGCGTTTCGGATTGCGGCACAAGGTGTTGGTTATGTGCCAGAAGGACGGCGTATTTTTCCGAATCTCACCGTTGAAGAAAACCTTAAGGTTCCGCTCGAGCGCGGCGGTCCATGGACGATCGATCGGATCTACAAACTCTTTCCAAAACTTTCGGAGCGCAAGATGAATCGCGGCCGCCAGCTATCGGGTGGCGAGCAGGAAATGCTCGCAATCGCGCGTGCGCTACTGCTCAACCCGAAGCTGCTGATGCTCGATGAGCCAAGTCAAGGTCTTGCGCCGCTGGTCGTACGCGATGTTTTTAGGATCGTCGCACAGATGCGCAGCGAAGGCATTTCGGTTTTGCTGGTTGAGCAGAACGTTCGTATGAGTTTAGAAATAGCCGACTACGCCTATGTTTTGGATGACGGGGCCGTGGTCTATTCGGGACCGGCAAGGGAACTTGCGGCCGATGAAGCGCGCGTAAAGTCTTTAGCGGGTGCAAGCGTGGAAGATTGGGAACAACACGATTCGAAATCTCCCGCCTAGCCAATATTTCCGCGAAGCGGAGGCAAGCAATGCAATCGCGTTTTTTTGTTCGAACGGCCGAAATGCCGGCATACAATCCGGCAAACCATAGCGGCACGGTCAACCGTCGGCTCGTCGGTCTGGGCATCACCGGCGCAAAACAATTGGAAGTAGTGCACGGGACTTTACAGCCGGGCAGGGGTGCACTGCCTCATGCGCATCCGGGAATCGAGCAGGTTTGCTATATCTTGGAAGGAGCGGCGGTCGCTGAAGTGGCTGGTGAGCGTCGAGAATTGGGTCCGGGTGATTGTTGCTTTTTCCCCCCTGATATCCCACACATTTTCACGGCCATCGGCGATAGGCCGGCGAAGATTCTAGTGATCTATTCTCCGCCTTACGAAGAAAACCCCGCGCGAGTGGTGCGCTCCAATTCGGCCTCGTGAAGCCGTGTCTGGGTAACGATTATGTCTTTATCCCAGTCGCAAGAGTCACAGGGTCCGCTCCACGGATTGAAGGTTGTCGATTTGACCTCGCTCGTCATGGGCCCTTACGCGACGCAAATGCTCGCGGATTACGGAGCTGACGTTATTAAGGTCGAACCGCCGGGCGGCGATGTCATGCGGAAGACCGGTCCGATGCGTAACCCCGATATGGGCGCAATGTACTTGCAGATGAATCGCAACAAGCGAAGCATCGTGCTCGATCTAAAACAAGCAGCCGCACGTGATGCGCTAATAACACTTTGCAAGACCGCCGATATATTTCTGCATAACGTACGCTTGCGTTCGATGCGCCGCATGAAACTCGGTCCAGAAGACTTGGTTACAGCCAATCCTCGTCTCATTTATACAAGCTTGATCGGTTTCGGTGAAGCGGGGCCCTATGCCGGACGCCCGGCCTATGACGATCTGATGCAGGGACTTTGCGCGCTGCCGCTGCTCGCGATGCGGGCGGGTGCGAAAGAACCGCGTTATGTGCCACTAGCGCTCATCGATCGGCTTGTCGGCATGAGCGCGGTCCCCGCCGTGCTGGCCGCGATCATTCATCGCGAGCGGACAGGAAAAGGACAATCCATTGAAATCCCCATGTTCGAGACGATGGCGCAATTCGTCTTGAGCGATCATCTGTGCGGCAGTTCGTTCGAGCCACCGATCGGTCAAATGGGATATAGCCGGGTTCTCAGCACCAATCGTGGTCCATATCGCACGAGCGACGGTTATCTTTGTCTACTTGTTTATAACGACAAGCAGTGGAAAGGATTCTTCGAGGCGATCGGACGTACCCACGAATTTGCGACCGATCCCCGCTTTTCAAACCAAACGGAGCGCGCGCAACGTTACGATGAAATTTACGGCCTTGTTGCCGACGTTCTGCGCACGAAAACGACTGCGCAATGGATCGAGATTTTTCAGCGGCATGATTTACCGTGCGCCCCGATGAACGATTTGGATAATTTGAAAAATGACCCGCATCTCGAAGCTGTCGGATTTTTCAAATCTAGCGACCATCCGAGTGAGGGAAAATTGCGCTATCTCGGCGTTCCCAGCCGCTGGAGCCGTTCACAGCCCGATATTCATCGCGATGCGCCGCTGCTTGGCCAGCACAGTATCGAAATCTTGCAGGAAGCGGGTATCGCGGAGGGTGAGATAAAGTCTCTTATCGCCAGCGGAGCATGTTTAAGTGCAGATAGTGCACTGCAACGAGTAACCGAGAGCTGATACTCAAAATAGATAAATCGTAGCAGTAGCGCCAGATGCGACTTGCGTAAAAATGTAAAGCCGCTGTTAAATACACTCAACAACGATCAGCGAAGATTAGGAGGAATGCATGTTTGGCAGGGCACGCCTGAGCATGTCCGTCGCGTTGCTGGTGTCGGTCTTTGGCTCCGCACACGCCGTCGAGGCTCCCAAAGAAATCACGCTCGGTACACTTTATGCATCCTCCGGGCGCTATGCGAGCATCTCGATGCCCGTGCATTACGGCCTCAAACTTTGGATGGATCAAAAGAATGCGGAGGGCGGTGTTTTCGTAAAGGCTTTCAACAAGAAGATCCCGATCAAGCTTGTTGCCTATGACGATCAGAGTAATACGGCGACTGCCGCCACGCTCTACAACCAACTCATTACGCAGGATAAGGTTGACATTCTGATAGCCGATTCCGGTTCAGTCCTGACGTCAGTGGCGGTGCCGATCGCCCGTGACAACAAGATGTTTCTGTTCGACCAAACCGGCACGGGCGCGGCATTTTTCACGCCCGACAATCCGTATATTGCTTTAATGTCCGATCCAGTCTCGACCGTTTGGCCGAAACCCTTGGCGGATTTTATCACACATGACGGCAAGGGCCTGGGCATCAAACGAGTAGCGATTCTGTATTCGACGAACGATTTTACCGGGACGCAGGCGAATGCCGTTCGGAAATTCATCAAAGAATCGGGCTCCGACATCGAAATCGTTTATGATCAGGGTGTTCCAACTGATACCTCGAACTATACAGTGCTGATCAACAACATTCGCGCCACAAATCCTGACGCTGTGGTTCACCTCGGTTATGCACCGAACGATATCGCATTCATCCGCAGCCTCGAGGATGGCGGCGTGAAATTCAAATTTCTGTTTTGCATTTATCCGGGACTCGAAACCGAACTGCTTGAAAAAAACCTCGGCGGGAAGGCCCTAAGTTATATTTTCACTTATGTTCCATCATCCGAAATTTCGTACGAAACCAATTTTGGAATGTCGCTAAGGGAATACAAGGAAGCCTGGAACAAGAAATATGCTGGAGTGAACATCGAGTTCGGATTTAATTCCGTCGCCGGCTATAATACGGGTTTGGTGATCGAGAAGGCGCTGTCTGTGGCCGACAGTCTCGAACAGCTCGATCTCCGCAAGGCGGTTTTCAGCCTGTCAGGAAAACTCAAAACTCTCGATGGTACGTTCGAACTGGATCCAAACGGTGCACAGCTCGGCGAAAGCACGCCGCTCGGTCAGCTCATCACGGATGAACACGGCCACGTAAAATTCGTGACTGTCTGGCCGCACGAGGTCGCTAACGGAAAGCCTGTTTATCCGCGTCCATGATGATCAGTTGATCGATATTCATGGATTGCCCAAGTCGCCGATAGCAGAAGGCGCCAATGTTGACCTATACATTACTGGCTGGGTTCTTGTTTGGCCTCTACTTCACGCTCATCGGATTGGGCTTGAACCTCGTTTTTGGCGTCATGCGCATCGTCAATCTCGCGCATGGTGACTTTCTTATGCTTGGCGCGTTTCTGGCGTTTTGGCTGTTTTCGCTTTTTGCAGTCAATCCGGTGCCGACGATTCCCGTCGCATTCTTCATTTTCTTGCTGGCGGGATTTCCGCTTTATTATTTGCTCGTACCGCGTCTCCTGCAGGCAAAAGATCCGGAAATGCTTTCCTTCATTCTTTTTTTCGGGCTTTCGCAAGTGATTCAATCGCTTGCGACCATTCTGTGGGGTACGAGCGAACGGTCCATCCCCGGCGGTCAACTTGGTCGTGCAGTTGCCGGGATATTGAGTTTCTTCACCGGTCATAAAATTGAAAATGGCCCGATTGAAATACTGGGCCAGAGTTTTCCCGCCGCATGGCTTGCCAGCGGGCTCGCGAGCGGCATCGGCGCCGTTTTTGTCTACTGGTATCTCTATCGTACTAAGCTCGGTTATTTGACGCGCGCCGTCATGGTGTCACGCGATGAAGCGATTGCGAGCGGTATCGATGTACATCGTGTTTCGGCTGTTGCTTTCGGGATCGGATTGGGCCTCGCGGCGGTCGCCGGGGTGTTTGCACCTTTTATGTTGGGTAGCATAACGCCCGCGATGGGCTCTGAAGTCACCATCACATCTTTCGCCGTCATTGTTATCGGCTCGCTCGGCAATCCGCTCGGTACGATCCTCGGCGGCCTCGTCTACGGGATTTCGTATATGTTTATGCAAAGCTATTATAGTTCTTGGGCCAATCTTCTTCCTTATCTATTGTTGATCGCGGTTCTGTTGCTTCGTCCGAACGGACTTCTTGGCCGGCAGGCTCGTCGTGCGTAAATTATGGCGTGACGTATTCATCATTCTTGTGCCGCTCGTGGCGATATTTGCGCTGTTGCCTTCGATTTATAGCAATCATCTTCTGTTATTCAATTTTATCATCTTCATTGTGCTGTCGCAGGGTGTGAACGTCATTTACGGTTTCACGGGCTATCTGCCATTCGGTTACGTCGGTTTCTTTGGTGCAGGTGCTTACGGTTTCTCGCTGATGGTGCTTCACCTACAAGCATCGCCGTTCCTGGCGATTGTCGTGGGCGTATTGGCGGCGCTCGCGCTCGCACTGGTGTTGACGCCGCTCTTTCGACTGTCGGGCGCCTATTTTTCAATCGCCAATCTCGCTGCTTCGCTCGCGGTGCTGCAGGTTGTGGCGAACCCGAACCTCGAAGATTATACGCGAGGGCCCTACGGCATCAGCCTTAGCGGCATTTTCAATCCTCAGCTTGCCTATGCGACTGCTCTCGCGATTTTGGCTGCGACCGTCTTCATCGTTATTTTTCTGCGCAACTCGAAGTTCGGCCTCGCCCTGCAGGCCATCCGGGAAGACACGATCAGCGCGAGCATGGCCGGCATCAATGTAGTTCGGGAGCGCGTCATCGCGTGGTTATTAAGCGCGCTGATCGCGGGCCTCGCCGGCAGCGTGTTTGCCTGGTACGCCTCGGTATTCTATCCCGAAACCGTATTTAGCGGAGAGTTCACTATCTTCGCGATCGTTTTCGCGTTGTTCGGCGGAACGGCGACAATTCTGGGACCGATTCTCGGCGTTGTTATTCTCTATGGCATCTACAATGCCGTAGGAATTTCGACTCCGCAATATTTCCAGCTGATTTACGGTCTTCTTATCATTGGCCTTGTTCTATTTTTGCCAAACGGCCTCGTTTCTCTCTTGCGGCGTTGGGGCATCGATGTCCCTTAAGACGGAACCGCTTCTGCAGGTCACGGGCTTGGTGAAACGCTTCGGCGGTTTTCGGGCGCTCGATGGCCTCCAATTTCATTTAAATGCGGGAGAGATTCTGGGTTTGGTCGGACCCAACGGTTCTGGAAAAACCACCTGCATCAATGTGATCTCCGGTCTGTATGCGCCGGACGGCGGAGAGATCCGGTTGGGCAATAGGTCGATCGGAGGCCTTCCTTCTTATCGCCTAGTGCATGCGGGGATCAACCGTACGTTCCAGGTTCCAAAGCCTTTTCTTACAATGACCGTACTACAGAACGTAGAAGTTTCAATTGCGTATGGTGGACACGGTCACGAGGGTCTCGACGCCCGCCATTTGCTCGAATTGCTCGATCTCGAATCCCATGCCGATAAGCCGGCGGCGGAACTGAATAGCGCGCAACAGAAACTGCTTGATCTCGCGCGGGCGCTCGCGACAAAACCGCGACTTCTTCTGGTGGACGAGCTGGCTGCCGGCCTCAATCCTGCCGAGCTGGAGAAAATCTCAATTAAATTGAAGGAGCTGGCTCGCTCAGGAATCGCTCTTCTTGTGGTCGAACATCTCATGGGTTTCATTGATCAGGTTACCGACCGCGTCATCGTCATGAATGCGGGAAAAGAAATATTCGAAGGCATTCTGGGCGACGCCATACGAAACCCGCGAGTCGTTGAGGTTTTCTTGGGTCATGACAGCACAGCGTGACGAATTCACTCCTCCGCTGTTGAATGCCACCGGTATCGAGGCTGGTTATGGCAAGGTTCAGGTTCTATGGGGCGTCGATCTGGCCGTCGCCCACAATGAGTCGGTCGTTCTCCTCGGCGCGAATGGTGCGGGAAAAACAACTCTGTTGAAGGTACTGATGGGCTTGATCGCGATCTGGCGTGGCCGCGCGATTTTTGCGGATGAGGACATAACATCGCTAAGAACCGACCATCGGGTGCGGCGGGGAATTGTTTACATGTCTGAGACATCGGGTTTCCCCGATTTGACCGTAGACGAAAACATCCGCATCGGCGCTCAATTTCTATCCAAGAGTGAAGCCCGACTGCGCGCGGAAGAGCTTTATTCGACCTTTCCGGCGTTGGCTGAACGCCGCCGTGCTGCCGCTGGAAGTCTTTCCGGGGGTCAGCGCAAGATGCTGGGGATTGCGAAGGCGCTCGCCAGCAACCCCAAGCTCGTCATTATGGATGAGCCATCGGCGGGACTATCGCCGCTTTTGGTGAAAGAGGTTCTCCGCGTGCTCGCGAATTTCCGAGGCAAGGGGTTAGCACTGCTGATCGCCGAGCAGAATGTGAAATTCCTCGATCTTGCCGATCGTGTGTACACGCTGGATAGCGGACGCATCAGTTTTTCTGGTGCTGTAGCGGACGTGCACGCCAATGACGCTCTCCAGCGAGCTTATTTCGGCCTGAAATGAACGTGGAAGGACGAGGAATTCACCAATGAATTATGCTTCGCTCGAAGATGATCGAGCCTTGAGAACGGCGATCGAGAAAATTTGTGCACGGTTTGGTGACGATTATTGGCTCAAGAAAGATCGTGAAGGAGGATTTCCCGAGGATTTTTACCGCGCGTTCGCCGACGAGGGCTGGCTCGGCATCTGCATCCCGGAGGATTTCGGCGGCTCCAATCTCGGGATCACCCACGCAGCAATCATGATGCAGACGATCAGCGAATCGGGTGCCGGTTTATCTGGCGCGTCAGCTATTCACATGAATATTTTTGGACTCAATCCTGTGGTGGTCTTCGGTACTACCGATCAAAAAAAGCGAATGTTGCCGCCGCTCGTCGCTGGAAAAGACAAGGCATGTTTCGCCGTCACTGAGCCCGATGCGGGATTGGATACGCTGAACCTAAAAACCAAGGCGGTAAGGGAGGGGGATCACTATATCCTGTCAGGACAAAAAATATGGATTTCGACCGCTCAAGTAGCAAATAAAGCTCTGATGCTCGCGCGCACTACGCCAGTGGATCAAATCAAAAAGAAAACCGAAGGCTTGAGTCTTTTCTACACCAGTCTCGATCGCCGTTTCGTCGAAATTCGCGAGATCGAAAAGATGGGCCGGAAAGCGGTCGATTCGAACCAGCTTTTTATCGATAAATTACCCGTTCCAATTGCGGATAGAATCGGGGAAGAAGGGCGCGGCTTCGAGTATATTATTCATGGGTTCAATCCCGAGCGCATTCTTATTGCCGCTGAAGCGGTGGGCCTTGGTCGCGTGGCGTTGCGGCGCGCCGTTAATTACGCCAAGGAGCGTATCGTATTCAACCGGCCAATCGGAAAGAACCAGGCGATCCAGCATCCGCTCGCAAAATGCTGGATGGAACTGGAGGCTGCAAACTTAATGGCCTTTAAGGCGGCTTCTTTGTACGATCAAAAGCGGCCATGCGGCGCTGAAGCCAATGCTGCAAAATATTTGGCAGCGGAAGCGGCGTTTAGCGCCTGCGAAACTGCTCTGCTGTCGCATGGCGGAATGGGTTACGCGAAAGAATTCCACGTTGAACGATATCTAAGGGAAGCGATGATCTTGCGGATTGCGCCTGTTAGTCCGCAGATGATTTTGAACTATGTCGCTGAGAAGGTACTAAGTCTTCCAAGATCTTATTAGAAGCAGGATCCCCGTTAATCTCTCTATTTATGGGCGATTTGCCTGTGAAGATGGTCTAGAATAAGAGTATTCTTCGGTCTGTTTTGAGTCATAGTGGAGAGAGGCCATGCTAAAGCGCGCTTTCGTCATTGTTCTGCTTGCGGGAATTCTTCCGAATGCGCCGGCATTTTCGATCACGAAACAGGAAAAGATGAAGACCTGCGAATTCGGCGCCGATGATCAGAAGCTTACGGGCTCTGCCCGCAAAACGTTCATTACGAAATGCATGGCAAATGAAGATGCGCCGACTAAGAAAACGTCCAAAAAGAAAACACCAACCTAAGACGGCCGCGTGTGAAGCTCTCTGAATTTTTACACTAGATCCGACAACTCGTGCTGCATCAGAATTTGTAATTCAAGCCTGAGCGCACGATATTTTCGTTGAATTTGATGTTTGTCGGTAATCCGCCACTGCAAGCGGCGCAATTGATCGTGCCGAGATCGACATAGAAATATTCTGTTTTGATGGACCAGTTCGGCGTAAATGCATATTCCGCGCCGCCGCCAACCGTCCAGCCTGCCTTCGTCGAGCTATCGGAGCCAGTAGTGGGTACATTGGCCTTCACGCTGCCATAAGCAACACCGCCGGTGAGATACGGCATGAAGCGATCGGCAGAGTAACCTAGACGGGCGCGGGTAGTTCCGATCCAATTGCTTTTTGTTTCGCAAGTACCCGAGCCCGCAAAGCAGTTATTCGTGCTGCCGTTCACAGCGGACCAATCGAGATCGCTCTCGACACCAAATACGGTCTGACCCCACTGATAATTATAACCGATTGTCCCACCAAGCAGACCGCCATCGGGCTTCGTATTGGAGCGCGCGCCAGCGACGTTGAATTCTGAGCTGCCCCAGCCCCAACCGCCGTTAATGCCGCCGTAGAATCCAGTCCAATCGTAGGCCCGATACATCGGCGCCTTAACTGGATACTCTGCTTGTGGCGCACGGCGCGGCAGATCGGCTGCGGACGCAGCCTGCCCGAATGCGACCAGCGTTGCGAGCGCCGTCATGGAAATAACTACACGTTTCATAACTGGCTCCATAATAATTCGATGTCAGGAGCTAGTAGCCCCTGCTCATTCCCTTTTCTGCTGATGGACTAGCCGCCGGATAGGACCAGACCGGGACGCGAAAAGGGCGAGTCTTTGGCCTTCTTGTGCCCGGAAGAGGGACTACGGCGGACCCCTTGCCGCAGTCCTAAGAAAACAAACTGAATCATTGAGTGATAATGTCGACAACCTGCCCCGTTTCTTGAACTACGAGAGCAAGTTGATTGTTGATAGAAACGTAACGGCATCGTTTCACGGTGAGCGTAAACTGCCGTTAGAGGACGATTTCCGTGCCGTGAGATTAACCTTTATGCGTTGGCTGGCGCGGGTGCGCTACATCTTTAAAGTCAGGGAATTCTTTCCATGTGGGTTCTGGAAAATCACGACCGGCCTTCGGTGTATAGATGGATTCTTCCACAAGGGTCATTGCCGGAATATAGCGCGGACAATTCGGAAAAATCGCCTGCGCGATAACGCGCACAATCATCTGTGCGCCAACACTATGCGCGAGCAATGGATCGTCCCGGCGCAGGATGGCGGTTCCGTTCACGCGAAGACGACGAGGCTTTTCGAAATCGATAAATAAAAGGCCGATATTCGAATTGACAGCCAGGTTGCCGAGGCTCTTGAACATCCCATTTCCGTCAAAATCGGGAAAAATAAGCTCGGATGGACCAATTACGCGCACAAATCCTTGCGCGCCACCCTTGAAAGAAGCATCCGGTCGGCCTTTTGCATCTGCTGTTGCTAGAAAGAAAAAACGAACACTTTCGATAAAGGTCTTATCAGTTTCCGTGAACTGAGTGCGCGTTAGTTTTTCTTCTAGTCGATCCGCGATCTTCCGGCTTTTGAACTCATCTTGCAGCTGGCGGTTACCTTCGTGATAAAGAATGGATACGGCCATGGTATCTCCGACCTCTGCCTCGAACAAATTTCAACACTTCTGGAACCCGCTCTTTATTACTCTATCCCGTAGAATAAAGGCACAAACTTATAGTTCGATAGGTCAGCAACGGTCCAAAATATCGGGAGGAATTGATGCAACACCGAATGATTTGTCATTTTCTTGGCGCAACCGTTACAGCTTTTCTCATATTTATCGCCTCCACGTTCGCACAGGAAACGGTGCGAGTGCGCGGTACCATCGTTAGTGTTCGCGGACAAATGATGAAAGTTACGGCTCGCAACGGTGGTAAGCTCAATGTCAAGCTCGCCGACAATTTTACAGTGGCCGGGATTGTGAAAGCTTCTCTCGCAGACATCAAGGAGGGTAGCTTTGTCGGTGTCGCTGGCATGCCACAGGAAGACGGAAGCCAGCGCGCGCTAGAAGTGCTCATCTTTCCCGAAGCAATGCGCGGGACCGGGGAAGGATTCCAGGCATGGGACTTGCGGCCCTCAAGTACCATGACCAATGCCGCAGTAGAAAAAGTGGTGCAAAAGATCGACGGCAACACGTTGACGTTGAAATATAAGGATGGCGAGAAACTCATCGTGGTGCCACCAGATGCCCCGATCGTTGCTTATGTGCCTGGTGACAAAAGCGAATTGAAACCGGGTGCGAAGATTTTTATCGCAGGAGCGGTGAAACAACCGGATGGAAGTCTCGTCGCCAGTCGCATCGGCGTGGGCCGTGATGGCCTTACGCCGCCAATGTAATTTCGAATCTGGAATTAAAGCGTGGTCGGTTTTCTAGGCGCATTTTTGGTTCTGCGATCAGATGATTAGGAAAGTACGCAACAGGTAAAGAATGGCAATAATTATGACAATGATCTGCACGATCTGCTTCATCTTACGATCGAGCGGCAACATGTTTACGAGATAGAGCACAACAACGATAACGAGTATGACCATTAGAAGTGAGATGAGTGCTGACATGAACGCATTCCTCCAACTCGGGTGAGCGCGCCGCGCCGATTGCTCCCCGGACTATCGCCTCGGCGCCTGCCCAAAGCGCACGAAGAAGCAACATTGGGCGATCCGGCACCATTTCTCAAATGGAAGAAGGGTGCAAGGGAAAGCTCTCTACTTGCAGAGCAGCAAAACGATACGGGGATTTGATTCGTAACGGGAGCGCGGATCGACCAGATCCGTGGCTGTGGGAGCACCGCTGTACTAAGGTATCTACGCGCCGGCCCAAAAACGTCTAACGCCATGATTTTCTTATAAATATTCGCTTGGCATATATCCTCCGTCTTCTACACTCTCACATATCGGGGATGGTTCTTATTGGATCTTGTAATTCCTACGTTTCTGGTGCGGAATTATCAAAGAAGAGCTCAGACCTGGTGCCTGCCGGCGCTGCGGCCGAGCGTCTTTGAACGCGCCATCAAGGAGGTCCGCAAGATGAATATCCGTGTTGTTGCTACAGTGTGCTCGGCTGCGGTGATCGGGCTCGCCATTTCATTCTCCACACCGGTCTCGGCACAGGATGCTAAAGCCTGCGGCAAGCAGTGGACCGAGATGACAAAAGATCAAAAGAAGGGTCTCAAGAAAAAAGATTTTGTCGCGGATTGTGTGGCGAAAGCTGGCGGCGGAACCAAGACAGAAACCAAAAAAGAAACCAAAAAAGAAATGAAAAAGGAAACTTTGCCCCCGGCTGCTAGCACGAGCACCGAAGTAAAGGGCAAACCGGGCCGTCAGGCCATGATTGAACGCGAGCGTGCTTGCGGCAAGGAATGGCGCGAGAATAAGGCGGCCGGTAAAATCCAGCCGGGTCAGAAATGGCCCCAGTTCTGGAGCGAGTGCGACAAGCGCATGAAAGCTCAGGGCATGTAATTTTTCGTCGGTGCAGACGTAGGAGAGATTTACAGCTGCACCGCGAAGACATCGCGGCGTTTCTTTGTTTTATGATGCGGCGGGTCGCTCCGCCGCATCATTCATTTCTTCGCCAGCTGGCCGCTTGGGCTTGCCTGATCGACCGCGGCGGGCAAATATTTCGTAAGCACGTCCAGCGCCTGATCGACTGGTATGCCCAATGAGCGCGCGATCTCCTGCAATTGTTTGTCGTTAATAGCTGCCCGCAATTGCTCTTTAGTAACAGGAATGTTCTTGTTGTCGGATAGCCAAGACGCAACCTGCTTGTTGAGACCAGCTTCCTGTAACTTATTCAGAATTCCTTGCAGATCACCCATATTATTTTTGGCAAGTGCCTGTGCCAAAATCGAGGGTGCCTCCTTCTCCAATTCGCCCGCGACGCCCTTGGCGAGGCTCGCCCAATCGATTGCCATATATGGTCTCCTTAGCGAGAATGGAGCGGATTGTAGGCGAAGACTTGCACGGGGAAAAGTAAAAATTTGCCCATCTTAGAGGAATGTTATGGCAAAGCTTATCCTAACAATTGTCATGTCGGTAATCTTGTCACTCTCTGCTGCATCGCTATCAGCCGAGGGCCAGCAAAAAGAAATTACCATTGGAGCGTTCGGTGGTGGGTTTAATTTACCGACATGGATTGCTGATAAAAAAGGCTTCTTCTCGCGCGAGGGGTTGCTGGTGAAGGTGGTCTATACACCACGCTCGATCCAATTAATCACCGACATCGTCGAAGGCCGAGTCAATGTCTACATGGGTGCAATCGATAACGTATTTGCTTACCGTGAAGGACAAGGTGAAGCCAAAGTACCGGACGATTTTGATATCACGGCAGTTTTTGGACTCTCATCAGGCTTTGCATCGGTGATTGCAGCGCCCGAGATAAAAAACTTCGCCGATCTCAAGGGGAAATCGATCGCAGTCGATGCCATAACGACCGGCTATGCGTTTGCGACGCGCGCTTTGGTTGAGAGGGCGGGGCTGGATGAGCGCGAAATCAAGTACGCGCCTTTCGGCGGTACGGATCAACGTTTCAAGGCGCTAATGGAAGGGAGATGCGATGCAACGATCACCCTGACACCATTTGACGTCATTGCAGTCGAGCGCGGCTATCGCCGTCTTGCCGGTGTCACCGAAACATTTGGCGATTATCAAGGTACAGTCGCGGCAATGCGCGCTTCCTGGGCGAAGGAAAATCGGGCGTTCGTCGTTGGTCTCATCCGCGCCTACAAGGCCGCAATCGATTGGATGTACGATAGTCGTAACCGCGCGGAAACTCTTGCCATTCTTGCCGAAGGCGAACCGCAGCTTTCGCCAGCGCAACTCGAAAGATCGCTTGACTATATGACCGGATCGGACGGCTTTTTTCGTGACCTAAAAATCAACCAGAAAGGCGCAAAACTTGTGCTCGAGTTGCGCTCGAAATACGCGACACCAAAAAAGACGCTCACGGATCCGTCAAAATATATCGATTATTCTTATTTGGATGAAGCGCTTCGCGACTAAAATTGAGCGCGGTACGGCGTTTAGTAAAATCCCGGCGTCGCACCACCATCGACCGCAATCGCGGTCCCCTGAATATGACTCCCACGTTTCGAGCATAAGAATAGCACGAGTTCGGCAATATCCTCGGGCTTTGCGATCCGACGAATGCCTTGCTTTTCGATTACACGCTTGATGGCTTCTTCAGGTGTGATGTTTGAGGCTTTCGCACGGCGCTTGGCCTGCTCGAAGAAACGCTCGGTCTCGGTTAGACCCGGATGAATGGCGTTGACATTGACGCCGTCGCGCTTTCCAAGATCGGAGAGACCCTTCGAAAAATTCGAAAGTGCGGCGTTGACAGATCCGCCGATCATGAAATTTTGATCCGGCGTGCGCGCGGCCCCGCCAATAATGTTCACAATGTTTCCCTGTGCCTTTTTGAGCATCGGCCAGAACAAGCGGCTGAGGCGTACCGCCGCAAAGAACTTCAGCGCAAAACCGTCGTGCCATTCCTCGTCAAACAGCTCAAGAAAGTTACCGGCCTTGGTCGCTCCGGCGCTGTTCACCAATATGTCGCAGCGGCCGAAGCGCGACGTAATAAGTTCGAACAGCGCCTCGCAGCTTTCAAGCTGACGCAAGTCTCCCGCACACGTGACAGTCGCAGGTCCACCAGCCTTGTTAATGATTTCAGAAGCGTTCACGAGATTCTGCGGGTTGGAAGCAGCAATAACAGTCTGCGCACCCTCGCGGGCAAAGGCGGCAGCGATCCCGCGGCCGATGCCGCGACTGCCGCCAGTAACCACCACAATTTTACGCTCAAACTCGCGGTCCATCTTTTTACCAAAGTGCAAAGAGCGGCTTTAGCGCCGCGCGATGCTTCGGAATTCGTTGAGAATGAAATTGCCAAGCCGCTTGCCGCGATTGCGAAGGATCTGTAACGGATTCTTATCGACGAAATAAGTGAGCAAGATCGAATCTCGCGTGTTCACTTCAGGGCCAACCGTATCGACGGAGTGATAAGTATCCTTATCGACAGCAAAGGCATAGCCGGTGTTCGGCGAGAACGACATTTGTGAAGCCTTGTTGTAAGTCTTGTCGGCGTTGCGCGAGTGAAAAATCGTTCCGACATGGCTGATGGAATTGTCGCGAGGTAGATACAGCTGAATTGTCATGCCTTTCCAATGCGTGTCCGGATGAATACCGATGCGGTAGCCTGGAATATCACGCGTCAAGATCGGAATCGGATACATGCCGACGTTCTTGTAATTCGGACCATAGCGGCGTTTGAGACCGGGCGCGAGTCTGCGCATGAATGCATCGCGCACTTTCGACGAGCAAAGCACTTTACCGACGATGTTCCAGAGCTTGCGCTTCTCGGCCGGCAAATGCCGGATGTATTCGGGGAACAGATCGATTTTTACCCGCGTGCCGCCACCGTTCATTATCCGTGTCGACTTGGTGCGGCCCGACATCGTGCGATAATCGCTACCGACTGGCATCTCTTCGATCATCTTGGCGTACACATCAGCGGGAAAGATATTCTTGAGCTCTAGATGAAAGAACGGATGGTGTACTTCGGAGGCTGCGTCGATAGCTCCGGTCACATGATCGATGATCCGATTGAGATCGCGCTTATCCATTAGTCTTCTGCCTAGCTATTTCTTGGAAAAGACAAATAATTGAGCCCTTTCCATTGTGCAAGACGAATAGAAATCGCGATTTCCCAAGGTGCGCTGCACGCCGGAATAGATTTACTCGGCGTTGCGCGGCTAAGCGCTGCTGTTAGACTGGAATCAACTATAGGCAACCTAAGAACATTGCTTAGCCGTTGAGCGCGCGTAATCCGTGCTCCGGATGGGCAGGAAAGGAACGCCATGGCGGACGAACGCGCGGGGGTCGCGTCCAGACCGCGCGGGCCATCTTCGGCGCATAAACGGCGCCGACGCCGGTCCCCCTTCGGTCGGTGCGCGGATATTGGGCCACGCAAGGTCGACGCGCAAAACAGACCATTTTATGCCGCTCTCGATCTTGGCACCAATAATTGCCGCTTATTGGTGGCACAGCCAACCGCCGACTCATTTCATGTCATTGACGCTTTTTCGCGCATTGTCCGCCTCGGCGAGGGTTTGGGCCGAACCGGACGTCTCGCCGACAGCGCCATGAGCCGTGCGATTGAAGCTCTTAAGATCTGTGCTCAAAAGATTACGCGCCGCAAAACTGTCCATATGAGGCTGATCGCGACAGAAGCGGTACGCGTCGCCAAAAACGGCGCTGAATTCCTAGAGCGCGTGAAATCCGAAACGGGATTGTCACTCGAGATTGTCGATCGTCAAACCGAGGCTCGCCTTGCGGTCTATGGCTGCGCCCCCTTGCTCGACCCCGATGCCGATGGTGCGGTTCTGTTTGATATCGGCGGTGGTTCGTCGGAACTTGCTTTGCTTGGCCGCGCAAATGTTGTCGATTGCGGGCCACCGGTCGCGATGATGCGTGGCTGGACTTCGTTGCCAATGGGTGTCGTATCACTCGCCGAGCGGCATGGTGGTGAAGCCGTTTCACGCGGGACTTTCAAGGTTATGGTTGAAGAAGCCGTTCCACTCGTGACCGAATTCGCGCGCCAAGCCGATTTCGTCGGTGCGAAGAATATTCATCTTCTTGGTACCTCAGGCACCGTCACCACCATTGCAGGCGTGCATCTCGAATTACCGCGCTATGACCGTAAACAAGTAGACGGCGTTTGGCTTTGCGCGAAGGACGTCTCAACCGTAGTCGAGCGTCTGGTGGCGACGAGCTATGCCGAACGTGTGGCCCATCCCTGTATAGGGGCGGAACGCGCCGATCTGGTGCTGGCAGGTTGCGCAATCTTCGAGGCGATCCGCCGCGTATTCCCCTGTGAACGCCTGCGAGTCGCGGATCGCGGGCTGCGCGAAGGAATGTTGGTGGAACTCATGCGTGCCGATGGTGTATGGGCAAGGTATGAGCAACATCACTCGTAAAAAGCAGAAACTTAAACCCAAACGCAATCGCACGCTTTCATCGCGCCAATGGCTCGAACGCCAGCTGAACGACCCCTACGTGAAACGGGCAAAAAGCGAGGGCTATCGCTCACGGGCAGCTTACAAACTCGCCGAAATTGATGACAAGGCACGCTTTCTAAAGCGCGGAGCGCGCGTGGTTGATCTCGGCGCCGCACCCGGCGGCTGGAGTCAGATCGCCGCCGAGCGGACTGGCGCCTCCGGCGGCCAGGGTCGCGTAGTCGCTATCGACGTTTTACACATGGAAACGATGAAAGGCGTAGATTTTCTGCAGCTAGATTTTCTTGACCGGGATGCGCCCGAAAAGTTGAAATCCATGCTTGGCAGCCCCGCCGATGTCGTGCTTTCTGACATGGCGGGCAACGCAACTGGCCATCGTCAGACCGATCACATCAAGATTGTGGCGCTAGTCGAAGCCGCTGCCGAATTTGCGCGTGAAGTACTATCGCCCGGCGGCACATTCCTCGCCAAAGTCATTCAGGGCGGCACCGAACATTCATTACTCGCAGGGCTAAAACGCGACTTTTCGAACGTGAGGCACATCAAGCCCCCCGCGAGTCGCTCTGACTCGGCCGAGCTTTACGTTCTTGCAACGGGTTATCGCGGATAAAGTTATCTATCTTGTTCGGACTGCGCTTCGATAGGTGGCATTGTCGTGAGCGATGCGCCCGCATCCTTCGGCAGTGGCAGCAAGAAAAAAATAGAGCAAGCTGAAATTAGCCCAACCGTCAAAAATGCATACATAAAGTCGCTGGCAAAAATCATGTCGTCGCCACGCACGTAGCGCACACCTTCCAGAGTCAACGCTGCGATCGCAACACCCGCGGTGATTGAAAGCTGCTGAGCGACACTGGTAAAGCTCGTCGCCTGACTCATTTGGCTGCCGCCGAGATCGGCAAAAGCAAGTGAATTCAAACTTGTGAATTGTAGCGCTCGAAAAAATCCACCAATCAACAACACGAGAATAATGACGGCATAAGGCGTTTCTGGTCGAAACGTGGCGCATGCCGCGATAAATCCCGAAGCCACCATGGTATTGATGAGGACAACCCGCTTGATGCCGAAGCGGCGCAGAATAACGGCGGCGCTTGCGCGCATCACCATCGCACCGACAGCGCCAGCAAAGGTGAGCAGGCCCGATTGCAACGGCGTCATGCCGAAGCCGATCTGAAACAGAAGCGGCAGCAGAAACGGCATCGCGCCGATACCAATGCGAAAGGTTGAACCGCCCAGAACGCTGGCTCTAAACGTTGGTACCGAGAGAAGTTTCAAATCGAGTAAGGGTGCCGGCGTCTCGCGCGCATGCAGAACATAGATAAAGATTGAAATCGCGCCGACCACGAGCATCGTAATCGAAACTGAAGCCGGCATCAGATTTTGCCCGATAGTGGTTAGTCCAAATGCGATTCCCGCAAGTCCTACGCCGGAGAATACGAAGCCCTTGACATCTAGTGACGGCGCACCATGTTCGCGCACGTTCTCGATGAATTTGAGCGCGAACAGGATACCGATCATTCCAATCGGGATATTTATCCAAAAAATCCAGCGCCACGAGAAATAGGTCGTAATAAATCCGCCGAGTGGCGGACCGATCAATGGCCCGATGAGCGCGGGCACGACCAGCCAGGCGAGCGCCGCGACAAGCTCATGCTTCGGTATGAGGCGCAGGATGACCAATCTGCCGACGGGGGTCATCATTGCCCCACCGATGCCCTGAATGATGCGATAAAGCACGAAGTCGAGGATCGAGTGTGCAAAGCCGCAAAGTGCCGAGCCGACAGTGAACACAACGATGGCCCAACAGAAAACCTTGCGCGCGCCGAAGCGATCCGCCATCCAACCCGACACCGGAATAAACACCGCGAGCGTCAGCAGGTAAGAAGTAAGAGCAAGCTTAAGCGAAATCGGATCGCGGTCCATATCGAGGGCGATCGCAGGTAGCGCGGTCGCGATCACAGTTGAATCGAGATTCTCCATGAATAGCCCACAGGCAATAATTAGCGGAACGATGATCTGGCTGGGCATGCGTGAGACGACTCGACGTATTTTTATAAGTCTTGGATAGCCGCTTGGTTTCGCTACGTCACCTTGGCGGATGTGTGACTTGCATGGCTCGCCGATGGCTGCCACATGAACGGCAGGAGGAGTTCATGATCTATCTGCTCGCAATCTTCCTACCGCCACTCGGACTGTTACTAAACGGCCAAGTGTTTTCGGCGATCTTCAATTTGATCCTGATTGTGCCTTGTTTCGTCCTTGGGCTGATCTTTCACCCGCTTTTACTGGTGCCGTCAGCGCATGCAGTGCTCGCAATCCATATGGAGCGCGAAAATCGCAAGCATCGCGAAATCGTCGAAGCGATTGCGAAGCATGGGACGCCACCTGAGTGGAAGAAATAACTTCTGTTAAGCCACTTTGCTGAAATCAGGCGGGCGGCGCTCGGCAAAAGCTCGGAAGGCTTCCATCGCTTCGGGACTTTTCAAACGTGCCTGGAACTCATCGCCTTCTAGTTGCATAACTGCCTTGATTGCTTCGGTGTCGCGCATCAGTTTTTTCATGGCGCGCAAAGCACCTGAAGGTTTCGTCGTTAAAGCCTTCGCAGCGTCAAAGGCGCGCTTTTGTACTTCAGAAGAGGAGACGGCCGCGGTGGCGATCCCAATTTGCGCGGCAGTTTTGCCGTCGATTGGTTGACCGAGCGCGAACATTGCATAAGCACGCGCATAACCGATACGCGCCGGTAGCAGCCAGGTCGACGCTGCCTCCGGTACGAGTCCGAGATTGACGAATGGGGTCGTGAGTTGAGCATCTTCGGCAATAAAAACCATATCGCAGTGAAGCAACATAGTGGTGCCGACGCCCACCGCATTGCCCTGCACCGCCGCCACTAGCGGCTTCGTGAGGTGTGCGAGCGCGAGCAGAAAAGGACTCGCCCCGATGCTGCGGGCAGGTGCAACTCCCGTCGCAACAGCGGCGAAGTCGCCAATATCATTCCCGGCAGTGAACATATCGCCTTCAGCCTGAAACAAAATTGCGCGAACAGCGGAATCGTTTTCTGCGCGATTCATTTCGCGAACAATCACTTCGTACATCGTATTCGTTAGCGCGTTCTTCTTTTCGGGCCGCGCCAATGTAAGCGTGAGAATGCCGGCGTCTTGTGTGACGCGGACGTGATTGGTCATGACGAAATCCTCCTACTTCTCTATTAGCATTTTTTTAGGGGGCGACGCCGAGTCTTTTTTCAAGGCTTTGGTCGTGGTCACCTCGTATGGCCGTGCTTTCAGCAGTTAGCGAAATCCTCCACTGCTTGATCGCCCCATATACCAAAATAGTGTGCTCGCGGATCGACGCAAATCATTACCCACCATATTGGCCGAGTTGATCAAGATGATGCGGATCTTTACGATCGACGCAAACGTAATCCGGTTTGTTGTCGATGGGCTCGGCAAGGCGAGTTCAATAAGGCCTAATGCAAATGCGATGCCGGCTAAGGACCCAAGCAGGACGATGCCGCTAACGCGCGTAGGGGCCCTCTCCATTGGTTAGGTTTGTTTAGTAAGCATGCCTTTGGAGGGCCCTTTGCAGACGCGAAAGTGCATGCTAACGACTCTCGCCAACCCGTTGCGGCGATTCCGTTTTAGCCGCTTAGCTTAACTTCCGGCCAAAACCGGACCTAGGAGTTGGCGATGCACCGTCTCAATGGCGGCCTCGCGCAAGAAGCGCTCACCTTCGACGATGTATTGCTGAAGCCTGGCCTATCGGATGTCATGCCGTCCGAGGCCGATATTCGGACGCGACTCACGCGCTCTGTCTCACTCAATCTTCCGGTCCTCTCGGCCGCGATGGATACGGTCACGGAAGCGCGGCTCGCTATTGCCATGGCGCAGGCCGGCGGCATTGGCGTGATTCACCGCAATCTCAATCCCGAGGACCAAGCCGACCATGTACGGCGGGTGAAGAAATTCGAGTCGGGCATGGTGGTCAACCCGCTCACCATTCATGCGGACGCGACATTGGCCGAAGCACTCGAAGTAATGAAGCGGAACGAAATTTCAGGTCTCCCAGTGGTTGAAAAGAAAAACGGCCGCGCGAGCAAGCTCGTCGGTATCCTGACCAACCGCGATGTGCGTTTCGCTGCCAATCCAACACAGCCAATCTCGGAACTCATGACCAAGGACAAACTGGTCACGGTGAAAGAAGGCGTAACGGAAGAAGAGGCGAAGAGGCTTCTTCACCAGAATCGTATCGAGAAGTTGCTGGTAGTCGATAAGGACTATCGCTGCGTCGGCCTTATCACGGTGAAGGATATCGAAAAAGCGGTGGCCAATCCGAATGCCTGCAAGGATGAGCAGGGCCGTCTTCGAGTGGCCGCCGCAACCACAGTGGGCAAAGATGGTTACGAGCGCACCGAGCGTTTGATTGACGCCGGCGTCGATGTTGTTGTTGTCGACACAGCGCATGGTCACTCGCAGCGCGTGCTGGACGCGGTGAACCGCATCAAGCGTCACTCGAACAAGGTTCAAGTACTTGCGGGAAATATAGCGACCAAGGAAGGCGCGAAAGCGCTCATTGATTCAGGCGCAGATGCAGTAAAAGTCGGTATTGGACCCGGTTCAATCTGCACCACGCGGATCGTCGCGGGTGTTGGCGTGCCGCAACTTACTGCCGTGATGGATGCGGTAGATGAGGCGAGCAAATCCGATACGCCGGTAATTGCCGATGGTGGCATGAAGTTCTCTGGCGATCTTGCGAAGGCGCTTGCTGCGGGTGCCGAATGTGCGATGATCGGTGCCTTGCTAGCGGGTACCGAGGAAAGCCCCGGCGAAGTTTACCTATATCAAGGTCGCTCCTATAAATCTTACCGCGGTATGGGATCGGTGGGTGCTATGGCGCGCGGTTCGGCCGATCGTTACTTCCAGCAGGACATCAAAGACACACTCAAGCTCGTGCCGGAAGGAGTCGAGGGCCAGGTGCCGTTCAAGGGCCCGCTCGCGACTGTGCTACATCAGCTCGCAGGTGGTTTGCGCGCTGCGATGGGATATGTCGGCGCTCGCACCTTGAAGGAATTCCGTGAGAAGGCGCAATTTGTCCGCATCTCCGGCACTGCGCTGCGCGAGAGCCATGTGCACGATGTTACGATCACGCGCGAGAGCCCGAATTATCCGACTCGGGTTTAATTCCCTTCCCGATAAGGGAAGGACTTCACGCGCGGCAAGAAGCCTGCCATCGTCATGGCAGGCGCCGGCAGCAGCCGTAGCTATGATGGCGGCACGCATGCGCGCGAAGGACGCACCATCACGCTGCTCACCCCGCCAATGAAAGAGCCGGGAGCTCGGGCGGGGGCTGCTGCTTTTGGGAAAATCCGGAATCAACGCTAAGAGAGGGCGGTCCAAAGCAAGGAGCCGCAGACTATGTCCATTCTGTTCACTCTAACACCTCTGTTCGTACAAGTTGCACTAACGTTTACGCTCATGATTGGGATGGCGGTTCATCGGAGAACCGCTCTCGTCAAGAAAGAAGTGCGTTCCCGCGATATCGCATTGCGTGAACCGAAATGGCCTGCGCGGGCGACACAGTTTGGAAATTCATATCTCAATCAGTTTGAGATGCCGGTTCTGTTTTACGTGCTCACGATCCTTGTCCTGTTTACGCGGCAGGCAGATTTCTCGTTCTTGTTACTCTCCTGGCTCTATGTTGTCCTGCGCATCATTCAAGCTTGGGTTCACGTGACCAGCAATCGCGTCAACTATCGCGGATTGGCATTTGGTGCGAGTGCGATTGTCCTTTTGATTATGTGGGTGATGTTCGCAGTTCGCCTCTATGCTCTTTAAGGGATGACACCTTCAGCCCGTGTCTCTGCTGCGATCGAAATATTGTCGGAGCTAGACGCTCGCATGCGGCCGGCTGCCGACACGCTGAGAGCTTGGGGACTGTCTCATCGTTTCGCAGGTTCGGGCGATCGTGCCGCAATCGCCGGACTTGTTTACGATGCGCTTCGGCGCAAAGCCTCAAGTGCATGGATCATGGGGAAAATGACCCCACGTGCGGTATTGCTTGGCTCGCTAAGACTTGCACGCGGTCTTGAGATTGAGGCGATTGATAGATTATTCGATGGCTCTCGGTTCGCGCCTGAACCGCTTTCTGCGGAGGAGCGCTTGCTGCTTATCCGAGCAAATCTCGACGGTGCACCACCATATGTACGCGGCGACTATCCCGAGTGGCTGGATGCGCAATTCGCAAAAGCATTTCATGAGGAACGTGCGGAAGAAGGGGCCGCCGCCGCAACCCGTGCGCCGCTCGATTTACGCGCGAATCACCTGAAGACAACCCGCGAAAAATTGCTTGCCGAACTTTCTCATCTCAATGCCGTCGAGACAAGCTGGTCGCCATTCGGTATCCGCATTCCACTTGATCTACAAGGCCGACATCCGCCAGCAACTTCCGAGCCCTCGTTTCAGAAGGGTTGGTTCGAAGTACAGGATGAAGGCTCGCAAATTGCAGCCCAGCTAACGGGCGCGAGACCTGGCGAACAAGTTCTGGACCTATGTGCCGGTTCTGGCGGCAAGACGCTTGCTCTCGCGGCTATTATGGAAAACCGGGGACAGATTTTCGCCTATGATTCCGATCTGCGTCGTCTGGCTCCGATCCACGACCGCATTCAGCGCGCAGGCGCGCATAATATCCAGGTGCGTTCACCCAAAGGGAAAGCCGATGTGTTGGCGGACCTAACTGCACGAATGGATCTTGTGCTTGTCGATGCGCCTTGCACGGGCACTGGCGTATGGCGGCGGCACCCCGACGCCAAGTGGCGGATGCGGCCGGGTGCGCTCGAAATTCGATTGAAAGAACAAGCCAAATTACTCGACGAGGCCGCGTCTTTCGCAAAACCCGGCGGCAGAGTTGCCTACATCACCTGTTCGTTGCTCGACGCCGAAAACAGTGCGCAGGTGCGTAGCTTTCTCGCGCGCGCATCCGGCTGGTCTGCAATCGGCGTGGTGGAAGTATGTCGCACGCTTGGTGAACGTGGGCATGTTCTCAAGGCTGCCGCACATACCAGTAAAGAGGGCCTACTGCTCACGCCTAAGCGCACCAATACCGACGGATTCTTCATATCCTTGTTACGCCATAGCTGACACGTTAAGCCTCTGTAGAATGTTCTTACCCTTTTTTGAACACGCAGGATTCGACAGCTTCGTTGTGAGGTCTTAGAAGCGCGCATGACCGCGCCACATAACAAGATTCTCATTGTCGATTTTGGCTCTCAGGTTACACAGTTGATCGCAAGGCGCGTACGCGAAGCCGGCGTCTATTCCGAAATCGTGCCTTATCAGAACGCGGCGGAGGCCTTCGTTGCGATGAAACCGAAGGCTGTGATTCTTTCGGGTGGTCCGGCTTCCGTCCTTGATGACAGTGCACCACTTGCGCCGAAGTCCATTTTTGAGGCAGGCGTGCCAGTGCTCGGCATCTGCTATGGTGAGCAGGTCATGGCTCAGCAGCTCGGTGGCACGGTCGAGGGCGGGCACCACCGAGAATTCGGCCGCGCCGAAGTTGAGGTGATCGAGGCAAGTCCTTTATTTGAGGGCGTTTGGAAGAAGGGCACGCGCTATCCGGTCTGGATGAGCCATGGCGACCGGGTGACGAAGCTGCCGGAAGGTTTCAAGGTTCTTGGCACCTCGGAGAACGCGCCGATCGCGGTGATCGCAGACGAGACACGGCGCTTTTACGCGACCCAGTTCCATCTCGAAGTCGTTCATACGCCGCAAGGGGCCGAGCTAATCAAGAATTTCGTTCACCGGATCGCGGGACTAAAAAGCGATTGGACGATGCATGCCTTCCACGAAGAGTCGATCGAAAAGATCCGCAAACAAGTCGGCAAATCGCGCGTGTTATGTGGGTTGTCAGGTGGTGTCGATTCTTCGGTCGCCGCAGTATTATTGCACGAGGCGATCGGTGATCAGCTTACTTGCGTCTTCGTCGATCATGGATTGCTGAGGCTGGCGGAAGCCGAAAAAGTCATTGCCCTCTTTCGCGGCACCTACAACATTCCACTCATACATGTGGACGCAAGCACAACATTCTTGAAAGCCTTAAAGGGTATAACCGATCCAGAGCAGAAGCGAAAAATCATCGGGAAATTATTTATTGACGTATTCGAGGCCGAGGCGAAAAAAATTGGTAAGGTCGAATTTCTCGCGCAAGGCACGCTTTATCCCGATGTGATCGAGAGCGTTTCATTTTCAGGCGGCCCCTCGGTAACGATAAAATCGCATCATAATGTCGGCGGGTTGCCCGAACGCATGAATTTGAAGCTTGTCGAGCCACTGCGAGAATTGTTCAAGGATGAGGTCAGAGCGCTCGGCCGCGAGTTGGGGCTGCCGGACTCATTTGTCGGCCGCCATCCGTTTCCGGGTCCAGGACTTGCAATCCGTATTCCGGGCGAAGTCACCAAAGAAAAAGCCGATTTGCTTCGTCTTGCCGACGAGATTTTTCTCGAGGAAATCCGCCGCGCGGATCTCTATGACGAGATTTGGCAGGCCTTCGCCGTGCTATTGCCCGTTCGCACGGTCGGTGTCATGGGCGACGGTCGCACTTATGATGAAGTTGTCGGCCTCCGTGCCGTAACTTCCATTGATGGCATGACGGCAGATTTTTATCCCTTCGAGATGGCCTTCCTCGGCCGTGTCGCGACACGAATTATCAATGAAGTTCGCGGGGTTAATCGTGTCGTTTACGATGTGACCTCGAAGCCGCCGGGCACGATTGAGTGGGAATGACGCATTTTTACGAGACGTGCAAAGCCCGGCACAGATGCTAGACTTCTCCCACAACAAAACGGGAGGAAGACAATGGCTGAAAGCGTTTACAAAGTCATCGAGATCGTGGGGACCAGCACTGAATCCTGGGAGAAGGCCGCAACGGCTGCTGTGAACCGCGCTGGAAAAACACTTAAGGACCTACGCGTCGCAGAAGTGAAGGAACTCGATTTACAACTGAAAAACGGGAAAGTGGAAGCGTATCGGGCACGACTGAGTGTCTCGTTCAAATATAGCGGCTGAATACAAGACCCTTAAGACGCAATGGGTGCTCGTAGGTTGACCCGTATCATGAATGAGATTTGCGGGACGAATTCGCGTTGCCGTTAAGCGCAGGTGAATACCTTGATCCTGTGGGACATTCGAGCCATATGCATCGTGCTATGAATGTACCGGTCCTTACCGAAGATCCCGCCATGCGCTCGCCGCTTGCAGCCGAGGCCGCTCGGCGGCGCACCTTTGCTATTATCTCACATCCGGACGCCGGTAAGACGACGCTCACTGAAAAGCTCCTGTTGTTCGGAGGCGCGATCAATCTCGCGGGCCAAGTGAAGGCCAAGCGCGATCGCCGTTCCACGCGCTCAGACTGGATGGCGATTGAACGCGAGCGAGGAATTTCCGTGGTCACTTCAGTAATGACGTTCGAATATAACAAGCGTATTTTCAACCTTCTCGACACGCCAGGGCATGAAGATTTTTCCGAAGATACCTATCGAACGCTAACGGCAGTTGATTCCGCTGTGATGGTGATTGATGCGGCAAAGGGCATTGAAGCTCGCACGCGCAAGCTGTTCGAGGTCTGTCGCCTCCGTGATATCCCGATCATCACCTTTATTAATAAAATGGATCGCGAAAGCCGCGATCCATTCGAGCTGCTCGACGAGATTGAAAAGACGCTTGCCCTTGATACAGCGCCGATGACCTGGCCAATCGGCCGTGGGCGCGATTTCGTTGGCACTTACAATACAGGATCGGGCAGCGTGCGCTTGATGGAAGGAGACAGCAAAGTCAACGAACTGAGTCAGATCAGTGTGGAAAAAATAGCACAAGCCCGATCTCATATCGATCCGGTAGCGCTACGTGAGGAACTCGCGCTCGTTCAGAGCGCCTGCAAGAAATTTCACTCGCCGGCCTTCCTTGAAGGTCACTTGACGCCGATATTCTTCGGTAGTGCTCTAAAGAATTTTGGCGTTAGTGATTTACTCGACGCCATCGGTGATTTGGCGCCGCCTCCACGCGCACAAAATACCGATGGGCGCCGCGTTGAAGCCGGAGAGCCGAAACTTACGGCCTTTGTTTTTAAGATCCAAGCGAATATGGATCCGAACCATCGCGATCGTATCGCATTCGCGCGCCTGTGCTCCGGCAAGCTTGAACGTGGGATGAAGGTGAAACAAACGCGCACAGGAAAAATCATGAGTCTCAATTCGCCGCAGTTCTTTTTCGCGCAGGAGCGCGCTATTGCAGACGAAGCCTATGCTGGCGACGTTGTCGGCATCCCAAATCACGGCACACTTCGCATCGGCGATACGCTCACGGAAGGCGAGACACTCACTTTTGTTGGTGTACCGAGCTTTGCCCCGGAAATTCTGCGTCGCACCAAGCTCGGTGATGCGATGAAAGCGAAAAAGCTGAAACAGTCGTTGCAGGAGATGGCAGAGGAGGGCGTGGTGCAGGTATTCAACCCCACTGATGGCTCACCCGCGCTGATTGGTGTCGTCGGGCCGCTACAGCTCGATGTACTAAAGGCTCGTCTCGCTATGGAGTATGGAATTGAAGTTTCCTTCGACCAGAGCGAGTTCCAGCTCGCGCGCTGGATTTCAGCAGATGAGCGCAGGAAGGTAGACGAATTCGCCGCCGAAAAATTCTCTTCGATCGCGACTGATCTGGACGGCGATCTGGTTTTTCTTGCGCGGAGTCAGTTCGATTTGGATTATACGAGTGGACGTACGCCAAACATAAAGTTCACGGATATCAAAGACGTTAAGGCGAACCAAAGCTCAAAATAGGAAGCTCTCCGCATGAAACTCATGCTTCTCGGCCTTCTTGTCTTTCTCAGCGCTCACGGGTTCACGACGATGCGTGTCGCTCGCGCGGGCGTAGTCGCGAAAATTGGCGAGGGACCATACAAGGGTCTCTATTCAGTAATTTCGATCATCGGTCTGTTCATGATCGGGGATGGCTTTGCGGCGTGGCGCGTGGAAGGCCCACCGCAACTCTGGTACCCGCCGGTATGGATGAAACATCTCGCGATCCCGCTGGTGCTGTTCGCGAGCATCTGCATCCCATCCGGCTACGCGCCAACGCATCTCCGGCTCTGGCTGAAACATCCGATGTTGGTCGGTATAAAGACCTGGGCGCTGGCTCATCTTCTCGCCAACGGTGATCTCGCTGGCATCGTGCTGTTCGGCACGGTGCTCGCTTGGGCGGTATGGAGCCGGATTTCGATGAAAAGGAGGCCAGCGCCGAAATACTCCGCACCGAATTGGCAGGCCGACCTCGGCACGATTATCGCGGGTTGCCTGGTCTTTGCGATGCTTGGCTATCTTTTCCATCCGTATGTGATAGGGGTGCCCGTGCTCCCGGCCTGAGGAGGCAATCGATGTCATTCCAGCAAGAAGTCCGCCGCATTACCGCACCCGAGCTTCGCGCTCGTAAAGGCAAGGAGCCGATCGTTGCTCTTACGTCCTATCATGCACATACAGCGCGGTTGCTCGATCCACATGTCGATTTCATTCTGGTTGGCGATTCACTTGGCATGGTGATGCATGGACTCGAGACCACCATTCCTGTCACGCTCGAGATGATGATCCTGCAGGGACACGCCGTGATGCGTGGCTCCAGGCGTGCGCTGATCGTGGTCGACATGCCATTCGGCAGCTATGAGGCGAGCAAGGAGGATGCATTTCGTTCCGCCGCGCGCGTGCTGAAAGAAACCGGCTGTGGCGCGATCAAGATGGAGGGCGGAGCCAAGATGGCCGAGACCGTGCGTTTTCTCTCTGAGCGCGGCGTGCCAGTGATGGGACATGTCGGTCTTACACCGCAGTCAATCAATTCACTCGGTACATTCAAGGCGCTCGGTCGTGAGGAGAAGGACTGGGGTCCGTTCCTCGATGACGCGCGTGCGATTGCGCAAGCAGGGGCGTTCTCAATGGTGGTAGAGGCGGTGGCTGAGCCACTAGCGAAACGGATCACTGAAGAAGTCGCTATTCCAACGATCGGTATCGGCGCATCGCCTGCTTGCGACGGTCAGATCCTGGTGCTGGAAGACATGCTCGGCCTATCGCCACGCGTACCCAAATTTGTGAAGCAATATGGTGAACTCGCGGGTGGGATCGAAGCCGCGGTCAAAAACTATGCCCGTGAAGTGCGGAATCGCGAATTTCCGGGTGCAGCTAACGTTTATCCGCTAAAAGCGAAAATGTAAGAACAATAAAAAAATCGAGCATTTAGACGGTTTGCCACGATCCGTCCACATCTCTACTGTACGCGGCATTTGAGCCCCGGCAACGTGGGGCCCCGAGAACTTCATGTCAGACAGTCAATTCATTCGTGAAATCGACGAGGAACTCCGGCACGACCGGATGATGAAGCTTTGGGAGCGCTATGGCGGCTATGCCATTGGCGCGGCATTTCTGATCGTCGCCGCGACCGGGGGCTGGCGTGCATGGGAATGGTATCAGGCGCGCGAGAGCGCTACGGCGGGCACCCTTTACGAGCAGGCGCTTGCGCTTTCGGATTCCGACAAGCACGTCGAAGCTGAAGAAAAACTCTCAGCATTTTTGAAAGATGCGCCGGCCGGATATCGGTTGCTTGCGCGATTTCGCCTCGCCGCCGAGACAGGCATTCGCGATGCAACCGCTGGCGCTGCTGCTTATGATGCGATTGCTGCCGATGGTGCTGTCGATTCAGCTATTCGGGATTTCGCGCGGATTCGCGCGGCTATCCTACTCGTGGACACGGCTCCGCTTTCTGAAGTTGTGTCGCGGATCGAGCCGCTTTCAGCCACTGGTTCGGCGTTCCAGTATTCTGCCAAGGAGCTACTTGGCTTCGCGCGATATCGCGCAGGCGAGCGCGAGGCGGCGCGTGGGATCTTTGCTGGGCTGATTGTCGATCCTGAAGTTCCGGCGGGAGTTAGGAACCGCGCAGAGGTAATGAATGCGCTTTTGGCAGACGTCAATCTGCCTGGCAAACCCAGTTCGGCAACACAGTAATCGCGATGACAAACCGGACGAAGCATTATCTGCACATTGCGATTTTTGCGCTACCGTTATTCGCGGGTGCTTGCGCCGATTTCGATTTATTCGATGAAAAGAAGACGCCGATCGCCGGCGAGCGTAAGGCACTATTTCCCGGTGGTGTGCCGGGCATCAACTATAATACTCCGCCTCCACAACCGTCGAATTCCAATATTCCTATTGATACGCAAATCAGCAGCACGGGTTCGGACCGGCAGCAGGATCAGGGGGCAGAACAAGCGAAGCAAAAGAATTCCCGCGCGTCGCGGACGCAGGGCCTGAACCAGCCTGCACCGCGTTCAGCCGCAAAGCCCGCTGTCGATGACGATCCGTGGGCGGATTCGCGTACCCAGAACTGATTGGACATCACTCTTTTTTCACCGGCCCATGCGATGCTCCCCACCGTCGCCCTCGTCGGCCGGCCTAATGTCGGCAAATCGACGCTCTTCAATCGCTTGATCGGCAAGCGGCTTGCACTTGTCGACAACCGACCGGGCGTGACCCGTGATCGGCGCGAAAGCAAGGCTAATCTTGCGGGCCTCGAATTTCGCGTCATCGATACAGCAGGCTTCGAAGAAGCGCATGATCGGAGTCTTACTGGTCGCATGCGGGCGCAGACGGAAGCCGCGATCCGCGACTCCGACGCCGTCATTTTCATAATCGATGCACGGGTTGGCATAACACCGGTGGACCACGCGTTTGCGGAAGTCGTGCGCCGCGCCGGAAAGCCGGTGATCCTCGTCGCCAACAAATGCGAAGCAAAGAAGGGATGGGATAGCGCTTATGAGGCGTTCGAGCTTGGTCTTGGCGAGCCGATTCCTGTTTCGGCTGAGCATAATGAAGGTTTATCCGATCTCTTTGATGCACTGAACGAGGTGCTCGTGCAAGAGCCGAAAGAGAGCACGCCCGAGCATGATAGGGATTCGGAAAATCCGATGATCGAAGATCCAAACCGGCCAATTCGCGTCGCAATCGTGGGCCGGCCCAATGCAGGAAAATCGACGTTCATCAATCGTCTCATTGGGCACGACCGTCTTGTTACAGGTCCTGAAGCGGGAATCACGCGTGACTCGATCGCGGTCGATTTCGAATTTGGCGGGCGGAAATTTGAGCTTTATGATACAGCTGGTATCCGCCGTCGTGGGCGGATCGACGATAAATTAGAGCGGCTTTCAGTCGCCGATGCACTGCGAGCAATCCGTTTTGCCGAAGTCGTCGTTCTTCTATTGGATGCGACACACCCTTTCGAAGAGCAGGACTTGCGAATTGCTGATCTCGTGCTGAAGGAAGGTCGCGCACTTGTGCTTGGCATCAACAAGCGTGATCTTGTCTCGGATACTGAAGTCGCGCCGAAAAGACTGCGCGAAGCGACGGATCACTGGCTGCCGCAGGCGAGGGGAATGCCCGTAGTGCCGGTTTCGGGCCAAACGGGCGAGGGGCTCGACCGGCTAATGCGGGAAGTCATCTCAATGTATGGCGTTTGGAATCGCCGCGCATCGACTGCGGCACTAAACCGATGGCTCAGGGGCGTCATGGAAGCGCATTCTCCGCCCGCTGTCACCGGCAAGAGCATCAAGCTTCGCTACATAACACAGCCGAAGGCGCGACCGCCGAGCTTCGTGCTGTTCGGGACGCGCACGAAAGCACTTCCCGATTCTTACACGCGCTACCTCGTTAATTCGCTGCGCGACACATTCGACCTCCCAGGCGTGCCAATTCGGCTCGCCTTTCGCGAATCCGATAATCCGTTCGCTGGGCGGGAGTGAGTACATGAGCGCGCCTGCCGTTCCCTTCACCGCCCGTACCGCGGGCTTCGCCTATATTTTTATCACGATCCTACTCAACATGTTCGCTATCGGGATCGTCATCCCGGTTTTGCCGGGACTTATTGTGAGTTTTCTGCAGGGCAACACCGCCCGCGGGGCCGAAATCTATGGTCTCTTCGGAACGGTGTGGGCACTGATGCAATTCGTATTCTCGCCGATCCAGGGATCGCTCTCCGACTACCTGGGCCGCCGTCCTGTGATCTTGGCGTCGAATATTGGCCTCGGCCTCGATTACATTTTGATGGCGCTGGCGCCAAATTTATTGTGGCTCTTCATAGGCCGCACGATTTCCGGCATTACCACGGCGAACATGAGCACCGCATTTGCCTACATCGCCGATATTACAGAACCCGAAAAACGCGCCAAACGTTTTGGTCTGTTGGGGGCAGCGTTTGGTATCGGCTTCGTTCTGGGACCCGCGATAGGGGGCATATTGGGAGGCATCGATGCGCGTTTGCCGTTCTGGGCGGCCGCGGGTTTCTGTCTGACTAATGCAGCCTACGGTTTTTTCGTGCTACCGGAGTCATTGCCCCCCGAAAGGCGTGCGCCGTTTTTGTGGAAACGCGCGAATCCGATGAGCTCGCTCACGCTCTTGCGCTCGCATTCTGAATTACTCGGGTTGGCCAGCGCGAATTTTCTCAGCAATCTCGCCCATGTTGTGCTGCCAAGCGTGACCGTACTCTATATGGGCTATCGCTATGGGTGGAGTGAAACCACCATCGGTTTAGTACTTGCGATGGTTGGCGTTTTCTCGATGATCGTACAAGCAGGCTTGGTCGGCCCGATTGTTGCGAGGATCGGCGAACGTCGTGCGCTGCTGATTGGGCTTGTATTCGGGTCGATTGGTTTCGCAGTTTACGGCATCGCGAATAGTGGCATGCTATTTCTCGCCGGCATCCCGCTAATGGCGATCTGGGGAATTGCAAACCCTTCTGCGCAAGGGTTGATGTCGCGACGAGTGACCGAAACCGAACAGGGCCAGTTACAGGGCGCGAATGCGAGTGTGCAGGGTGTTGCCAATCTGATCGGTCCGGTGATTTTCACCCAAAGTTTCGCCTATTCGATCGATCCAGCGCGTGGGGTTCATATTCCTGGCGTACCGTTTTTGATAGCGGCGGTGGCACTTGCGTGTGCTGCCGTTATCGCTTGGCGTGCTACGCAGGCGCGTTGAAGGCAAGAAATTTCTTTTTCGGGTAATCGTAAATTTTTCCGTTTTCGCTGCACGTAGACAGGCATAGAGGCAATATCGCCTCTGCGGCTTGCTCCGGCGTATCAAGCATCGTCGGGTCCTCGCCCGGCATCGCTTTCGCGCGCATGCGAGTGCGGATGGGGCCAGGATTGAAAAGGTTCACTCGTATAGGCGTCGTTGCGACTTCCTTAGCATAGACGCGCGCAATCATTTCAAGGGCCGATTTCGATGCAGCGTAAAGGCCCCAATAGGCGCGCGGGCTGTTTGCAACTCCCGACGTGATAAATACCGCGCGGCCTGCATCTGATGCACGTAGAAGTGAATCGAGCGATCGGATGAGCCGCCAGTTGGCGGTCACGTTCACCGCAATTACGTCATCCCAAGTCTGCGGATCGAGATGGCCAAGCGGCGAGAGGGAGCCGAGTTGGCCTGCGTTTCCGATCAATACGTCAAGCTTCTTAAAACGTTCGTGCAGCGAAGCGCCAAGCCGGTCGAGCGCTATAAAATCTTTGATATCGAGCGGCACCAACGTCGCATGGCCGCCATCTTTCTTGATTTCATCATCCAGCCCTTCAAGCCCTCCTGCTGTACGAGCGAGCGCAACAATGTGGGCACCGGCGCGCGCCAAGGCAACTGCCGTTGCATAACCGAGCCCACGGGATGCACCGGTGACGAGCGCGACTTTACCGGCGAGCGGTTTGGATACGGAATTCATCGAGCCATCCTTTGAGGCTAGCCAGCTTTTCGCTCGAGCCTAGGACGATGCTTATAGATGAAGCAGAAAATGCGCCACCTACGGTGGCGATCAATAGGTTGCTCCTCGAAGGTTAAGGGCTAGCTCGCTTCGGCGAGCAGCGAGAGCTGCTTTGGCGCGTTGCCACCGCTCTTGTCGGTAAGCGCGGTTGGGTAGTCGCCGGTGAAGCAGTGATCGGTGTATTGCGGGCGTTCGGGATCGCGTCGGTTATGGCCCATTGCCTTGTAGAGCCCCTCAATTGACAAGAAGGCAAGCGAATCCGAGCCAATATACTTCCGCATGCCTTCGAGATCATGCGTGGCAGCGAGTAATTTATCGCGTTCGGGCGTGTCGATGCCATAATAGTCGGAATGGGTAATTGGCGGCGATGCGATCCGCATATGAACTTCCTTCGCACCCGCTTCGCGCATCATGCGGACGATTTTTATCGACGTCGTACCACGCACGAGCGAGTCGTCGATCAGCACGATGCGTTTGCCCTTAACGGCGGCGCGATTTGCAGAATGCTTCATGCGCACGCCAAGTTCGCGAATGTGCTGCGTTGGCTCAATGAATGTGCGGCCGACATAGTGGTTGCGGATGATACCCATCTCGTAGGGGATGCCCGTCACCTGCGAATATCCAATCGCTGCGGGTACGCCAGAGTCCGGTACCGGAACGATCACATCGGCACCGACCGGCGACTCCTGCCCAAGTTGAGTGCCGAGATTTTTACGCACCTCATAAACCGGCCTCCCGCCAACAATCGAATCCGGTCGCGCGAAATAAATATATTCAAATATGCAGGGACGCGGTGCCATTTCCGGGAATGGCTTGATTGACTGGATGCCTTCCTCCGAAATGATGACGATCTCGCCATTTCCGATATCGCGCACGAATTTCGCGCCGATTATGTCGAGAGCGCAGGTTTCAGACGCGAGAATTGGCGAGCCGTTGAGGTCGCCGAGCACCAGCGGTCGAATTCCCAAGGGGTCACGCGCGCCGACGAGCTTTTTGTTGGTCATGCCCACAAAGGCATAAGCGCCTTCGATTGAGCGCAGTGCATCGACGAAGCGATCGACGAAGCGCGGCATTTTCGAGCGTGCTAGCAAATGCAAGATCACTTCCGTGTCAGTTGTCGACTGCATGATGGCGCCTTCGCGCACCAGGGTGCGGCGGAGAGTCAAGCCGTTGGTGAGATTGCCGTTATGGGCGACGGCAAAGCCGCCGCCGTCGAGTTCGGCAAATAGCGGTTGAACGTTGCGAAGGAGAGTGGCGCCGGTCGTGGAATAACGCGTATGGCCTAAGGCTTGCCGGCCCGGAAGCCGATCGATCACGGCCCGTTTCGAAAAGTTGTCGCCGACCAGTCCAAGCCGTCTCTCAAGGTGAAACCGCTTGCCGTCATAGCTGACGATCCCCGCCGCTTCCTGGCCGCGGTGCTGCAGCGCATGCAGGCCGAGCGCAGTAATAGCCGCTGCATCTTCGTGATTGAAGATTCCGAATACACCGCATTCTTCTCGCAACCGGTCGTCGTGCTGGGAGTCGAGGATCGAGCCGGAACTCTGTTCGTGTTCGGCTTGGCTCATCGTGTCCTCCGCTATCGCCTAGCGAGATATGCCGCGGGTGCTTTCGAGCAACTGATCGAAGCCTTGACGGTCGTTGCGTTTGTACCCGGATTCGGTGGCTTCGCCACCTGCCACGCGCGCAGAGCCGCCACGCTCCGAACGCTGGCCCGATGGGACGTCGGCCGGGGTCGCGTCATCGCCGTCCCGTGGTTTCTTCAGCCTTTTTAAGATTGCGCTCTCGGGGTCGTCCGGCAAGACCGACAGCAGCCAATCGCCGGTTCCTTGCAGAACTGACCGAGAGCGTGCATTTTTCACGGCGTCGGGCAAGCTCTTCGCTGGAACCAGCCATACGAAGAACAGGAACGCCACTACCATGATGAAAAGCCCGCGTGCGAGCCCAAACAGGAACCCAAGAGAGCGGTCGAGTGCGCCGATGCGGCTATCGAGGATGAGATCTGAAATCTTGACGGTGAAAAGCGAAACGACGAGCAGCGTGCCAAGAAAGACCGCCGCGACCGCAACACCGGTTGCGATCAAATCGTTCGAAATGTACTGCTTCGCATAGGGAACGACCTTGGCATAGCCATAGAGCGTGACAACGGCGGCGATGACCCAAGAGGCAATCGACAACACTTCGCGCATGAAGCCGCGCACCATGGCCAAGATGCCGGAAACTAGCATCACCGCCAGAAGGCCAATATCGAGAAGTGAGAAGGGCATTCTGCCTTGGGATCCCTACACTAAAGACTTCGGCTCATAAGAGCCGTTTCTCCGCGCACGGGGGAGGGTATAGCGACAGGAAGCACTGACGTCATCCGTCTTCTCCACCCCCGCCAACAGCCCGTCTTGGGCCCCTCGGACTGCGGGCCGCGATCTCCGCTACCAGCGCAGTCAGGGCCGCAACTGCGTTGATTTTCAAGCCTTCGCCAGCTTCCGACCGGCTCAATTCAGGTACCACAGCGCGGGTAAAGCCAAGCTTAGCAGCCTCCTTCAGCCGGGCCGCCGCTTGCGGCACGGCGCGCACTGCACCCGTAAGGCTGACTTCACCGAAATAAACTGCATCGGCAGGGAGAGCAGCGTTCGACAGCGACGATACAAGGGCAGCGGCGACCGCGAGATCCGATGCAGGCTCGACAATGCGAAGGCCGCCTGCGACGTTGATATAGACATCGTGGCTGGAGAGCCGGATGCCGCAGCGCGCTTCTAGCACCGCGAGGATCATAGAGAGCCTGTTCGCATCAATGCCGACGGCCGCGCGACGCGGCGTGCCAAGAGCAGTGGGGGCCACGAGCGCCTGGATTTCCACGAGCAGCGGGCGCGTGCCCTCGATACCAGCGAATACCGCCGTGCCGGGCGAGCCAAGATCGCGGTCGGACAAAAACAGCGCTGATGGGTTTTCGATCTCACGCAGGCCTTGGCCAGTCATCTCGAATACGCCGATTTCGTCGGTCGGACCGAAGCGGTTTTTTAGGGCACGCAAAATTCTAAACTGATGCCCGCTGTCGCCCTCGAAGTGCAGAACGGCATCAACCATGTGTTCGACAACGCGCGGCCCCGCAATTTGGCCGTCTTTGGTCACGTGACCGATTAGGACGACAGCCGCGCCCGTACGCTTGGCGTAACGGAGAAGTGCCTGCGTCGATGCGCGCACTTGCGTTACAGTGCCAGGTGCGGATTCCACGGTTTCGGTCCAAAGTGTCTGAATCGAATCAATCACGACGAGGGAAGGAGCTGCTGCGTCTTTCAGTGTCGCGAGGATGTCTTCGACATTCGTTTCGGCCGCGAGCTCGATCTGCGCTTGTGATAAACTTAGTCGCGATGCGCGCATTCGCACCTGGCCGATGGCTTCTTCGCCGGAGACGTAAATGACCCGTCTATTTTGTTTGGCGAGCGCAGCCGCGGCTTCGATCAGTAGCGTCGACTTTCCGATGCCAGGATCACCGCCCAACAGCAGCACCGAGCCTCGTACAAAGCCACCGCCGGTAACACGATCCAATTCCTTTATGCCGGAAGGGATACGTGGCGCTTCTTCGGCCTCGCCTGCGAGCGGCTCGAGCTTAAATGCACGACCTTTGCGGTTTGCGCGTTGGGCTGCAGGAACCGAATCTTTCACACCTGCTTCTTCGGCGATGGTGTTCCATTCCCCGCAGGCGTCGCATTTGCCCGACCAGCGCTGATACACGGCGCCACAGCTCTGGCAGACGAAGTTTTGTTGGGTTTTTGCCATTGGTTCGGTTCAAGATTCGATATTGAAGTATAACACGCAGAAAACAATCACGCGCCGTCAGGTGTATTACTCAATGCATGCTCGGTTGCTTCAAATATTGCGTGCGTTCGCCGGATTTAATTGTCACGTCGAATGTGTCTCCCTCGCGGTGAATGGTGAGCGGGACGTTCACACCAGCAGGGCCAAGCGACCAAATTTGCCGATAGAAATTGGCAAGATCTCTAATCTCTTTGCCGGCGACCGCGAGCACCACGTCGCCGATTTTCAGTTCCGCGCGCCTTGCGGGCCCACGCTTGGCAAGGCCCGCGATCACAATGCGATTATCCAATTCGGTAGAATAGAGCCCGAGCCACGGACGCACCGGTCGGTTCGCGCGGCCGAATTTTACGAGATCGTCGAATACTGGCTTTAAAATATCGATCGGCACCATCATGTTGATCGGCTCCACGCGTCCACCATCGCGTGTACGTTCCAACTGCAACGAGCCGATGCCGAGTAGCTCGCCTCGTGATCCGATTAGCGCAGTTCCCCCCCAATTCGGATGGAAGGGTGCAGTGAAAATCGCTTTGTCCAGGAAATATTCCCAATAACCTGCGAATTGCTGCGTGGCGACGATATGACCTGCCACCGAATGCGAGCGTCCGCCGCCGCCTGCGATGACAACTTTGTCGCCGACATGGGTTGCGGATGAATCTCCAAACGAAAGCGCCGGCAGATTGAGCCGCGTCAACGGCTGCACGACGCCGAAGCCAGTTTCTTGATCGAAAGCGAGAACATGCCCCGACACTGAGCGGCCGTCGGAAAGCTTGAGCCAAACTGTTTCTGCTTCAGTAACGAGATAACCAATAGTCAATACGAGCCCATTCTCGCGGACGATAACGCCGTTCCCCGCGCGCTCGGTGCCGAGCGCTTCGGCGGTCGAAGCATCGGATGGAATGATCGAGCGCAGGCTCACGACTGCCGAGAGCACGCGATCGAGATCATAGCCGTAATCTTCAGGATTAGGCTGCAATTCGCGCTTCACGATCCATTTGCTCTCGGTCATCACCCACCAATATATGTTCGACGATAGCGATGACCAAGCCTTGTAAGTACCTCATAACCGACTGTCCCCGAAACAGCGGCGAGATCATCGACCGTAATTTCTTCGCCAAGGATGCGAACGATGTCCCCGCGCTTGACCGTTTCTTCGGGAATGTCTGTCACATCGAGCACGATCAAATCCATCGAAACACGGCCGAGAATCTTGCAACGTCTACCTGAAACAATTGCTTCCATGCCATGTTTTTCGTTGGTCGAACCGGAAGCGCGTGGAATGCCGTCAGCGTAACCGGCCGCGATCACCGCGAGTCGTGAGTCACGGGGGAGCGTGTATTGTCCGCCATAGCCGACCGTTTCGCCTTTTTTGGCTTGGCGCACTTGTACGATATGTACATCGAGCCGGACGACTGGTTTCATCGGATTTTCACCACTGATGAGTGCTCGTCCCCCATAAAGCGAAATGCCGGGGCGCACGAGATCAAAACGCGAGCTCGGATGCGCGAGAAGGCCCGCGGAATTCGCAAGCGAAGCGGGGATGCCGGCAAATTTTGCCGCCAGCGTTTTAAAGTTGGAAATTTGTTTCGTCGTCATCATCTCGCCGCCTTCGTCGGCGCGGGCAAGGTGACTCATCACGAGCGTCGGTTTGAATGCGAAGCTGTTCAATTTTCCGACCACTGCGCCCGCTTCGTCGGCACTGAGCCCGTGGCGGTTCATGCCGGTATCGATATGGATCGCCGCGGGAAGAGCTTCCTTCACATCCCTCGCCAGGCGATCCCATTCCTCTATTTCCGGTATTGATCCGAGCACGGGGCGTGCGTCGATATCCCGGAAAGCAAACGCCGTACCCGGATTAAATCCATTCAACACATAAATTACGGCTTCCGGTACGACCGTACGTAGCCGCAGGGCCTCATCCAGCAAGGCGACGAAAAAGGTTTTGCAGCCGGCCTTTGCGAGCGCCGTGCCTGCGGGTTCAAGCCCTATCCCGTAAGCGTCCGCTTTCACGACCGCGCCGCATTCCGTAGGCCTTACCTTCGCGGCTAGGTCGCGCCAATTCGCAACTAGGGCGCCAAGATCGATTGTCAAAATCCCGCCGACACCCTTATCCGACACGAGGGCTAATTCATCCACCGCTTCTCGCCAATCGACGGCTTTGGTAGCCATATTTTATCCGTTGAAATGAATTTTATGGTATTCTTGCCGTTATTCGTGCGCGAGGGAAATGGCGCAAATCAGGCCCAAAAACAGCGATGATTCGAAAACTCGGCTCCGGAAAATACCGGCTCTATTCGCGCAAAAAAAATCCAAAAACCGGCCGCCGCCGCAATCTGGGTACATTTCCCACGCGTAAAGCCGCGGAGAAGCACGAACGTGCTGTGCAATATTTTAAACGCAACGGCTAATCAGCGCGTGCGTTCGGGCAAGCGGTCTTCGCGGGCGAGATTGCCGAACCGCGTCACTTGCGATTCGAACGAGACTTTCACCGTACCTGTCGGACCGTGACGCTGCTTGCCGATTATCAATTCGGCGCGATTCTCGGCGCCCTTAAGGTCCGCCTCCCACTTGAACCACTCCTCCGAGCCTTCACGTGGTTCTTTATTCTTCAAATAATATTCTTCGCGATAGACGAACAGCACCACATCGGCATCCTGCTCAATCGATCCCGATTCGCGAAGATCTGAAAGTTGCGGACGTTTATCATCGCGCGACTCGACCTGACGCGAAAGTTGCGAGAGCGCCAAGATTGGCACATGTAATTCCTTTGCGAGCGCTTTCAAACCGGTCGTAATCTCTGTCACTTCTTGCACGCGTCCTTCGTGGGCACGACGCGAGGAACCGGACAGCAATTGCAAATAATCGACCACCATCACGTCCAGACCGCGCTGACGTTTCAGGCGTCGTGCACGAGCCGACAGTTGCGCGATGGAAATGCCGCCAGTTTCGTCGATGAACAGAGGAATAGACTGCATCGTCTGCGCCGCCGCCGCTAGCTTGGAGAAATCCGCTTCCGAAATGTCTCCGCGGCGAACGCGCGAAGAGGGAATTTCCGTCTGCTCGGAAAGAATACGCGTCGCGAGTTGTTCTGCCGACATTTCAAGCGAGAAAAATCCTACAATTCCACCGGATACGGTTTCGATCGAGCCGTCGGGTCGTGGTCTACCACGGTAATCCACCGCGATGTTGTAGGCGATGTTGGTGGCAAGCGCGGTTTTGCCCATGCCGGGACGACCCGCGACAATCACAAGATCCGATTGCTGCAAGCCGCCCATGAGATGATCGAGATCGATAAGTCCGGTAGCCAAGCCCGACAAATGACCGTCACGCTGATAGGCCTTGCTGGCGAGATCGACGGCGTCTTTTAGAGCTTCGGAAAAACGCAGGAAGCCGCCGTCATATCGCCCAATTTCCGCTAGTTCATACAAACGTCGCTCAGCATCTTCGATTTGCGTCTGCGGCGCGAAATCGACCGGCGCGTCATAGGCAACGTTCACCATGTCCTCGCCGATTCGGATCAAATCGCGTCGCGTCGCAAGATCGTAGATTGTACGGCCGTAATCCTCAGCGTTAATGACCGTCGTCGCTTCCGCGGCGAGACGCGCGAGATACACTGGCGGCGTCAACCCGGCGACATCGGCATCGGGCGGTAGAAAGGTTTTCAGCGTGATGGGCGTCGCAACTTTTCCGGCACGAATGATGCTGGCGCATACCTCGTAAATTTTCTGGTGGATCGGCTCGAAAAAATGTTTCGGCTCGAGAAAATCAGAGACGCGATAAAACGCTTCATTGTTAACGAGAATCGCGCCGAGCAGGGCCTGTTCGGCCTCGATGTTGTGAGGCGCCTGCCGGTAATTGATCTCCGGCTCGGGCGCAGCCTTCCGCACAGTCAGTTCGAGAGCCATGGCAAGTCAGATTTTTCTTCTTCTTCTTGAGCCGCTGAATTTGGCTTAGCATGATCTACGCGCACACCTACGGAAACCACGAATAAACGACCACTATTCACATGATTCGGGCAGCTGTGTGCTGTGGGTAATTCAAACTTGACTGTGACGAATTTATTACAGCGCTTTTGAGAGCAAACCGGCTACTCGCCCGCAAGTCGCATCATCGGCTTCGCGCGGCGCTCAGCCGCCCGCAGCCGCTCCTCAGCCTGGCCGATATAGTCGCGCGTCAGCGGCACCGCTTCCTGTTTATGGGTAAGTTGCAGCTGGAATACCATCATGCCTTGATGGCGGAAAGCCATCTCTGAAATCACAAGATAAAACTCCCACATACGGCAGAAACGCTCGTCGTAGAGTGCCGCCACTTCCTCGCGCCGCGCAAGAAACCGCTCACGCCAGGCTTTTAGTGTCTCGGCATAGTGCAAACGCAATATCTCGATATCGGTAACGACAAGCCCAGCACGTTCGATCGCTGGCAGGACTTCCGATAATGCCGGAATATAGCCGCCTGGGAAGATGTATTTTTTGATCCAGGCGCTGGTAGCCGTCGGGCCGTCGCTGCGACCGATCGAATGCACCACCGCGACGCCATTTTTGTTCAACAGACCGTGGATCTTATTGAAAAATTTGCCGTAATGATTGACACCGACATGCTCAAACATACCAACCGAGACGATGCGATCGAAATTTTCGTCAATGTCCCGATAATCTTGCAGACGAAACTCAACTTTTCCTTTAAGCCGGCGTTCATTAACTCGATTGGACGCGGCCACAACCTGCTCGTCGGATAACGTCAGGCCGGTAACATGCTTCGCACCAGCGATCTCGACGAGGTAGATACCGAGCCCACCCCAGCCAGATCCGATGTCCAGAACACGTAAGCCGGGCTTATCCATCAGCAACTTCGCCGCGAGATGTCGTTTTTTCGCGATCTGGGCATCATCGAGGGTCTCGCCCTCTTCTTCGAAGTAAGCGCAGGAATATTGCCGGTCGGCGTCGAGAAAAAGAGAATAGAGCCTTCCATCCAGATCGTAATGATGATGAACATTCTTGCGCGAACGCCCTCGCGGATTGAATTGGGCGAAACGGCGCCCGAGGTAGCGGGCGGCATCCAATACGGCAGAAGCGAAAGTCGGCGTCGCCTTGCACTGCGATCCGATCAGATCAAGAAAATCGGCGAGTGAGCCGTGTGTGACCCGGAAAGTGCCGTCCATGAAGGCTTCGCCGAGTTTGAGGTCGGGGTCGGCGAGAACGCCCAGTAGGACGCGGGGGCTGTCGAAGGCGATTGCGATCGGCTCGCCAGTGCCGTCACCGACCGTGAAAGAACGTCCCGGAGCAAACGAAACGCTAAGAGTGCCCTGGCGGACAATTTTACGAAAGATATGTTCGAACCAGCGCTCCATGAGACGACGCGCCCACAAATTCAATAAAGGCTCACCCCAAGGTTAGGCACCGAACGAGCCCTATTCCCCGAAGATCTTGTACATTAAAGCAAAAGAATACTTGTGCGGCAATATCGCGGCTCAGCGTTCCTAATCTACCTGTTACGCAGTACAGGTAAAAAAGCGAATGTTCCGCCTATTTGACGACCCCCGTAATCCCGTCGATGGCTCAGTCTGCCCGCTGGGTCGTTTGGGCGTAGCGAGTTTAACGCGGTGCTGGCCTTTTCGGTTCCCTTGAGATTGGCTTGTCTCCAAAGGTTCAATGCCAAGCCAGCGCAGATTGGGAGGGGAGGCAAACATGCCAACACGTCACGGCTCACAGTCTAAGGTGGCAACGGTCCTGCGCGTGACCAGTGGTAATTTTTTGGAAATGTTCGATTTTTTTCTCTTCGGATTCTATGCCTCCTACATTTCGAAGGCTTTCTTCCCGCTTGAGAACGAATTCGCCTCGCTCATGTTTACCTTCATGACCTTTGGGGCGGGATTTCTGATGCGGCCGCTCGGTGCAATCATCCTCGGAGGCTATATCGATCGCGTCGGTCGCCGCCTCGGTTTGATTGTGACGCTTTCGATCATGGCCACCGGCACAATCCTGATCGCATTCGTGCCCAGCTACGCAACGATCGGATTGATGGCTCCGGCTCTCGTCCTGATCGGCCGGCTGTTGCAGGGCTTTTCGGCTGGCGCTGAACTCGGAGGCGTTTCCGTTTATCTCTCAGAAATGGCGACACCGGGCAACAAAGGTTTTTATGTCAGTTGGCAGTCGGGTAGCCAGCAGGTCGCGATCATTGTCGCCGCACTCCTCGGCTATAGTCTAAGCAAGTATTTCACGTCCGCCGAAATTCTTGCATGGGGTTGGCGAATTCCCTTCTTTATCGGCTCGTTAATCGTCCCGTTCATTTTTTTCATTCGCCAGTCGTTACAGGAAACGCAGACATTTCTCGCGAAGAAACATCACCCGAGTATTGGCGAGATTTATCGTAACATGGCCGCGAACTGGTGGATTGTGCTTGCAGGTACACTGCTCGTAGTGATGACAACCGTTTCGTTTTATTTCATCACTGTCTACACTCCGACTTTCGGGAAGAGTGTTTTACAACTTACCGATACGGATAGCCTACTGGTCACCTTCGCAGTTGGCGTATCGAATTTATTTTGGCTGCCAGTCTGGGGCGCAATTTCCGATTATATTGGCCGCAAACCTGTCTTACTCGGCTTCACGCTACTCACGATACTCACGGCCTATCCCGCAATATCCTGGCTCGTATCGCAGCCATCTTTTGAACGTATGTTGATGGTCGAGCTGTGGCTCTCTTTTCTCTATGGAAGCTACAATGGTGCGATGGTCGTCACGCTCACCGAAGTGATGCCGAGCGACGTGCGCACGGCCGGTTTCTCGCTGGCTTACAGCTTGGCGACAGCGTTGTTCGGCGGCTTCACGCCGGCCGTTTCGACCGCGCTGATTGAAATAACTGGGAACAAGGCGGCGCCGGGGTTGTGGATGTCGTTTGCAGCTCTTTGCGGATTGTTTGCCACATTCATGCTGCTCGGGCGAAAGCAAGCGGCGACACCTGTGTCGATGCCAGCGTGAGCGCGCTGCCATAATATTTTTCTCGTCATCATGACCGTGCTTTGATTTTCAGATTGTCTTGCTGGGCGAGTGATCGAAGTTGCAGTTGATGATCTTTCCTTTTGCTGACCCCTATTTCGATGATTTTTCTTTTTTCATCCTCTTCGCAGGCTTGGCGTCAACCTGCTCGGCTGCCGGTGCAATCTTTTTCTGGCCGCGCGTGCCTTTGGCGGTTGCAGATTTAACATCGGCCTGATTAACAGAATCATCGGCCTTAGACTTCTTCATTTTGTTCGCAGGCTTTTCCGTTGCCTCTCCACGGTCGACTTCTTCGCCCTCAGGCGACTTTTCAAAAACCTTGTCAGCACTGAATCGAGCCTCGGCCTTCGCTTCTTCTTGCTCGGTGCGGGCGACGGTGAGGTCCTCTCCGCGGGCCTGGCGTTTCGCTTCGTCCTCGCTACGCGCGACGTTTACGGTGATTTTCACTTCCACTTCCGGATGAAGTGCAACTGCCACCGTGTGCAAACCAATGATCTTGATTGGAACATTCAAGACAATTTGCTGACGCTCAACTTTATGGCCGTCCTTGGCGACAATATCTGCGATATCGCGCGCAGAAACGGAACCGTAAAGCTGTCCGGTTTCGCCCGCTTGGCGCACGAGGACAAAGCTATGGCCATCGAGTTGTTTGCCGACTTCGCTGGCGCTCGATTTTTTGGCGGCATTCGTTGCTTCAAGTTCCGCCTTCATTCCTTCGAATTTTTCCTTGTTCTGCTTTGTGGCGCGAAGCGCCTTGCCCTGTGGCAGCAGAAAATTTCGCGCGAAGCCATCTCGCACACGCACAACATCACCGATCTGGCCGAGCTTGGTAACGCGTTCGATCAAAATCACTTCCATGACAGTCTCCTGGTTTCAGACGTTCGGTCTCTTGGTTGGAAAATTGGAATTTGGCGGACCTATTCTTCCGCGCAAATTAAGCAGTCCATCGGCAAGCCCGATAAGCGCTATGATCACAATCGGCCATCCCAATACAATCACCATCAGCCATGCGGCGCTCAAAATGAGACCCCGCGCAGCAAAAGTGCGCGTAACGGCATGCATGACGGCGAAGCCTAGTATCGCGTAAGCCATCAACATACAGGCCGCGAGCACGCCAGTGATTAAACCCACTATTGTGCCGAAAAAAGAAATCGTAATTGCGATTAAGGCCACGATCGGTGTCGCACCGGGAAAATTCAGCGTCGAAAGATCGGGCCACGGGCGGTTTAGCAGACCTGAAACGCGCGCGATCTTTGCCGCAAGCCAGAGATTGATCAAGCTTGTCACCATGGAAAGGGCTGCTGCGGCCGGCGGCACGATCCTCACTAGCAGATCGAGCGTTTTTCCGGTATCGGCACCGCTTGGAAGTTTCAAAGGTTGATCCACCGGAATCGAAAGCTGAACACGCAAGACGCGTTCGAATACCTGTCTTAAAGCAATGCGATAGGCATCGATATCGAAGCCAAAGGCGGGAATGGTGAGCGAGGTCGTGATTGTTGCGATGATTGCAGCCGCGAGCACAATGCGGCCAACCGGATACCATTCGAGATCGGGACCGCTACCGCTATTCCGCGCGAGCATTGCGAGATAAGAAAGAATGTAAGCAGGGATTCCGATGCTTACGAGATGCGCCAGGAAGAACCAGAAGCCTGCGCTAAATCCTAGCCCGCCCGCTGCGAAAACGGCCGCGATAAATGCCGCGACATGACTCCAGCCGAGGCCGGCGAGCATGATGGGCAGTGGTGCCAAATAAAACAGCGCGATTGCAAATGGCGAACCTGTGGCGAGCGACACGAATAAAAGCGCCGAAGCCGCGCCTGCGCCAACGCCAACCAGTAGAACTTGAAGCATCGTCAGCTGTCCCGCTATTGAGCGGTTAGAGGCTTCTATGCCCCAACCATTGCCGACGGACCAATCCGGCGGCTTACGACTTAAACCGAAGCGACTACCGCTTCAGCGAATTACGTAGGGGAGCAACCCCAAAAAGCGAGCCCGCTTGATCGCCGCAGAAAGCTCACGTTGCTTCGCTGCACAAACGGCCGTAATCCGACTCGGAACGATCTTGCCTCGCTCGGAAATAAAGCGCTGCAAAAGCTTCGCGTCTTTATAATCGATCTTCGGCGCATTCGCGCCGGAAAACGGACAAGTTTTGCGGCGGCGAAAGAAAGGTCGACGTCCACCGGAGGCTGGAGCGGGGCTCATAAGGAGACCTCCTCGGCGATTTCATCGATTCCAACAAAATCATCCCCGACTTCGCGATCGCGGCGACGTCCGTCGCGGCGCTCGTCACGGTCACGCTTCTGCAGCATAATCGAGGGACCTTCCTCGTGTTGCTCGACGCGGATGGTCATAAATCGGATGACATCTTCGCTGATGCCTTCAAGGCGTTCCATCTCGACGACGGCCGCGGGAGGCGAATCGAGGCGAAGCATTGCAAAATGAGCCTTGCGGTTTTTCTTGATGCGGAAGGTCAGCGTCTTGATGCCCCAATACTCAGGGTCGCCGACAACCTTGCCGCCGTTCTGTTCGATTACGCCCTTGTACTGTGCGGACAATTCTTCGACCTGTTGCGCGGTCACATCCTGACGCGCAAGAAATACGTGCTCATAGAGCGGCATTCGATGGGCCTTTCCTTCTTTATCGCCGTTTCAGCGCCGAGCCCTCCGAGCCTCGGGAAAGGCTCGAAAATTCCCGAAGGCGGGGACACGGGATGCCGGGCGATTGCCCTACCGCTTACGCGGCCATCCTTTCAGCCCCCGGCCGAAACCAGCGAAGGCCGCGTTTATACGCGATTTTCGGGGGTACGCAACTGCTTCCTGAATGCGGCATATCATGGCCTTCAGCTTGACAGATATTGTGTGGGCATGGCCTCTCAGCCCGCGCTCTTCAGGGATTTTAATCGTGACAACGGCATTCGTATTTCCGGGGCAGGGCAGCCAGGCGGTCGGCATGGGGAAGAGTCTCGCGGACACCTTCGTATCTGCACGAGCGGCCTTTGCCGAGGTTGATGAGGCGCTTGGCGAGAAGCTGACCTCGATCATGTGGGAAGGCCCTACCGATAAACTAACGCTCACGGAAAATACTCAGCCTGCGCTACTTGCTGTTTCGATCGCGACGATTCGGGTGCTTGAGGCTGAGACCGGCCTCGATCTCAAGCGCGACGCGGCTTTTGTAGCGGGTCATTCGCTCGGCGAATATTCGGCTTACACTGCGGCTGGAAGTTTATCGCTTACCGATGCAGCGAAGCTCGTGCGAATTCGTGGCCGCGCAATGCAACAGGCAGTGCCCGTCGGTGTCGGTGCAATGGCCGCACTGCTCGGACTTGACGAAGCTACAGCAAGAGCTGTCGCACACGAAGCCGCGCAAGGTGAAATCTGCGAAGCCGCGAACGATAATGCACCGGGTCAGATTGTGATATCCGGCAATAAAGCCGCCGTCGAACGGGCGGTTGAAATCGCCAAAGCAAAAGGCTCGCGTGCGATGCTGCTGTCGGTGTCCGCCCCTTTTCATTGTGCTTTGATGAAGCCTGCTGCCGAGACGATGGCGGAGGCACTTTCAAGAGTGGTCGTCCGTGCGCCGAGTGTACCGGTCGTCGCCAATGTCACGGCGCAACCGGTAAAAGATCCCTTGGAAATCGTGAGGCTTCTGGTCGCACAGGTTACCGGCACTGTGCGCTGGCGCGAGTCGGTCGGCTATCTGGCCTCGCATGGCGTAAGCAAGATCGTGGAAGCAGGTACGGGAAAAGTCCTCGTCGGTTTGATCAAAAGAATCGCCAGGGAAATTTCGACGATGAATGTTGGTACGGCTGAAGATGTAGCTACTTACAAGACAAAGACTTAATATTCGGATTAGGAAACGCAATGTTCGAACTCACGGGAAAAACTGCGCTTGTCACCGGCGCCTCGGGCGGTATTGGCGGCGGGATTGCGCGCGCGTTACATAAACAAGGCGCGACGGTCGCAATTTCGGGTACGCGACGCCAAGCGCTCGACACGCTTGCGACCCAACTCGGGTCGCGCGTGCATGTTTTTCAGTGCGATCTTTCAAAGACCGCTGAGGTGGAGGCGCTCGTACCTGCCGCTGAAAAAACGATGGAAAAGCTGGATATTCTCGTCTGCAATGCGGGCATCACAAAAGATAATCTCTTGGTTCAGTTGAAGGATGAGGATTGGGACTCTGTCATCGCGATTAATCTAACTGCGACTTTCCGGCTTGCACGCAAAGCAACGATCGGCATGATGCGACGCCGTTTTGGCCGAATCATTGGTATCAGTTCGGTCGTCGGCGTCACCGGCAATCCGGGCCAGGGGAATTATGTAGCCGCCAAAGCCGGTATGATCGGTATGATGAAATCCATTGGTGCCGAGTACGCTAAGCGGGGCGTAACCGCGAATTGCGTTGCGCCGGGCTTTATTGGAACCGCCATGACCGACAAGCTGAACGACAAACAGCGCGAGGCAATTCTCTCTAGAGTTCCGGCAAATCGATTGGGTACGCCCGAGGATATCGCGGCTGCCGTCGTATTTTTGGCGTCCGACGAAGCTAGCTATGTAACCGGCTCAACCATTCATGTGAATGGCGGTATGGCAATGATCTAAAAAGGATTTTTGCTCCGGCAGTAGACTCCCGGCGCGCTAGTCAACGCAAATCAACTATGGTAACCAACTCAGCAGCCTCGCTAGGCGAACAAAAAAATTGGACCGACAAAGGTGAAGCGATGAGTGATATTCCCGAGCGCGTTAAAAAGATTGTCGTCGAACACCTTGGTGTCGACCCAGAGAAAGTAACCGATAAGGCGAGCTTCATCGACGATTTGGGCGCAGATAGTCTCGACACTGTTGAACTCGTCATGGCCTTCGAAGAAGAATTTGGGTGCGAAATTCCCGATGATGCTGCAGAGACGATCTTGACCGTCGGTGATGCCATTAAGTTTCTAGAGAAGAGCGCGGCCTAGCTCGCTGAAACGGCTGAACGCGTCAGGGCTTCTACTTCCATTGCACTTGCGCCATTCCTCGAACGCGCCATGATTAGCTGTTCGAGGAAGTTTACATCGAGACATACTTAGCGCCGCGCCCGGAGATCCCGCATGCGACGTGTCGTCGTTACAGGGTTGGGAATGGTTTCGCCGCTGGGTTCCAGCGTCGATACGACATGGAAGCGGATCCTCGAAGGCAAGAGCGGCGCCAATTACATCGAAAAATTCGATGTTTCTGATATGCCCTGTAAGATTGCGGCGCAGGTTAAGCGCGGCGATGGTTCCAACGGATCATTCAATGCCGATCAATGGATGGAACCGAAAGAGCAGCGCAAAGTCGATGATTTCATCATCTACGCGATGGCGGCAGCGACACAGGCACTAAAAGATTCCGGCTGGGAACCGAAAAGTTACGAAGAACAAATTTCAACAGGCGTACTGATCGGCTCTGGCATCGGCGGGATCCAGGGGATCGCGGAGGCGGCACTTACTCTCAAGGAAAAAGGACCGCGCCGAATTTCTCCATTCTTCATTCCTGGTCGCCTAATCAATCTTGCCTCTGGTTACATCTCCATTGAGCATGGATTGAAGGGACCGAACCATGCGGTCGTAACGGCTTGTTCTACTGGCGCGCACGCTATTGGAGATGCAGGTCGACTGATCGCGCTGGGCGACGCCGATGTGATGCTCGCGGGCGGAACCGAGTCACCAATTAACCGACTTTCGGTCGCAGGCTTCTGCGCTTGCAAAGCGCTTTCAACCAGTTTCAACGATACTCCAGAAAAGGCCTCACGTCCCTACGATAAAGATCGCGATGGCTTTGTGATGGGTGAAGGTGCGGGCGTGGTCGTGCTCGAAGAATACGAGCATGCAAAGGCGCGTGGCGCGAAGATTTATGCCGAACTGATCGGCTATGGCCTGTCTGGCGATGCTTTTCACATTACGGCGCCCACGCCGGACGGGGATGGTGCGAAACGCTGTATGGCGATGGCGATCAACCGGGCACGGATAACGCCTGTAGAGATTGATTACATCAATGCCCACGGCACCTCGACACCCATGGGGGACGAAATCGAGTTGAATGCTTTGGCATCGATCGTCGGCGATGCAGCTGGACGCATTTCCATGTCATCGACCAAATCGGCCACTGGTCATTTACTGGGCGCGGCCGGCGCGGTGGAGGCGATTTTCTCGATTCTTGCTCTTCGCGATCAGGTCGTTCCACCAACGATCAATCTCGACAATCCGTCAGTAGAAACGCCGATCGACCTTGTCCCGCACGTATCCCGCAAACGTCAAGTTGATACCGTCTTGTCAAATTCGTTTGGTTTCGGCGGGACCAATGCGTCGTTAGTGTTCCGCCGGACAGCGTGATTTTTTTCAAAGACTTTCGCGCTTTCGCTATAATTGCGCTTAGGTAATGGGCCTTCGCTTGGCGGAGTGAAAACAGTTCGACCTTTGCTGTTGTGTGTTGCCCTTTTAGGGTACTTTCAAAGATCAACTGCCCCGTTTGTGGCTCACCAAGTAAATTTTAGGGCGTAAATTTATGTCGGACGATCACCATCAAGTGCAGGGAAATGCACCCCGCAATGCGCCCGCGGTTCGTGCTGAGCAACGTTCAATCCTGCAGCCGCGCAGTCCGCGCCAGGCATTGGTCCCCGATCAGGTTCCTCCGCCGCCGTCTGCCCGTGCACGCCACCCGATTGTCATCATGGGGAATGCAATTTTCACCGGAGTGTTGTTGCTTATCATGGCTTTTGGCGCGACGCTTTACTTTGGCAAACTCAAGCTCGAAGCACCGGGTCCGCTCGATCGCGAACGCAATGTCGTGATTCCGAGCAAAAAAGGGTTAAACGAAATAGCTAATTTGCTACGTCAAGAAGGCGTTATTGATCAGACTATTCCGTTCATAGCTGGCGCCATTTTGCTCGGTTACAAGGAAGATCTGAAGGCTGGCGAATATATGTTTGAACGTCAGGCAAGCATGCTCGATGTTATGAAGACAATTGTCGAAGGGCGCTCGATCCAGTACAGCGTGACGATCCCTGAAGGTCTTACGAGCGATCAGATTATTCAACGTCTGAAAAATTCGCAGTTTCTCACGGGCGATCTTGGTAGCGTGCCACCTGAAGGCACTCTTCTACCAGAAACCTATAAAGTCACTCGCGGCACAACACGCGAACAGATTATTCAGCGCATGTCCGCCTCACAAAAGCGCCTTCTAAATGAAATCTGGGAAAGACGTTCGCCTGATCTCCCGCTAAACTCCCCGGCGGAACTTGTGACTCTCGCCTCCATTGTCGAGAAAGAAACCGGAAAGACTGATGAGCGCTCGCGTGTGGCCGGGGTTTTCATCAACCGGCTGAATAAAAAAATGCGACTTCAATCCGATCCAACCATCGTCTACGGATTAATGGGTGGTAAAGGACCTCTTGGTCGTCCGTTGCTTCGCACTGAGTTAGACGAACCCAATCCCTACAATACCTATCAGATCGATGGTTTACCTCCGGGCCCGATCGCCAATCCGGGCCGCGCTTCTCTTGAGGCAACGGCGCATCCAATGCACACCCGCGAACTATATTTTGTCGCCGACGGAACCGGTGGTCATGTCTTCTCCGAAACGCTTGACCAGCATTCGAGGAACGTATCGAACTTGCGCAACGCTGAAAAACAACAGTCGGTGGAATCTGCTCAACCTACACCACCAATAGTTCAACCGGTGGCGGAGCCGCAGGAATCTACCTCGCCGGCCCAGGCGCATCAGCCGGCTCTGCAACCCAAAGCCGCTGCACCTTTGACATCGCCGCGCACGACCATTGTATCGAAGAAAAAACAAACCCATAAAAAGAGCGAAGATAAGAAAAAGGCTGAAGAGAAGAAGAAGGCCGAAGACAAAAACAAGACGGAAGTGCCGGCAATGGATGGGGCCGCGGATAAAACAGCTGGCCAAGTTCCCCGCGCACAATAGTTTGTCTGCTCTTGAGGGATGACGGTTGCGTGGCTAAAATTCATCTCATTTCGCACGAATCGTCTTAGCCGGGATGTCCGCTTCGATGTCGCTCGCAAGCATGACCGGCTTTGCCCGCACGCAAGGATCGTCCGGCTCCTATAGTTGGGCTTGGGAACTGAAATCGGTCAATGCCAAAGGTCTCGATCTGAGGCTACGTCTCCCGCAGGGCTGGGACGCCCTTGAACTTCCTGCGCGCACGGCGCTTTCTCGATGTGTCGCAAGAGGAACAATTTCTGCGACATTGACCATAGACCGCCACGGTGGAGTTCCCACAATAAAGGTAAACGAGGACGTGCTCATGGCCCTCATCGACACCCTCGGCAAAATCGCCAGGCGCGTGGATGCGAATCCGCCAAACCTCGATGGAATTCTCGGACTCAAGGGTGTGATCGAAGTTGTCGAACCTCAGGAAAGCGAGGAAGAACACCGTAAGGCGGAAACCGCGATTATCAAAGGATTTGAAAGCGCGCTTGCTGATCTCGTCGCGATGCGACGCAACGAGGGCGCAATTCTCTCGCGAATTTTGGGCACGCGCATCGATCAGATCGCAAAACTGTCCGCGGCTGCTGAGGCTTCGCCCGCGCGCTCCCCGGAAGCAATTCGGGCACGCCTCAAGGATCAGGTAAAAGCGCTGTCGGCAACAGGCGAAAAATTTGACAACGACAGACTTCATCAGGAAGCGATTTTGCTTGCCGCCAAAGCCGATATCCGCGAAGAGCTCGATCGTCTTTCGGCCCATATTGATGCGGCGCGCAAGCTGCTCGCAGACGGAGGGCAGATCGGCCGCAAGCTAGATTTTCTCGCGCAAGAAATGCATCGCGAATCGAATACCTTATGTGCGAAGGCGAACGACGTTTCATTGGTCGCCATTGGTCTCGATCTGAAAGCGGCAGTGGAGCAATTCCGAGAGCAGGTGCAAAATCTCGAATGAAGAACAGGAAATTGAAAAAATCGAAAAAGCGCGCCTTAAGACGGCGCATGTGCACAATCGCAAGGCGCGGGCTAATGCTTGTGCTCTCCTCGCCATCGGGCGCCGGTAAAACGACGCTTTCACGGATGTTGCTTGCTCAGGATCGTTCCGTCGAACTTTCGATCTCAGTCACGACGCGGCCGCGCAGACCCGCGGAAAAAAACGGTAAACACTATCACTTCATCAATGCCACTAAGTTCGATGCGATGGTAAAAAGCGGTAAATTGTTGGAATGGGCCGAAGTTTTTGGCAATCGCTATGGTACTCCGCGGACACTCGTCGAGATCACGCTTGCTAAGGGACGCGACGTGCTGTTCGATCTCGACTGGCAGGGCACACAACAATTACGCGAGAAACTACCGCATGATCTCGTGAGTATTTTCGTTTTGCCGCCCACCGTGCCGGCTCTCGCTAGGCGTTTGGAGACGCGCGCGCAAGATTCGAAGGACGTCATCAGGAGTCGGATGGCCAATGCCTCCGATGAGATCAGTCATTGGGCCGAATACGATTACGTGATTGTGAATGAAGACCTGAACATCGCCTTTGCGGAGTTGCGCGCAATTCTCGCCGCTGAACGCCTAAAGCGCGAGCGGCAGACGGGTCTCTCGGCATTCGTCCGAGAATTGCAGGCGAAGCTCCGCTTCTTCAGGGAACGAGAACCGCGCGGCCCACGGTTTTTCCAGCCTTGAGATCCTCGAGCGCTTCTTGCGCTTGCGACAGTGGTCTTGTGGCTATTGGGATCGGTGGAATTTTTCCTTTCCGAACCAGTTCCATCATTGCTTTTGCTTCGGCCAGCGAGCCGACGTAATTGCCGACAATAGATACACCCTTGAGCGGTAGTGTGGGCACCGAGAGCTTCATCTCGCCGCCGATCAATCCCGCAACAACGAGTATCCCGCCCTTGGTCAATGAACCGTATGCGAACGTCGCCGTCTCGTCTGAGCCTACGAAATCGATTGCTCCTACAACCCCGCCACTGCTCGCGGCCATGACGGCCTTGCGCGTTGCAGGGTCTTTCGGATCGAAAGCCGCAGCAGCACCGTTCGCGAGTGCATATTCGCGCTTTTTCACGTCGACGTCGACAACAATTGGGGCGTGTTTTGAACGTGCGCGGATAAACGAAAATCCCATCATGCCAACACCACCGAGACCCACGATCAGCACCGGGTAGTTCTCGGCGATCGATCCCAACTTTTCGATAGAGGAATAAGCGGTGACGCCGGAACACATATAAGTGCCAGCGAGAGCTGGCGGGATCGGATCATAGTCGAGTAGATAGCGTGGATGCGGCACCAGCACGTGGGTCGCATAACCGCCGTCGACCTGAATGCCAATTTGACGCGGCTTTAGACACAAGTGTTCGTCATTGCGTTTGCAAAATGCGCATTCGCCGCAACCGATCCACGGATATACGACAATGCGGCGGCCAGCCTGTGCGCCTTTAGCGTCGGGTCCTGCCGCTTCGATTTCTCCCTCGATCTCATGACCGAGCACGAATGGCAATTTCCGTCCACCTGCGAGTTCGAGTTTCCGTCCGCCGCCTAGATCAAAATATCCTTCATGAAGATGGATGTCGGAATGGCAAACGCCGCAGTGTCTGACGCGAACTAGAACCTCACTAGCCCTGGGGATCGGCACCTCGCTCACGGTTTCATAAAGCGGAGCTGCGTAATTAGAGAATACTCTTTTCTTCATTTCAGCCATGATTATTCCTCAGTTGGGTTTCGACATTAGCAATTGCATTGGCAATCGCAACGAATCCCGCGACTGGAATTTCTTCTGCACGTCGCGTTGGCTCTATTCCAATTTGCCTTAGAATCGGAAGTGGGTCGATACCAAGTGTTTTTAAGCTTGCACGCAACATTTTACGGCGTTGACCAAAGGCAGCCGCCGTCACGCGCTCGAGAATTTTTAGATTACAGGGTGATGGTGCCAACCTCGGCACAATCCGAACGACAGAGGATGTGACTTTCGGAGCAGGTGCAAATGCGCTGCGATTCACGTCAAATAAAATTTCCCCCTCCGCTCGCCAATTCGTTAGCACACTGAGCCGCCCATAATGATCGTCACCTGGTTTAGCGACGATGCGCTCAGCCACCTCGCGCTGAAACATCAGCACAGCCGAGTCATACCAGGGTACCCATGGTTCAATCGAAAGCCAGCGGACAAGAAGAGCGGTTGCGATGTTGTAGGGCAAGTTAGCGACGATTCGAGCGGGACCTTCTTCGAAATAGCTCCGTGGATCAAGATTAAGCGCATCTCCTTCGATCACCGTCAGTCGACCGGAAGCGTAATTCACGAGATCATAAAGTGCTTCAACACAGCGACGGTCGCGTTCGATTGCGATAATGTTTCTCGCACCATGTTTCAGGAGGGCGCGTGTGAGACCGCCGGGACCCGGTCCGATTTCAACTACGGTTACGTTTTCCAGCGATCCCGCTGCACGAGCGACGCGGTCGATGAGATTCAAATCAAGCAGAAAATTTTGACCGAGAGACTTTTTTGCCCGTAATTGATGGCGCTGAATTACCTCCCGCAGCGGGAGCAGCGCATTCGTCCCGTTCATGGCAATGGTTCTTCTGCATCTGCAAGCCGGCGCGCCAGCTTGAGCGCTTCAAGCAAACTAGTGGGATCGGCGGTGCCGGTGCCAGCAATATCAAAGGCGGTGCCGTGGTCGGGCGAAGTTCGCACGAAAGGCAAACCAAGCGTCACATTGACAGCACGATCGAAAGCAATCGTTTTAATGGGTGCCAGCACCTGATCGTGATACATGCCGAGTACAACATCATAGCGTCTGCGGGCTGCCGGATGAAATAAAGTGTCTGCGGAATGTGGCCCGCTAACACTGATACCGTCAGCCGCGAGTTGCAGAACGGCCGGGCTGATGATTTCGATTTCCTCCCGCCCGAGATTGCCATGTTCGCCGGCATGCGGATTTAATCCGCAGATGGCAAGACGCGGCTTGGCAATACGAAAGCGGCGCGCAAAGTCATGCGCGACAATTCGGCCCGTGTCCACGATGAGATCACGGCTTAGCGATTTCGGCACGTCCTTAAGCGGCACATGAATCGTGACAGGGACGACGGCAAGCTCCTCAGACCAGATCAGCATGACCGGCCGCAGTGACCCGTCATCCGGTGTTGCCGCGAGATGCGCGAGATATTCCGTATGCCCAGGAAATTTAAATCCACTCTGAAACATCACCGATTTCGCGATCGGATTGGTGGTAACGGCAGCGACCTCGCCAGCTTTTGCAAGTTCGACCGCGCGATCAATCGCAGCAGCTACCGCTTTCGCGCTTGTATCATCCGGCCTGCCCGGTGCTGCGGTCGATGAAACTCCAGATGGGCATACGGGTAGGGCGTTCAAAAATAAGTTCATCGCTTCGGCAGTCGTCGATTCGGAGATCGGAATGTCGAATCTTAGAAGCTTGGCACGAGCTTTCAGCAAGCCCGGATCGCCGATCGCAATGAAGGGTGGAGTTCCTAGTGAGCCGCGCTGCGCCCACAGCATTAGAGTAAGCTCGGGCCCGATACCTGCCGGTTCGCCGAGAGTCAGCGCGAGCGGGCGTATCGGTTCTTGGGTCATCCTCTCAATAATAACTGATTATGGATTGTTTGCGGAGTTCATCAAGATAGTCTTTTTCAAGCTCACCGATACGCCGCGTCAGTAGTTCTTCGCGGAATTCCCGTCGCGAGGAAATATCCGCGACGATTTCCTTGCGGTCGCATACAGCCACAACCTCGATACCGGTCGATGTTACCTCAGGCGGGGTCATTTTCCCATTGGGGATACTGTCGAGAAGTTTTTTGTACTGTATTGCTAAATCAGACGAAAGACGCTGTACCGGGATTTTGATAACGACATCTCTCATCTCCCGCGCATACTGAATGGCTTCTTCGCAGTTCTTGGAACGCGACCGCAACGCTTCCGCTTCTTTCATCCGCGCTGCTCTTAAAGCATCTGAAGAACCACGACCGAGCACAAGAACAATCTGTTGCAGCGAATATTGCGTGGCTTTGGTCTGAGGAGTTTCTCCGCGCGCCGAAAGGATTGCCACAAGATCCGCATCACGGACTTGAAACATCCCCGGCGAATGCTGTTCTAGGACCTGCCGCCACGCCATTTCCGATCGCATTTTAGTTTTAAAGCTCGGAATGTCGGCGCCTATTTTTCCGAGATTGTCCAAGAAATCCGACAATTGGCGGCCTGTACGCTGCGCCATACCAGTCAAAATCTTATCCAGCTGAGCATCGGTGATCTCGATATTCTGCCGCTTGGCTGTTTGAAGTTTGATCTTCTCGTTGACGAGTTCCTCCAGCGCCTCTTGTTTGCTTGTCGTCTTGTGAGCCGTAATCTGATTGAGTTTGATTCGGTATCCGATATCGCTTGCTGTAATTGGCTCGCCATTCACCATGGCGGCTAGCTGCGCATTGGCCGGACACGCGAATAGAATAGCCGCGGTAAAGCCAAGCCAACCGAACAAAATCGGAGCGTTGACAAACGGCATTAGGATCAACCGGTCTTTACGCATTCGTTGCTCGTTTGATGACGGGCCAATCCAACTTATCAATTCGAGGAGGACGTTGAAACATTAGCACCGCTGACAGGGCCGAGCGTAGTGATGCCGCTCGGCACATCGGGGCTACTTAGTGCGCGCAACGATACGCGGAATAAGAAACTATGGACAGGATGTGTACTGGTGAAGTTCGTGTAGTCGGCCGTATAACTACCCGTGAATGCGATACAGTCGTCGATATAACTCAGACTAGCGTTGTAGAGATCAACAAGGCCGCTATTAAAATCATAACGAATGGCGCCTGCAGCGGTCCAATTCTTCTGGAACTTATAAGAGACTTGTTCATAAATTGCATCGCGGCGATCTAGGAATCCGATCAAAGGTTGTGCCTGGTAAGTCGCATAAATCGTCGATAACGTCAGGCGGTCGAAATTCGTTTTCAGTTCGGCTTCGAAACGATTTATCGAGAAGTTATTCTTGTCGAACATGTAGCGCGTGATGATGGAAACATTATCGGTCGGCTGATAGTATAAACGGGCCACATAATCCGAAGTGTCTTGCTGTAAACCCGATTGCAACCCTGTATTTGTCGCGTCGGCATAAGCAAAAGAGTTTTTTCCGAACAGATTATAAGACTGTCCGAATAGCGCATTGATTGTACCATAGCGATTGAAGTTAACTGAATATACCACACCGGCATTTAAACGCGTACCGCCCTCAACCCGGTCAAAGCCAGAATATTTGTCGATCGCGAATAGGTTAGCGTCGCTGAAGACGAGACTTTGCGAATCTTCATTGGGAAATTTCCCAATTTGAGTTTCATTTGGCCGCACAATTAGCTGTGCAATTGGTTCGATAATTTGCGTGCCCCATTCTTGCACCGCCATGAAGGGCCAACGGGCATCAAAGCCGATTGCGGGCATCCCACGGAACAACGAGTCGCCGCCGGTGTTAATAAACTTGGACACGCCCGGCTGGTTTTCGATATTCGTATAGGCGACATCCGCGCGAAGACTTACGAAAGGTGTGAATACCTGTCCCAAGCTGTTCGTGATCGTTCTTTTCCAGTCTAGCTGGTAGGACGCCCGCGCATATTCACCCGGCGCACCGCGCAGAAGGCAATTTGCCGGTATCGGAGCAAAGTCTGAATTCCCTTGCTGGCATTTATTGTTCGGGTTGTTGGCAGTGTTGCTGCCCTGCGCGGTCGTGCTAATCGCGTCAAATTCCGCTTGTTGCCGCGATAGATTTGTCACGTTAACGGTGAAGCCCAGCTGGCCCCCAAGCACTGGCCGTCCGTAGATATATGAATAATCTAATACCGGATAAACGATCGGAAGTTGACTATTATTGTCCGACAGAGACATGCCCATGAATTCGATCGCGCGCATGTCGAAATAGCTGCGGTCACCTTGGCCGACGAGATAGAGCTGGGAAGCCTTTTCAGTCATTTTACCTAATTGAGTAACGCTATTGTAGTCGTTCAGGAATGTCCGGTCAGTCGCGACTAACCCATCCCAACCCCAAACCCATTGCTTATTGATATTAAACTGGCCCTGTGTCTCGATGGCGCCGCGGAAATTACGATCTCCAGGACTTCCGTCACCAGAATAAGTTGCGTTACCAGAATTACTAAATTGACTCGGTTCCAGCTGGTAGATGCCGGAAGCCTTCACGGTGAACGCGCCGGTCTCAAAACGCTGCCGCCACTCACCGCTCAACCAAGCGCCTTGCTTCGTCATCCCAGCGACGGACAGCGTCAAATCCTTATCGGGTGCAAGCGCCCAGAAATAAGCAATTTCGCTGCCAACACCGAGTTTGCTGTCTGAGAAAAAGTTCGGAATGAGATAACCCGATTGTCGCTTTACCGTCGGATCGGGATGCCAAAACAAAGGGAAATATGCGATCGGTTTTCCGAATAATTCGAACGTTGCGTTTTCATAGTATATCGTCCGTTCACCTTCTTTGTGGATGATGCGCTGCGCCTTAACCTGCCATAGCGGCGGTTTTGATGGATCGTCTTTGCACACTTCACAAGATGTATAAACGCCGCTCTGGAACACGGTGGTGTCGCCTTCTGTGCGATCGGCGCGCGCGGCGGCAATGTGAGTTTTTTCCGGGGTCTCGAGCAGAAGCGAACTCGCGAAGCCTTCACGGAAATCCTTCGTCATTTCGATGTGATCGCCGTATAGGACTTTTCCATCCTTCGTTCTATAGCGAACATTGCCCTCGGCATGCATTCGGTCGTTTTTGCGATCATAGATCACTCGATCGGCTTCGAGTACTGCCCCGTCGTTATAAATTTGCACATGGCCGACCGCCGAAACCTTATCATTCTGATAGTCATTCACGAGCTCGTCCGCTTGTACTAGCGTGGGCTTAGATTTTTTTTCGCTATCACGCTTATCCCTTGCCATCTGCATCAGCGTGGGTTGCTTGCGTTGCGCTGTCGGCTGTTGCGTCGGTAGCTGCTGAACTTGTGTTGGCAGTGTCTGCGACGGGTC
>Ga0209048_10000171_pt1 | contig 68559 bp, 63 predicted proteins | sample FrelakmetCRP12CR_FD_187146 | JGI IMG/M metagenome (GOLD analysis project Ga0209048, IMG submission 187146) | Freshwater lake sediment microbial communities from the University of Notre Dame, USA, for methane emissions studies - CRP12 CR (SPAdes)... | ecosystem: Environmental > Aquatic >...
GCTAGCGAAGCGCGGGGCGGACTGCCTCGTGTGCCCTCAGGCCGGCCCTGTCGGGAACTCGGCCCGGATCAAGTCCCGCAGCTCCGACTCGCTCACCCGGCGGTAGCTCGCTCGCGGCTTGTGTCCGTCGGCAAACCTGAACGCGTACAGGTCCCGGAGCTGCACGAAATACCCCACGGCCTCCCGCGTCGTCATCTTGCTCTCACCTGCCGCCCTGTCGGCGAACACGTAGGGGACCTCGACAATCGACCCGATGCGGCTGCGCATGAGGAGTTCGAGGCAGATCTTGAACCCCGCCGCAGAGATCTTCACGTCCTGGATGACCGCCCGCTTGACGAGGAACAGGCCCGAGGTGGCGTCGCGGACCGGCGTCAGAGGCCTGGCCAGCAGGCAGGCGAACCGGGACATGACGAGGCGAAGGAACGGCCAGTTCTTCGACGCCCCGCCGGGGATGTACCGGCTGCCGACCACGGCGTCTACGTCCAGGGCGCGCAGCGCGGCCAGCATGCCCGGCAGGATGGCCGGAGGGTGGCTCAGGTCGGCGTCCATCACGCCGAGCGTCGAGCCTCGCGCGCGCCCGAAGCCGGCGATCACCGCGCTGCCCAGGCCCAGCTTCCCCTCGCGGTGAACGACCTGCACCGGGTATCGGCGCGCGAGTTCGTCCGCGATCGCCCCGGTCCCATCGGGCGAGTTGTCGTCCACGACCACCAGTTCGCCGCGAATCTGGTGGCGCGCGAACACGCCGGTCACGACGGCGACCAGTTCTTCGAGGCGCTCTCGCTCGTTGTAGGTGGGGACGACGACGGAGAGATCGCAGCCGTCGGTCATGATGCGCGGGCTATAGGGCACTCCCCGGCATTGTGGCCGATCCGGTGCGCGCGCTCCAGCGTTTTTCGGATGCAGCGGCGCGACCGGGTAGGGCTCTGCGGCGAGTCGGCGAGGTGTCAGAAGGGCGCCGGGACGCCAAGGCAGCCCAGGAACATACGCAAGCCGTCCCACGCGAACAGCAGGACTCCCGCCGCTGCCAGGACAAGGCCGGCCCGCGAGGTCGTAGCCAGGCCGTTCAGCGCGTAGGCCGACAGGCAGACGAACGCCGGCGCCGCGGCGAGGTTGACGCGCATCGTCACGGGCGTGAAGATCCCGAGCGCCGAGAACCCGGCCCACACCACGATCCAACTCAGGAGCACGAGGGAGAACACGTCGCGGGGCCGTCGCCTGACCAGGAGCACCGCGCCCGCCACGGCGGCGACGAACACCGGGACGCTGGGGGGCGCGAAGTCGTCGGCCACGCCGGCCAGCCATCGTTTCGCCTTGACCAGCGGCGGACCGACCAGTTTCCCCGTCGCGCCGGCGTCTGCTTTCGACATGACCCGCGCGATGGTCTCGCTGTAGACGGCGTGGAAGTGCGAGTAGTAGACGACGTAGGCAAAGGCGGCTGCGGCAAGCCCCACGCCGACCAGCACCAGCCCGATGCGCCGGTTTCGCCCGGCCGACACCACCAGCGTCAGACCCGCGGCTCCGAGGATGCAGGCGCCGACGGTCGCCGTGCCAAAGTGCGACAGGAACGCCGTCGCCATCAGCAGCGCCGCGAGCACGGTCGCCGTGATCGAAACCGCGCCACCGGCCGCGCTCCAGAGGAACACGCCCATCCCGGCGCCGAATACGGCCTGCCCGAAGGCGTTCGTGAGGTTGGCGTTGCTCAGCGCCTGGATCGGCGCGCGCGCGAGCGGCCACAGGAGCGCGCAGAGCAGCGCGGCCGCGCGGTTGTCCCACTGGCGCCGCGCCGCGCCGTAGAACGTCACGCCCACGAGCGCGTCGGCCGCGAGCGTGAGGATTCGCAACAGGAATACCTGGTCGATCTCCGTGGGGAAGAAATGCCAGAAGGGCTGGGCGGCCACATAGAGCGCGACGGGGTACGGGAACTCGAAGAACGGGCGCGGCGTGATCGACGTGAAGAAGTACTGGCCTCCGTGAACCATGGCCGCACGGTGGACCTGGAAGATGCCGTCGCCAATCGTCGCGAGCGGGTGGCCGAACAACGCGAGTTCAACGGCGCTCGCGCACAGGATGATGCCGGCGGCGAGCCACCAGTCGGGCACGCCGCCGATCGCCGGCCACCGCCAGCGGAGCACGGCCACGGCTGCCCCAATCGCCCCGGTGCCGAGACCGATGGCCACGAAACGATCCACCGCCGACCCGATGAACGCCCCGTCCTGCAGGAGCAGCCATGCGAACGCGGCCGCGATCACGGCGGCAGCGGCCACCGCCGTGCGCCGCCGGAGGCCGCAGAGCAGCACGCCCACGATGGCGGCGAAAGCAGCCAGCCAGGCGCGTGCGAGGACGCGGCCCGTCGGCCGGAAATGGCCATCGGCGGGCGCGAAGGCCAGGTTGAACACGATCGCGCCGAGCGCGCGGGAATCGTCCCCTCCTGGCGCGAACGTGTTCGAGAGGTCGATCGTCACGACGGCCCCGTCGAGGGCACGCGTTGGCAGGCCGACCAGGATCTCCTGGCGGCCGGGCGGAAGCGTCAACTGCGCGAGCGGGTACCCGTCCACCGCCATCCGGAGTTCGGGTGGCGGGGTCCCGGGAGGACGGAGAGCCGAGAGCTGCACGCCGAGGCGGTATCGGCGTGATCGATCGAGGTTCGGAATCGTCAGCTGCGCGCTCTGGCCGGTCCAGCTGAAGGGACGGCCGGTGGTGGGGTCGTACTCCGCGGGGAACACGCCGTCGGTCGAAAACCACGCGCGCGACCGCAGGGTCCAGCCGCCCTCGGCGATGGGCCCGGTAATCGTGGACGGCATCGACCATCTGGCTCCCGCCACGAGGAGGGCGATGGAGATGCACGCGAACGCGGCGCTCGTCGCGATGATCGCCGCGCCGTGTCGAAGGAGGAGCCGGCCGGTCAACGCGCGGTCGCCTCAGTAGCCGCAAGCGCGCATTCGGGCGCCGTGGTGCGGGACGATTCAGCCATAGTGGGTCGTTGAACGAGTCATTATACATCTCCGGTTCAGGATCCCCCTGAAGGCTCGCGGCGTGCGCGTCGCTACGATAGAATGGGCGTGAGGCCACGTGCGTCAGATCGACAATTCCGCCATCAAACGCCACTCGGACGTCCGGTTTCGCTCGGAGTACGACTACGCGCTGTTCGAGTACTACCGCAGCGCCAAGGTGATCGCGTACCTCGAGCAGGCTGGCGTCTCGATCGCGGGCCGGATCCTGGACGCCGGCTGCGGCGGCGGTGGAATGCCGGTGTCGTTCGCGGAAGAGGCGCGGTCGCTGACGGCGATCGACCTCACCCCGCGATTCCAGGATGCGGGCACGAGGCTGGCCCGGGAACGGGGCGTGCGAAACGTGTCGTTCGCCGTCGCCAACGGCATGTGGCTGCCGTTCCGCAACACGTCGTTCGACATGGTCCTTTCGCACGCGGTGATCGAACACGTGGCCGACGCGGCCCGATACCTGCGCGAGTGCCGCCGTGTGCTCACGCCGGGCGGCCGCATGTACCTCTCGACGTCGCCGTACCTGTCGTTCGCGGGCGCGCACCTTCCGCGGCTCAAAGTGCCGGTCCCGCTGCACCTCCTGGTCGGCCGCCGTGCGGCGTTCTCCACGTTCCGTGCGCTGGCCAGGCACGCGCCCTGGACGCTGCGGGAGCCCGAACACGAGAACACCTTCATCAAGGCTGCCAAGGCCGACACGATCAAGCACGACGACCTCCTCGAGAAGGTGAGGATCCGGCGGATGCGCACGCTGATTCTCGACGCGGGCTTCGAGATCCTCCGCGAGAATCTCCATCAGACGAAGACATTCAGACGGCTGCCGGGACCGGTCGCGCGCTGGCTGCGCGACAGCGCGCTGACGCAGGACGTGGTGGTGGGGGCGGTCGAGTATGTGCTCCGGGTCGACGACGGGGCGCGGGAGGCGGTTCGCTAGACCATGGCCGATGTCGTTCGCTTCCGCCTCGAGGACCGCCGCGCCATCGACGCCCTGTACCGCCGGGTGTTCGGCCACGACGCGGCCAACGCCAGCCAGCTCCGCTGGCACTGGCAGTACCTCCAGAACCCGAACAATCCTCCCGGCGGCCCCGAGATCTGGCTTGCGCGCGAAGGCCCGACCATCGTCGGCCAGTACGCCACCATGCCCGTGCGGCTCACGCTCAAGGGGCTGGACATCTCCGGCTCGTGGGGCATGGACGTCATGGTGGCGCCCGAGCGGCAGCGGCAAGGCATCGGCGAAGTGCTGTTCCGCACATGGGATCAGAACGTCGGCGCGTCGCTGGGGTTGGGCCTCTCGCCCTCTTCGCACCGTCTGTTCAAGAAGATGAAGTGGCCGGAAGTGGGGCCCGTTCCCTGCCTGGTCAAGCCGCTGACGCGCCGCGCCCTCCGCCGCCCGAACTGGCCGATGCCGGTCAACCGGCTCGTGTCGGCCCTGACCTATCCCTACGTCCGCTTCATTTCGAGGACCAAGCCGCTCGGCGCGCAGGTCGAACCGATCCGCCACTTCGACCAGCGCTTCACGGAGCTCTGGGCGCGCGTGTCGCCGTCGTTCGGCCTGGCGGTGAGGCGCGATGCGGCGTACTTGAACTGGAAGTACATCGAACCGCCGCACGTCCGCTACTCGGTCGTCGCGCTGAAACGCGACGAGACGATCGGCGGCTACGCCGTCTACCGCCACCTGCAGGAAGCCCGGGGACGCGTGACGATTCTCGTCGACTTCCTGGTCGAACCGTCCGACTTCGTGGGCTTCGAGACGCTGCTCCGGTGGGTCGATCGCGAGGCGCGCGCCGCGAACTCCGACAAGATCCGGGTGTTCGCGATGCACGCGGGGCTCCGCAGGCTGCTCCGCCGGTCGGGGTATTTCACCGTGAAGTCGACGCTGGAGTTCACGATCAAGGTCAACGCGGTCCCCGTGCCCGCGGGCTTCTACGAGCGCACGGACGACTGGCACTTCACGCTCGGTGATTCGGACCAGGATCGCTAGATGCTGTTTCTCCTCGTCGGCATCGACACCGAGGGCGACAACCAGTGGGACCCGGCGTCGCGCGCGAACCAGACGTTCGAGAACATCTACGCGCTGCCGTCGCTTCACACCCTCTTCGCCAATCGGAACGTGAAGCCGACGTACCTGGTGACGCATCCGGTCGTCTCCGACCCGCGGTCGGCAGACACCTTGCGTGCCCTCCGCGAGCGTGGCGACTGCGAGATCGGCGCGCACCATCACGCGTGGGAAACGCCCCCGTTCGAGCCCGAGGACGTCAGCCGCCACACGTACGCGCTGGCGCTCCCGCCCGACCGCTTCGCGCGTCAGTTGTCGTCGCTCACCGACGCCATCGAGGCGGCCGTCGGGACGCGGCCCACCTCCTACCGTTCGGGACGGTTCGGGTTCTCGGCCGACCACGTGTCGGCGCTCGAACGCGCGGGCTACCTGGTCGAATCGAGCGTCGCGCCGCTGTTCTACGAGACGCACAAAGGGGGGCCCGAATTCGTCGAAGCGCCGCTCCGGCCCTACTTCCTGTCGTACGACAGCGCGTGCCGGCCCGGCACGAGCCAGTTGCTGGAACTGCCCGTATCCGCGGCGCTCCATCGACGGTACCCGGCGCGGCTGCAGCACGCGTATGCCCGGGCGCCGTGGCCGTACACAACCAAGCGAATCCTGAGGAAGCTCGGAATCGCGCGGATGCTCTGGCTTCGCCCCTCGTACTCGTCACTCGAGGACATGAAACAGCTGGCAAGCCGGCTCGCCGCCGATCGGGTCCCTCTGCTCAACCTGCTGTTCCATTCGAGCGAAGCGATCGTGGGAGGCAGTCCCTACAATCGGACCGAGCGCGAGCTCGAGGCGTTCCTCGACCGCCTCGATCGGTTCCTCGCATTTGCCGTCTCGGAGCTTGGCGCGGCTCCGGTCACGTTCGCCGAGTTTCGCGCCCGGTTCCTGGCCGCCTGAGGACTCGTGCGCATCTGCCACGTCACGCCCCACCTGCCCCCCGACCAGGCGGCCAACGCGCTGCTGCCCTTCCACCTCGGGTGCTGGGCCCGCGAGGCTGGTGACGACCCCTTCTTCATTGCGCACCCCCCCAGGCTCGCGCGAGACGAGACCGCGTCGGTCGCTCTGCCCGGCCCGGTCACCTACGTGCCGCAGCACCGTGCCGGGAACCCGGTCGCGCGAACCTTGAAGATCGCGAGCGCCGCGGCCGCCTGGCGCATCGCGAGAATCGCCGGCCCCCTGATCGCGGGCGCCGACATCGTGCACGTGCACAGCAACGGCCTGCTCGCCGAGTACTGTGCGAAACTTGCGGTGCGCGCGGGCAAGCCGGTCGTGCTGACGCTGTATGGCACCGAGATCTGGCACTACCGCCGCAAGCGCTTCGGGCCGGACCTGTTCACCGCGGCGTACCGGGCTGCCTCCGCGGTGACGTTCTACAGCCGCGGACTCCTCGACTTCGGCGTCGGCCTCGGTCTGGATCGGCCCGGGCTGCACGTCGTCTACCCGCCGATCGCACACGAGTTCCAGCCGGCCGATCGCGACGCGCGCCGCGCCGCCAGAACGCAGCTGGGCATCACGTCCCGCCACCTGCTGTTGAACGTCAAGCGGCTGCACCCGCTCGCCGGACAGCGCTTCCTGATCGAAGCCATGCCGGCCGTGGTGGCGGCGCAGCCCGACACGGAACTGGTGGTGTGCGGGACGGGCGCGCTGGCCGAGGAACTGGCGGCCACCTCGCGCCGCCTCGGAATCGAACGCCACGTTCGCCTGGCCGGCCTCGTGGACAACGCGACCGTTGCGGTGTACAACCGGGCGGCCGACCTGTTCGTGCTGCCCTCGCGGCTCGAGGCGTGCCCGACGGTCGCGTTGGAGGCGCTGGCGTGCGGAACGCCGGTCGTCTCCAGCGACAACCCCGGCGGCGTCGAGCTTCACGGGCTCTTCGGTGACGATGTTGCGGTGGTCCCGCGCGAGGACCCCGTCAGTCTGGCCGCCGCCATCATCGCCGCTCTGGCGGAGCCCCGGCGCACGCGCCCGGCAACGGCCCGAACGCTGGAGCGCGAGTTCAGGCCGCAGGCCGTCGCGGCGAACTACTACAGGGTTTACCAGGAGGTCGCGGGTCTTCCGTCGCCTTCGCGCGGGCGGGGAAAGTCCCCCGCCTTGCCTCAATGAGGAATCCATGTCGCTGATCGCACAACTCACCAAGACAATGGCCGAAGCGATGAAGGCGAGAGACCAGTCGCGATTGTCGCCGCTGCGAATGCTGAAGGCCGCCCTGATGAATCGGGAAGTGGAACGCGCCAGGCCCCTGACCGAGGCGGAAGAGCTGCAGGTGGTGGCGACGCTGGTCAAGCAGCGCAAGGAGTCGATCGAACAATTCGCGAAGGGCGGCAGGCAGGACCTGGTGGACAAGGAAACGGCCGAACTGGCGGTGCTCGTGACGTACCTGCCTCCGGCACCGGCCGCCGAGGACCTCGAGCGCATCGTTTCGGAAGTTATCGCAGAGACTGGCGCGGCATCGCCAAGGGACATGGGCAAGGTCATGAAGGGCGTCATGGCCCGCCTGGCGGGCGCCCAGGTTGACGGGAAGGCAGTCAACGAGCTCGTCCGGAATAAGCTGGCCGGATAGGGCCGAACCTTCCCGGGGGTTCTATCGTCTAAGCCGGTGAGCAGAGAAGAACCTCCCATACACCCTCCAAGGGCCCCTCCTGACCTGAGGGGCCTTTCGTTTTCTGTCCACATCAGTTGGCGGAGACCGTCCGTCCTCCCGTGATTGCTGTGCTACCCTGAGCGACAGATGGACGATCCCGCGGCAACAGCCGGCACCGACCGGCATCCCCCACGCTCCGATCCGCTCTCGGGGTCCCCGCCTGCGCCACGGGGCACGACACGGCTCGCTCGTTCCGCCGGCCTGATCGGCCTGGCGACGATGTCCAGCCGCGTGCTCGGGCTTGCCAGGGACCTCGCGCTGGCCCACGTGTTCGGCGCCAGCCACGCCACGGACGCCTACACGGTCGCCTTCCGGATTCCGAACCTCCTTCGCGATCTCTTCGCCGAAGGCGCCATGAGCTCCGCCTTCGTGCCCACGTTCACGCGACTGCTGACGCTCGAGGGCAAGGCGGCGGCCTGGCGCCTGGGGAACCTCGTCATCACGGCGCTGCTTCTCGTGACCGGGGCGCTCGTCCTCCTCGGCCTCGTTTTCACCTGGCCGCTGGTGTCGTTCGCGGCCGCCGATTACGCGAGCGTGCCTGGCAAGCTGGAGCTTGCCGTTTCGCTGGCCAGGGTCATGTTCCCGTTCCTGACGCTGATCGCCATCGCGGTCGGCTTCATGGGCATGTTGAATTCGCTGCGGCGGTTCTTCGTGCCGGCGTTCTCGCCCGCGATGTTCAACATCGGCACCCTCGCGACGATGGCCGTGCTGATCCCCGTATTTCGGGCGCAGGGGATTCGCCCGATCTTCTCCGTCGCGATCGGGACGCTGGTGGGAGGCGTCGGGCAGGTGCTGGTGCAGTGGCCGCTTCTGCGGCGCGAGGGCTTCAGGTTCCGCCCGAAGATCGACTTCCGGGATCCGGGGCTGCGGGAAGTGCTGATCCTGATGGGACCGGGCATGATGGGCCTGGCGGCGGTCCAGGTCAACGTCCTGATCAACACCATGCTCGCGACGAGCCAGGGTGAAGGCGCCGTCTCCTGCCTGAACTACGCCTTCCGGGTGATGTACCTGCCGATCGGCCTGTTCGGCCTCTCCATCGCCACGGCCGCCATCCCGTCGCTGTCGCAGGACGCCGCGCGCAACGACCGCGAGCGGATGAGAGGCACCTTTTCTAGCGCCATGCGGATGATGCTGATGCTCAACGTTCCGGCGACGCTCGGGTTGATGGCACTGGCGACCCCCATCATCGCGCTGCTCTTCGAGCACGGATCGTTCACGCCGGGTGCGACGGCGGGCACGGCTGCGGCCCTCCTGTTCTATGCGCCGGGCCTCGTCGGCTACTCGGCAGTCAAGCTCGCGGTGCCGACGTTCTACGCGCTCCGCGACAGCCGGACGCCGGTCGTCGTCGGAGCGGCTTCGGTGGTGTTCAACTTCGCGCTCAACCTGATCCTCGTCCGGTTGCTCGGCTTCCGTGGGCTCGCGCTCGGCACCGCCGCTGCGGCGCTCTTCAACGCATCGCTGCTGATGTGGCTGCTCCGGCGGAAACTGGGTGGAATCGACGGGCGCCGGGTCGGCGTTGCCTTCGCGAAGGTCACGCTCGCCGCTGCGTTCATGGCGGCAGCCGCATGGGGCGCAGAGCGCTGGCTGGAAACGGTGGCGCCCGGGAGTTCTCTCGCGGTGAAACTGATGCGTGTCGCCGCCGGCATCGGCGTCGGGATGGGCGCGCTCGCCGCGGCCGCCCGCACGCTGCGGATCGCCGAGTTCGACGAGGCGCTGCGTGCCGTCACGACCCGGGTCTTCCCATCCAGGGCTGCCCGGTGAGTGTGGTACGATCGGGCTTGCGGCCTGCGGCTTGCGGCCTGACGTCGCACGCCGCCGGTCGCAAGCCGGTCTGTCGCGCTGATCCCGATTGACGATGCGCTATCCCTCTTCCTCGCCGCGCACGCTGTCCTACCAGTTCGGTCCTGGGCCGCTGACACCGGTCGTCAAGCTGCTGATCTGGTCGAACGTCGCGATCTTCCTGCTCGACGCGCTGGTGATGCCGAACCGGTGGCCCGGAGTCACCGTCCTCGACTACGTCTTCGGCTTGCAGGCGCCGCTGGTCGTCGAGCGGCTCTGGGTCTGGCAACTCGTCACCTACATGTTCCTGCACCACGGGATCGGGCACATCCTGTTCAACATGCTCGCGCTGTGGATGTTCGGCGTGGAGTTGGAGCGGATGTGGGGCCGGGCGTTCTTCCTGAAGTTCTATTTCGTCACCGGTATCGGCGCCGCCCTCACCACGCTGGCGCTGGCGCTGCTGCCCGGGCCGCTCGGCGCCGCGATGCACGGCTCGCTGACGGTGGGGGCGTCGGGCGCGATCTACGGTCTGCTGCTCGCCTACGGCCTCTACTTTCCCGATCGGCCGATCTACGTGTGGATGCTGTTCCCGGTCCCCGCGAAGTACTTCGTGATGATCATGGGAGCGATCGCGTTCCTGTCGTCAATCGGCGGAAGCCAGGGCGGCGTGGCCAGCAGCGCCCACCTCGGCGGGCTGGTGTGCGGGTATCTCTACCTGAGGGTCTGGAGAGGGCATCCACTCGCCGAAGTCAAGTATCGGTACGTCAAGTGGAGGATGAACCGGCTCCGCCGCAAGTTCGACGTCCATACGGGCGGCCGCAGCGACTGGGACAGGAAGATCCACTAGCGGTCGTTCTCCGTTCTCCGTTCTACGATGGCCCGCCGTCGTCCTCCTTCCCTTCCCCGATCCACTCGGGTCGCCCGGGGCTGAACACATCGAGTTCCAGAGTGTCGTCGAGTGCCTCAGCCTGGTGGAGGACATCGGTCGGGATGTGCAGCACCTCGCCTTCGCGCACGATGAACTCGCCGTCGCCCACCCGCGCCTTCAAGGCTCCCTGCAGCACGTACGTCATCTGCTCGCTCTCGTGTCGATGGACCGGCACCAGCGCGCCGCGTTTGAGGTAGACGTGGGCGAGCATCACTCGGTCGCCGGGAATGATCTTCCTCGAGATCATCTCGGTGATCTTCTCGAGCGCGATCTCGTCCCAGCGGTTGAGGCGGGCGGGAAGGGTCATGACCGGATGGTATAATGAAAACGCTCAACGATCAGTGCAGATTCTCGCAGTGACGGACCGCCGCATGGATGCATCGACGACAGTCAGCGATGTGGTGGGGGCGAGGCTGACGGGGGACGCGCTGCTCGCGGCCTACCGCTGGATGGTCCTGTCCCGGAAGCTCGACGACAAGGAAATCCAGCTGAAGAACCAGAGCAAGATCTTCTTCCAGATCAGCGGCGCCGGCCACGAGGCGGTGCTGGTCGCCGCGGCCTGCGCGTTGCGGCCCGGCTACGACTGGTTCTTTCCTTACTACCGGGACCGGGCGCTCTGCCTGGCCCTCGGCGTGACCCCGTACGAGATGCTGCTGCAGGCGGTGGGGGCGAAGGACGATCCGGCTTCCGGCGGCCGACAGATGCCGTCGCACTGGGGGCACAGGCGGCTGAACGTCGTGTCACAGGGCAGCCCGACAGGCACACAGTGCCTGCAGGCCGTCGGATGCGCCGAGGCGGGCCGGTTCTATCAGCGCCTGACCGACATCCCGGGCCGCGAATCGCGCCATCGCCCCGACGAAGTGGTCTACGTTTCGTGCGGCGAGGGCGCGACGGCCGAAGGCGAGTTCTGGGAATCGCTGAACACCGCGTGCGGCAAGCGCCTGCCCGTCGTCTTCCTCGTGGAGGACAACGGCTACGCGATCTCGGTGCCGAAAGAGGTGCAGACGCCCGGCGGCGACATCTCCCGAATCGTGGCGTCGTATCCCGACCTGCTGCTCCAGACGGTTGACGGAACCGACTTCGTGGAAAGCTCCCGCGTCCTTCGGCAGGCCGTCACCTATGCCCGCGAGCGCCGGGGACCGTCCTTCGTCCACGCCCACGTCATCCGGCCCTACTCCCACTCGCTGTCGGACGACGAGCGGCTGTACAAGACGCCCGCGGAGCGCGAGGCCGAGGCGGCGCGCGATCCGATCGGCCTCCTGCGCCGGCGGTTGCTGGACGACGGGCTGACCACGGAATCGGAACTCGAGCAGGTTGCGGCCGAGGCGGACCGCGAGGTGAACGAGGCGGCCGATATGGCGCTCGGGGCCGTGAAGCCGGCGAAGGACACGGCCGGCCTCTGGGTGTTCTCTCCGGACGTGGATCCCACGTCGGCCGCGTTCGAGACTCCCGCGCAGCCTTCGGGCAGGCCCGACACGATGGTGGCCGCGATCAACAGGACGCTGCGCGACGAAATGTCCCGCAACCCGGCCCTCGTGGTGTTTGGCGAAGACGTCGCCGACGCCACCCGCGAGGCGGCGCTCTCGGCGGTGTCGGGGAAGGGCGGCGTGTTCAAGGTGACGCACGGACTCCAGCGGACGTTCGGGGCCACGCGCGTGTTCAATTCGCCTCTGGCCGAGGCGAACATCATCGGCCGCGCGGTGGGGATGGCCGTGCGCGGCATCAAGCCCGTCGTCGAAATTCAATTCTTCGACTACATCTGGCCGGCGATGATGCAGCTCCGGAACGAGATGGCGATGCTCCGATATCGATCGGGCAACAATTTCTCGTGCCCGATGGTGGTGCGTGTCCCGATCGGCGGCTACCTTCGAGGCGGGGCGCCGTACCACAGCCAGTCGGGCGAGAGCATCTTCGCGCACTGCCCCGGGATCCGGATCGCGTTCCCGTCGAACGCCGTTGACGCCGCGGGATTGCTCAGGACGGCCGTGCGCTGCGACGACCCGGTGATGTTCCTCGAGCACAAGCACCTGTATCGGCAGACGTACAACAAGGGGGACTACCAGGGCCCGGACTTCATGATCCCGTTTGGCAAGGGCTCGCTGGTGCGACCGGGCCGTGACCTCGTCGTGCTGGCGTGGGGCGCCCTCGTGCAACGCGCGCTGCTGGCCGCCCAGCAGGCCGAGAAGGACGGCATCAGCGCGGCGGTCTTCGACCTGCGCACGATCGTCCCGTACGACTGGCAGGGGATTGCCGATCTCGTCAGGCTCACGAACCGGGTCGTGATTGCCCACGAAGATCAGCTGACGTGCGGGTTCGGCGCGGAACTCGCCGCCAGGGTCGCCGGAGAGCTGTTCGAACACCTCGATGCGCCAGTCAGGCGCGTCGCGTCGCTGGACACGCCCGTGGCCTACTGCCCCGACCTCGAGGAAGTGATCCTCCCCCAAAGCGCGGACGTGCTGCAGGCGATTCGGGACACCGCGCGATACTGAATCGCCACGACGCGCCGGTCTGAAGGTGAGCGACCCGGAGGGGCCCGGTCAGATTGGCCGGAACGCTGTCCAGCCTGGTGTCCCAGAAGCGAACACTCGCGTCTCAGTTCCACCAAGGCTCCGCCTCTCGTTCCCCCGGTTTGCAGGAAACTCCACCGCAATATCTTGAAATCGCACCAACGGACCATCTCGAGGTCCGTGGATCGGCAACTGCGCCTGGCACTATTTCTGCTTGCCGTTGGACATGCCGAGCTTCCTGTTGGATATCAGATTGGCCCTCCGTTCCTGCAGCCGCCGACCTGGCGCCACGGCGCTAATCGTCGTATCCCTGGCGATGACGATCGGGGTTTCGGCGGCCGCGTTCAGCGTCCTCGACGCCGTCATCTGGCGGGCGCTTCCAGTGCGGGAACCCGCGCAACTGGTAAGCATCTGGGCGAAGGACCAGCAGCAGCGGCCCGACCAGCTGACGTGGATCGAGTACGAGGCCATCGCCGCCAGGGTGCCAGGGCTCTCCGACGTCATCGCGGAATCGCGACATGGCGGAAAGGTGAAGCTTCCCGACCGGTTCGAGTTCTCAATCCTCGCGGGCGTCTCCGACAACTATTTCGACGTGCTCGGCGTGAACGCCGAGCTGGGCACGGTCTTCCACACCAGAGCCGGCCGGGACGGGGAAATCGTCATCAGCCACCGCTACTGGCGGGGTGCGCTCGCGGGCGACCCCGCGGTCCTCGACCATCCGTTACGAGTCGACGACGTCGACCTGCGAGTGATCGGCGTTCTGCCACCAGGGTTCTCGGGGTCCAATCGCGGACTCGGCGTGGATCTCTTCGTCCCGGTTCAGACCGCTTACGGCATTCTGCGGTTCGATTCGCTGACCGATCGGCGGAACAACGATTTCGAATTGCTCGGCCGGCTCAAATCGGTGGCCACGTTGGACCGCGTGCAGCGTGATGTCGGGGCGGCGCTGAAACAGGTCGATCGGGACGGGCTTTCTCCGGGGCCCGGACGCACGCCGATGCTCCGGAAGCTCGACGGGTCGGACGAGCCGGCCAGCCGGTCCACCTCCAAGCTGTTCGCGGGCATCGTCCTGCTTGTCCTCCTTGTCGCCGCCGCCAACGTCGCGAACATGCGTCTCGCGCAGAACGAAGAGCGGCGTGGCGAAACGGCCATCAGGGTTTCACTCGGCGCCAGCCGGTTCGCCATCTTGAGACAGCACCTGAACGAGATGCTGCTGCTGGCCGGTGCCGGCACGGCCATGGGCGCGCTCGTGGCAGCGTGGCTGATCGATCTCGCCCCGGCAATGCTCTTCGCAGGGGAGCGTTTCACGGAGTTCTATATTCGCTTCGATGCGCGGACCGTCTGGTTCAGCGTCGGCGCGATGCTCCTCGTGGTGATGGTCGGCGCGGCGCTGCCGTTCCGCGACGCGTCGTCGGTCGCGGTGTCGCCGAATCTCGCGTCGCGGGGCGCGACCCGGCGATCGCGATGGCTGCCCGCGCTCGTCGTCGTACAGGTGGCGCTGGTCACCGGCATCGTCTGCGTGGCCGGTCTCCTGTGGCAGAGCCTGCAGAACGTCAGCGCCATCCGGCCGGCGATGGACCCGGACCGGCCACTGGTGCTGGTCATCGGGTATTGGCCTTCCGCTGAACAGGCGACGACCCGGTCGGGTTCGCTTGCAGCTCGGATCGCCGAATTGCCCGGCGTCCGCCACGTCGCATTCGCGCGGCGGGCGATGCTCAGCGGCTCAGGAGGGGGCGCCGCGGTGCCCGTCGAAATCGCCGGACAGCCGCCGCGGTCCTTCCGCTACAACCAGGTGAGCCCGGGGTACTTCGCAACCACCGGGGCGCGCGTGGTTCGCGGGCGTCCGTTTACGTCTGCCGATGGCGCGCAGACGACCTTGGTGGTCATGGTGAACGAGGCGTTCGCGAGACGCTTCTTCAGCGAAGGGCGCGATCCGATCGGCGCCTGGGTGAGGACGGCCGGCGCGGATCGCCAGGTCGTCGGCCTCGTCGAAGACGGCCCGACCAATCACCTCAAGGAAGCTGCCGAACCGTATCTCTACTTTCCGATCGCTCAGCGGCCCACGGGCGAAGTCACGTTCTTTGTGGAAACCGCCGGCAACCCCGCCGACATGGTCGCCGCTGTGCGGAAGACGCTGTCGGCGTCAGATGCTGCCTACCTGCCGCAGACGATTCAGACGATGCGCGAGCACATGCACGCCGCGCGCTCGGAGGAGTCGATGACGGCTTCGATCGCGGGCGGTCTCGGCGTGCTCGGGTTGATCCTGGCGGCCGCAGGGTTGTTCGGTGTGACGCTGTTCGCCGTGAGCCGCCGGACGCGCGAGTTCGGCGTCAGGGTTGCCCTCGGGGCCACCGGCACCACGCTCGGGCGGCAGGTGGTCAGAGAATCGCTGACGCTGGTGGCAGTCGGCCTCGCACTGGGCGCCGGCCTGGCGTACGGCGGGCGCCGCCTGGTGCAGGAACAACTCTACGGCGTCTCGTCGTGGGACGCGACGAGCATGATTGGGGCCGTCGCGATCGTGATTCTCGTCTCCCTGGCGTCGACGCTCCAGCCCGCACTCCGCGCGGCCCGAGTCGATCCCATCGTCGCATTGCGGCAGGAGTAGCGGCCCGCGTCAGGTCGCCGCTTCACGTCCTGAGCCCCTTCCCTCCCCGATTTCACATTCCCTGGCAGGAGGGGAGGGAGCCATGCGCTGGAAATACGCTCTCCGGACGGCCAGGAACGCTGTCTTCCGCGGACGACCGTACCTGGCGCACCTTGCGATCACGCACCGGTGCAATCTGCGGTGCCGATTCTGTCACATCCCCGAGGAGCGCTTCGACGAACTCGATCTCGAGGGCATGAAGCGGGCGATCGACGTGCTCGATCGCCTTCGCGGAGCGGAAGAGCAGTATCGCCGCGGTGAGCGCCCGGGCGGCGGGGGCGCCCAACGTGTGGGGCCGACGTGTCAGGGTGTCAGGGCACCGTCGCCGGGCGCTTGGTGGTAGGATGCTCGCTGACGCGCCGCCAACGCGGTGCAGCGCACCTGGCCGAGGCCGGTCGACGGCAGGGGCCGGGCAGACCGAGGCCTATGACACGACAGCTCGCGTTGTACCGCCGCCTTGCGACCTACGCGCGTCCGTACTCGCTCCACATCCTGCTGATCCTGGTCCTGCAACTCCTCTCGACGCCGCTGGCGCTGCTGGGGCCCGTGCCGATCAAGATCGCGGTTGATACGGTGCTGGGGGGACGCCCGCTCCCTGGCTTTGTGCAGACTGTACTCCCTGAGAGCCTGACTGGATCTGCCACCTCGCTCCTGACGCTGGCGGCGGCGCTCATGCTGGCCACGGCGGTCCTAGGATCGGTGCTGGACATGGCCAGCGAGCTGTTGCAGACCTACACGGGCGAGAAACTGGCGCAGGAATTCCGGTCCCTCCTTTTCCGGCACGTCCAGCGGCTCTCGCTCTCCTACCACGACATGACCGGCACGTCGGATTCGACGTATCGCATCCAGTACGACGCGCCTGCCATCCAGCGCATCGTCGTGGACGGGCTCGTCCCCCTCTTCGGCGCGGCGACGACCGTGGTCGCGATGATCTACGTGACGGTGCGGATCAACTACCAGCTGGCGATTGTGGCCTTGTCGGTGAGCCCGCTGCTGTTCGTCCTGTCCCGCTCGTTCGGGCCGCGCTTGCGCAAGAGCTGGAAGGAGATCAAGAAGCTCGACAGCACCGCCATGGGCGTCGTGCAGGAGGTGCTGTCCGCCGTTCGCGTGGTCAAGGCGTTCGGACGGGAGGACCAGGAACAGGAGCGGTTCGTCGATCAGTCGGCCAAGCGCGTCCGCCGTGAGATCGAGGTGTCCGCGCTCCAAGGGGTCTTCGACCTGCTCGTCGGTCTGGTGATGGCCGCCGGGAGCGCCGCGGCGCTCCTCATCGGCGTGCAGCAGGTTCGCGCCGGCCGGCTGAGCCTCGGCAACCTGCTCCTCGTCATGGCCTACCTGCAGCAGATCTACAAGCCGCTCAGGACCCTCAGCAAGAAGACCGTCGCCCTCGAGTCGTCGATGGCCAGCGCGGAGCGGGCGTTCGCCCTGCTCGACCAGGTTCCCGAGGTGGCCGAACGCCGCGACGCACGGCGTATCTCGCGGGCTGCCGGCAACCTGCTGTTCCTCGACGTCTCCTTCGCCTACGACGCCGAGCACACGGTGCTTCACCGCGTGTCGTTCGCGGCCCCGGCGGGCACGCGCGTCGGGATCCGGGGGACGACCGGCGCCGGGAAGACCACGCTGATGGGCCTGCTGATGCGGTTCTACGACCCCACGGACGGCATGATCCTGCTGGACGGGGTCGACCTGCGCGACTATAACCTGGGCGACCTGCGGCGGCAGTTTGCCATCGTGCTGCAGGAGCCCGTGCTGTTCTCGACGAGCCTCGCCGAGAACATCGCGTACGGGCGTCCGGAGGCGACCCGCGAGCAGATTGCCGAAGCGTCGCGCCTCGCCAACGCCCACGAGTTCATCTCCGCGCTGCCCGAGGGATACGAGACGCACGTCGGCGAAAGGGGCATGCGCCTGTCGGGGGGCGAACGTCAGCGGATCTCTCTCGCGCGGGCGTTCTTGAAGGACGCGCCGCTCCTGATCCTCGACGAGCCCACCAGTTCGGTGGACGTGAAGACGGAAGGCGCCATCATCGAGGCGATGAACCGCCTCATGGAGGGCCGCACGACGTTCATGATCTCGCACCGCCTCGAGGCCCTGGCGGCGTGCGACATGCAAATCGAGCTGGAAAAGGGGTGGACGGTCTTCGACGTCTGACCGCGTCGTCTACATGCCCGTAGCCCGCCGGCAGCGATCGACGAGCAGTCGCTTCGTCCGGCTCTGGCTGTTCACGATCGAGAAGAAATCGTTCAGGTAATCGGTGGCATCCTGGCGGTGCGCCTTGTCGAGTCCCGGCACCGACTCGATGAGTGCCGTCACCTCGCGCTGCCTGTCGCGGAACTTCGCCAGCCAGGGTTCCAGTTCTTCGACGCTCAGGCACGGCCCCAAGTAGAGCCGATCGCGCACGGTGGCGATTCCGAGCCCTCTTGCCGGCACCGCGTAGGGCGCGTTGACGAGCCCCGCAAGGTCGAAGTCATAGGTCGTGGGCCGGAACGCGCCGACCTGCGGCTGTACCAGGCGGATGTTGTGGAGCCTGACGATGGAGTAGTCGGTGTTGCCGATCATGAACTGCAGCAGCGCCATCGTCACGAGCGACTCCTGATCGAGCTGGCGGAACAGCAGGTTCTGGACCGGGATGATCCGCCCCTTCATCCGGCGGGCGATATCATCGTCGTGCTCGATGAACATCGCGTAGCGGGTGGAGCGCGAGTTGTTCCTGCCCGAGTCGACGTAGGTCGCCTTCACGAGCCGAGCCCTGAAGGAGAGGGGCGTGAAGAGGTTGAAGACGCGGTACGCCAGGTATTCGGCCAGCACCAGTTGCTCGAAATCCGAGTCATTCTGGCAGTGCGTGACGAGCTTGAGGTCCTTCTGCCCGTCGAAGACCGAGCCTTTCACGTCCTTCTTCGTGAACTCGACACGCAATGGGACCACCGAGCACGTGCGCGGGTTCAGGCGGAGGTGTCCGCGCGAGCCCAGTTGTACGGCGACGGATGTCGTCGCGCCTGCCTCGCCCGGCATCTCGAGCACGCCGGGAAACCGCTTCGGGCTGTCCGGCTCGTGGATCTTGTTGATGGTGGCAAAATCCGCTGTGAGCGTGATGACCAGCGGCTCCGCGCTCGCAAAGAGAGGGCGCTCCTCGGCCTCGATCCGCTGCTGCTCGATCTTCGCGGCGTCGGGCCACGGCTCGGAGAGCTTGTCGGCCGCGCCTTTCTTGGCAGGCTTCTGCTGTGGCCGGTCCGCCGCCTGACCGTCGTGACGTCCCGCGGCAGACACCCGGAGACCCGGCACGACGCTCATCGACGCCGCGAGCGTCGTCGCGACCGCCGCCGCCCACGCCAACCGCGGAATCTGCCGACGCCGACCGACCATGGCATCACCTCCGAGTGCGGGAGTCCGGAGAGTACTGCGGACCGACGCTCAGGACGTCAGAGTGTAACCGTACGGCCGGCACCCGGCCAAGTCAACACGGGGTGCCTCGTCGATGCGGCGAGCCTACATCCCCGCGTTCCGATTGCACCGGTCGATGAGGGCCTGCTTGGTGCGGGCCTTGTCGCCGATGATGTCGAAGAATGAACTCAGGTATGCTTTCGCGTCTCGCCGCGACCGCGCGTCCAGTTCGGACTGGGCATCGTACAAGCCCAGCACCTCGTCCCGCTTCGCGCGGATCTCGGCCAGGGTCGGCTCCAGATCCTCCGCGGTCACGCACGGACCGCGGTAGAGGCGCTGGCGGACGGCCGTGATCGGGACCTTCGGCGAGGGAACCGCGTAGAGCGGGTTGACGATGCCCGTCACGTCGAAATCGTACACGACCGGCCGCAGCACGCCTTCGTGGTCCTGGACGAGCCGCACGTTGTGGAGGGCGTAGATCGAGAAATCGGTGTTCCCGAGCATGAACTCGACGACCATGACCCGCAGCAGGGATGGCTGGTCGAGATTGCGGAAGACCCGGTTCAACAAGGGCGCGATCCGCCCCTCCATCCTCCGCGCCACATCGTCCTGGTCCTCGAGGAAGAGCGCGAACCGGGTCGTGATCGTCTTGCCGGTCGAGGCGTCAACGTACGTGGCACGAGCCAGCCGCACCCGGAATGAGAATGGCGTGATCGCGTTGATGACGCGGTAGGCCAGGTACTCGCCGAGCACATACTGATCGTAGTCGCCGCCGTCCTGGCAGTGCGTGACCAGCTTGAGCGAGCCCTGGTTCTCGAGCGCCGTGCCCGCGGCGTCCTTCTTCACCAGTTCGACGCGGAGGGGCACGAACGCGCACGTGCGCCTGTCGAGCCGGAGATTGCCGCGCGATCCGATCCGGACCGGGATGGCGACCGACTGCCCGTTCGCGCCGGCCAGGGTGAGCAGGCCGGGGAACCTCTTGGTGCTGTCAACGGTCCGATCCCGGTTGACGGCCTTGAAGTCGGCGGCGAGCGTGATCGCGAGAGGCTCGGTGGTCTTGAACAGCGGCAGGTTCTCGGCGGCGACTCGCCGTTCCGCCAGCGCCTCCGCGCTCGGCCATGGCTCGACGAACTTCGTGGCCTTCTGCCTGGCCCGGTCGGCTCTGTCCTCCGGCTTGGGCGGCTGCGCCGCGCCCGCGCGCTCCTGGCCGCCGAGCGGCGCCGTGCCGGAGCCGATCGCCAGCGCCCACGCCACCAAGAGGGCGGCGGCTGTGGGGGCTAGCAGCGGTGTGCGGAGTCGGGGGAACCCACGCATGTCGGCCTCCGCAGCGTATGTTACCCCAAGCCGGCTGCGGTTGCGGTTGATCGGAGGATGACGCGGGGCGTCGGGGAGAACGAAGACCGGCGCCGCCGGGCGTTTAGCGCCCGCCGTAAGAGCCTGCGCCGGAGGAGAGAGGCGGCGGACCGGCCGGGTGCCGCGGGAGTCGCGACACCCGACACGCCCCGGAGTCTCTAGACCGGGAACGGCTTGACGAAGAACAGGATCAGCGCGACGAGCAGCACGTAGATAACGAGCGATTCGATCAGCACGAGGCCGAGGATCAACGCGAACCGGATGTCACCGGTCGCGCTCGGATTGCGCGCGATCGCCTCGGCGGCCGAGCTGAGGCCCTTGGACTGGCCGAGCGCGCCGAACGCCGCCGCGATGGCCAGTGCGAACCCGGCCGTGATGATCGACCACTTCGCCACTTCGCTGCCCCCCGCCTGGGTTCCCTGGGCGAAGAGCGGCGCAACCATGCCCGCGGCCACGAACAACAACGTCAGCGACAGCACCAGCGATTTACGCACGATAGACTCCTCCGAGATTCAGCAAGGCCGCGGCCTTGCGCTGCCAAACCGACTCGCAGGGTCCGCGCCCTGCCTCACCACACCTTCCGCTCACGCCGCCTGGGGTTCTGCTGCCGGGTGGCCGTCGCCGTGCGCGTCGTGGCCGTCCGGCCCGTGGTCCACCACCACGGCGCCCGCCAGGTAAATCATCGTGAGCATCGCAAAGATGAACGCCTGTAGCGCCGACGTGATCAGCCCGAGGAACATCATGGGCAGCGGCGCCACGAACGGGACGATGCTGGCGATGATCAGGATGACCAGGTCCTCGCCGAACATGTTGCCGAACAACCGGACCGAGAGCGACAACACGCGCGACAGGTGGCTGATGACCTCGATCGGAAAATAGATCGGCGCGATCCACATCGGCGCGCCCGCCGGCACCAGGAAATGCTTCACGTATCCGACGAGCCCCTGCTCCTTGAATCCGTGGAACTGGTAGTACACGAATACGGTGAGGGCGCAGCCGAGCGTCACGTTGATGTTGCTGGTCGGCGCCATCAGCCCGGGAACGAGGCCCATCAGGTTCCCGATCAGGATGAAGATGAACATCGTCCCCACCAGCGTGAGGTAATTCCGGCCCTTCGGGCCCACGTAGTCGTCCAGCATCCCGTTGAGGGCCGACACGGTCTCCTCGAGCGCAAGCTGCAGCTTGCCCGGGTTCTCGACGCTCAGGCGGGAGCGGATGAAGAGGCAAAGCGCGGAAAGCCCGATCAGGATCAGGAGCGACATCACGATGAAGGGAGGAATGACCTCCTGCCCCGGCTTGAACACGACGCCGAACGGGCGCAGCGCCGCGGCCGCGAGCGGGCCGAGCAGCACATTGAAGACGTGCACGATCCAGAGCGGGTGCTCGAGCTTCTCCATGGTGTTACGGGCGGTCCCGGTGGGATGGCGTCCGGGCCAAGCGTACCGCCTGCACCAGCGCCGCCACGAATGGCGTCGTCGCCCCGACCAACAGGCCGACAGGGTGCACTCGGAAACGGGTAAGCATAACGTACGCCCCAACAGCCAGTAAAGCGTACCTCAACAAGAACTTCACGGCGAGGCGGGCCCGTCGGACAGGGCCGGGCTGAAGCCCTGCTCGGCCCGCCATCCCTACCACCAGCTCCACCCCCCCCTTGATCGCCCAGTACGAAAACGCCATCAGCGCCCCGCCCGCCAGGACTCCCGCCGCGCCGTCAGGCCGGCCCCGCTCCACGACGAGGGCAATCAGCGCCATGGCGCCGCAGGCGACGGCTGCGTCCCGCTCGAACTGCCTGAGGGAACGGTCGGGGTCGGCGGCGATTCTCACCGCTTCTCGTCGCGGGTCACCGCGTTCGCCGTTCGGACGACGTTGACGATGCCGGCGGCGACACCGATGAAGAAGAACACGATGATGAACAGCGGTGACGTACCGAGCCAGCGGTCGAGGAAGAGGCCGATCAGGAAGCCGAAGACCACCGCGAGGACAAACGCGATCCCGACGGCGCTGAGGGCGCCGAGAGAGCCGACCGATGGCCTGGGGGAGGGAGACATACTGTCCGGCCTGCGTTCTCTACCGCAGCGTGGCTGCCGTCCCCGCCACCCCCAGGGTGCGGGCGGAGATGTCGGCCAGGTCGAACAGCGGCCGCGGGTAGACTCCGATGGCAATCGTGCCGGCGATCGTAATCGCCAGCAGTATCGCCATGGACGGCGAAATGACGAGTTCGGACCCGGTCGGCTCGCCCTTGAACCACATGAAGACGACGACGCGGAGATAGTAGTACAGGGACATGGCGCTGTTGAGCACGCCGATCACGGCCAGCCAGTAGTAGCCGCCGTCGATCGCGGCGCTGAACAGCCAGAACTTGCCCATGAAGCCGGCGGTCGGCGGAATGCCGCCGAGCGACAGCATGAAGAGCAGCATGGCGGTCCCGGCCAGCGGACTCCGCTGGAACAGTCCGCTCATGTCCTTCAGTTCCTCTCCGATCACATCCTGGCGCCGCAGCAGCGTGACGACCCCGAAGGCGCCGATCTGCATGAACGCGTAGACCACCAGGTAGACGAGCACGGCCTTTACGCCGATCTGCGGCACCCGGGTCGCGGCCACGATGCCGATCAGCAGGTAGCCGGCATGCGCGATCGACGAGTACGCGAGCATCCGCTTGATGTTGCTCTGCGTCAGCGCGGCGATGTTCCCGACGGTCATCGTCAGGATGGCCAGCGCGTAGAAGAGCACGCCCCAGTCGCCGTTGGCCGACGGCAACCCCTCGAAGAAGAGCCGGAGCAGCATCGCGAACGACGCGGCCTTGGAACCCACCGACAGGAAGGCGGTGACCGGCGTCGGCGCGCCTTCGTACACGTCCGGCGCCCACATGTGGAACGGCACCGCCGCGATCTTGAACCCGACGCCGGCCACGACCAGGATCACCGCCAGCGGCAGCCACGTGTGGCGCTCTTCGCCCGCCAGGAGCGTGGCGATCGTCCGCAGGTTCGTGGTGGCCGTCAACCCGTAGAGGATCGACATCCCGTAGAGCAGAAGGCCGAGCGAGAAGGTCCCGAGCAGGAAGTACTTCACCGCGGCCTCGTTCGACCGCCGGTTCGGCTTGATGAATCCCGCCAGGATGTAGAACGAGATCGCCATCGTCTCGAGCCCGATGAAGATCGTGACGAGGTCGATGCCGCTCGCCATGAACATCATGCCGAGCGTGGCGCAGAGGATCAGGAAGTAGTACGTCCCCGGCCGCGCGCCCTCGATCGTCAGGTAGCGCGGCGACATGAGAATCGTCAGGCCCGCGGCAATCAGGAAGAGGAACTTGAAGAACGTGCCGAAGCCGTCCACAGCGATCATGCCGCGGGCCGCCGTGGCGTGCTCGCCGACGTCCGGCACGAGCGCCGCCGCGGTCAGCACGAGGCCGGCCAGGGAGATCCAGCCGATGACCGCGTGCCGGCTCTTCGGGATGAAGGCGTCCGCGAGCAGGACGATGAGCGCCACGCCGGTGAGGATGAACTCCGGCATCAGCGCGGTGAAGTCGCTGAGCGATAGACCCGCTGGCATCACCGTCCTCCCGCCTGTCCGGCCGCGCCGGTCCCCGTCGGTGTCTTGCCCGGCTCGTGCGCCGACGGCGAGGGATTGGCGGCCGGCACCGGGCCGGGCCCGGCCTTCGTCGGCTGGTCGGCCGGCACCGTGCCCTCGGGGGCGGCGCCAGGCTTCGCGGCCTCGTCCGAACCGCACCCCGCCACCTGCCACTTCGAGGGGGCCGGCTTCTGTCCGCAGTCAGCCGGATTTGCCGACGCGTTGCGCTGCAGATACTGCGGGCTGACGCGGGCCACGACCTTGTCCACCGAGGTGTCCAGACGGTTCAGGAACGGCGTCGGGTAGATGCCGATCCACACCGCCATGATGATCAGCGGCACGAACGTCATCACCTCGCGGAGATTCAGGTCCTGCAGGTTCTCGTTCTTCGGGTTCTCGATCTTGCCGAACATCGTCCGCTGGTAGAGCCACAGCATGTAGGCCGCGCCCAGCACGATGCCGGTGGCGGCGAACGCCGCCCACATCTTGTTCACGGTGAAGATGCCCTGGAGGATCAGGAACTCGCCGATGAATCCGTTGAGACCGGGCAGGCCGATCGACGACAGCATCATCACGCAGAAGATGGCCGCGTACACCGGCATCACCTTCGAGAGGCCGCCGTACTCGGAGATCTGCCGGGTGTGCCGCCGCTCGTAGACGATGCCGACGATCAGGAAGAGCGCGCCGGTCGAAATCCCGTGGTTGATCTGCTGCACGATGCTGCCCTTGATGCCCACGGGGTTGAGGGCGAACATCCCCAGCATGACGAGCGCCATGTGGCTGACCGACGAGTAGGCGACGAGCCGCTTCCAGTCGCGCTGCGCCATCGCGACGAGCGCACCGTAGACGATGCCGACGATCGACAGCGCCGCGATCATCGGGACGAAGGCGCGCGTGGCATCGGGCAGGATCGGCAGGCTGAACCGAATGAACCCGTACGTCCCCATCTTCAGGAGGACGGCCGCCAGGATCACCGAGCCGGCCGTCGGCGCGTCGGTGTGCGCGTCGGGCAGCCAGGTGTGGAACGGGAACATCGGCACCTTGATCGAGAAGCCGAGGAAGAACGCCAGGAACACCCACCACTGCAGCCCGGTGTCGAAGCCGTGCTGCTGGAGCTGGGCGATGTCGAACGAGTGCCGGCCGGTCGCCGGGTCGGTGAAGTTGTAGTAGAGCGCCAGGATGCCGAGCAGCATCACGACACTCCCGGCGAGGGTGTACAGGAAGAACTTGATGGCCGAGTAGAGCCGGCGGTCGCTGCCCCAGATCCCGATCAGGAAGTACATCGGAACCAGCATCACCTCCCAGAACAGGAAGAACAGCAGGAAGTCGAGCGACACGAAGGCGCCGATCATGCCCGTCTGGAGGATCAGCAGGAAGATGTAGAACTCCTTCACCCTCTCGGTGATCGCCGTCCACGACGACAGGATGGCGACCACGCCCATCAGGGTTGTCAGCAGGATCAGCAGGACGGCGAAGCCGTCCACGCCGAGGTGGTACTCGGCGCCGATTGACGGGATCCACGACGCGCGCTCCACGAACTGCCACGCCGGGTTCGTGTAGTCGTAGTAGAACCACAGCGGCAGCGATACGAGGAAGCCGGCCATCGCGAAGAGGTTGGCGATCCAGCGGATGGCGTTCTCGCTGCGCTTGTTCACGAACATCAGCACAGCGGCGCCGACCAGCGGCGTGAACAGGATCAACGACAGCAAATGATTCATAGCGGCTACCGCCCCAGGAGGAGATACAGGCTCACGAACGCAAAGACGCCGAACAGCATCAGCAACGCGTAGTTCTGGATCAGGCCGGTCTGCAGGCGGCGGAAGACGAAGCTCGACTCCTGCAGGATCGACCCGACCAGGTTCACCAGGCCGTCCACGATGTACTTGTCGATGATGCCGGCGAACCAGGACGAGAAGATGGTCAGCCAGCCCGTGCCGTTCACCGCGCCGTCCACGACATTCCGGTCGAACGTCCAGAGGCCGTTGGCGCTCGCCATCGTCCCGCTGATGACGGTCGCGTCGTAGAGTTCGTCCACGTAGTACTTGTTCGTCAGGACGCGGTGCGGTCCCGCGAAGCGCGTCTTCAGGTTGGCGGCGATTTCGGGACGCCGCACGTAGAAGCGCCAGGCCACGGCAATCCCGACGATGCCGATCAGCACCGAGAACGACATCAGGCCCAGTTCGAACGCGGAGGAGATCTCCGCGCCTCCGCCCTCGGCCCCGCTCTCGGCAACCGCCGCGTGGCCGGTGCCGGGCGCGCCGCCCTCGGCCGGGGCACGGTCCCCCACCGCGGCAGGCGGATCCTGGCGGGTGGCGGCGCCTTCGGCCGCATCCGGTGCCGGCGCCCTGACTGCGGCCTCGGCCGCGTTCATGGGCTGCGCGACGAAGCTCGGGTGGAGGAACTGCTCGATCGCGTTGCCGCCGCCGAGGGCGGCCGGAATCCCGACGAACCCGGCCAGCACCGCGCCGATCGCGAGCACGACGAGCACGAACGTCATCGGCGTCGGCGCGTCGTGGGGTCCGTGCCAGGCGCCGTGGCCCGCATGGCCGTGGCCGGCGCCCGCAGCGGCGCCCGATGCCTCGTGATGGCCCGCGGTCTCCCATGCCGGCCCGCGATAGCCGCCGAAGAACGTCAGCGACATCAGCCGGAACATGTAGAACGCGGTCATCAGCGCGGCGAACGCCGCCATGCCGTACACGAACTTGTTCTTGAGGAACGCCTGCAGCAGAATCTCGTCCTTGCTGAAGAACCCCGCGAACGGCGGGATCCCGGCGATGGCGACGGTGCCGATCATCATCGTCCAGAACGTGATCGGCATGTGCTTCTTCAGGCCGCCCATCTTCAGCATGTTCTGCTCGCCGGCCATCGCGTGGATGACCGCGCCGCTGCAGAGGAAGAGGAGCGCCTTGAAGAACGCGTGGGTCATCAGGTGGAACGCGCCCGCCGCGTACGCGCCGACGCCCATCGCCACGAACATGTACCCGAGCTGCGAGACGGTCGAATACGCCAGGACGCGCTTGATGTCCGTCTGGACGAGGCCGATCGACGCGGCCATGACGGCGGTCAGCACGCCGACGATGGCCACGACCTCCATCGTCATCGGCGCGTGATTGAACAGGACGGCGTTGCGGCCGACCATGTAGACGCCGGCGGTCACCATCGTCGCCGCGTGGATCAAGGCCGAGACCGGCGTCGGGCCTTCCATGGCGTCGGGCAGCCAGACGTACAGCGGGATCTGCGCGCTCTTGCCGCACGCGCCCACGAACAGCAGGAGCGTGATGAGCGACAATGTCCCGAACTTCGCCGTCTCGAAGGGCAGCGTCGCCGCCGCGTTGGCCACCTCGCGGAAGTCGAACGAGCCGAACGTGAAGTAGATCAGGAAGACGCCGAGCAGGAACCCGAAGTCACCGACGCGGTTGGTGATGAACGCCTTCTTGCCCGCGTCCGACGCGCTCTTCTTCTCGTACCAGTAGCCGATGAGCAGGTACGAACACAGGCCCACGCCCTCCCAGCCGACGAACATGACCAGGTAGTTCGCGCCCAGCACCAGCGTGAGCATGAAGAAGCAGAACAGGTTCAGGTAGGAGAAGTACCGGGCCACGCCGCCGCGCGGCTCGTCGTGCATGTAGGCGGTCGAGTAGACGTGGATCAGGAACCCGATCCCCGTGACCACCAGGATCATCAGCGACGACAGCGGATCGAGGCGGAACGCCCAGGGGATGTGCAGGGAGCCGACCTTGCCGCCCGCCACCTGGAGGGCGGTCGGCGGGATCCAGTCGAACAGGACGACGTCGTGGACCCGGGCATCCGGCGACAGGCCGAGCAGCTGGACGAACGCCGCCAACGACACGCCGAACGCGATCGCCATCGTCGTGCACGCGACAAGCCCGGCGGTCCGCTTGCTGAAATAGCGGATGCCGAAGATGCCGTTCACGGCCGCGCCGAGTCCGGGCAGGAGAGGGATGAGCCAGATCAAGTCCATTGGAGTTCCCGCGCTACCACCGCATCAGGGTCATTTCGTCCACGTTCACCGTTTCCTTGTTCCGGTAGAACGCGAGGATGATGCCCAGGCCGACGGCGGCTTCCGCCGCGGCGACGCAGATGATGAAGATCACGAACACCTGGCCGACGGCGTTCTGCCAGAGGTTCGAGAACGCCACGAGATTGATGTTGACGGCGTTCAGCATCAGCTCGATCGACATCAGGATCACGATGATGTTGCGCCGCGTCATCACCCCGATGACGCCGATGACGAACAGCGCCGCCGACAGGACCAGGAAATGAGCCGGGGTAATCGGAGTCATACGGTCAGCACCAAACGGTTACAGATCCCGCCGCGCCAGCACAATCGCCCCGACCATCGCCACGAGCAGGAGCATCGACGCAAGCTCGAACGGCACCAGGAAATCCGTATAGAGCAGCATCCCGACCTGCGCGACGTTGTCGGGCCCCATCGGGCGGGCGGGCGGAAGGGCGGCGGCCGGCGACACGTACTTGTAGGCGACGATCGCCCCCAGCTCGGCCAGCAGGACCAGCGAGACCACCATGCCCAGGCGCCCCCGCCGGCGGCGGTCCTTGTGAATCTCCGGCGGCCGCTTCAGGTTCACCAGCATCACGACGAACAGGTAGAGGACCACGATGCCGCCGGCGTACACCACCACCTGGATGACCGCCAGGAACTGCGCGCCCTGGAGCACGTAGAGCGCGGCGATGAACAGGAAGTCCACGACCAGGAACATGATGCTGTGCACCGTGCTCCGGGCGGTGATCACGAGCACGCCGAACCCGAGAATGAACGCCGCGAGCGTGTAGAAGGCGAGTGCTTGACCCATAGCTTCACAGGAGCTGCTAGTAGCTCAGCGCCACTTTCACGGCGGCCGTCACGAGGATGTTCGCGATGGCCAGCGGAATCAGGAACTTCCAGCCGAGCCGCATCAGCTGGTCGTAGCGGTAGCGCGGCAGCGTCGCGCGGATCCAGAGGAACACGTAGAGGATCAGGAACGTCTTGACGACGAACCAGATCCAGGTCGGCACGAGATCGAGAACCCCGAGGAATGCGACGTTCGGGAACGGCCGCAGCCAGCCGCCGAAAAACAGCGTCGTGGCGATCGCCGAGACGACGATCATGTTCGCGTATTCCGCCAGGAAGAACAGGGCGAACCGCATCCCGCTGTACTCGGTGTGGAACCCGGCGACGAGCTCCTGCTCGGCCTCGGGCAGGTCGAACGGCGACCGGTTGGTCTCGGCCAGCGCCCCGACGGCGTAGATGAACAGCGCCACCGGCTGCACGAAGGCGAACCACACCCCGTTGGCCTTCTGCGCCGCGACGATGTCCACCATGCTGAGGCTGCCGGACGCCAGGATGACGGTCACGAAGGTCAGCGTCACCGCCACTTCGTAGCTGATCATCTGCGCCGACGCCCGCAGGCCGCCGAGCAGCGGGTACTTCGAGTTCGACGACCACCCGGCGAGGATGATGCCGTAGATCCCGATCGAGGCGACCGCCACCACGTACAGCAGCCCCACGTTCAGGTCGGCGATGCGGAGCGGGATCGGCTTGCCGAAGATACTCACCGTGTCGCCGAACGGGATCACCGCGAACGCGATGATCGCCGGTACGAGCACGATGATCGGCGCCAGCGTGAAGACGTACTTGTCGGCCCGGACCGGCGTGATGTCTTCCTTGATGAACAGCTTCAGCACGTCGGCGATCGGCTGCAGCACGCCGTGCGGGCCGACCCGCATCGGCCCCAGGCGCACCTGGACCCACGCCTGCACCTTGCGCTCGAGCAGCACGAGGTACATGACCGTGACCAGCACGCCGGTGAGGACGATGACGATCTTGATGAGCGGAATGACGAGCAGATCAATCATGCGTTTCCCGATGGCTGACAGCCGGCAGCTGTTGCCTACCTGTCCACTTCTCCGAGCACGATGTCGATCGTGCCGATGAGCGCAATGACATCGGCCACCATGTGGCCGCGCACCAGCCGCGGCAGCGCCTGGAGATTGCAGAACGACGGCGGCCGCACGCGCAGCCTGTAAGGGCTGGTGGACTTGCCGTCGCTGGCGATGAAGTAGCCGATCTCCCCCTTCGGCGACTCGTTCGCGTGGTACGTCTCGCCGGCCGGCGGCTTGATCAGGCGCGGCACCTTGCCCATCACCGGGCCCTCGGGCAGGCCGCCCAGCGCCTGCCGGATAATCCGCACCGACTGCCGCATCTCCTCGAGCCGCACGAGGTAGCGGTCGTACGTGTCGCCGTTCGCGCCCACGGGCACGTCGAACTCCATCTCGGCGTACGCCGCGTACGGCTCGTCCTTGCGCACGTCGCGCGCGACGCCGGAACCGCGCAGCGGCGGGCCGCACAGCCCCACGGCGATCGCGTCGGCCGCGGTGATGACGCCGATGTTCTGCGTGCGTCCCAGCCAGATCCGGTTGCGCGTGAGGAGCGTCTCGTACTCGACCAGCTTCTCCATCTGGATGGCGCAGAACTGGAGCACCTTCTTGTCCCAGTTCGGCGGCAGGTCCTGGGGAAGCCCGCCGATCCGCATCGAGTTGTACGTCAGGCGCGCCCCGCAGTACTCCTCGAACAGGTCGAGGATCAGCTCCCGTTCGCGCAGGCAGTACAGGAAGACGGTGACCGCGCCGATGTCCATCGCGTGGCTGCCGAGCCACACCAGGTGGCTGGCCAGTCGCTGGAGTTCCGCGAGGATCGTGCGGATGTACCGCGCGCGGCGCGGCACCTCGAGCGACATGAGCTTCTCCACCGTCTCCACATAGGCCAGGTTGGCCGCGGCCGACGCGACGTAGTCCAGGCGGTCGGTCAGCAGGACGATCTGCGTCCAGTCGCGGTTCTCGCTGAGCTTCTCGACACCCCGATGGAGGTAGCCGATGACCACGTCCGCATCGACGACCCTCTCGCCATCCAGCTTGAGCACGACCCGCAGCACGCCGTGCGTGGCGGGGTGCTGCGGCCCCATGTTGATGACAAGTTCGTCGGTGTCGAACATCGGGCGGGCGACGTCCGGTTCCATTTACTCGATCTCCGCTTCATTGAACGACTGGCGCAGCTTCAGCCACTCCTGCGGGCTCTCGAGGAGCAATTCCCCCGGGCCCTCGAGCGGATAGTCCTTGCGCTGCGGGTGCCCTTGCCACTCGTCCGGCATCAGGATCCGCCTCAGGTCCGGGTGGCCCGCAAACCGGATCCCGAACATGTCCCACGCCTCTCGCTCGAGCCAGTTGGCTGCGGCCCAGACGCCAGAAACGGATGGAACGCTGTCGCCGTCGGCGACGCGGGTCTTCACACGAACCCGGGCGCGCAGCGTCGTCGAATAGAGGCAGTAGACGACGTCGAACCGTTCGCCGGCCCGCGTCGGCCAGTCCACGGCCGTCACGTCGGAGCAGTAGTCGAAACGCGCGCCGGCCGCGTCGCGGAGGTACCGCGCCACGTCGAGCAGGCGAGCGGCCGCCACGATCACCGTCCAGTCACCGACCCAGTAGCTCACCTGGGTGACGGCGCCGGGCAGCGCGCCCTGCAGGGCCTGGATGAAGGCCGGGACGGGAATGTCGGCGGGCGGCGCCGGGTCGGGCGGACCGGGCGGCGGGGGCGGTGGCGCCGGAGCCTTGGGCGCCGCCGCGGCAGCCGGTGCCTTCGCCGGCGGCTGCGGCGTGCCGGCGGGCGCCGATGCGGCCGCGGGGTCGGTCTTCTCGGTATCAGCCATGGAATTCGCTTCGTGCTACGGCGGCTGGTGCGCGGCGCGTCATCGACACAGGGCCTACGCCCACTCGAGCGCGCCCTGCTTCCAGGCGTACGCGTAGCCGACGATGAGGATGAAAAGGAAGACGATCATCTCGATCAGGCCGAACAGCTTCAGCTGGTGCATGATGACCGCCCATGGGAACATGAACACCGTTTCCACGTCGAAGACGACGAAGAGCATCGCGATGAGGAAGTACCGGATGCTGTAGCGGTCGCGGGCGTCGCCCCGGGTCTCGATGCCGCACTCGTACGGCTCGAGCTTCACCTTGTTGTAGCGCGAGGGCCGCACCAGCCACGCCATCAGGAGCGCCACGATGGCGAACCCGATCGCCACCATGATGAACAGCAGAACGGGAATGTAGGCTTCGAGCATGATCCAGAGCCGTGGCAGACTGTCTGACGAGGCTGAACCCGTCCGGGGGGAATCGCCGCGCCTGCAATCCAAGCCTCTCGGTCGTAACCGGGTTGTGGCCCTTTGGGGTGCGGGTAGGGCCCTCACCCTCCCACGGCACCGCCCGGGTACCCGCGCCGACCGGCCGGGACGCACAAGCGCAGCAACGTGATCGAGCGATGATCTCGGGTGTTTATAGCACGGCACCCGGGGGGTGTCAAGAAACGGGACGCCGACCTCCAGACGCCAAACGCAGCTGCAAATACCTGAATATGAAAGAGTTTTCAGCCTCTCTCTGCCTTGACCCCCTTCAGGGGGAGCCCTATACTGGACAGAAGCCAATGTCCAGATCAGTGGAGAGTCAAATGCCCGGCATCCCGCGCTCTCGGTGGACCGTGCGTGCGCTCGGCGTGTGCGCGCTCGCTACCTTGTTCAGCTTTGCCGTCGCCGCGGCCGGTCCCGAGCAGGCGCGGACCTCCCGCCCGACCGATCGCGGGATGTTCGTCACCGTTCTCAACCAGGATGGCTCGCCCGTCACCGGCCTGACGCCAGCCGATTTCGTGGTGAAGGAAGACGGTGTGGCACGCGAAGTGCTCTCCGCCGAACAGGCGACCGAGCCGATCACACTGGCACTGATGGTGGACAACTCCCAGTCGGCCACCCCGTACATCGCGGATATGCGCCGGGCCCTCAAGGGCTTCGTCAAGCGGACGGCGGGCAAGAACCCCATGGCCATCACGGTCTTCGGCGAGCGCCCGTCGATCATCACGAACTACACGCTCGACGTGCCCTCGCTAGAGAAGGGCGTTGACCGCCTGTTCGCCACGTCCGGCAGCGGGTCGTACCTGCTGCAGGGCGCCGAGGCCATCTCCGAGGGACTCGCAAAGCGCGACTTCGATCGTGCGGTGATCCTCGCCATCACCGACGGCGGACCGGAGTTCAGCGAACGCCACTTCGACGACGTCGCTCAGAAACTGCGCGACAGCGGCGCGACGTTCGACGCGATGGTCTTCACGGCCGAGCCCCCGGACCTCAGGGACTACGGGCAGCGCAACCGCGAGCAGTTCCTCGATGCCGCGACGCGCGGCACCGGGGGCGACCGCTTCTCGCTCCTCAGCAGTATGGCCCTCGATGGGGCGCTCACGCGCCTGGCGGACGAGCTGGCCCATCAGTACCGGATCACCTACGCGCGGCCGGAGACTCTGATCGCCCCGCAGAAGATCGAGGTCGCCGTCCGGCGGCCAGGGCTGACCGCGCGCGGCACCCCGATCAAAACCACGAAGGGATGAGCGGGGTGGGACGGAGATCCTGGACGTCCGTCAACCTGGCGGCGATCGCATTGGCCGTGCTCGGCGCGTCTTCGGGCGCGGGAGTGGGCCTGCGCGCGCAGGTTCCGTCCGCTGGGCCTCCCTCCGCGGCGCCGCAGGCGCCGTCCTTCCGCGCCGGCGTTGACATCGTCTCGCTCACCGTGACCGTGACCGACCCGTCGGGGCGGTACGTGACGGACCTGACGCCCGAGCAGTTCAACGTGTTCGAGGACGGCGCGAAGCAGGACGTCACGTTCTTCAACCGGACGAACCTGCCGATCGCGCTGGCGCTGCTGCTCGACACGAGCGCGAGCATGGAAGATCGGATGGCCACCGCGCAGGAAGCGGCCGCCGGCTTCGCGCGCCGTCTGCGCCCGCAGGATCTCGGTGAGCTGATCGACTTCGATCGCGAAGTGAAGATCCTCCAGGCCTTCACGAACGACCCGGCGGCGCTCGAACGCGCGATCCGCGGGACGACGGCGGGCGGGTCCACGTCGCTGTACAACGCCGTCTACATCTCGCTCAAGGAACTGAAGAAGATCCGCGCGACGACCGCCGAGGACGTCCGCCGGCAGGCGATCGTCGTGTTCACCGACGGCGACGACACGTCGAGCCTCGTCGGCTACGACGAGGTGCTCGACCTCGCCAGGCGCTCGGAGACGGCCATCTACGCCATCGGCCTGCGATCCAAAGAGGAGATCGCCTCCAAGACGTTCAAGGAGGCCGATTTCGTGCTGCGGCAGCTGGCGCAGGAGAGCGGCGGCCGCGTGTTCTTCCCGACCCGCATCGAGGACCTGGCCGGCGTGTACGGACAGATTGCCGACGAACTCGCGAGCCAATACGTTCTCGGGTACCTCTCGAAGAACTCGAAACGCGACGGCGCCTGGCGCCGCTTGGCGGTGCGCGTGGACCGCGACCGCGCGGTGGCGCGAACCCGGCAGGGGTACTTCGGGCCGACGGACAAGAAATAGCGGTCAGTCGCTGGCCACAGGCAGCCCGCAACGGCAGCGCGTGGCGACGAGGAAGACGTGAACACGATCCCCCTTCTGCTCTACTTCGCGGCCGGCATCCTGTATGCCGTGCATTTCGTCATGCGCGACATCGCGGTGGGCCGCTCCGGCACCGCGACGCTGGCCATGGCCGCCCTGGCGCACACGTTCGTCATCGGCATGCAGACGATGGCCGCCGGGCACGTGCCGATCGCGGGAACGACACAGGCCATCTCGACGTTCGTCTGGCTGCTGGCCCTTGCGTATCTCTACATGGAGATGACCACCGAGGAGCGCGCGCTCGGCGTGTTCATCGTGCCCCTGCTCGTCGCGCTGCAGTTCCTCCGCGCCCTCAACCCGGTCGTCGAGAAACGGGTGCCGATCCTCGAGAGCCCGTGGTTCGGCGTGCACGTCGCCTCGCTCCTGCTCGCGTATGCGAGCTTCGCGCTGGCGTGCGTGGTCGGGATCACGTACGTGCTGCTGTTCAAGGAAATCAAGGCCAAGCACCTCGGCTTCTTCTACAAGCGCCTGCCCTCGCTCGACTCCCTCGACCTGATGAACGCCCGCGCCGTCACGCTCGGATGGGTCTTCCTGACGGTCGGCGTCGTCGTCGGCACGATCTGGGCGGCGCAGGCCAGGAGCGGGCCGATCTTCGATCCGCGTGTCCAGGCCATGTCGCTCGCCGATCCGAAGATCCTCGGGGCGGTGGTCTGCTGGGCGATCTACACGTTCGCCCTCTACACGAGACGCCTGGGCTGGGGCGGGCAGCGCGCGGCCTACATCTCTGCGATCGGGTTTGCCATCGTGCTGTTCAACTTCGTGCCTATCGGCTACTTCCTGACCCGCAGTCACAATTTCGGAGGGTGAGGGAGCCGGAATGCACCTGTTCCTCCTGGGCGTGAGCCACCGGACGACGCCGGTCGAACTCCGGGAGCGCCTCGATTTCGCCGCGAGGGGCCTCGACGGGGCGCTGGCGGCGCTCGCGGCACGACCGAGTGCCAGCGACGCGGTGGTCCTGTCCACGTGCAACCGCGCCGAGATCTACGTCGCCTGCGGCGACGTCGCGGCGGCGCGCGCGGATCTGCTGGAGTTCCTCGCGGACTACCACGGCCTCGACTCCGCCGCGGTCGAACCGCATCTCTACGAGCGGGTGGATGCCGCGGCGGCGCAACACCTGTTCCGCGTCGCGGGCGGCCTCGACTCCCTGGTCGTGGGAGAGCCCCAGATCCTCGGGCAGGTGAAGGAAGCCTTCGCGGCGGCAACCGAGGGACGAACCGTCGGTCCGATCCTGAACAAGGTCTTCCCATGGTCGTTCACGGTCGGCAAGCGCGTGCGGACCGAGACCGCGCTGTCGGAGGGCGCGGTGTCGGTCAGCTTTGCCGCCACGGCGCTCGCGAAGAAGATCTTCGGCGACCTCAAGGGGCGGACGGTCCTGGTCGTCGGCGCCGGCGAGATGGGCAAGCTGACGGCGCAACACCTGAAGTCCCAGGGCGTCGGCCGGATGCTCATCACCAGCCGAACGCTCGCTCACGCGACCGCGCTCGCGGAGGCGATCGAGGGCACGGTGGCCGCCTGGCAGGACCTGCTTGCCACGCTGGGGCAGGCGGACATCGCCATCACCGCGACGGGATCCACGCTGCCCATCTTGACGAGGACGCAGGTCCAGGGCGTCATGCGCGGGCGACGGAACCGCCCGCTGTTCCTCATCGACATCGCGCTGCCGCGCGACGTCGATCCCGCGGTCGGCGATCTCGGGTCGGTCTTCCTGTACAACATCGACGACCTGCAGGCGGTCGTGCAGGAGAACCTGACGCGGCGCGTCGCCGAGGTGACGCGCGCGGAGGGCATCGTCGCGGACGAGGTCAGGAAGTTCGAAGCGTGGCTGTCGGCCCGGGGCGCGATTCCGACCATCGTCGCGCTGCGGCAGCGATTCGAGACGATTCGCCGGAACGAACTCGATCGGCTGCAGCCCAAGCTCGCCGGCCTTTCCGAGGAGGCCCGGACGCGCGTGGACGATGTGACGCGCCTGATGGTCGAGAAACTGCTGATTACGCCGACCGAGCAACTCAAGTCCACTCCCGACCCGGACCGGGTGCGAACGTACGCCGACGCGCTGACGCGGCTGTTCGGGCTCGACGCCGAAGAACCGGCCCAAGGCGAGCCGGGTCGAGGCCCTGCCGCGCGGCGCGCGGACGATGCCGGCAAGTCGGTGACACCGTGAAGGCACTGCGTCTCGGCACCCGGGGCAGTCAGCTGGCGCTGTGGCAGGCGCGAACGGCGGCGGCGCTCGTCGAGCAGGCGGGCGGGCCGCCGTGCGATATCGTCGTCATCAAGACCAGCGGCGACACGCTGGCGGACGCGCCGCTCTCCGAGGTGGGCGGGAAGCGGCTGTTCGTCAAGGAAATCGAGGATGCCCTGCTGCGCCACGCCCTGGATTTCGCGGTGCACAGCTGCAAGGACATGCCGGCGGTCCTGCCGGAGGGGCTCGTCATCGGAGCGGTGCTGGCACGGGAGGATCCGCGAGACGCACTCGTTCTCCCCGCCGCGGCGGCAAAGGTCGCATCGACCGGCGAGCTTCGGACCGCGCTCGGCGAAGGAGCCCGCATCGGAACGAGCAGCGTGCGGCGCATCGCCGAACTCACCCGGCTCCTGCCGGGATCGTCGTTCCTGCCGATCCGCGGGAACCTCGACACCCGGTTGAGGAAGCTGGATGCAGGCGGGACGTACGACGCCCTGGTGCTGGCGGCGGCCGGGATGCGCCGGTTGGGCTTCGCGGAGCGAATCTCGGTCGCGCTGTCGGTGGACGAGTGCGTTCCGGCTCCCGGCCAGGGGGCGATTGCCATCGAACTGCGCACCGACGACGAGCGAACGCGCCTGGCGGTCGCGGCCATCGACCATCCGCCCACGGCGCGCGCCGTCGAAGCAGAACGGGCGCTGGTGGCCGCGCTGGGCGGGGGATGCCAGACGCCGATCGGCGCCATCGCGCTGACCGAGGGCGATGGCCTCGACTTGCGCGCGGTGGTAGTCTCGTTGGACGGGCACCACGCAGTACGCGGCCGGGGTCGCGCGCCGCGCGAACAGGCCGCCTCGCTGGGGGCGCGCCTCGCGCAGCAGTTGATCGCCGATGGTGCCGAAGCGATTCTCGAGGACGTACGGCGTGCCCAGCAGTAGCCGCCGGCACGTCGCGGACGCCGTTATTATGAAGACACCGATTGTGTACCTCATCGGAGCCGGGCCCGGGGACCCGTGGCTGATCACCGTGCGCGGCCTGCGCTGCCTCGGCCAGGCCGACGTGGTGATCTACGACCACCTCGTCCACGAACGCCTGCTCCGACAGGCCCCTCCCGGGGCCGAGCGGATTGACGTCGGCCCGGCGGCGCCAGAGCCGTTGGAACAGGAGGCGATCTGCTACCTCCTCGCCGAGAAGGCCCGCGAGGGCAAGGTCGTCGCCCGGCTGAAGTGGGGCGACCCGTTCGTCTTCGATCGCGGCGGCGAAGAGGCGTTGTTCCTCCACGAACACGCGGTGAAGTTCGAAGTGATCCCGGGGATCCCGGCGGCCATCGGCATACCGGCCTATGCCGGCATCCCGATCACGTATCCGGGCGGAGGCGACACGGTGACGTTCGTCCGCGGACACGAATCGGCGCACGGGAAGAAGGCGCACGTCGACTGGGCCAGCCTGTGCAAGCTGGGCGGGACGGTGGTCTGCTACTCCGGCCCGAAGCAGCTTCCCGGCATGCTCGACTCCATGCTGTCGCACGGCTGGTCGCGCGACGAAACGGCGGCGCTCGTGTTCAACGGGACGCTGCCCAGCCAGGAGACGATCCAGGGCACGATCGGCGACTTGGCCGACATGGCGCGCCAACCCAAGTTCACGAACCCGGCGATGCTGATCGTCGGGCGCGTCAGCGGGCTGCGGGAACACTTGCGCTGGTTCGACGCCCGGCCGCTTTTCGGCAAGCGCATCGTCGTCACCCGTCCCCGCGAGCAGGCTGCAGAACTGGTCGAGGCGCTCGAGCAGCTCGGCGCGACGGTCATCGAGGCGCCCACGGTGCGCATCGTCCCGCCGGAGGACTACGTGGCGCTGGACGAAGCGTGTGCCGGCGTCGGGCAGTACGACTGGGTCGTGTTCACTAGCGCGAACGGGGTTGACTACTTCTTCCAGCGGATGCAGCAGGGGCCGACCGACACGCGATCGCTTGCCGGCGTCAGACTGTGCGCGATCGGCCCCGGGACAGCGGACCACCTGGCGCGGCATTGCCTGAAGGTGGACCTTGTGCCCGTCGAGTACCGCGCCGAATCGGTGGTCGAGGCGTTGCGCGCCACCGGCGACCTGACAGGCAAGAAGTTCCTGCTGCCGCGCGCGGACATCGCGCGCGAGTGGCTCGCCGACGAGCTTCGGAAATCGGGCGCGATCGTCACCGAGGTCACCGCGTACCGGACGCTGCCGGTTGAGACCGAGCGCGACAGCGAGCCGGACATCTACCGGATGCTGCTGGATCGGAAGGTGGACGTCCTCACGTTCACGAGCGCGTCAACTGTACGGAACTTCGTGCGTCTCTACGGCAAGGAGCCGGTCGCCGATCTCCTGCGACCTGTCGCCATCGCCTCGATCGGGCCCGTGACGGCCGAGGCGGCGCAGCAGTGCGGGATCCGAACGGCGATCATGCCCGCTGAATACACGATCCCCGGCCTCGTCCGGGCCATCGTGGACCACTTCGAAAAGACCCTGCCGGAGTGACGGCCTTCCCGGCAACGCCGCCCCACCGCGAGGGAGGACCCATGGCATCAGAGAACCCGACCCGTCTCGACCTCACACGCCGCGGCCGCCGCCTGCGGCGGTCGCCCGCCATCCGGGCGATGGTGCGCGAAACTCGACTGTCGGCGGAGAACTTCATCTACCCGATGTTCGTATGCGAAGGGGCTGGCGTCCGGCGCGAAGTGTCGTCGATGCCAGGCGTGTTCAACCTCTCGGTGGATGAGGCGGTCGCCGAGGCGGCGGCGGCCAAAGCCGACGGCGTGCCGGGGGTGCTGCTCTTCGGCTTGCCGGCGTACAAGGACGAACTGGGTTCCGCCGCGTACGACGCCCAGGCGCCGGTGCAGGCTGCAGTCAGGGCGATCAAACGCGCGGACCCGGGCATCCTCGTGATCACCGACGTGTGCCTGTGCGAGTACACGTCGCACGGCCACTGCGGGGTGGTCGTGAACGGCGAGATCACGAACGACGAGAGCGTGGCGCTCCTCGTCCGGACCGCGGTGTCCCACGCCGAGGCCGGCGCCGACGTCGTGGCGCCGTCGGACATGATGGACGGGCGCATCGGCGCCATCCGGCGCGCGCTCGACGAGCGGGGCTTCCAGGACGTGGCGATCATGTCCTACGCGGCGAAGTACTGCTCGGCGTTCTACGGGCCGTTCCGCGAGGCGGCCGACTCGGCGCCGAAGTTCGGCGATCGGCGGACGCACCAGATGGACCCGGCCAACTCGGAGGAGGCGCTGCGGGAGGTCGCCGAGGACATCGAGGAAGGCGCCGACATCGTAATGGTGAAGCCGGCACTGCCGTACCTCGACGTGATTGCCCGGGTGAAAGCCGAGTTCGGGTACCCGACGGCCGCCTACAACGTCAGCGGCGAGTATTCGATGCTGAAAGCCGCCGCCGCGAATGGCTGGATCGATGGCCCCCGTGCGATGATGGAAATGCTGACCGGCATCCGCCGCGCCGGCGCGGACATCATCATCACCTACTTCGCGCGCGAGGCCGCGCGCGCGCTCCGATGAGACGCCCGGATAACCAATGAAGACGCTGCGTTGGTCCACGTCAGCCCGGCTGTTCGCCCGCGCACGGAAGATCCTCCCGGGCGGTGTGGACAGCCCCGTCCGCGCCTTCAAGGCCGTGGGCGGCGACCCGTTGTTCATCAGGTCCGCGAAGGGCGCCAGGATCGAGGACGTCGACGGCAACACATACCTCGATTACGTGATGTCATGGGGACCACTCATCCACGGTCACGCCCCGCGTGGCCTGGTGAAGGTGCTCGGCGACGCGGTCCGCGCGGGCACGAGTTACGGCGCGCCGACCGAGGCCGAAGTGATGCTGGGCGAGAAGGTGCGGTCGCTGATGCCGTCGATGGAGCGGGTCCGCTTCGTCAACTCGGGCACCGAGGCGGCGATGAGCGCCGTGCGCCTCGCACGGGCTGCCACGGGGCACGACCGCATCATCAAGTTCGAGGGGTGCTACCACGGCCATGCGGACCCGTTCCTGGTGAAGGCCGGGTCGGGCGCGACCACGCTCGGCGCGCCGACGAGCCCCGGCGTCCCCCGGAAGACCGCCCAGCAGACGCTCCTCGCCACCTACAACGATCTGTCCTCGTGCGAGCGGCTATGCGACATGCACCGGCACCAGATCGCCGCGATCGTGGTCGAGCCGCTGGCCGGCAACATGGGCGTCGTGCTCCCGTCGGACGGGTTCCTCGCCGGGTTGCGCGACCTGTGCGATCGCTACGGGATGCTGCTCGTCTTCGACGAGGTGATCTCGGGCTTCCGCGTGGCGGCGGGCGGGGCGCAGCAGGTGTGGAGGGTGAAACCCGACCTCACGTGCCTCGGGAAGATCATCGGCGGCGGCCTGCCCGTGGGCGCGTACGGCGGCCGCGCGGACCTGATGGAGCACATCTCGCCCGCGGGCCCCGTCTACCAGGCCGGCACGCTTTCCGGCAACCCCCTGGCGATGGCCGCAGGCCTCTGGTCGCTCAATGGGTTGTCGAAGGACCTCTACAAGCGACTGGCGCGCCTCGGCCGGATGCTGACGGTTGGCCTGGCGGAGGCGGCCCGGGAGGTCGGTGTCCCGCTGCAGGTCAACGCGCACGGATCGGTGCTGACGCCGTTCTTCACCGGCTCCCCGGTGCGTGACTACCGGTCGGCCCTCCAGTCCAACAGCTTGCAGTACGCCGCGTTCTTCCGCGGCATGCTCGCGCGCGGCATCAACCCGCCGCCGTCGCAGTTCGAAGCGTGGTTCCTGTCCGCGGCTCACACCGAGGCCGACATCGCGAAAACCGTTCGCGCGGCGACGGCCGCGATGAAGGAAGCCAGCGCGATCGCGTAGAAGAAGCAGGCAGTCGGCCGTGGGCCGCTTGCCCTGAGCGTCTCTCACCTGCCGGCTGGTATGATCGGAGCATGAAGCGGCATCAGACGGTTGGGGTACGGGTGGGTGGGATCCAGGTCGGCGGCGGCTCGCCGATCGTCGTGCAGTCGATGTGCAACACCGACACGGCTGACGTGGAATCCACGACTCGACAGTGCCTCGAACTGGCGCGCGCCGGTTCGGAAATGCTGCGCGTGACCGTGAACGTCCCCGAAGCCGCGGCAGCCGTCCCGGAGATCAAGCGCCGCCTGCTGGACGCCGGGTGCGACGCCCCCCTCATCGGCGACTTCCATTACAACGGCCACCAGTTGCTCTCGCGCCACCCCGACTGCGCGCGCGCACTCGACAAGTACCGGATCAACCCCGGCAATGTCGGGTCGGGCCGGCGGCGCGACGAACAATTCGCCACCATCTGCAGGATCGCCGTGGCCGAAGGAAAACCGGTGCGGATCGGCGTGAACGGCGGCTCGCTGAACCAGGAACTGGTCATGCGGCGCATGCAGGAGAACACCGATCGGGACCTCGGCCTCACGTCGGAGGACATCATCGACGAGTGCATGGTCCAGTCGGCGCTCGAGTCCACCGGTCTGGCGATCGAGTCGGGCCTCCGCAAGGACCAGATCATCATCTCCTGCAAGGTGTCGCGGCCCACGAACCTGATCGGAGTCTACCGGGACCTGGCGGCGAAGACCGACCAACCGCTGCACCTCGGCCTGACCGAGGCCGGCATGGGCATCAAGGGCCTGGTGTGGTCGGCGTCGGCGATGGGTGTGCTGCTGAACGAGGGGATCGGCGACACCATCCGGGTGTCGCTCACGCCGCGGCCAGGCGGCGATCGCCGCGACGAAGTCTATGCGTCCTGCGAACTGCTGCAGGCCCTGGGGCTCCGCGCGTTCGCGCCCAGCGTGACCGCCTGCCCGGGCTGCGGCCGGACGACCAGCACGACGTTTCAGGAACTGGCCGAGCGGATCCAGGGTTACGTGCGCGATCGGATGCCCGCGTGGAAGGCGCGCTACGACGGCGTCGAGAAACTGACGCTGGCGGTGATGGGATGTGTGGTGAACGGCCCGGGCGAGTCGAAGGCCGCCGACATCGGGATCAGCCTGCCGGGCACGGGCGAAGCTCCGAACTGCCCGGTCTACATCGACGGGCAGCACTTCACCACGCTGAAAGGCACCCGCGAAGAACTGGCCGACGCGTTCCAGCGTCTCGTGGACGACTACGTCGAGACGAAATACCCTCGCCGCTGAGTCTGCCGCGCCATGGCCGGGGGGCAGAAGGACTGGGATGTCGTGGCCGAAGATCAACGGTCGGAGCAGGGCTTCAGCCCTGCTCGACGGTCCGGTCGCTCTACCGCCAGAACATCAGCCTCTGGATCCACTCGACACGCGTGAGGTCGTTGTAGATCACCGTCACCATCAGGACCATCAGCACCGCGAACCCGGCGAGCAGCATGCTCTCCTTCACCTTGGCGCTGAAGTCCCGCCTGGCGAGGCCCTCGAGCGCCATGATGAAGATGTGGCCGCCGTCGAGCACGGGAATCGGCAGCAGGTTCAGGATTCCCAGGTTCAGGCTGATCGAGGCCATCAGGCTGAAGAGCGCGATCCAGCCGAGCGCCGCAGACTCGCCCGAGAGTTGCGCGATCGCGACCGGTCCCATCAACTGCTTCGGCGAGGTTTCTCTCGTCAGCAGGCCCACCAGCGTCTGGAAGATCAGTCCGCCGAATTCGTAGTTGCGCTGCAGGCTCATCTTCGCCGCGGCCCACGGCCCGAGGTGCACCGTCCTGAACTCGTCGATGATGATGGCGCCGACCCTCCCTTTCCTGCCTTGCAGCATGGGCGTCACCCGGATATCGAGGCGGTCGCTCCCCCGCTGCACGCCGAACACGACGGTCTTGTTCGGGTGCTTGGCGATGGCGTCGGTCAGCTGCGCCCCGTAGGTGATGATCTGGCCATCGAAGGTGACCACCACGTCGCCCGTCCTGAGCCCGCCCTGTTCCGCAGGCTCTCCGGCCACCAGTTGCCCGATCGACGGGTGCACGTCGGGGAACACGCCGATATCCCCGATCTCGTACTTCGTCTGCGCGTCCGGCGTCACGTTCAACGTGATCGTCTGTCCGTTCCGCACGACGTCGATCGGCACCTCACGCCGGGCCTTCGTCCCGATGGCCAGCGAGAGCTGCTCCCACGTGGTGACCGGCCGCCCTGCGACCCCGACGATATGGTCGCCGGAACGGATGCCGCCACGCTCGGCCGGCGACCCGGCGGCGACGGCGCCAACCACCGGCGCGCGGTCGAGGAAGACCGGGACCCTGGCGCCCTGCATCAGGACGATCCACATCAGCACGATCGCCAGCAGGATGTTCATCACGGGGCCCATGATGAACACCTGGAACCGCTCCCACTTCGTCTTCGACAGGAACTCGTCGGGCTGGCCCGTCCGCGGATCGTCCGGGGACTCGCCGGCCATTTTGACGTAGCCGCCCAGCGGTACGGCGCTGACGCAGTATTCAGTGTCGCCCCGGCGGAATCCCACGATCTTGGGCCCGAACCCGAGCGAGAAGGTAATCACGCGGACGCCGATCCACCGGGCCATCAGGAAGTGGCCGAGCTCGTGGACGAAGATCAGCACGCCCAGCACGAAGACGAACGCGAGAATGGTCAACAGCAAGGGAAACCCTCAGACTTCTGATTGTAGCGTCCGCGCCAGTTCCTGTGAATACGTGCGGGCCCAGCGGTCCACGTGGCGGACCTCGGCCAGGGATTTCACCACCGCAGGCGCGTGGGCATCCATGACCCGCTCGATGAGCAGCGGGATCGACGTGAACGTGAGCCGGCCGGCGAGGAATTCCTCGACCGCGACCTCGTTGGCCGCGTTCAGCACCACCGGCAACCCGCCGCCAGCCTCGAGCGCCCGATACGCCAGCCTCAACCCCGGGAACTTCTCGTGGTCGGGCAGGTGGAAATCGAGGCGACCGCATCGCGCCAGGTCCAGCCCCGGGAGCGGTGAATGCCAGCGTTCGGGGTACGAGAAGGCGTACTGGATGGGCAGGCGCATGTCGGTCACGCCGAGCTGGGCCAGGATCGACCCGTCCACCAGCTCGACCATCGAGTGCACGACCGACTGCGGGTGAACCACCACGTCGATCCGTTCCGCCGGGACCCCGAAGAGCCACCGCGCCTCGATGACCTCGAGGCCCTTGTTCATCAGCGTGGCGGAATCGATCGTAATCTTCCGGCCCATCCGCCAGGTCGGGTGCTTGAGGGCGTCGGTGGGCACGACCGCGGCGAGCTCGCTGGAGGAGTGGCCCCGGAAGGGGCCGCCCGACGCCGTCAGGATCAACCGGCTGATCTCGCTCGCCGGCCGGCCGCGCACGCACTGGTGGATGGCGTTGTGCTCGCTGTCCACGGGGAGGATCTCGACGCCGTGCAGGCGGGCCGCGTCGGTCACCAACTCGCCCGCCATGACGAGCACTTCCTTGTTCGCCAGTGCGATCGCCTTGCCGGCCTCGATCGCGGCGAGCACGGCCTCGAGCGCGGCCGTGCCGGAAGACGCGCAGAGCACCATGTCCACGTCCGGGCGCGTGGCCAGCGCGATCAGCCCGTCTGAGCCGTGGCCGGCGATCTCCGCACCGCCGACGGCCCCGTGGCGCCTGAGTCGGTCGAGCGCGTGGGCGGACGCCATCGAGATCGCCCGCGGTCGAAACGCCTGAACCTGCTCGGCGAACAACGCCACGTTGTCGCCTGCGGCCATCGCCACGACCTCCAGACGATCGCGATGCGACTCGACGACCGACAGGGCGCTCCGCCCGATCGACCCGGTCGCGCCGAGGATGGCAAGGCGCCTCACGACCGGCACTCAACCTCCGTATTTCAGCAGGACGTAGAAGACCGGCGCCGCGAACAACAGCGCGTCGATCCGGTCGAGGACGCCGCCGTGGCCGGGAATCAGGGCCGAGCTGTCCTTCACGCTGGCGCTGCGCTTGAGCAGCGACTCGAACAGGTCACCCGCGATGCCGAGGCCGACAATCGCCAGCCCCACCAGCAGGACCCAGCCGGTCGATCGACCCGGCAGCCACCAGGGCGCCACGGCGGCCATCAGCGCCGGCGCCAGGACGAAGCCCCCTATGGCGCCTTCGACCGTCTTCTTGGGACTGATCGCCGGCGACAACTGGTGCCGGCCGAGCCATCGCCCGGTGAAGTACTGCGCGCTGTCGCTCACGACGACGACGAGCAGCAGCAGCAGCACACGCTCGCGTCCGGCCATCGCGTGAAGGGCGACGAGGGTGCCCAGCGGCAGTCCGAGATAGACAACGGGGAAGACGGCGGCCGCGATGTCGCCCGGCACGCCGGGGCCCGGCGTGCGGGAACCGACTGTCAGGGCGCCGAGCCCGACGAACGCGGCGACGAGCGGTAGTTCCAGCGGGACACCCAGACCGACGGCCGCGCACATCGCCATCGCCGCGACAGCCGACGCCGCGCGGGGCACCCGGGCGCCAAGCGCCTCGACCAGCCCAGCGTACTCGACGAAGGCGAGCAGCAGCACGGCCTCCGCGACGACCAGCAGCAGCGACGACGGGAGGAGCCAGATGCAGCCGAAGAACACCGGGATGAGAACCAGCGCGCTCAGGATTCGGAGCATGTCTTCGGTTACTTGGCGCCGATCGCCAGGCGGGGCGGTTCGATGCCGCCATAACGGCGGTCGCGCTTCTGGTAGGCAACGACCGCCTCGAGCAGGTGGCGGCACCGGAAATCCGGCCACAGCGTGTCGGTGACCCAGATCTCCGCATACGCGATCTGCCAGAGCAGGAAATTGCTGACCCGCATCTCGCCGCTGGTACGGATGAGCAGATCGGGATCGGGCTGACCCGCCGTATAGAGACAGTCGGCCAGTCGCTTCTCGTCCACCTCGGCCGCCGGGACGCCCGATTCGATCAGGCGCCGTGCCGCGTCCACGATCTCCGCCCGGCCGCCGTAGTTCAGCGCGATGTTGAACTGCATGCCCGCGTTGCCCGAAGTCCGGTCAACCGCTCGCGCCAGTTCCTCACGGACATCGGCCGCCAGCTCGTCCGCGCGGCCGATGACCCGGAAGCGGATCTGGTTCTTCAGCAGCGTGTCCAGTTCCAGGCGGAGGTAGCGCTTGAGGAGCGTCATCAGCGTCGAGACTTCGGCGCGCGGCCGTTTCCAGTTCTCCACCGAGAAGGCATAGAGCGTGAGGACACCGATGCCGAGCCGTGCCGACGTTTCGACCGCGTCGCGGACGGCATCGATGCCCGCCCTGTGACCCTCGACACGCGGCAGGTGGCGCTTCGCAGCCCAGCGCCCGTTGCCATCCATGATGATGGCTACGTGCGCCGGCAGCCGACCGAAGTCAACCTGCCGCGCGAGCGATTCGTCAGGAGAACCGGGCGAAACCCACGCCAGCGTCTGTTCGAGAGACATACCTGTGCCTGCAGAGGCGAGTTTTGATCTTACAGGCTGCCTTCCGGCGGAGCAAGGGAACCGGACGGCGGGCCGGTCTCATGGGGCCTGGCCGTAGTCCACGTTGACGAGGAACAGGCCCGACGCGGGGGCGGTGGGACCGGCCTCCGTTCGGTCGCCGGAGGCGAGCACGTCGGAGATCCACGACGGCTCGCGCTTGCCGAGGCCAATCTCGACGAGCGTGCCAACCGCGTTCCTGACCATGTGGCGAAGGAACCCGTTGCCGGTCAACTCGAAGACGATCAGCCGCCCGCCGTCCGCCCGGCCGGCCAGCGCCAGGCTGCAGCCGACCACCTCCAGCGTCGTCGACTCGCGCACCCCGGCGGCGGTCATCGTCCTCACCGTCGTCTTCGTCGCGCTGCCCGCGCCCTGCAGCGCGGAGAAATTGTGTTCGCCTTCGAGCCGGCGCGCGGCGTCGGCCATGGCGGCCACGTCGAGCCCGCGCGGGAGGTGCCAGACGTACCGCCGCTCGAATGGGCCGACGATGTCGGCATTGTGCACGAGATAGCGGTAGGTCTTCAGTCGGGCGTCGTATCGGGCGTGGAACGATTCGTGCGCGTCCTCGATCTGCAGCACCCGGATGTCGAACGGCAGCATCGCGTTGAGCGCCCTCGCCAGCTCGTCTGGCGGCAGTGGATGGTCGATGCGGCAGCTGGCGATCTGCCCGAGCGCGTGCACGCCGGCGTCGGTCCGCCCGGCTCCGACCACGCTGACCGGGCGCCCTTCGATGGTGGCGAGCGCATCCTCGAGACGGGCCTGGACCGACACCCCGGACGGTTGCCGCTGCCAGCCGACGAGGTCCGTGCCGTCGTAGGCGAGCACGATCTTCAGGGTGCGAGACATGGGTGGAGCGCTACCCCTGGCACGTGCAAACGAGAACGATGAACGACGAACGGAAACCGCAGAACGAAGAACCGAGAACGACAGGGAACACCGGCCGGATCATACGGTCGTTTGTCCGGGCGTTGGCATGCTCCGTTCGACGTCCTCCGTTCGGCGCTGGACCGGCATCCCGTGTCCGACCGACTACTGGTCGTGTGGGACGGCCACCTGGCGGGAGCCGGGTTTCAGAATCGGCACGCCGTCGGCGCACAGCGGGCATACGTTGGGGTCGTAGGTCGGCAGCGACAGGTCGAGCAGCGCGTGGAGCGGGACGTCGAGTTTCGCGCTGCCGCCGCTCCGGTTGACGATGGCCGTGGCCGCCACGACCTGCGCACCTGCGGCCGTGGCCACCTGGATCGTCTCCCGGGTGGACCCGCCGGTCGTGACGACGTCCTCGACGACCACCACGCGTTCCGCCTCGCTCAGGCTGAAGCCGCGGCGCAACCGCATGACCCCGTCCTCGCGTTCGGCGAAGATCGCCCGGACCCCGAGCGCCCGTGCCACTTCGTGTCCGATGATCAGGCCGCCGAGTGCCGGAGACAGCACGGTCGTCGGCCGGAGGTCACGCACGCGGTCGGCCAGCGCGGCGCCCAATGCGCCCGCATGCTGTGGATGCTGGAGCACGAGGGCGCACTGCAGATAGCCGGGGCTGTGCAATCCCGAGGACAGCCGGAAATGCCCCTCGAGCAGCGCGGAACACCGGCGGAACAGGTCGAGCAACTCGTCACGATTCATGGTTCACTCCCCCGGCGGCGCCGGGATCCTCGATCCTTCGTTGAGACGCCGTCCGTTGTCAAGAACGCCGTCCCCGGCCGCCCCGGTCTGGAACCCCGCCTCCGGCGTTGACGTCACCCGGACCCTCGCAGAAGATGAAGAGAGGCCGCCTCTCCCCCGGGGTCCGAACGCGCGGTGTCGGCCGCCGCTTGAACCCCTGACGCCTGGTGATCGTCTATTACTAGGACCAGGAATGGAGCCACTCCCATGTTTGCTACCGTCAGACGCAGTGCACTAAGCCTTCTGTACGTCGCGTTCCTCGTTCCGGCGTCCGCGTACGGGCAGTCCGGACAGGCGACAGCCCCCGCGGTTCGCCGGCTGTCGGTTGACGAGGCGGTGCAACTCGCGCTGGAACAGAACCTCGCACTCCAGGTCCAACGGCTGGATCCCCAGATCCAGGACTTGACTACCGCCCAGGTGAAGACGGCGTGGACGCCGTTCGTAAGCGCGACCGTGAACAGCTCGAGCTCGACAAACCCGACCGGCAGCTTCCTGTCGGGCGCGGTGAACGCGCTGGTCAACGACGGGACCGGGCTGGCAGTCCAGGCGAACCAGCTCCTGCCGTGGGGCGCCAACTACAACGTCACCTGGAACAACACCCGCACCAAGAGCAACAGCGTCTTCTCCAGTCCGAACCCGGCGCTGAACTCGAACCTGAACGGGACCTACACGCAGCCGTTCCTCCGCAACTTCAAGATCGACAGCACCCGCCAGCAGCTGCTCATCAGCAAGAAGAACAAGGAGATGACCGACGTGCAGCTGCGGCAGACGGTGGTCACCACCGTGCGGCTGGTGAAGAACGCCTACTGGGATCTCGCCTACGCCTTCGAGAACCTGAAGGTCCAGCAGCAATCGCTCGACATCGCCCGCGAGTCGCTTCGGAACAACAAGTCGCGCGTCGCGATCGGCACCATGGCGCCGATCGACATCATCGAGGCGGAAGCCGAGGTGGCCCGCAACGAGGAGGCGGTGATCGTCGCGGAGGCGGACATCACACGCGCCGAGGACGCTTTGCGCGAATTGGTCTTCGACCCGAAGGTCCCCGATTTCTGGACGATGACCTTCGAGTTGACCGACCCGCCAGTGTTCCGCGCTCAGGACGTGGACGTGAACGCCGCGGTGAAGAACGCGCTCGAGAACCGGACGGACCTGGTGAACATGCGGAAGGCCCTCGAGGCCACCGACATCAACATCCGGTACTTCAAGAACCAGATCCTCCCGGACCTGAACGTGCAGGCTGGCTACGGGCTCGCGGGACAGGGTGGCCGGGGCATCGACTTCAGCGACAGCTTCCCCCCGGTCCCGATTGGCGTCGTCGAAACGGGCTGGGGCGCGGTGCTGTCGCAGATGCTCGGCAACGACTTCCACAACTGGTCGTTGGCGGTCACCGTCGGGTACCCGATCGGCCGCAGCAGCGCAGAAGTGGGGCTGGCGCGCGCCAAGGTGTCCTACGCCCAGTCGGAGCTGCAGCTGCGGAGCCGGGAACTGCTGGTGGCGACTCAGGTACGCGAGGTCGCGCGGACGCTGAACACGAACCGCAAGCGTGTGGATGCGACGAAGGCGTCGCGCAGCCTGGCCGAGCGGAAGCTCGAGGCCGAGCAGAAGAAATTCCAGGCTGGCATGTCGACGAACTTCCTGGTGATCCAGGCGCAGAGAGACCTGGCGTCGGCCCGGAACGCCGAACTCCAGGCCATCCTCGACTACAATCGCTCGGTCGTGGACTACGAAACCGTCCAGGAGGCCCCGGTCGACGGTGGCGTCATCACCCTGTCAACGGCGGCCCGATAGCGGGCCGCCGTCCGCTCTCTCTTTCCCCCTGCGCCTCCGCCTGCGCTGCTCTCGTGCGCTATACTCGCGCTGTGCCGAAGCTGACGGTCACCGTCATCACCCGCGACGAATCGTCGAACATCGGCGCGGCCCTCGACTCCGTGGCGTGGGCCGACGAGATTGTCGTCGTGGACTCGCACAGCGCCGATGAGACGGTCGCGCTCGCCCGGCAGCGAACGGAGCACGTGCTGGTGCGCGACTGGCCGGGATACTCCGCGCAGAAGAACTTCGCGGCCGAACAGGCGTCGCACGACTGGATCCTGTCGCTCGACGCGGACGAGCGCGTCACGCCGGCGCTGGCCGACGAGATTCGGGCGCTCCTGCGCGGAGAGCCCGAGGCGCGCGGCTATCGCATCCCGAGGGTCAGCTTCTATCTCGGGAAGTGGATTCGGTCCACCGACTGGTATCCGGACTACCAGCTGCGGCTCTACGATCGGCGCGTGTCGAAGTGGGCCGGGGTCGTGCACGAAGGCGTGGAGGTGGGCGGAACCGTCGGCCGCCTTCGTGCCGACCTGCAGCACTTCCCGTATCGCGACATGGCGCATCACCTGCAGACGATCGACCGCTACACGACCCTGGCGGCCGCGGAGATGGGCGACCGCGGGAGAACGGTCGGCGTCGCCGGCCTGGTGGCGCGAAGTGTCGGCGCCTTTCTTCGCAACTACCTGGCGCGCGGCGGGTGGCGCGACGGCTCGGTCGGCTTGGTGGTGTCCATCCTCAACAGCTACTACGTGTTCCTGAAGTTCGCGAAGCTGTGGGAGGGGGGCAGGAAGAAGCAGGCAGTAGGCAGTAGGCGGTAGGCAGCTTGCCCTGTGCGAGCCGCAGGCCGTGAGGAACGCGACCGAAGACCGCATGTTCTCCCTTCAGATCGACACCGCACGGACCTGGCGGGGCGGCCAGAACCAGGTGCTGCTGACCGCGCGCGGCCTGTGCGCCCGCGGCCACCGCGTCGTGGCGGTCGTCCACCCGGACGGCGAGCTGCGCAAGCGCCTTCCTGCGGACCTGGAGGTCATCCCGCTCGCTACGCGTGGCGAGGTCGATCTGCCTGCCGCGTGGCGGCTCTCGCGCGTGCTGCGGGACCTGCAGCCCGATGTCGTCCACGCTCACGACCCGCACGGCGTCGCGGTGGCTGCCACCGCTCTGTCGATCGCGTCGCCGCCGCGGCGCCCGGCGCTCATCGCCGCCCGCCGCGTGGACTTCCACATCAAGGGCAATTCGTTTTCCCGCTGGAAGTACCGCCAGGTGGATCGGTTCGTGACGGCCTCCGAGGCGATTCGCACGATGCTCGTCGAGGACGGCGTGCCCGCGGAGCGGACCGTCACGGTGCACGAGGGCATCGACATCGACCGCGTGGTCGCGGTCGAACCGTTGAACGTGCGCGAGGAGTACTGGTTCCCCCCGCACTCGCTGATCGTCGGCAACATCGCCGCGCTCGTGCCGCACAAGGGACAGAAGTACCTGATCGACGCCGCCGCGCTCGTGGTGCGCGAGATGCCGGAGGTGCGTTTCCTGGTGCTCGGCGACGGAGAGCTCCGCGCGTCGCTCGAGCAGCAGGTCAAGCACCTTCATCTCGCCCAGCACGTCGTCCTCGCCGGTTTCCGCGCCGACGTGCTGGGGGTGCTGAAGGGGATCGACCTGTTCGTGATGAGTTCGGTGACCGAGGGCCTGGGCACCTCGCTGCTCGACGCGATGGCGGCCGCCCGCGCGGTTGTCGCCACGAGGGCCGGCGGAATCCCCGAGGTGGTCGTCGACGGGGAGACCGGCGTGCTGGTTCCCCCGCGGGACGGCCGGGCGCTGGCGGCGGCGATTCTCGAGCTGCTGCGCGACGAAGCCAGGCGGAGGCGGATGGCCGACGCGGGGTTCGCGCGAGTCCGCGCCCTCTTCAGCGTCGACCGGATGGTCGAGGAGACGCTTGGCGTCTACGCGGCCGTGGCTGGCACCAGCCGCGCAGCGGACACCGTGAATCCGCAAACGGACGATTGAGCCCGCACTGGTCGCGCATGCCGACATGGCAGAGCGCGAAGTCGTACCGGACGGGGTCCGAGGGATCCATCTCCCGGAGCGACGCCGTAATCTCCGACGCCATCTTCCATCCCGGGCTTCGATAGCGGGTCAGTCCCAGGCACTGCCCCAGGCGAATGACGTGCACGTCGAGCGGCACGACCAGCTGAGACCGGGACACGCCCGACCACGCGCCGAGATCGACCGCGTCGGCGCGCACCATCCAGCGAAGGAACAGGTTGAGGCGCTTGCAGGCGCTGCCCGCCGACGGCCGCGGGAAGAAGTAGGACACCCCGGTGGGCCTCGCGCGCACCTCGTCGGCGACGAGGGCGAGGGCCCGGCGAGAGAACGATTCGATCGAGGCTTCGACGTCCGGCGCGGCCCCGTCGTGGCCGCGGAGGAAGAACCCTTCGATCGAGCCCGCTTCGTCCTCCATCCGGCGGAGCGCGAGGACGAGCGCCGAGAGGTCGTCGCCGCGCGTCCAGCGGTGCCCCAGTCGCTCGAAGGCGCGGCCGTCGCGCGGCGGTTCAAACCGGCGGACGAACGACGCTGGTGAAGGGCCCAGGACCGTGAGCAGCCGCTCGACCGACTGAAGCACGCTGGCCACCCGACCGAAGGCGAGGGCAGCCGCACAGAACCCGACCACTTCGCGATCGCGACGGTCCGGGTACCGTCGCACGATCTCGATCGGATCGGCGACGGCGTGGGCGCGGTCGTATTCCGTGTAGAGCCGATCGAGCGCGGCCTTCAGGCCGTCACGCGGACCTGCAGTCGCCCGCGCCGGAACCCTCATGCCCGCGCGACCGCCGGCCCGAGGGCCGCCGCCCCGGGCACCTCGTGGTTCACAAACACGGTCCTGCCCGCGACGATGGTCGCGGCGACGGCGCCACGCAACGCCCAGCCGTCGAAGGGCGAGTTGCGCGAGAGCGACCTGGACTTCGAGACGTCAACCGTGACCATCGCCGCTGGCGCGATGATCGTCACGTCGGCCGGATAGCCCGGCCGCAGCGTTCCGCCCGGCACGTTCAGGATCCGGCACGGGTTGACGGACAGCAGCTGGACCATCCGGCGAAGCGTGATCACCCCGCCGTGCACGAGGCGGTCCAGTGTCAGCGACACCGCCGTCTCGAGCCCGATGATGCCGAATGGCGCCCGGTCGAACTCGACGTGCTTCTCGTCGGCCTGGTGCGGCGCGTGGTCGGTCGCAATCGCGTCGATCGTCCCCGTCTTCAGACCCTGGAGAATCGCATCGACGTCCGTCTGCTCGCGAAGCGGAGGGTTCATCTTGAGGTTCGTGTCGTAGCTCGTCGGTCCTGTCAGCCGTTGGTCGCTGAGGACGAAGTGATGCGGGGTCACCTCGCAGGTCACGGTGGTCCCTCGCGCCTTGGCCGCCGACACGCCGCGCAGCGCCAGCCTGGTGCTGAGGTGCGCGATGTGCACCGCGCTCCCCGTCATCTCGGCCAGCGCAATGTCGCGCTCGGCGACAATCGACTCGGCGGTCGCGGGAATGCCGCGGAGGCCGAGCATCGAGGCGATGTAGCCCTCGTGTGCGACACCCTCTCCCGCCAGCGTGGATTCCTCGCAGTGGTCGATGACCGGCATGCCGAACATCCCGGCGTACTCCAGCGCCCGCCGCATGAGCAGCGCCGTGGACACCGGCTTGCCGTCGTCCGACACCGCCACGCAGCCCGCGGCGCGCAGGTCGGCGATCTCCGCGAGGCTCTCGCCTTTCATGCCCTTCGACACCGCGCCGATCGGGTAGACGCGGACCGCTCCCACGAGGCCGGCGCGTTCGAGGATCGCGCGGGTGACCGCGGCGCTGTCGTTCACCGGCCGCGTGTTCGGCATGCACGCGACGGCCGTGAAGCCGCCGGCCGCGGCCGCGGCCGTCCCGGTCGCGATCGTTTCCTTGTGCTCCTGTCCCGGCTCTCGAAGGTGGACGTGCATGTCGACGAACCCCGGACAGACGACGCATCCCTGGGGCACGGCGATGACTTCGACGTCCTGGCCCGCCTGGAGATCCTGGCCGACCGCCGCGACCCGGTCGCCGTCCAACAGCACGTCCCGCACGCCGTCGATACCCTGCAGCGGATCGACGAGATGCCCGCCCTTAAGCAACCGCTTCATGTTCAGCTCCACCAGACAGCAGATAGAGGATCGCCATGCGAACGGCCACGCCGTTGGCGACCTGGTCGAGGATAACCGAGTACGGGCCGTCGGCCACGTCGGAGGAGATCTCGACGCCCCGGTTCATCGGTCCCGGATGCATGATCAACACGTCCGGCTTGGCGCGCCGCACGCGGTCCTGCGTCATTCCGAACACGTTGAAATACTCTCTCAGCGACGGGAAGAACCCCCCGAGCATCCGCTCCAGCTGGATGCGGAGCATCATCACCGCGTCGGCGCCTTCCACCGCTTCGTCCACCGACGACGTGACGTGGACGCCGCTCTGGGCGAAACCGGCCGGAATCAGCGTCGGCGGGCCGCACAGCCACACGTCGGCGCCCATCTTCGTCAGGAGCAGCAGGTTCGAACGGAGCACCCGGCTGTGCAGCAGGTCGCCGCAGATGGCCACCTTCAGCCCAGCGAGCCGCCCCTTCCGCTCGCGGATCGTGAACGCGTCGAGGAGCGCCTGGGTCGGATGCTCGTGCATCCCGTCGCCGGCGTTGATGACCCCGGCGCGGCAGATCCGCGACAGGAAGTGGCACGAACCGGACGACGAGTGCCGCACGACGAGCAGGTCGGGCGACATCGCCTCGATGTTGTGCACCGTGTCGGCCAGCGTCTCGCCCTTGACGACGCTGGACGTACTGGCGGCGATGTTCAGCGTGTCCGCGCTCAGGCGCTTCTCGGCGATCTCGAACGACGTCCGCGTGCGCGTGCTGGCCTCGAAGAACAGGTTCACGACCGTCTTCCCGCGCAGCGCCGGCACCTTCTTGATGGGCCGCGAGGAAATCTCCTTCATCGCCAGCGCGGTGTCGAGGATCAACGTGATCTCCTCGACCGACAGTTCCGCGATCCCGACGAGGTCCTTCCCCCGCAGGCGGTTCGCCGGAATCGGCGATCCATCCGACGGGCTGGCTGGCGCGGCGGGCGTGGGGCGGGTGGTGTCGGCGTTCATGACGCGTCCTCTCCGGGGTCCTTCTCGATGACAACTTCGTCGCGCCCGTCCGTTTCGGCGAGTCGCACCGACACGCTCTCGGCGCGCGACGTGGGCAGGTTCTTGCCGACGTAATCGGCCTTGATGGGCAGTTCCCGGTGACCGCGATCGACGATGACGACGAGCTGGATCGCCTGGGGTCGGCCGAAATCGATGAGCTCGTCCAGGGCCGCCCTCACCGTCCGGCCGGTATACAGCACGTCGTCCACCAGGACGATGACCCTGTCGTCGATGGAGAACGGGATGTCCGTGCTCCTGACGACCGGCTGCGGCCCGACCGGGTTGTGCATGAGGTCGTCCCGGTAGAGCGTGATGTCGAGCGCCCCGACCGGCACGTCCCGTCCGGTGATGTCGTGCAGCCTCGACGCGAGGCGGCTCGCGATCGGGACGCCGCGCGTTCGCACGCCGACCAGCGCGAGGTGGTCCACCCCGCGGTTGCGTTCCACGATTTCGTGCGCGATACGGGTGAGCGTGCGGCCCATCCGATCCGCGTCCATGACAACGGGCATACGGACTCCTCGTGTGGGTGACGGGACGCGCGGAGATCAGCGCGGGAAACGGTGGTGCTGAAGGAGTTCTCGACGCGAGGCGGGAGAATGTGTTCCATGCGGGATCTTGTCGGCCTCGCCGGGCCGGCTTAAAGAACTGCAGAAGTATACCACGGCGGTCAACGCTCGTAGGTCTGGATGAACGCCATGGGCCGGCTATCGCTGAACTCCCGGCGGAATATGTCGGTTCTCGCGTACCCGTCCATGTCGTGCGCCACGGGCAGCCCCATGAAGTAGAGGATCGTCGGCACGACATCGACGACGGAGGCCCGGTACTTCCGGCCTGGCGCCACGTCCGCCCCGAAGGCGAGCATGAAACCGTCGGGCGCGTCCTCGTGGGTTCCCGACAGCTCGGGGTTGCCGATGTAGCGCTCGAGCATGCGCTTTCCGACCGAGAGCGGCTCCATCCCGAACCCCGAGACGATCAGCAGGAGGTCGTCGGGGCCGAGCGCGGCGAGCGCCCTGCCGACGATGGCGTCCACGCGCGCGTAAGCGCTTTCCAGCACCTGGCCGTAGCGGCGCCGCTCGTCCGGGGAGACGTCGCCGAAATCCCTGGGCATCGCGTAGCGGAGGAAGCGATGCCCGGCGCCGTCGAGTTCCCGGTAGCGAACGGCGCAAAAGTCGGGCCGGATCCTGTCCTGGAGCGTCCTCGCCACCTGCTCGTACATCCGGTCGGCGATGAAGGGCTGCGACTCGAGCACGTCGGATCGCGGCTCCGCCTCCGCCCCCGGCGCGGCCATGTCACCCGCGGCCCTGGCTTCGTCGAACAGGTCCGGCGGCTGGATGGACAACGCCGTCGAGCGCGCGGCCGGATCCGCGTCGCGCCCGGGATCGTCCGGCTCGAGCGACGCGGCCCCCGGCCGGTAGAACTGGTCGGTGACCATGTAGCCGCGGATCGGTTGCGCCGGGTACGTCAGCGGCCAATTGACGACGCCGGAGGTCAGGCCCGCCGAGCCGAGGATGCTCCAGAGCGAGCGCGCGCGCACCGAGGTGGCCAGGTGCGGCGTGGCGGTCACGAACCCGAACTGCACGAGGCCGTGGGCGAAGCAGTTGTCCGGGAGCAGTTCCAGCGAGGCGTCGGACGCCGGCACCCGATAGCGCGCGGCCGACCGCACGCCGGTCCGGGCCGGCAGCTTGCCGGTGGCCACTGTCGTCCAGACTGGATCCGGCTGGGTGGGCCGGATCGTCGCCAGGTGCATGGCTGCGCCGCTGTCGAGGATCTTGCCGAAGCTCGGCAGCCTCCCCTCGAGTGCCGCAGTGGACACGAAATCCAGCGAACCACCGTCGAGCACGATCAGGACGACGCGGCCGCTCGACACGGGGCGCGCGATTCCCGCGTCGATGTCCAGCGGGCGCGAGACGAGAGGCGCCAGCTTCCCCGGCCCGCGCGCGACGAGCGGCAGCACCAGCGACGCCGCCAGCGCGAGGCTCACGAAACTGGCCCCCACCCGGCCCTTCCGGCGCCCGAACGAGTAGTGCGCCAGGGCCACTCCGAGGAAGGTGAATGCGCACGCCGTCAGGATCGCCGCGCCGGCAGCCATGCGGCGCGACGTCTCGAGGCTGAGCATCGGCGAGTACGAACGCAGGTTGAACCACATGAGCGTCGCCACCCCGGCGGCATCGGCCGCCAGCAGCCATGCCAGCAGCCGCAGGCTCACCCAGCCCGGGGACAACGGCTCGCCGCCGATCATCTGGCGCAGGACGATCAACGCGTAGAAGAAGGCCACGAAGTTGACGCCGTACGACAGCGCGAGCGTCACCGCGAGCGAGGCGAGATTCAACGGGTAGAGCGGTACACCAGGGTTCAGCTGGAGGAACAGCACGCTCAGGTAGGCCGCCCCGAAGGCAGCGGCCAGCACGGCGTTGCTGAACATCCGCAGGTAGCGCATGCCGAGCATCATAGCAGCCCGCGGCAGGAGTCCCGCCGGCATTCGGCTATACTTTCCGCAATGCCAGTGGACGTGGACGCCGAAGTCCTTTCCTCGACCCGCCTGTCGGACGACTACTGCGTGGTGGCGTTCCGCGCCCCCGAGCTCGCCGCCGGCATCCGGCCCGGCCAGTTCGTGATGATTCGCACGGCCGCCGGGGACACGCCGCTGCTGCGGCGGCCGTACTCGGTCTTCGAGCGTCTTCGCGACCCGAACGGCCTCGTCGTCGGTTTCTCGATCCTCAACAAGCGAGTCGGCATCGGAAGCGGGCTGCTCGCGAACGCGGTGCCGGGTAACCGCATCTCGTGCCTGGGTCCGCTCGGCCGCCCGTTCGCGCCGCCACCGTCCGGGTCCGACGCGTGGATGGTCGCCGGCGGGACGGGACTGGCGCCGTTTGTCGCGCTCGCCGAGGACTTGACGGGGATGGGCATCGCGTGCCGGTTGTTCTACGGTGCGCGGACGGGCTCCGAGCTGTTCTGTCTCGACCGCTTCGAGCCGCTCGGCGTACGCATCGCCCTCGCCACCGAGGATGGGACGCGCGGCGACCATGGGCGGGTCACGGTGCCGCTGGCGCGGGAGCTGACAACCCGGCCGCCCTCGTCGCCCGCGACGATTTACGCGTGCGGGCCCGAGGCGATGCTCGAGGCGGTCGCCAGCCTGGCCGCGCGGCATGGGCGCGCGTGCGAGGTCGCCACAGAACGGCAGATGGGGTGCGGCCTGGGCGGCTGTTATAGCTGCGTCGTACGCGTCCGGACGCGGGAAGGCGGCACCCGGTACGCGAGGTCGTGCGTCGAGGGACCGGTTTTCAAGGCCACTGACATCGTGTGGGACGGGCGGCGCGACTGACGGCCGTCGTCCCGGGACTGGCGTTCATGGATCTTTCCGTTCAAATCGGCGCGCTGCGGCTGAAGAACCCGCTCATGTCGGCGAGTGGGTGCTTCGGGTACGGCGTGGAGTATGCCGACGTCGTGGATCTCTCCACGCTCGGCGCGGTCGTGGTCAAGGGGCTGTTCCTCGCCGAACGCGAGGGCCATCCGCCGCCGCGCATCGTCGAAACGCCGGCCGGGATGCTCAACGCGATCGGCCTGCAGGGCATCGGGGTCCACCGCTTCGTCCGCGAGAAGATGCCGGAGCTGAGAGCCCGCAACGCGACGGTCATCGTGAACGTCTGCGGCGTGACGATCGACGAGTACACGGAGGTGGCGCGAATCCTGTCCGACGTCGAGGGCGTGGCCGGTCTCGAGCTGAACATCTCCTGCCCGAACATCAAGGAAGGCGGCATCTCGTTCGGGTCCAACCTCGGGAACACCCACCAGGTCGTCTCCGCGGTCCGCCGCGTCACGCGGCTGCCCCTGATCCCGAAACTGACGCCGAACGTCACCGACGTGGCGTCGTTCGCGAAGGCCTCGGAAGAGGCCGGCGCCGACGCCGTGTCGCTCGTGAACACCTTCCTGGCGATGGCGATCGACGTCGAGACGCGGCGGCCCAGATTGTCGAATGTCATGGGCGGATTGAGCGGACCCGCCATTCGGCCGATCGCCGTGCGGATGGTTTACGAGTGCGCGCGGCGGGTGCGGATCCCGGTCATCGGGATGGGCGGCATCGCGTCGGCGGCCGACGTTCTGGAATTCATGATCGCCGGCGCCGCGGCGGTGCAGGTGGGAACGGCGAACTTCGTCGACCCGTTCATCTGGGGTAAGCTCGAGACGGGGCTCCGCGAGTACATGGTCCGTCACCGGATGGAGCGGTTGTCGGATCTGACGGGCACGCTGGACGTGCCCGGGGAGAAGCGAGCGTGAAGGAACTGCTGGCCGCCCTCGACGTGGATTCCGCCGACCGGGCGTTCGCGCTGGCGCGCGGGTTGTCCGGCGTGGTCGGGGGGGTGAAGGTGGGCAGCCGGCTGTTCACCGCAGAGGGGCCGGCCGTCGTGCGCCGTCTCGTCGAGGATGGACACCGGGTCTTCCTCGACCTCAAGTTCCACGACATCCCGAACACCGTTGCCGGCGCGGTTGCGGCGGCCACGCGCCTCGGGGTCTGGATGGTGAACGTCCACGCGTCCGGCGGCCTGGAGATGATGCGGGCGGCCGGGTTGGCTGCGGCAGAGGCGGCGACGGCGGCCGGGGTGCCGCGGCCGCTGGTGATCGCGGTCACGGTGCTGACGAGCCTCGACCAGGCGGCCCTGGGACGCGTTGGCGTCGGCGCGCCTGTGCTCGATCAGGTCAGCGCGCTCGCGGCGCTGGCCGCCGAGGCAGGGCTGGATGGCGTGGTGGCGTCACCCCAGGAAACTCGCTGGCTGCGCGAGCGGCGGGGCCGCGAGTTCGTCATCGTGACGCCGGGGATCCGCGGAGCCGAGCCGGCCGGCCGGCGGGCCGACGACCAGGCGCGCACGCTGAGCGCTGCCGAGGCCCTGGCCGCGGGCGCCAGCTACCTGGTCGTGGGGCGGCCGATCATCGCGGCGAAAGACCCGCGCGCGGCGGCGGAGGCGATCGCGTTCGACTGCGCGCAGCCGCAGTAGGACAGGCGTTGCCGCTCGTCCTGCTGCGCGCCGCGCACCACGGGGCGTGCTACTTCGCCGTGATGATGAAGTGGCCGCGCCGGTTCTGTGACCAGCAGCCCTCGTTCTCCTCGTTGCAGAACGGCTGCTCCTTGCCCTTGCTGACGACCATCACGCGGTCGGCGCCAACACCGAGACTGACCAGGTAGCTCTTGACGGCGTTGGCACGCCGTTCTCCGAGTGCCAGGTTGTATTCGGCCGTGCCGCGCGAATCGCAGTGGCCTTCGACGGTGACCTTCACGGTCGCCCACCTCTTCAGCCAGTCGGCGTCCTTCTGCAGCGCCACCCGGCCCTCGTCCTTCAAGTCCGCCTTGTCGAAGTCGAAGAACGTGTCGGTCAGCGGCTTCTCCGCATTCAACTGGTCCAGCGCCCTGGCCGCGAAGATCTGATCTTCGGTGAGTGGAGCCGGGGGTGGAGGCGCAGGCCGTGGCGGCGGAGGCGGCGGCGGAGGCGGCGGAGGCGGCGGCGCTGGCTGTACCACCGGCGGTGGTGGCGGCGGCGGCGGCGCCGTCTGTGGCGGCGGTTTGTGACAGCCGGCCGCAATGATGCCGATGGCTGCCACGGCGCTCGCGGCGACCAGGAACCGGGACACTCGAGTCATTGTCACTCTCCCTTGAGGAACCGGGCCCGAACGCGGCCAGAGGGTGAGGCAGGAACTACGAAAAGGACATCGGCTGGCCGTTGGCCGCGATCAGGCTGTAGGATTCCAGCTTATCGGTTTGAAACCGGGGTGTCAAACCAGGCGCTCGCCGTCAGGCCGGCCCGGCCTCTGCGTGCGCGCGCACCTCGCCATCCTGTAGAATCGCGCCGTGGATCGACTGCTCGAAGCGACTTTCCACGCCGAAGCGCGCCACTTCTGGTTTCGGGGCCTCCGCCGATTCGTGCGCCCGCTGCTCGTCGACGCCGTCGCGGGCCGGACGCGCCCGCGGGTGCTCGACGCGGGAAGCGGCACGGGCTGCAACCTGCGGATGCTGCCCGAGCTTGCGCACGGCTACGGCTTCGACCTGAACCGAAGCGGGCTGCGCATGGCGCGCGCGGCCGGACTCGCGCGGCTGGCGCGCGCGACCGTCGTCGCGATCCCGTTCCCGGATGCGACGTTCGACCTGGTGACGTCGTTCGACGTGCTGTACGCGCTGACCGCGGATGACGCCAGCCGGGGGATGTCCGAGATGGCGCGCGTCCTGAAGCGGGGGGGAACCCTGGTGGTCAACGTCGCGGCGCTGGAGCTCCTGCGCGGCGGGCACTCCGTGCTGGCCGAGGAACTCAGGCGCTACGACCGGCGGATGATGAGAGCCGCGGTCGAGGAGGCGGGGCTCCAGGTCGTGCGCCTGACGTACACGAACGCGTCGCTGTTCCCCGCGATCCTGGCGGCACGCCTGCTGCAGCGGGCAGCCGGAATGGACACCCCCGAGAAGACCGGGCACGAGATCGCCGTGCCGCCCGCTCCGGTGAACGCGGCCCTCGACGGCATTCTCTGGCTCGAAGCCCAGGTCCTGCGCGCCATCGACCTGCCTTTCGGCAGTTCGCTCCTCTGCGCCGCAAGGAAGCCGTAGCAGGCGGGTGGCGTCTACGAGACCGCCCGGAGCGGCAGGACTTCGTTGAGACTGCCGGTGCGGTAGCCTTGCAGGTCGAGGCTGATGTAACGGTAGCCGATCCGCTTCAGATCCCTGACGATGGCTGCCCGCACCTCCCCGCCGAGCGCGCGCGCCATGTCTTCTGCGCCCAGTTCGATCCGGGCAACGTCACCGTGATGCCTGACGCGGCAGTGACGGAAGCCGAGCGAGTGGAGAACGTCCTCGGCCTGCTCGACCATGCGCAGCTTCTCCACGGTCACCTCGGCGCCGTAGGGAATGCGTGACGACAGGCAGGCCGATGCCGGCTCGTCCCACGTCGGCAGGTCGAGGCGACGGGACAGTTGTCGGATCTCGATCTTCGTCAAGCCGGCTTCGTCGAGCGGGCTCAGCACGCCGTGCTCGCGTGCGGCCTCGCGCCCGGGACGGTAGTCGCCGCGGTCGTCCGCGTTGTTGCCGTCCACCACCGCCGCAAATCCCCGGTCGCGTGCGAGCGCCGTGAGACGGCCGAACAGTTCCTGCTTGCAGTAGTAGCAGCGATTGGATGGATTGGCCGTGTACTCCGGCGAAGCCATTTCTGACGTGGCGACGAACTCGTGGTGGAGGCTGAAGTCGCGGGCAATCCTGACCGCCAGTTCGCGGTGCCGCAACGGGTAGCTCGGACTGTCGGCCGTCACCGAGAGCGCTCGGTCTCCGAGCACGTCGGTCGCCACGGCGGCCAGGAAGGCGCTGTCCACCCCGCCGCTGAACGCAACGACCACCGACCCGAGCCGTTGGAGCAGGTGCCGAAGTCCCGCCTCTTTTGCGGCGAGCAGGTCGGCATCGCCCCTGGGGGCGCCCGGGTTCTCCGCGTCAGTCATTCGTCCCAATCCTCTTCCTCGTCCTCGTCCTCGTCGAGGTCGTCGTCGTCTTCGTCCTCATCGAGTTCGTCTTCGTCTTCTTCGGGCGCGACATCGAGTTCGACCGGGGTGATGCCCGTCACCTCGAGATGGCTGCCGCATTCGGGACAGCTGATCAGGTCGCCTTTGTCGACGTCGAACTCGTCAACTTCGATGTCGGCTTCACACTCGGGGCAAGTGGCCATACCCCATCCTCCTGGAGGTGGTTGCCCGCGTCAAGATCGGCTCGCCCCCCCGACACGACAAAGGCCGTCCGGTCTGAAGGTTGCGCCGGGAGAAGGTTCGGATTATAGCGGGATCCGAACGGGTTCCGCAATTGCCCGACCGCCCCGGCCCGGCCGCTCTAAGGTCGGGTGCGTTCGCTTCCGATAAGAGAGATCGATGACTGCCGGGACCGCTGCAACCAAGACGATCCTGATCGCCGACGACGCGTCGTTCGTGCGGGAACGGTTCCAGGCTGCCTTGCAGGAAGCCGGTCACCGCGCGGTCACGGCGAAGAGCGCCGTCGAACTCCTCGGCCGCGTGCGAGCCGACCTCGCAGACATCGATCTCCTCGTGCTCGACCTGCGTCTTCCGTTCGCGTCGGGCGTCGACCTCGTGCGCGCGGTACGCAAACTGGACGGAGGACGCCTGCCCATCCTCGTGTTCAGCGGGACGATCACCAGCGCCGAAGAAGTCAGGGATCTGGCGGCGCTCGGGGTGGCAGGGTACATCAACGAGTATAGCGCGGTGCAGCACATCCTGCCCTCGCTCGCGCCTCACCTGTTCCCCGACAACTTCAACCGGCGGTCGAGCCCTCGCGTGGTGCTGGGCATCCCGGTGGCCTATCGTTTCGGCGACACGATCACCGCCGTGCTCACGCTCAACCTCAGCAAGGGCGGCATCAGCATCCGCACGATGAGCCCGCTGCCGGTCGGGTCGAAGGCCAGGCTCCGGTTCCGCCTCCCGGGCGCGAAGCGCGAAGTCGAGGCGGACGCCAAGGTGTGCTGGAGCGACCACCGAATCGGCATGGGCCTGCAGTTCGAGCGGCTCGAGGCCCTCGACCAGGAGTCGATCGACGAGTTCGTGGACGGCCACTTCTTCACCGCCAAGGGCTAGCGAGGCGGGCCTCGGACCGCCAAGCATGTCCGGCGACGACGCCCGCCTCGCCAGCCCCGGAAACGCCGTTGGCTGGCCCCGCGAAGCGCGGGGCCGTTTGCATCCCACCGCTCCCCTCGCTACAGTTCTGCCATGGATCAGGCGACGTTCGACATCGCCGGGCGGCTGGCAGCCGTCCTGGTGCTCGTGTGCGCCAACGGTTTCTTCGTCGCGGCCGAATTTGCGATCGTCACTGTGCGCAAGACGCGAATCGACCAGCTGATTGCCGAGGGGCATCGGGGCGCGATCGGGGTGGGACAGGCCATCTCCCGGCCGGATCGATTCATCGCGGCCACCCAGGTCGGCATCACGATGAGCAGCCTGGGCCTCGGCTGGATCGGTGAGCCGACCGTCGCCGCCTCGATCCAGCCGTGGCTGGGAGACCTGCCGGGCGCCTGGGCACGCGCCAGCGCGCACTCGATTGCCGTCGCGATCGCCTTCGCCCTGATCACGTCGCTGCACGTCGTGTGCGGCGAGCTGGCCCCGAAGACCATCGCGCTCCAGCACGGGGAGAGGACGGCGCTGCTGCTGACGGGTCCGACGCGGGCCTTCATGTGGGCGCTGTGGCCGTTCATCGCGCTGCTGAACGGACTCGGCGCGCGCACGGTGCGGCTGTTGGGCCTGAAACCGCCGAGCGGCCATTCGATGGTTCATTCCGAGCAGGAGCTGAAGATGCTCGTCACCGCCAGCCAGGAAGCGGGCGTGCTGGAGGAGGACGAGGAGCAGATGCTGCATCGCGTCTTCGGTTTCGGTGACCTCACGGCAGGCCAGGTGATGGTGCCGCGCACCGAGATGAACGGCATCCAGGCCGTCGCCACGCTGCCGCAGCTGATCGATCAGGTTTCGCGGCAGCCGCACGCGTGGCTGCCGGTCTACGGGGCCGGACTGGACGACATCCTGGGGTTCCTGCACGTGGAGGATCTCTTCCCGGCGCTCAACCGGCCGCCAGCCGAGTTTCGCGTCACCGACTATCTTCGCGAAGCGATGACCGTCCCCGAAACGCTCAAGGCCGACGACGTGCTCGACGAGATGAAACGGCACGGCACTCACCACGCTGTGGTGATCGACGAGTACGGGGGAACCGCCGGCCTCGTGACGTTCGAGGGGCTGATGGAGCGAATCGTCGGCGAGGTGGGCAGCGAGTTCAGCCCGGGCGGGACCAGGATTTCCGTGCTGCCTGACGGGTCGGCGCTGGTAGACGGGCTGGCGCTCACGACCGACGTGAATGTCCAGTTCGGCTTGCACATCGACGAGGGTGTCTACACGACTGTCGGCGGGTTCGTGCTCGGACAGCTCGGCCGCCGCGCCCGGCTGGGCGACCGGGTCGAAGTCGAGGGTCGAACGTTGCGCGTGGAGGCGCTCGATGGCCTCCGCGTGGCGCGCGTGTACCTCTCGGGTGCCAGGCGGGGCTAGCAACCCGTGGCGGCGGAATTGAGGACGGCGTCCACGCCGGATCACCACAGGCCACGGAGATCGCGGAGGCTCCCTGTGATCCCTGTGGTTGAGATCAGATGGCCGCCCGGCCTGGCGGCCTGAGCAGGCGGAGGCCATTGGCGATCACCAGCAGGGACGCGCCCATGTCGGCGGCAACGGCCATCCACAGCGTCGCGGCACCGGCGACGGCGAGCGCCAGGAACACGGCCTTGAGGCCGAGGGCCACCGCGATGTTGGTCCGGATGTTCCGGACCGTCGTCCGCCCGAGGTGGAGGATGCCGGCTACCGCCAGCAGGTCGTCGGCCATCAGCGCGACATCCGCGGTCTCGAGCGCCGCGTCCGTTCCCGCAACTCCCATGGCGATCCCGACGTCCGCCGCCGCCAGCGCGGGGGCGTCGTTGACGCCGTCGCCGACCATCGCCACGACCCCGTACCTCCGCTTCAGTTCTTCGATCGCGGCCACCTTGTCGGCCGGCAGCAGTTCCGACCGCCATTCGTCCACGCCGACACTCGCCCCGATGGCAGCGGTCGTCTGCTCGTTGTCGCCCGTCAGCATCACTACACGCGCGACCCCCGCCCGACGGAGCCTGTCCAGGGCCTCCCGGGCCGATTCGCGGGTCGCGTCGGCGACGCCGAGAATGCCAATCGCCCGTCGTTCGCGCGCCACGATGACCGCCGTGCGGCCGGATTGCCCCGTCAGCTCGAGCTGCCGGTCGATGGCCGGCGAGCACAAGCCGCGCTCTTCGAAGAGTCTGTGGTTGCCGACCAGCACGGGCGCGCCAGCGACGGTGGCCTCGGCCCCGAGTCCGGGCAACGCCCGGAAGCCCTCGGCTGCCGGCAGCGGAGCGCCGGCGTGCTCGGCGGCGCGAATGATCGCCCTCGCGATGGGATGTTCGGACCGCGCTTCGATGGCGGCCGCCAGCCTCAGGATGTCGGAGGGCACCGCGCCGTCGAGCGGGATCACGTCCACGACCTCGGGCCGCCCGCGCGTCAGGGTGCCGGTCTTGTCGAAAGCCACCACCCGCACCGACGCGATCCGCTCGAGGTGCGCCCCGCCCTTGATCAGGACTCCTCGCCTGGCCGCCCCGGCCAGCGCAGACACGATCGACACGGGCGTCGATATGACCAGCGCGCACGGGCACGAGATCACGAGCAGCACAAGGGCCCGATAGAACCAGTCGGCGAACGCCTGGCCGAACATCGTCGGCGGGACCACGGCGATGACGACAGCGGCGGCGATCACGCTCGGCGTGTAATAGCGCGCGAACCGCTCGACGAAGCTCTGGGCGGGAGCGCGCTGGGCCTGGGCGACCTCCACCAGGTTGATGATTCGCGCCATCGTGGTGTCGCGACGCAGGCGGGTCACCTGGATGCCCAGCGCCCCGTGGCCGTTGATCGTGCCGGCGAAGACCTCGTCGCCGACCTGCTTGTCCACCGGCAGCGCCTCGCCCGTGATGGGAGCCTGGTTCACCTCGCTGGCGCCGTCCGTGATTCGGCCGTCGATCGGGATCTTCTCGCCGGGCTTGACGATGATGGCTTCGCCCACCGACAAGGCGTCAACCGGGACGCGCTGCTCGCGGCCGTCCCTCCGCACGAGCGCGTCGGCCGGCGCGAGCTCCATCAGGGCGCGAATCGCGTGGCGCGCGCGGTCCATGCTGTGCGTCTCGAGGTACTGGGCGAGGGCGAAGAGGAAGATGACGGCGGCGGCTTCGGACCATTCGCCGATCGCGATCGCCCCGACGACGGCCACGAGCATCAGCACGTTGATGTCGAGCGCGAAGGCGCGGGCCGCGGACCATGCGCGCCTGGCCGTGTGGAAGCCGCCCGCAGCCATGGCGACCACGTAGGCCGACAGGACGACGGGCCGGCCCAGCTCGAGCGTCTGAAAGAGGAAACCGACGGCGAACGCGACGCCGGAGAGCGCGACGAGCTGGAGGCGGATCAACCCCGCTCCGCGCTCGGCCGCTGGCCGCTCGTGCTCGAGCCAGGCACGCATTCCGGTGGCGTTGACGGCCTCGGCCACATCGGCCGCCGACAGCCTGGCGGCATCGTGCTTGACCAGGAGACGCTGATTCAGGATGTCGGCCGTGAAGCCCTCGAGGCCGGCGAGGTGGCCAAGCCGCCGTTCGAGGAGCTGGACTTCGTCGTGGCAGTCCATTCCCTCGATGCGATACGTGGACTCGGTGTGCACGTCGCACACCGTGCAGGCGGCCTCCCCCGTGCGCGCGGTCATCTGGCGAGCCTCCCGACGTCGGCCCCGCCGGCCTCGTCCACGTGCCTGAGGCCCTGACGGAACAGCGTCACGATGTGCTGGTCGTCGAGCGCGTAGATCATCATCCTGCCGTCCCGCCGGACCCGAACGAGGCGGAGAGTCCTGAGCAGCCGCAACTGGTGCGACACCGCCGACTCGGAGAGGCCGAGCAGCGTGGCCAGATCGCAGACGCAAAGCTCATCCTGTGAGAGCGCGTCGAGGATGCGCACGCGTGTGGGGTCGCCGAGGGCGCGAAACGTCTCGGCGAGCGCCGTCACCTGCCGGCCTCCAATGAGCCCCGCGCGCACCCGCTCGACCTTTGCCGGGTCGGCGATAAAGACTGCACAGACATCCGAATCGACGCCCCGAGTCGCGGTCGTCTCGGCCGTGTCGGCGCTCATTTGCGGCTCCTATGAACATATGAACAATTGCTCATACTACCTAGCATACCACCCATCGGCCCAACGTGGATCCGCGCACCCCGTAGATCCGGCAATCCGCCGATACCTTCGGCGCGATGGCCTTGCAGCCCGTCGAAGGCTTCGACTACCATCAATGTTTGGGGTCCTTCTGAATGGAGCATCAGAGTGATTGACGTTCAACACCTGACGAAGCGCTACGGCCGTATAACCGCGGTGGACGACGTGACGTTCCGGGTCGAGCGCGGGGAGATCCTCGGCTTTCTCGGGCCGAATGGGGCC
>Ga0209048_10000172_pt1 | contig 68535 bp, 59 predicted proteins | sample FrelakmetCRP12CR_FD_187146 | JGI IMG/M metagenome (GOLD analysis project Ga0209048, IMG submission 187146) | Freshwater lake sediment microbial communities from the University of Notre Dame, USA, for methane emissions studies - CRP12 CR (SPAdes)... | ecosystem: Environmental > Aquatic >...
CGTAGTCGCGACGAGCCAGCAGCGCGTGCGCCTTCGCTGCGCGCAGTACCGCGATGCCGGCGCGCGGGCTCAAGCCTTCGACGAACCAGCGCCCGTCGCGCGTCGCCGCGATCAGCGCCTGCAAGTAGTCGAGCAATGCCTCCGACGCGTGCACCGCCAGCACGATCTTCTGCGCCGCAAGCAGTCCCTCGGCCGACATCACGCTCTGCAGTTGCTCTATCGCCTCGCGCCGGTCCTGCCCCGCAAGCAGCGCGCGTTCGGACGCCTGGTCGGGGTAGCCGAGCGTGATGCACATCAGGAAGCGGTCGAGCTGCGACTCGGGCAGCGGGTAGGTCCCGAGCTGGTCGCTCGGGTTCTGCGTCGCGATGACGAAGAACGGCCGCGGCAACGCCCGCGTCTGGCCGTCGATGCTGACCTGATGCTCCTCCATCGCCTCGAGCAGTGCGCTTTGGGTCTTCGGGCCGGCGCGGTTGATCTCGTCCGCGAGCAGCACCTGCGCGAACACCGGCCCGGCGTGGAAGACGAACTCTTCCCTGCTGCGCTCGTAGATGCTGACGCCGAGCAGGTCCGAAGGCATCAGGTCGGCCGTGAACTGCGTGCGCGAGAAGCGCAGACCCAGGGAAACAGCGAGTGCGTGCGCGAGCGTCGTCTTGCCGACGCCGGGCAGGTCTTCGATCAGCAGGTGCCCGCCGGCGAGCAGGCAGGCGACGCAGTCCTCGATCTGGGATCGCTTGCCGACGACGATCGTGCTAATCTGGTCGACGAGACGGGTGAGTTGCAGCGGCAGCGGGGATGTCATGCAGATCACCATAACCGAAAATGCCTCGCCCCGAACGCCGATGGTCACCGCGATTTACAGCCACGCCGACTGCCGCCTGCACGACATGGGAGCAGGGCACCCTGAATGCCCGCAGCGGCTCGATGCGATCCACGATCACCTGCTCGCCACCGGCCTGGAGGCCGCGCTCGACGCCCGCAGCGCGCCGCTGGTGGATCTGAGGAGTCTGGCGCTGGCGCACGAGAGCCGCTACGTCGGCGAACTGAAGGAACTGCTGGAACAGGTGGTCACGAGCGGCGAGCCGCGCCGCATCGACCCCGACACCGTCGTCGGCCCGGGCACCTGGCGAGCCGCGCTGCGCGCCGCCGGCGCGGCGGTGGCGGCGACCGACGCGGTGCTCGACGGCGAAGTCGAGAACGCCTTCTGCGCCGTGCGGCCGCCGGGCCACCACGCGACGCGCAGCGAGGCGATGGGCTTTTGCTTCTTCAACAACGTCGCCATCGCGGCGCGGCACGCGCTCGACGTGCGCGGCCTGCAGCGGGTCGCGATCGTCGACTTCGACGTCCACCACGGCAATGGCACCGAGGACATCATCGCCGGGGACGAGCGGGTGCTGATGGTGAGCATCTTCCAGCACCCGCTCTACCCCGGCAGCGGTGCGGTGCCGATGGGCACCAACATGTGCAACGTGCCGATTCCGCCCTACACGCGCGGCCCCGAGGTGCGCGACATGATCGAGGCGATGTGGATGCCGCGGCTGGAAGAATTCAAGCCGCAGATGATCTTTATCTCCGCCGGTTTCGACGCCCACCGTGAGGACGACCTCGGGCAACTCGGCCTGATCGAATCCGACTACGCGTGGATCACGCACCGCATCAAGTCCGTCGCCGACCGCCATGCGAGCGGTCGCATCGTGTCGTGCCTCGAGGGCGGTTATGCGCTCGGGGCGCTGGCGCGCAGCGTGGCGGCCCACCTGCGGGTGCTGGCCGATCTGTGAACGCGGAGCGCGATTGAGATGACTGGCGTGGATGGCTTGACGGCGCTGACCGATCTGGTCGAAGGCCTGACGCGGGCGAGCCTGCTGAAGGAGCTCGGCGTGCTGCTGGCTTGCGGCGCGCTGGCCTGGCTGATCGCGTGGCAGTTGAGGCGCATGTTCGACGTCGACGGCTCGGTGCTGTTCGGGCGCCGCATCCTTGACGGCGTGCTGTTCCCGGTGCTCGCGCTGGTGTTGGTGCTGCTCGCGCGCGAGGGTCTGCGCGGCGTGCTGCGCCCGGTGCTGTTCAAGCTGGCGATCCCGATCCTCGTCTCGCTGGTCGTGATCCGGCTGACCGCGCGCGTGCTGCGCGCGGCCTTGCCCGAGTCGCGCTGGGTGGCCGCCGTCGAACGCACCGTGTCGTGGGTCGCGTGGATCGCGGTCGTGCTGTGGGTCACCGGTGTGCTGCCGCCGGTTCTGGAGGCGCTCGAAGGCGTGCACTGGAAGATCGGCGGGGCGAGCCTCTCGGTGCGCAACATCGTCGAAGGCGGCATCTCGGCCGCCATCGTGATGGTGCTCACGCTGTGGCTGTCGTCGGCGCTGGAGAAGAAGCTCATCCGCGGCACCGGCGGCGAGCTCTCGATGCGCAAGATGGTGGCCAACCTGCTGCGCATCGTGCTCCTCGTCATCGGCGTGCTGGTCGCGCTGTCGGCGGTCGGCATCGACCTGACGGCGCTCTCGGTGCTCGGCGGCGCGATCGGCGTCGGCATCGGCCTCGGCCTGCAGCGGATCGCCGCGAACTACGTCAGCGGCTTCGTGATCCTTGCCGAGCGCTCGCTGCGCATCGGCGACATGGTCACGGTCGACACCTTCGAGGGCCGCATCACCGACATCCGCACCCGCTACACCGTGATCAGCGCGCTCAACGGCCGCGAGTCGCTGGTGCCCAACGAGATGATGATCACGCAGCGGGTCGAGAACGCGACGCTCGCCAGCCGCACGGTGCTGATCAGCAGCCCGCTGCAGGTGGCCTACGGCACTGACGTCGTGGCCTTGCTGCCCAGGCTGGAAGCCGCGATCGGAGCAGCCCCGCGCGTGCTCAAGAGCCCGGCGCCGGCGGTGCAACTGGCCGGCTTCGGCGCAGACGGGCTGAGCCTGACGCTCAACTTCTGGATCTCCGACCCCGAGAACGGGCAGGGCAGCGTCCGCTCCGATGTCAACCTGGCCGTGCTGCGCGCGCTGGACGAGGCCGGCGTCGAGATCCCGTTCCCGCAGCGCGTGCTGCGGCACGTGAATGCACCGGACTCGCGCGACCCGGGTTGACGCGCTGAAAGACGAAGGCCCGCCGAAGCGGGCCCTGCATCGACAGGCGGCCGATGCCGCGGGTGAAGTCCTTACTTCACGGCCACGTCGACGCGCCGCGCCTCCGCGGTATCGCCGCCGTTGACCTGCTCGGGCTTCTTCAGCTCGATGCGCGATTCGGCGATGCCGTTCGCCTTCAACGCCGCCGCCACGGCCAGCGCGCGCTGCTTGGCGAGCTCAGCGTTCTGCTCGACGTTGCCCGAGGCATCGTGGAATCCGCTGACGATGAGCTTGGTCGCCTCGTTGCCTTTGGCGATGACGATGACCTTGAGCAGCGTCGCATTGGCTTCGTTCGAAAGATCGGCCTTGCCGGTTTCGAAGTACAGCTTGGCCACTCCTGAGACCGCGACCACCGCGACCGGAGCCACCGCCGCGGCGTGCGCCGACGCGCCACTCGTCGACGCTGCGACCGGCAGCAGCGGCACGATCAGCAGCGCGACGATGTTGATGATCTTGATCAGCGGGTTCACCGCCGGGCCGGCGGTGTCCTTGTATGGGTCGCCGACGGTGTCGCCCGTGACCGCGGCCTTGTGCGCTTCGCTGCCCTTGCCGCCGTGATTGCCGTCCTCGATGTACTTCTTCGCGTTGTCCCACGCGCCGCCGCCGGTGCACATCGAGATCGCGACGAACAGCCCTGTCACGATCGTTCCCATCAGCAGGCCGCCGAGCGCGGTCGGGCCGAGGAGCAGGCCGACGAGGATCGGCACCACCACCGGCAGCAGCGACGGCACGATCATTTCCTTGATCGCCGCCTTGGTCAGCATGTCGACGGCAACGCCGTACTCGGGCTTGGCGGTGCCTTCCATGATGCCCTTGATCGTCGCGAACTGGCGCCGCACCTCGACCACCACCGCGCCCGCGGCGCGGCCCACGGCCTCCATCGCCATGGCACCGAACAGGTACGGAATCAGGCCGCCGATGAACAGGCCAACGATGACCTTCGGGTCGCTCAGGTCGAAGCTGATGTGCATGCCGCGGCCTTCGAGCGAGTGCGTGTAGTCGGCGAACAGCACGAGCGCGGCGAGACCCGCCGAGCCGATGGCGTAGCCCTTGGTCACTGCCTTCGTCGTGTTGCCGACCGCGTCGAGCGGGTCGGTGATGTCGCGCACGCTGTCGGGCAGGCCGGCCATCTCGGCAATGCCGCCGGCGTTGTCGGTGATTGGGCCGTAGGCGTCGAGTGCGACGACGATGCCGGCCATGCTCAGCATCGAAGTCGCTGCCACCGCAATACCGTACAGGCCGGCGAGTTGGTAGGCCGTCAGGATCGCGGCGCAGACGAACAGCACCGGCCAGGCGGTCGAGCGCATCGACACGCCGAGGCCGGCGATGATGTTGGTGCCGTGGCCGGTGGTCGAGGCCTGCGCGATGTGCCGCACCGGGCTGTACTGGGTGCCGGTGTAGTACTCGGTGATCCACACCAGCGCGGCGGTCAGGATCAGACCAACGGCGCAGGCGCCGAACAGCCTCATGTGCGTTCCCGCGCCGAGCGCATCGGCGGGCATGAACACCGTGGTCACGCCGTAGAACGCGACCAGCGACAGCACGCCAGCGACGGCGAGGCCCTTGTACAGCGCGGGCATCACGTTCTTCATCCCGGGGCTGGCCTTGACGAAGCTGCAGCCGATGATGGACGCAATGATCGACACGCCGCCGAGCAGCAGCGGGTAGATCACCGCCGCGGTGGGCGCAGCGCTGACCACCAGCGCACCGAGCGTCATCGTGGCGATCAGCGTCACCGCGTAGGTCTCGAACAGGTCGGCCGCCATGCCAGCGCAGTCGCCGACGTTGTCGCCGACGTTGTCGGCGATCACTGCCGGATTGCGCGGGTCGTCTTCGGGAATGCCGGCTTCGACCTTGCCGACGAGGTCGGCGCCGACGTCGGCGCCCTTGGTGAAGATGCCGCCGCCAAGGCGCGCGAAGATCGAGATCAGCGACGAGCCGAAGGCCAGACCGAGCAGCGGCTTGAGCGTGGAAGACAGGCTCTTGTCGGGTGTCATGTTGCCGTTGCCGGTGAGGAAGAGAAAGAAGATGCCGACGCCGAGCAGGCCGAGCCCGACGACGAGCATGCCGGTGATCGCGCCACCCTTGAATGCGACATCGAGTGCCGGCCCGATGCCGCGCGTCGCGGCCTGCGCGGTGCGAACGTTGGCACGCACCGACACATTCATGCCGATGAAGCCGCAGGCGGCGGAGAGTACCGCGCCGATGACGAAGCCGGTAGCTGTCGTGCCGTCGAGGAAGACGCCGATCAGCACCGCGAGCACGACGCCGACCATCGCGATCGTCTTGTACTGGCGCGCCAAGTACGCCGCTGCGCCCTCCTGGATCGCCTTGGAGATTTCCTGCATTCGCGCGTTGCCCGCGTTCTGCTTGAGGATCCAGCTTCGCTGCACGAAGCCGTAGATGACCGCGGCCAGGCCGCAGGCGAGCGCAATGTAGAGCGCCATCGTGGTGGACATCAGGGGTCTCCTTCTTGGGGGTCTCTGGGATCTGTGATTGGTTCGAGCAAGCCGGGGCGCCCCGCCGCGGGCCGATCCGGCCGCTGCGGGATGCCGTGGGAAGCCCTGTGACAAGGCAACGCAGCGCGCATTGTATTGCCCGTGCCTCGGCCGGCGTGTAAGGGGCACGCAAGTGCGGTGCGCAAGAATGGCGCCCCTCCCCAGCTGCCCGCGCGCCCCAGCATGAGCCTGCACCAAGTCACGCCCGGCGCGAACGCGCCCGATGAATTCAACGTGATCATCGAGATCCCCATGAACGCGGACCCGATCAAGTACGAGGTCGACAAGGAAACAGGCGCGTTGTTTGTCGACCGTTTCATGACGACCGCGATGCACTACCCGTGCAACTACGGTTACATCCCCCAAACCCTGTCGGCCGACGGCGACCCGGTGGACGTGCTCGTCGTCACGCCCTATCCGCTGACGCCTGGCGTCGTCGTGACCTGTCGCCCGATCGGCGTGCTGAACATGGAAGATGAGGCCGGCGGCGACGCCAAGCTGCTCGCGGTACCGATCAACAAAGTGCTGCCGATGTACTCGCGTTGGCAACGGCCCGAAGACGTCAACGCCATGCGCCTGAACGCCATCCGGCACTTCTTCGAGCACTACAAGGACCTCGAACCCGGCAAGTGGGTCAAGGTCCAGGGCTGGGACGGGCCGCAAGCGGCGCGCGAGGAAATCCGCACCGGCATGGCGAGCTGGCTCGCGGCGCAGACCGGCTGACCAGCACCTCCGGACTCGTGCTGGCACGCCCTATCGCAAGAGCGCGGATGCTCGGTTAGGCCTGCATTAGCCGCAAGGCCGCGCCGGAACCGCCGCGCGCCGGGCGGCTCTACACTGCCGCTCTTCACTCCTGGCCACGTCATGCCGCATCGACTGTTTCGCGCGCTGTTCGTTCTCCTCTTGGCTGCGGCAGGAGCGCATGCCGAGCCGGCGCTGCAGCCGGTGCAGTCGGTTGAGGGCATCACCGAATACCGGCTCGCCAACGGCCTGCAGGTGCTGCTCGTGCCCGATGACTCCAAGCCGACCACGACGGTCAACATGACCTACCACGTCGGCTCGCGCCACGAGAACTACGGCGAGACCGGCATGGCGCACCTGCTCGAACACCTGATGTTCAAGGGTTCGCCGAAGCACCCCGAACCCAAGGTGGAGTTCGAACACCGCGGTTTGCGCTACAACGGCAGCACGACCTATGACCGCACCAACTACTTCGCCAGCTTTGCCGCAAGCGACGACAACCTGAAGTGGTATCTGGCCTGGCAGGCCGACGCGATGGTCAACAGCCTCATCGCGCGCGAGGACCTCGACAGCGAGATGACTGTCGTGCGCAACGAGATGGAGCGCGACGAGAACGACCCGCAGCGCGTCCTCACCGACCGCGCGATGGCCGCGCTGTTCCAGTGGCACAACTACGGCAAACCGACGATAGGCGCGCGCAGCGACGTCGAGAACGTCGACATCCCACGCCTGCAGGCGTTCTACCGCACGTACTACCAGCCCGACAACGCGACGCTCGTGGTTTCGGGCAAGTTCGACCCGCAGCAGGTGCTCGCGTGGGTGCAGGAATCGTTCGGCCGCATCCCGGCACCCAAACGCAAGCTGCCGATGCTCTACACGCTCGACCCGGTGCAGGACGGCGAGCGCAGCTTCGCGCTGCGCCGCAGCGGCGGCGTGCCGATGCTGCTGGCGAGCTACCACGCGCCGGCGGCGTCGCATCCCGATTACGCGGCGTGCGAAGCGCTCGCCAACGTCCTGCTCGACGAGCCGTCGGGGCGCCTGTACAAGCAGCTCGTCGAGAAGCGGCTCGCCGCCTCGGTGTGGGGAGGGGCGTGGGACCTCGCGGATCCTGGCGCGATGATGTTCGGTGCCCAGCTCGTGCCGGGGCAGGATCTCGACGCCGCACGCAAGGCGTTGCTGGCGACGCTGGAGTCGTTTGCGGCGCAGCCGGTATCGGCGGAGGAACTCGAGCGCGCCAAGATCCGCTGGCTCAACGAGTGGAATCGACGCTTCACCAACCCTGAAACCGTGGGCGTCGCGCTGTCCGATGCCGTCGGCCAGGGCGACTGGCGGCTGTTCTTCCTCTTGCGCGACCGGGTACGTGCGCTCACCGCGGCCGACGTCCAGCGCGTCGCGGTGGCCTACCTGCTGCCGTCCGACCGCGTGCTCGGCACCTACATCCCGACCGAGCATCCGCTGCGCGCGCCGGTGCCGGAGCGGGTCGACGTCGCGGCCATGGCCAAGGGCTACAAGGGCGACCCGGCCGCGGCGCAGGCCGAGGCGTTCGATCCGACCCCGGCCAACATCGACGCCCGCACGCAAAGTCTCACGCTGCCGGTCGGGATGAAGGTGGCGCTGCTGGCCAAGGGCTCGCGCGGCAACGCCGTGCAGGCCGTGCTGACGCTGCGTTACGGCGACGAGAAGAGCCTGTTCGGCAGCGCCAACGTACCCGAGTTCACCGCGGCGCTGCTCGATCGCGGCACCGCCACGCTCAGCCGCCAGCAGATCCAGGACCGCTTCGAGGCTCTCAACGCGCAGGTGCAGTTCAGCGGTAACGACACCCAGGCCAGCGTCGGCATCAGGACCACGCGCGACAAACTGCCGGCGGTGATTGCGCTGGTGGGCCAGGTGCTGCGCGAGGCGAACTTCCCCGCCGCAGCGCTCGAGGAAGTGCGCCAACAGACGTTGGCGGAGATCGAATCTCGCCGCAACGAGCCCGAGGCGCTGGTCGAAAACACGCTCGACCGCCACGGCAACCCGTACCCGCGCGGAGACGTGCGCTACACGAGCACTTTCGACGAAGCCGTCGCCGAGGCGAAGGCGGTGACGGTGGAGCAGGTACGCGCGTTCCACGCCCGTTTCTACGGCGCCGCGAACGCACAGTTCAGCGCCAGCGGCGAAATGGACGCGGCGGCCGTTCGCGCGGCTCTCCAAGCCGCGTTCGGCGATTGGAAGGCGGCCGCGGGCTTCGAGCGCGTGCCGACGCCTCTCATCGCGGTGACGCCCGAGCGCTTCGTGCTCCACACGCCCGACAAGCAGAACGCGACGATGGCCGTGCGTCTGGCCTTGCCGCTGACCGACAACGACGCCGACTACGCGACCTTCACGCTCGCCAATCGAATCCTCGGCCAGGGCGGCGGTTCGCGCCTGTGGAAGCGCGTGCGCGAGAAGGAAGGCCTGTCGTACGACGTCGGCACCGGCGTCGCATGGAGCAGCCACGAACCAAACTCGATGTGGCAGGCATGGGCGATATTCGCGCCGCAGAACCAGCCGCGCGTCGAGGCCGCGTTCCGCGAGGAAGTCGCGCGTGCGATGAAGGACGGCTTCACGCAGCGCGAGCTCGACGAGGCGCGCAAGGGTCTGCTCAACGAGCGCCAGCACGCCCGGGCGCAGGACTCCGTTCTGGCCAACGCGCTGAACAGGAACCTGTACCTCGGCCGCACGTTCGCGGTCTCGCAGAAGGTCGACGACGCGATCGCCGCGGCCACGCTCGCGAGCGTCAACGCCGCGCTGCGCAAGTACCTCACGCCCGAGCGGTTCGTGTTCGCGTTCGGCGGCGATTTCAAGCCCTGAGGCGGCGTTGCGAGCGTTCGTTCGCGGCCATGGCCTGCGGTTCGTGCGCGTGCACTGACGCTCGATAGCGAACTGCAGGCTGCCCATCGTTCACGGCGAGCGACGGGCGGCCGCGCCCGACACGAGCCGGTCTGACGACCTTCGAGAGTGCTCGCCTGAATACCGCCATTGGCAAGCGCGCCGAAACATGGCTGCCACACCCTCGGGTGCACGTCGCACGCTGGAGCCGTTGCGTTCGGCGGGAGGCGCTGGTCGGCGGCGCTGACCCTCGGACACCTGCAGGACACTGTTCGACAACCGTTACGCCGTTTCCCAGTCCCCTCCAAGCCACAGGTACGCCGGCTCGCTGGGCAGCTATTCCTACTCCTTGTAGTAGGCGACCTGGTGACTGCTGGCCAGCAGGTGTCCGTCGTCGCTCCACAGCTCTGCCGACTGGTCGTAGAAGCCCTGGGTGAAGCGGCGGCCGTGCGCTACGGCGAGCAGTGGGCGGTTACCCTGGGCGGCCAGCGCGACGGACTCGGCGTGGAAATAGGTGGTCAGGCTCACCGTGCCGGCTGGCGTCACGCGTTGGCGGCGGCGGAACACGCGCGGGTAGAAGACGTCCGCAATGGCAGCCAGCGCCTGCGCGTCCAGCGGGCGCGGCGGCTCGTCGCGCACCCACAGCACGGTGCGCGAGTCGGACAGCTCACGCGGGTTGCGAAAGTCTGGCCAGCCGCCCTCGACGAAGCGGAACTCGTAGCGCCGCGGCCATGCCACAGGCGTGGGGCGGTGCTCGATCGCCACTTGGGCGGCAGGCGGCACCTCGGGCATCGCGAGCTCCGGCGCCGACCATGTCGGCCGGCGGGCTGCGAACACCGCGCTGGCGTTGCAGCACACTTGGCCGCCCTGGCGCTGCGTCATCGTCCAGTGCTGCGTGCTGCGGTTGCTGCGCACCGGCGCTGCCTCGATTTCGAACTCGCCGTCGGTGACCGCGCCGGCGTAGTTGACCGTCAGCGCCAGCGGCTCGCCCGCCCGCCGCGGGTCGATGCAGGCGGTGTGTAGCAACTGCGCCGCGGTGATGCCGCCGAATGGGCCGACCATGTTGGCCCATCCGGGGTCGGTGCGGCCTTGCCAGCGGCCCTCGGCCAGGGGCTGTAGGGTCAGAGCCGCGTCGAACGGATGGGTGCTCATGCGGCCGATTCTGACAGGGCGTGCGCACCGCACCCGGGTACGCTCAATCCGCCCGCTAACTTCTCCGCGACGCGCGCGCCGGCACCACCGGCCATGACGCGGTGCGAGTCGCCGCAATCGGGGTCACGCAACCGATGACGCTTGCCTCGGAGCGTGCATGTGAATATGGAGACCTGTGAATGTGGAGAATTGACACTCGAGCAAGGTATCGGATACCGTTGGCTTCATGCGATCTCGCCACAGCATCTGGTCGCATTCTGCCGTTCAGGCGTGATGAAGCTCGTTTGCATCCAGTGAATCGAAGGAGACAGAAGATCATGAAGCACAAGAGCGTATTGCTGACGTCAGTACTCGCCGTGTCGGCCGCATGCGTATCCGGATGCGGCTCGAGCGAGGCGCAGACGCCCGTGTTCACCTTGTCAAGCCCGGACCTGGCAAGCGGCACATTTGCGACAAAGTTCATCCTCAATGGATTCGGCTGCACAGGTGGGAATGTTTCGCCCGCGCTTCAATGGAGCAACATACCGGCAGGTACCCAGTCGATTTCATTGCAGGTCTACGACCCTGATGCCCCCTCAGGAAGTGGCTTTTGGCACTGGGCGGTCTACGACATGCCCGCGACCACGACCGGACTGGCTCAGGGTGCCGGCAACAGCCCGGCAACGCTACCGGCAGGTGCCTACGGCGGCAACACCGATTTCCTCGACACCGGAGCCACCGGAGCCAACGGCAACTATGGCGGTCCATGTCCGCCGGCCGGGGATGCTCCGCATCACTACATCTTCACTCTGTATGCCCTGGACGTTCCCCAGTTGGCAGCGGCTGCCTCACTACCGAAAACGGGCACGGCTGGACTGTACGGTTTCGGACTGGGCCGAGCGGGTCTCGGAGCGCACGTGCTTGCCAAAGCGACATTCACCGCGACCTACGGCAGGTAGCCACGCTTCTCGGCCTGCGCCCTAGCTCTCGATGTGGGGCGCAGGGCTGATTTCAGGCAACCCGTCCATGCGGAGTTGTCGATCTCTGCTGCGCGCACCGACCTGTGCGTCACTACTGGAAGTGGGCGAGCATCTGCTCGAGCGCCATCGTGAACGGCAGGCTCATCATCGGCAGGGTCAGCAGCACCCCCAGGAGGCCGACCGCGAGCGTGATCGGGAAGCCGATGGCGAACACGTTCATCTGCTGCGCAACGCGCGAGACGATGCCGAGCACCAGGTTCACGAACAGCAGCATCGCGATCATCGGCAGTGCGATCCACAGGCCGAGGCGAAAGATCTCGGCGCCCCAGAGCTGCGGCTGCACGGCACGCAGGAACGCGAACGGTTCGGGTCCGACCGGGAAGGCATGGAAGCTCTGCACGATGGCGGCGATCAGGAGCAGGTGGCCGTTGATGATGATGAACAGCCAAGAGATGCTCACGCCGTAGAAGCGGCTCACTGCGGTCGCCTCGCCGCCAGACGCGGGGTCGAAAAAGCCGGCGAAGTTCAGTCCCATCTGCAGGCCGACGAGTTCGCCCGCGAATTCGATCGCTGAAAACACGACACGCGCCGAGAAGCCCAGGCTCAGGCCGACCAGCAGCTGCTGGATGACGACGAGGAAGGCCTGCGCCGAGTCGAGTTCGATCACCGGCATCGCAGGCAGTGACGCCTGAGCGCACAGCGCAATCAGGAAGGCGAGTGCGACGCGGATGCGCATTGGCACGCTGCGCTGCGCGACGACGGGCATCGCGCTGAACAGCGCGAGCACGCGCAGGAAGGGCCACAGCAGGGGGCTGACCCAGGCCAGGACCTGGGCTTCAGTGAAGGTGAGCATGATCGCCCGTCGCTGCGCCGCTTCAAGGCCGGTCGCGTCGGCCCGCGATGGCTGTCGCGCGGCCCGCGGGGCCGAGCTGCGCCGCTGCCACAGGCGCCGTCATCGCTTCAGCCCACGGCGCTAGGGATGGCCTGAAGCATCCGCTGCAGGTACTCGACCAGCGTGCCGAGCATCCACGGACCGGCCAGCGTGAGCACGGCCACCGCGGCGATCATCTTCGGCACGAAAGAGAGCGTGGCCTCGTTGATCTGCGTCGCCGCCTGGAAGATGCTGACCAGGAGGCCGACCACCAGCACGGTCAGCAGCACCGGCGCCGCGACCAGCAGCAGTAGCGTGAGCCCTTGCTGGCCGAAGGTGAAGACCTGTTGTGAATCCATCGCGCTTCCTAGGTGGCGAAGCTCGCCGCGAGCGAACCGAGCAGCAGGTTCCAACCGTCGGCGAGCACGAACAGCATCAGCTTGAAGGGCAGGGCGACGAGCACGGGGCTGAGCATCATCATCCCGAGGCTCATCAGCACGCTGGCGACGATCATGTCGATGACGAGGAAGGGGATGAAGATCAGGAAACCGATCTGGAACGCGCTCTTGAGCTCGCTCGTCACAAAGGCCGGGACGAGCACCTTGAACGGCACGTCGGCCGACTTCACCGCCGGGTCGAGCTTGGCGAGCTTGGCGAACAGCATCACGTCGGACTGGCGCGTCTGCTTGAGCATGAACTCGCGCAGCGGCAGCTCGCCGCGCTGCAGGGCTTGGTCGAAGGCGATCTTGTTTTCGCTGTACGGCTGGTACGCGTCGGCGTAGACCTTGTCGAGCGTCGGCCCCATCACGAAGAAGGTCAGGAACAGGCTCAGGCCGACGATCACCTGGTTCGGCGGCGCGGCCTGCGTGCCGAGCGCCTGGCGCAGCAGGCTGAGCACGATGACGATGCGCGTGAAGCCCGTCATCAGCAGCAGCACCGCCGGCAGGAACGACAGCGCGGTGAAGAACAGCAGCGTCTGGATCGGCACCGAGTAGCTCGTGCCGCCGGCGCCCTGGCCGATCAGCAGCGGCAGGCTGGCGCCGCCCGCCGCCTGTGCGTGAGCCAACTGCGGCGCCGCGAGCAGCGCCGTCGCGGCGGTGATGAGCGTCAGGCGCAGGGTGCGCGCGACGGCGCGCTCAGCGTTCACCGGCTGCGCTCCGTTGGCGCAGGCGGCCGAAGACCTGCGCGAAGGGCGACGCCGACGCCGCCGTGGCGGGCGGCGGCGCTTCGTCCAGCGGCGCCATGTCGTGCAGCGTCGCGATGCTCTGCGGCGTGATACCGAGCACGAGCCAGCGGCGATCCGCGCCGCGGCCGACCTCCACCGTCACGATGCGCTGGCTGGGCGAGAGCGGCAGCACGGCAACGCTGCGCAGGACGCCTTGGGCGGCGATCCCGCCGACGGGTGTCCGCTTGAGCAGCCACAGCGCGACCGGAATCAGCGCGACGATCGCGCCGAACCACAGTAGCGGAGTCAGACTCGAGGGCATGCGCTGCAGCTGCGCTCAGGCGCGGCTGAGCCGGCGCATGCGTTCCGAAGGCGTCACGATGTCGGTCAGGCGGATGCCGAACTTTTCGTTCACGACCACGACCTCGCCCTGCGCGATCAGGTAGCCGTTGACGAGCACGTCCATCGGTTCTCCGGCGAGCGCGTCGAGCTCGACCACCGATCCCTGCGCCAGCTGCAAGATGTGCTTGATCGGAATCCGCGTGCGGCCAAGCTCCACGGTCAGCTGGACCGGGATGTCCAGGATCATGCTGATGTCGTTGGCTGCGGCCGGGGTCGCTCCGGCGCCGAAGTTCGTGAACGAGGCCGGCGCCACTTGCTCGCCGCCTTCGAGCAGTTCGGAAGCCGACTCGGGTTTGGACTCGCTAAGGGCCGCAGCCCATTCGGCGGCCATCGCGTCCTCTTCTTTCGTTCCCGCGGTGTTCGGTTCAGACATGCGATTCTCCAAGCCAGCCCGAATTCGAGCTGGTCAACAGTTGATCGACCTTCAATGCGTACTTGCCGTTGGACGTGCCGTAGTGGCATTCGAGCACGGGCACGCCGGCGATCTTGGCCTCGATGCCGGGTTGCAGGTCGAGCTCGATGAAGTCCCCGGCCTTGAACGAGAGCAGTTGCTCGACCGTCGCCGGCGCGTGTCCGAGCTCGGCCACGAGCTCGACGTTGGCAGCCTGGATCTGCGCCTGCATCAGCTTGACCCAGCGCCGGTCGGGTTCGGTCGCATCACCGATTGCGGTGGAGTACAGCACGTCGCGGATCGGCTCGAGCGTCGCGTACGGAATGCAGAAGTGGATCGTGCCGACGGTGTCGCCTATCTCGAGCGTGAACGAGGTCGTCACGACCACTTCGCTCGGAGTCGCGATGTTGGCGAACTGCGGTTGCATCTCGGAGCGCTGGTACTCCAGGACCAGCGGGTACACGCCCTGCCAGGCGCTCTTGTACTCGGAGTTCACGACCTCGACCAGGCGCTGGATGATGCGCAGCTCGGTCGGCGAGAAGTCGCGCCCCTCGATGCGCGTGTGATGCTTGCCGGTGCCGCCGAACAGCGCGTCGATGACACCGAACACGAGCGTCGGGTCGCAGACGATCAGTCCGTTGCCGCGCAGCGGCCGTACCGAGACGATGTTGAAGTTCGTCGGCACGACGATCTCACGCAGAAACGCGCTGTAGCGCTGAACCTTGATCGCGCCGATCGAAATCTCGGGGCTCTTGCGCAGGAAATTGAACAGACCGACGCGCAGATTGCGGGCGAAGCGCTCGTTGATGATCTCCATCGTGGGCATGCGCCCGCGAACGATTCGCTCCTGGCTCGCCAGGTCGTAGTCACGCACGCCGCCGAGCTGCGCCTCGGCCGGTTCGAGGTTCTGGCTCTCGCCGGTGATGCCCTGCAGCAGCGCGTCGACTTCTTCCTGCGACAGGATGTGTTCGTTCATGCTCATTGCACGATGAAGCTGGAAAAGTGCACCCGTCGTACCGGGTTGTGCACCGCCGGGCGGGGTGGTCTTGCCGCGACCGGCGGTTTGGCCTTGGCGTCGCCCTTGGCCGCCACCTGGCCTTCGGGCGCGCTGTCGGGATCGATCTCGATGCCCATCGGGCGCACCGCCTCGCGCATGATTTCGGCGGCCAGCGCTTCCTTGCCGGCGCGGTCGAGCAGTTCGGCGGAACTCTTGTGCGCCAAGATCATCAGGATCGCGTTGCGGATCGCCGGCATGTACAGCTTCATCTCGTCGGCGAACTTCGCGTCTTCGACCTCCAGCGTGATGCCGATCTGCGCGTAGCGCTCGGCGTCGCGGTCGGCGAGGTTGACGACGAAGGGGTCGAGCGCGACGAAGATCGGCGGGGCGCGGTGACTGTTCCTTTCTTCGGCCACGCTGTGCGGGGCGGCGGGAACGGCGTCGTCCCCGCCTTCGGCGGCTGCCGCCGCGGCGCGCTTCTTCATCACGAAGACGGTTGCGCCACCACCGGCGAGAACGACCAGGAGCGCGATCGCGATCAGGATGATCAGCTTCTTCTTGCCCTGCGCGCGAACCGGTGCGCTTTCGGGCGCTGCGGCAGGGGCGGCGGCGGGGGCAGAGGCGGACGCGGCAGCAGACATGAACGCATACTCCTTCGGCCTTGACCGGGACCGGGCGCGGCCGACTGGCTGCAGCCGTGCTCCGTGGCTTGAGGGAAATTATGGAAACCCGCTCGCGCGACGAAGCGGCGATAAACGGGGCAAAGCACGGCCGTATCTCGATGCCTGCCGGTGGTCGCGGTCCGCGCACGCGGACCGCGAGCCGCAGCCCTCACGCATAGAGGTCGAGACGGCCTTGGGGGAGAGGGATGGATACAGCGCGCGGCGCTGCGGCGGCGTCGGCCGTGATGCGGCCGCGCGAACCGGCGGTCGATCGCGTCGGCTCGCCTTCGGCCTTGTCGCGCGAGTCGGGCGCCTGCTGGAACACGCCGCCGCCCGCAAGGGTCAGGCCCTGCTCTCGCAGTGCCGAAGCGAGCTCGGGCAGGCCGCGCTCGATGACCTCTCGCGTCGCCGCCGCGTTGGCGCTGAAGTCGACACGCGCTTCCTTGCCGTCGAGTTGGATCTGCACACTGATCGGCCCCATCTCGGCCGGGTTCAGGTGCAATTCCGCCTGCTGCACACCATCCCGCGCGAGCACGCTGACCTGCGCGCCGAGGACCTGCGCGAACTCGGGTGAATACAACGGAGCAGGCAGCGCGATAGGCGCGAGCGTGGCCGGTTCGAAGTTGCGCGGCACGGCGCCACCGGCGCCGATGAGTGCGGGCGGGGCGCAATCGCGGACGGCCTGAGCTTCCCGAGGCGCAGCGTGGCGTTCGTCCTGCACAAGGACCGCGGACTGCGCCACCAGTCCGGTGGGCAGCGCGCGTGCGTCCGCGGCGACGCCTTCGCGGGCCACGGCCGGCGAATCGTCGCCAGCGGTGGCCTTGCGCAGCGGGCTCGCCGGGGCGGGTTCGCCGGCGTCGACGCCGGAGACGGGGCTGTACGGTGCAGTTCCAGCGTCGTCCGCGGCCTGTCCTGTTGGGCGCAGCGGCGCCGCAGCGGCATCAGCGAGCGCCTGCCCGGCCGGTTGCAACGTTGCCGCGTTGGCGGCTGCCTGAGCGGGTGAATGCAAGGCCGCTACGCAGTTGTTCGCGTTCGCTGCCGGGACCGCGCTCGCCGAGGCGCCGCTGGCGCTGCCGTCTGTCGGTGAAGGCGAGGTGCTCGTGCCGTCATCGGTCGATTCGGACGAGAAGGTGCGAGTCTGTGTCGGCGCGGCGGCCGTCGCGCTTGCCGCCTTCTCGCGCGCGCGAGTTACGGCCTTTGCACCACCCCGGCTGTCGGCCGCGCCCGCATCGGGATTGGCCTGCGCTGGCGAGCTGGCGTCGATCTCGTGCTCGGTGTTGCTGTCCGGCGGTGGTTCGGCTCGCGCAGGTGAGCCGTCGGCGGGCCGCGTTAGCACGCCGTGGCTCGCCTGCCCGCGCTGCAGCAACTCGGCAAATCCGTGCCCGGATGGCGGCGCGGGTGCCGGCGCACGCCCGGCCGTGGGCGTGGCGCCGGTGAGTCGTTCTACCGGGCTCGGCGGCAGGGCTGCGAGCATGGTGTGGTCTCCGGTAGGTCGACGATCGACACAGCCTAGGCCGGCGAAGCAAGACCGCTGCCATCGCCCCGGCCCCAGAGCACGCGCGCGGCGTGCTCATCGAGCTCCTTCTGTTCGCGCCGGTCATCGGTGCTGCGTTGATCGCGGCGGCGGCGCTCGATCAACTTGCGCACCGAAGCGACACGGATCTCATGCACTCGCCAGGCTTCCTGCGCGCGCTCGACGCGCTGTGCCGCGAGCAAGGTCACGCGCTCCTGCGCCTCGATCGCCTGACTCAGCCGGCTGACGAAGCCCTGGTAGCACTGGACGATGTCGATGCCGCCGCTGCGGCTGAATTGACTGCTCCAGCGTTGTTCGTATTCGCGCCGATACGAATGCAACTGCTTGGCCTGCCGCAGCGCGTTGTCGTGCTCCATCTCGGCGCGCTTGGCGTCGGCCATCGCGGCATCGCGCTCGCGCTCGGTCTGGGCGAGCAGCGTCAGCAAAGGGTGCATCGAGGTCATCAGCGGGCTCCGGTTTCGGTTCGATTCGGTCAGGTAGTGATAACGCTGCGCAGCTGCTGCACGCTGTCGGCGAGCGACGCCGGGCAGTACATGTCCTGCTGCAGCAGCGCGGTCATCAAAGGGTGCAGTTGCACCGCGGTGTCGAGGTCGGTGTCGTGCCCGGGTGCGTAGGCGCCGAGCTGAATCAGGTCGCGCGCCTTGGCATGTCTGGAGTGAAGCTGGCGGAAGCGCCGCGCCGCTTCGCCGTGCTCGGGCGGGACGACGTTGTTCATCACCCGCGAAACCGAGCGTTCGATGTCGATCGCGGGATAGTGGCCGCCCTCGGCGAGTTCGCGCGAGAGGACGATGTGGCCGTCGAGGATGCCGCGCGCCGCGTCGGCAATCGGGTCCTGCGGATCGTCGCCTTCGCTCAGCACGGTGTAGAAGGCGGTGATCGAGCCCTCGCCATCGATGCCGTTGCCGCTGCGCTCGACCAGCTGCGGCAGCTTGGCGAAGCACGACGGCGGATAGCCCTTGGTCGCAGGCGGCTCGCCGATCGCGAGCGCGATCTCGCGCTGGGCCATCGCGTAGCGCGTCAGCGAATCCATCAGCAGCAGCACGTGCTGGCCGCGGTCGCGGAAGTGCTCGGCGATCGCGGTGGCGTAGTTCGCACCCTGCATCCGCACCAGCGGCGGCTCGTCGGCCGGCGCAGCGACGACGACCGAGCGCGCGAGGCCTTCGTCGCCGAGGATGTCCTCGATGAACTCCTTCACCTCGCGCCCGCGCTCGCCGATCAGCCCGACCACGATCACGTCGGCCGCCGTGTAGCGCGCCATCATGCCGAGAAGCACCGACTTGCCGACGCCCGTGCCCGAGAATAGGCCGATGCGCTGGCCGCGGCCGACGGTGAGCATCGCGTTGATCGCGCGCACGCCGGTATCGAGCGGCTGGCGGATAGGGTCGCGGTCCATCGCGTTGATGGGCCGCCGCACCAGTGGTTCGTTGTGGACCCGCGTCAGCGGCCCCTTGCGGTCCATGGCCTCGCCGTGAGAGTCGATCACGCGGCCGAGCAGGCCATCGCCGACCGGCAGGTGCAGCGTGCGGTCTTCGCGCCGGCGCCACGGATGACGGGTCGCGCCGAGCGCGAGCGGAATGATCGGCGACGGGCGCGGCACGACGCGCGCGCCGCCGATCAGGCCGTGCACGTCGCCGGTGGGCATCAGGTACGCGCGGTCGCCCGAGAACCCGACGACCTCTGCCAGCACCGGCGGCTGGCCCGGCATGCGCACTTCGCAGACCGAGCCGACGGGGACTCGGATGCCGGCGGCCTCGAGCACCAGGCCAGCGACCCGGACGAGCGTGCCCTGCGACTCGAGCGGGATCGGTTCGGCGGCAAAGACCTGCATGTCGCCTAGGAAGCGCTGCCAGTCCTGCCTTCTCGTCGCCGCGGCAGGTTTCACCGGCGGGGCCTCCGCGCGGCGTCGCTTCTGGCCTTGCTCATCTCGGCCACGCGGGCATGAGTCGCGTTCATGCGCAGGGTCCGGCGCCGTTCGGTGAGGGCGCAACAGGCGCGGGCTGATCGTCCCAGGCCGATTCGCAACCCAGCGCGGCCGCTGCGCGCTCCCACCGCGTCTGCAGCGTCGCGTCGATTGCGCCGATGTCGGACTCCACCGAACAGCCGCCGCGCGTGAGCGTCGGGTCGGCGACCAGCCGCGCGCCGCGCGCGGCCAGCACTTCGCCGGTGCCCAGCGTCACCAGCGCATGGTCGTCCGGGTGGACGCAAAGCGTGATGTGACGCGCGCTCGTCAGCAAGGTGTCGATCGCTTCCTGCGCCACCGCCGCGATCAGTTCGGGGCGCGTCGCCAGTTCGCTGCGCACGACCTGGCGCGCGACCTGCGCAGCCGCCGCGGCAACAGCCTGCGCCATCTGCTGCTGCAGGGCGTCGAGTTCTCCCTGGTAGGCCGTGGTCAGCACGCCGAGCTGTGCGGTGACCTGGCTGGCGTAGTTCTGCTTGAAGGCCTCGAGCGCGACCAGTCCGTCGCGATATCCGTCCTGGTAGCCGGTCATGCGGGCCACGCGCAGCTGATTGGCGAGTTCCTCGGCCGCGCTCACGTTGCTCCTGGCCTCGGCCGGCTTGTCGGTCGCGCGGCGCAGCGGTGGGCTCGGCGTCGCCCCGCCCGACAGCGCATCGGGGTTCCAGGCAGCGAACGAGCTCAGTTCCTCGCGCGGAATGAAGCGCCCGTACGCTGCCGGCCTGCCGCCGCCGGGAGGCGGTACGTTGCGCGGCGGCACCTGGCGCTTAGAGGAACTCATCGTCGCTCGTGCCGCCGAGAACGATCTGCCCTTCGTCGGCCAGCCTGCGCACCACCTTGAGCAGTTCCTTCTGCTCCGCCTCGACCTCCGACACCCGCACCGGCCCACGCGAGTCCAGGTCTTCGCGCAGCGTCTCGGCGGCGCGGGTCGACATGTTCTTGAAGATCTTTTCGCGCAACTCCGGCGTCGCGCCCTTGAGCGCGATGACCAGCGACTCGGACTGCACTTCCCTTAGGAGAGCCTGGATGCCCTTGTCGTCGATCTTCTCCACGTCGTCGAAGGTGAACATGTTGTCCATGATCTTCTGCGCCAGCTCGTTGTCGGCGTCGCGCACGTAGTCGAGCACAGCGGTCTCGAGGCTGGTGCCCATCAGGTTGATGATCTCCGCCGCGGTCTTCACCCCACCGAGCGACGCCTTGCGCATGCGGTCGCCGCCGGAGAGCACCTTGGACATCACCTCGTTCAGATCCTTCAGCGCCGACGGCTGGATGCCGTCGAGCGTGGCGATGCGCATCAGCACCTCGTTGCGCATGCGCTCGGGAAAGGTCTTCAGCACGGACGAGGCCTGCTCGAACTCCAGGTGCACCAGGATCGCGGCGACGATCTGCGGGTGCTCGTTGCGCAGCAGTTCGGACACCGCGACCGGGTCCATCCATTTCAGGCTCTCGATGCCGCTCACGTCGCTGCCCTGCAGGATGCGGTCGAGCAGCAGGTTGGCCTTTTCGTCGCCGAGCGCCTTGCGCAGCACCGCCTTGACGTATTCGTCGTTGTCCGGCACGAGCATGCTCTGCGCGCCGGCGAGGGTGCCGAAGCGCTCGAGCACGCGGTCGACGCGTTCGCGCGGCACGGCCTTCATCTGGGCGATGGTCTCGCCCAGCCTCTGCACGTCCTTCGGCGAGAGATGCTTGAAGACCGCTGCCGCGCTTTCCTCCCCGAGTGTCATCAGCAGGATCGCGGCGTCTTCCGCGTCCATCGCGCCGGCGGTATCCACTTCTTGGTTCATGCTGCCTGGCCGCCTACCCATTCACGCACGATGCCTGCCACCGCCGCGGGGTTTTGCTGCGCCAGCTGGCGCACGTGTTCGAGCTTCGCGGTCGACTGCGGCGCCTCGAGCACCGGCAGGCCGCTGCTTCGCACCAGGGGCAGGCTCTCCTCGTCCTGTACCACCGCGTTGAGCTTGCGGCCGGGGGCGCCCGTGGCGCGTGCCGCCTTCAGTGCCGGGCGTACGAGGCCGAACACGACGAGCAGCGCCACCGCCGACAGTGCGCCCGGCACGGCCAGCGTGCGCACCCAGTCGAGCAACTCGGGCTGCTTCCACATCGGCAGCTCGGGTTCGGGCACGACGTCGCGACGGAAGGGTGCGTTGATCACCTTCACCGAGTCGCCGCGATCCTGGTTGAAGCCGATGCTCTCGCGTACCAGCGCGGTGAGCTTGTCGAGTTCCTCCGCCGAGAGCGGTTGCGTCGTTGTCTTGCCCTTTGCATCGGTGACGCTGCGGTTGTTCACGACCACGGCGGCGTTGAGCCGCTTGACGTTGCCGGTCGCATTGCGCGTCACGCGAACGGTCTTGTCGACTTCGTAGTTGGTCGTGCTCTCGCGCCTGCCGCCGGAACCGGTGACGCCGCCGAGCTGCGCCGTCTGCAGGGGAACGTTCGCGCCGGTGATCGGTGCCGTGGCGGCCTGCGGGGGCTGGTTCGTCGTTGCGCCGGGCACGCCGGCCGCGGCCAGCGCCGCGGTGCCAGAGACTTCAGTGCTCTGCTGGCTTCGCACCGCCTTCTCGGCCGCTTCGCCCTGGTTGGGCTTGAACAGTTCAGACGTCGACTCGGTCTGCGAGAAATCCATCTCCGCGGCGACGCTGGCGCGCAAGTTATCGCGCCCGACGACCGGCTCGAGCAGCTCGACGATGCGCTTGGTATATCCCTGTTCGACCTGGCTCACGTACTGAAGTTGCTGTGCGTCGAGGCCGCTCGTTGCCGCCGCGTCGGACGGACCCGACAGCAGCGCGCCCGTCTGGTCGATTACGCTTACCGCCTTCGGGTTCAGTTCGGCCACGCTCGACGCCACGAGGTGAACTATGCCTGCAACTTGGGCGCGGTCGAGCGTGCGTCCGGGATGAAGTGTCAGCAGCACCGAGGCCGATGGCTTCTGCTGTTCGCGGAAGAACCCGTTCTGGTTCGGCAGCGCGAGGTGCACACGCGCGGCCTGCACTGCGGCGAGCGCGGTGATCGAGCGCGTAAGCTCGCCTTCGAGTCCGCGCTGGAAGTTCAGCCGCTCGCCGAACTGCGTCAGGCCGAAGCGCGCGGTGTCCGTCAGCTCGAAGCCGACGACCGAACCCTTGGGCAGGCCGGCTGAGGCGAGCTTGAGCCGCACGTCGTGCACCTGCGCCGCAGGGACGAGGATCGCCGCGCCTGCGTCGGCGTGGCGGTAGGGAACGTTCATCTGCGAAAGCTGCGCGATGATCGCGCCGCCGTCCTTGTCGGACAGGTTCGCGTAGAGGACTTTGTAGTCGCCCTGGCTGCTCCACATCGACAGCGCGAGCACCACTGCGAGCAGCGCGAGCAGACCGAGCGCAAGCGAGGCCTTGGCCTTGAGCGGCAGCGCGAGCAGGCGAGCGCCGTAGTCGGAGGTAACCGGAGCGGCGGAGGGGTTGATCTGGCGTGCGACGGCGGTATCCATGAGGCGTGCTGGGGTGTCCAGTGCGGGCAGCGGTGCCCGAAGGTGTTCCGAGTGAGGCTGATTATTCGGGCCGACACGACTGGCGGTGCGTTGAACAACCCGTCAAACCGCTGCCAGTTCACACCGCTGCCGCAGCGGTGCCAGGGCTACGATGGCGCCGCGGTTATCGATGTGCTCGCGTCTGCCTCGCCCGGACCCGAGGCGCCAGATCCGCTCTGACGGAGACCTGCCGATGAACGTCACCCTGAAACCCTTCGATTTCGCCCAGGCCGTGGCCCGCGCGGGCCTGACCGCCAATGGTCTGCCACTCGCGGGCAGCAAGGCGGTGGAGGCGGGCGGATTCCAGCAGGCGCTGACCCAGGCGCTGGGCGCGGTCAGCCAGGCCCAGAACGGCGCCGAGCGCATGCAGCGCGAAGTGCAGCTCGACAACCCCACCGTCAGTCTCGAAGAGACGATGGTCGCGATGCAGAAGGCCCAGCTCGGCTTCCAGGCGACGCTGCAAGTGCGCAACCGCCTGGTGCAGGCCTACAGCGACATCATGAACATGCAGGTATAGCCGCATGGCGCTGGCCGGCGAGGCGTGGACTTCATTGCCGCGCCCGGGGTGGCGCCAGTTCGAGTTTCGCGCGCAATTTCTTCGTGCGCGGCCCGTCGTCTGGCGCGCACCCTGTGCGTAAACTCCGCCCGAGATGACCTGGCCCGGTACGCCGCGGCGATTCCGGGTTGTACGTCAATCGGTTTCGCGCGAGCGACGCTCGCGCAGAGGGAGTCACATCGGTGAGGCAGGCCATGGGAAGAACCGAAGATCGTCTGACCGCCCTTGGCCTGGTGCTCCCGGCGCCACTCACGCCGCCGCCCGGCGTCGTGCTGCCGTTCCAGTTCGTCAGGATCGTCGGCAGCCGCGCGCTGATCTCGGGCCACGGGCCGCAGAGTGCCGATGGCGCGCTGGCGATGCCACTGGGCAAGCTCGGCCGCGACCTCACGCTGGAGCAGGGCTACGCGGCAGCGCGGCTGACGGCGCTCTCCATTCTCGGGAGCCTCAAGCGAGCGCTCGGCGATCTCGATCGCGTCGGGGCCTGGGGCCGGGTCTTCGGCATGGTCAACTCGGCTGCCGGATTCAACCGCCAGCCGAGCGTGATCAATGGCTTCTCCGACCTCATTCTCGAACTCTACGGTCCCGAGGTCGGCGCCCACGCCCGCAGCGCGGTCGGCATGGCAGAGCTGCCGTTCGACATTCCGGTCGAGATCGAAGGCGAAGTCGAGATCGTCGGGTGACGGCGCGAAGCCGCTGCGCTCGCGTCGGGCGAGAGTTTCCCGAAGCCGGCTCGCTCGCACGATGCCCGGTCGCTGCGGGTCATGGCACGTCGGCTGGCGGGTGGGCGCGCCTGGCGCTGGCGTACCATGAGCGCCGGGCAGCAGGCCGCAAGTCGTGGATGGCGTCGTTGCCGCCGTGCCTCGGCCCGCACAGTGTATCGATTTGACATCCGTGTTCAGCTTCAACTGCGAAGGCCCCTGGCGGGCTGCCGGTGCATGGGCAGCCGGCGACACGGCGGCTTGTCCATCGCGCTCGCGCGAGCGCGTTGGCAGGCGGTCGGGCGAGGCCGTCGCGTGCTGACGCCAGGCCGGGAGGGTTCATGTCGCTGATTCGCCAGATGTGGCTGCTGCTGCTGTGCACGCTGCTGCTGGGGATCGTCGGGGGCGTGGGCGTCAACGTGCTCGTGACGCGCGGCGCGCTGCAGGCGCAACTGCAGCTCAGGAATGCCGACAGCGCCGCGTTGCTCGCCGTTGCGCTCGCGACGCAGCATGGCGACCGCGCGCTGGGCGAGAGGCTGCTCGCCGCCGAGTTCGATGGCGGTTCGTACCGCAAGATCCGCTTCGACGCGGCGGACGACGTTGAGCCGTTCGTTCGCGCGAGCGAACACGCTGCGCGCGAGGCGCCGGGCTGGTTCGTGCGCTGGGCGGCGATCGAGCCAGCACCCGGGATGGCGCAGGTCTCCGACGGATGGCGTCCGCTGGGCACGCTGGAGGTGGCGAGAAGCGTGGCGTCCGCACACGACGAGCTCTGGCGTGACAGCTTGCGTGCCGCGCAGGCACTGGCAGCCCTGGGCGCAGTCGTCGGCCTGCTCGGCGCGCTTGCGATATCGCGCATCCGACGCCTGCTGGCCACTGCGGTCGGTCAGGCCGACGCGCTGGTGGAAGGTCGGTTCGCCACCGTGGTGGAACCTTCGGAGCGCGAACTTCGGTCCCTGACGCGGGCCATGAATACGATGGTCACACGCCTCAAGCAGTCGCTGGAATTGCAGGCGGCGCACGTGGAGCAGTTGCGCCTGCAGGCGCATTGCGACGCGCTGACGGGCTTGTCCAATCGCAGCCACTTCCTCAGCCAGCTCGAGGCCGCTCTGCAGCGCGAGGACGGCCCCGAACTGTGCGGCCTCGTGCTGCTGCGTCTGGGCGACCTGGCCGGCCTGAACCGCACGCTCGGGCGCCCGGCGACGGACCGCATCCTCTGCGCGATCGGGGATACGCTGCGCCCGTACAGCGAGCGCGTGCCGGGCTGCTTTCTGGGCCGGCTCAACGGGGCCGACTTCGCACTTTGCCTGCCGGTCGGCGGCGTCGCTCAGGAAACGGCGCAGGCCCTGGCCACCGGATTGCAGGCGGTGCTGCCGGGGTTCGGACGCGCGGTGGCGGTGTCGCTGGGCGCCGTCGAGCTGCGCCGGGACACGCCACTTGCCCAGGCATTGTCGAACGCCGATGAAGCGCTGGCGCGTGCCGAGTCGCGCGGCACGTACGCGGTGGAACTCGGTGGCGAAAGCGCCAGTGTCCGCCCGGGACTCGGCGAGGAGGCCTGGCGCCAAGGCATTCCCGACGCGCTGCAGCACGGCCGCGCCAAGCTGGCTGGCTTTGCGCTGCTCGACGCCGCCGGTGCGCTGGTTCACCTGGAGTGTCCGCTGCAGTTGCAGCTTCGCGCGGGCGACGAGTTCGAAGCCGCAGCGCGCTGGCTTCCGCTGGCGGTTCGGGCCCGGGCGACGGTGGCAGTCGACACGCGAGCCGTCGCGCTGGCGCTAGACGCAGTGGACCTCGACGACCAGCCACGCTGTGTAAACCTGGCACCCGCTTCGTTGGTGGACGGTGCCTTCGTTGGCCAGTTGCGTGCATTGCTGCTTGCCGCGCCGCGGGCAGCGGGCAAGCTCTCGCTCGACGTGGCCGAGGCCGCAGCCGTCGATCGGTTCGATCTGTTGCAGGAACTCGTTCGTCAGCTTCGCCCGTTCGGCGTGCGGGTCGGTCTCGAACATGCAGGCTCGCACCTGGGCCAGATCGAGCGCCTGTTCGAGCTCGGGCTCGACTTCGTCAAGCTCGACGCCACGGTCACGCGCGACGTCGCGAGCGACCCGCAGCGGATTACCTTCGTTCGCGGTAGCGTCGATCTGTTGCACGGATTGTCGCTGCGGGTCTACGCCGAAGGGGTCAGCGACGACGCCGACGCGCGCTCGCTTTGGGCCTGCGGCGTCGACGGCATTACCGGGCCGTGGGCGAGCGCTCGGCACGCGTCGAAAGGCTACGGGGCTGGCTGAACTTGGGCTGCCACGACGCCGCGCGTTGTCTCGATGCGACTCCTCGAGAAGCGTGCGCTCCCGCGCGCTCAGCCGACATCGGCGCAGTGCATGCCGAACTGGCCGCGCTGGCGGTCTTCGAAGAAGCGCTTCAGCGTCTCACGCACCGTGCGAAAGGCGAGCCGGTCCCACGGGATCGAATCCTCGGCGAACAGCTGCGCTTCGATGGTCTCCGGGCCGGGCGTGAATTCCGTGTCGAGCAGGCGTGCGCGGTAGAACAGGTGCACCTGGCCGACACGCACGACATTGAGCACGGTGTACAGCCCTTCGAGCTCGATCCGCGCGCCCGCCTCCTCGACCGTTTCGCGCACGGCGCCTTCGGCGGTCGTCTCGCCGAGTTCGAGGAAGCCCGCCGGCAGCGTCCACAGCCCGTAGCGCGGCTCGATATTGCGCCGGCACAGCAGCACCTCGTCACGCCATACCGGAACCGTGCCGACGACGTTGAGCGGATTCTCGTAGTGCACCAGGCCGCAGAGGGTGCAGGTCGCGCGGTCGCGGTTGTCGTCGGCGGGAACCTGGTACATCACCGCGCCGCCGCAGGCCTTGCAATGCTTGAAGCTGCGCGCATGGAACATGGCCGCAGTGTATCGCCCGGCCTTCGCGCCAGCCTCGAAGCGGCGGGCTGCGTGGCATGATCCGGGCAGTTTCCAACCACGCCCACCTTCGGAGTTGCCGCCATGTCTTTCGTCCTTCCCGTCGCGCCGGTGCCGAGCGTTGCCGTCGCCGGTTCCGATGCTGCGCGCTTCGCGGTGCATCGCATCTACTGCGTCGGCCGCAACTATGTCGAGCACGCGGTCGAAATGGGCTTCACCGGGCGCGAGCCGCCGTTCTTCTTCATGAAGCCTGCCGATGCGGTGCTGCCGGTGCGCGAGGATGCGGTCGGCGAGATGCACTACCCGAGCCTGACGCGCGACCTGCAGCATGAGGTCGAACTCGTGGTCGCGATCGGCAAGGGTGGGCGCGACATCGTGGCGAAGGACGCCATGACGCATGTCTGGGGCTACGGCGTGGGGCTGGACATGACGCGGCGAGACCTGCAGGGCGAGATGAAGAAGCAGGGCCGGCCCTGGTGCATCGGCAAGGCGTTCGACGAATCGGCGCCGATCGGCGAGTTGCGAGCGGCCGCCGAGTGCCGCATCGATGTCGAAACCGCGATCCGGCTCGACGTCAACGGCGCGCCACGCCAGGCCAGCCGCATCGGCAAACTGATCTGGAGCATTCCGGAGATCGTCGAACACCTGTCTGCGGCATGGGCGCTCGCGCCGGGCGACCTGATCTTTACCGGCACGCCCGCGGGCGTCGCTGCGGTGACGCGAGGCGACCTGCTGAGCGCCAGCGTGGCGGGCGTGGGGACGCTGCAGGTCAGGGTCGTCTGACGCGGGCTGATTCCTGGGGCCGATCCCGTGGCGACCGCGTCGCGAGTGTTCGGATAATGCGTAAGCCCGCCGGCGTTCGAAAGCATGCAGTCGAGCCGTTGCGCAGACGCGCGATGGAGCGGACCGTGCCCGCGCCGAGCCGCATAGCGCCCGCAGGGGCCATCGATGCCGACTGGTTGCGGCCGGAAGGGCTGCCATCGCAAGTCGGCGCGGTGATGACGACACGCTGCGGCGGAGCGAGCGTGCCGCCTTGGGACAGCATGAACCTCGGCAGCGGCGTCGGCGACTGCGCCGAGACCGTGGCGCGCAACCGGCGCGGATTCGAACAGGCGATAGCTGCGGCGCCGGTCTTCTTGCAGCAGGTGCACGGCGCGCACGTCGTGAACGTGGGCGGCGCGTGGCCGCACGCCGTCCCTCAGGCGGCTGACGCCAGTGTCACGACCGAGCCCGGCGTCGCGTGCACGGTGCTGGTTGCCGACTGCCTGCCGCTGCTCTTCGCTGCGCCCGAAGGGCGCGCGGTCGCGGCGGCTCACGCGGGCTGGCGCGGGCTCGCCGCAGGCGTGGTCGAGGCAACCCTGCGCGCGCTGTGCGAAGCGGGGAAGTGTGGTCCCAGTGACGTGCGCGTCTGGCTCGGCGCCTGCATCGGGCCGCGCCAGTTCGAGGTCGGCGCCGACGTGCTGCAAGCCTTCGGAACCGACCCGGCGCGTACCGACGCGCCGTGCTTTGCGCCGCGCCCCGGTGGCGTTGCGGGAAAGTGGCTGGCGGACCTGCCGTTGCTGGCGCGGGATCGCTTGTGTGCTGCAGGCGTCGGTGCCGTCAGCGGCGGCGCCTGGTGCACGGTGGAGGAGCGGTCGAGGTTCTTCTCCTACCGCCGCGACGGCGTCACCGGGCGCATGGCCGCCGCGATCTGGATTCGACGCTGAGCTCCACTCGGCGGCATGGCGCGAGGGCATGGGGCGGCGAGCGGCTGGCGCGCCCATTTCGCGGCAGGAAAGGCCTTGATCCGAAGCCGGCGGCAAAATGGCGGCTTTCGCGGTGCATCGGGATTGTGCCGCCACCGATGCACGTGGCCTGAGGCCGGCGAAGGAGAGAACATGAAGAGGCAGACGAGGGCGCGGGTGTCGACGCCTGCAGCGGGCAGAGCGGGCGCGGTGGAAAGCGTTGCCGGACTGGGCGCCGACCTTGCGCGCAACCTGCAGACGCTCGCTGCGACGACCCTGCCGCTGCCGACGCTGACCAAGCTGCAGAGCGAGTACCTGCAGCAGGCGACCGCGCTGTGGAACCAGGCCGTCTCCCAACCGCAGGTCGAACCGCATTCGGACCGCCGCTTCGCGGCGCAGGACTGGGCAACCAACCCTGCGGCCGCCTACACAGCGCAGATGTACCTGCTCAACGCGCGCACGCTGATGCAGATGGCCGACAGCATCGAGGGCGACGCGAAGACGCGCCAGCGCATCCGCTTCGGCGTGCAGCAGTGGGTCGAGATGGCTGCGCCCAGCAACTACCTCGCGCTCAATCCGGAGGCACAGCGCAGGGCGCTCGAGACCAAGGGCGAGAGCATTGCGCGGGGCCTGCGCCACCTGTGGCAGGACGTGCAGCAGGGCCATCTGTCGCAGACCGACGAGAGCGCGTTCGAGGTCGGGCGCAACGTGGCGACGACCGAGGGCAGCGTGGTGTTCGAGAACGAGTTCTTCCAGCTGCTCGAGTACAAGCCGCTGACGCCACAGGTCTTCGAGCGGCCGCTGCTGATGGTGCCGCCCTGCATCAACAAGTTCTACATCCTCGATCTGCAGCCCGACAACTCGCTGATCCGCTACGCTGTCGAGCAGGGCCATCGCGTCTTCGTGGTGAGCTGGCGCAACCCCGACCAGAGCATGGCGAAGAGAACATGGGACGACTACATCGAGCACGCGGCGATCCGTGCGATCGACGTGGTGCAGGAGATCACCGCGGCGAAGACGATCGACACGCTGGGCTTCTGCGTCGGCGGGACGATCCTCGCCACCGCGCTCGCCGTGCTCGCCGCCCGCGGCCGACAGCCGGCGCAGAGCGTGACGCTGTTGACGACGCTGCTCGACTTCAGCAACGCCGGCGTCCTCGACATCTTCATCGATGAGGCGATGGTCAAGCTGCGCGAGATGACGATCGGACTGGACAGCCCCAGCGGCAGCGGACTGCTTAAGGGCCAGGAACTCGCGTCGACGTTCAGCTTCCTGCGCCCGAACGACCTCGTCTGGAATTACGTCGTCGGCAACTACCTCAAGGGCGAGGCACCGCCGCCGTTCGACCTGCTGTACTGGAACGGCGACGGCACGAACCTGCCCGGGCCGATGTACTGCTGGTACCTGCGCAACACGTACCACGAGAACAACCTGGTCAAGCCGGGCAGGGCGACGACGTGCGGCGCGGCGGTAGACCTGCGCACCATCCGCGCGCCGGTGTACATCTACGCCTCACGCGAGGACCACATCGTGCCGTGGGAGGGCGCCTACCTCAGCACGCAGACGCTCTCGGGCAAGAGGCGCTTCGTGCTCGGCGCGTCGGGTCACATTGCCGGCGTGATCAATCCACCGGTGAAGAACAAGCGCAACTACTGGGCCAGCCCGGCCGCAGTAAGCGGCGCTGGCGACGCGCCGCCTGCCACGGGGCAGCAGTGGCTGGCGCGCGCGAAGGAAATCCCCGGCAGCTGGTGGCCCGATTGGGCGGCCTGGCTCGCGAGCCACGCCGGCCAGCCGATAGCCGCGCCGCGCCATCCGGGCAGCCGACGATACAAGCCGACCGAACCGGCACCCGGGCGCTACGTGAAAGAGAAGGCTGCGGCCTGAACGGGAATTTGGCCTGCGTGTGAGCAGGCTCAAGGTCCAGTGTCGTTCGGGCGCGAACTGCTTGCCCACTCGCGCCGCTGGCTGCCGTATTCTGGTGCCGGCGGGGTGCGGGCTGGTGAGCCCGCGTCGAGAGCGCAACGACCAAGAAGGAGACGAGCATGACGCAGAAGATCGCTTACGTGACAGGCGGCATGGGCGGGATCGGCACGGCACTGTGCCAACGCCTGTACCAGGACGGGTTCAAGGTCATTGCCGGCTGCGGTCCGAGCCGTGACCACGCGAAGTGGATCGCCGACCAGAAGGCGCACGGTTACACCTTCTACGCGTCGATTGGCAATGTCGGCGACTGGGACTCGACGGTCGCTGCGTTCGAGCGTGTCAAGGCCGAGCATGGCGCCGTCGACGTTCTCGTCAACAACGCCGGCATCACGCGCGACGGGATGTTCCGCAAGATGACGCGCGCCGACTGGGACGCGGTGATCGAGACCAATCTGACGAGCCTGTTCAATGTGACCAAGCAGGTGATCGAAGGCATGCTCGACGCGGGTTGGGGCCGCATCGTTAACATCAGCTCCGTCAACGGCGAGAAGGGCCAGTTCGGCCAGACCAACTATTCGGCCGCCAAGGCCGGCATGCACGGTTTCACGATGGCGCTGGCGCAGGAAGTGGCCAACAAGGGTGTGACCGTGAATACCGTCAGCCCGGGCTACATCGCGACCGAGATGGTCAAGGCGATCCGCCAGGAGGTGCTCGACAAGATCGTCTCCGGCATCCCGGTCAAGCGCCTGGGTACGCCGCAGGACATCGCCTCAATCGTGTCGTGGGTGGCCTCGGACGAGTCGGGCTTTGCGACCGGCGCCGACTTCTCGGTCAACGGGGGCTTGCACATGGGGTGAGGGAAACCTCGTCGGCGAGCAACCGGGTCGCGGCAGCCGCGAGCGATTCCCGTAAGCCGTCGGCGAGGGCGATCGTGCGGGCGTTCTCGAAGCCGGCGAAATTGGCCTTGATGGACTTCCGGTAGCCCGGGTCGTAGTGGGTGCGCATCAGGTCGAGGAAGACCTCGGCGATGCGTCCGGCCCGCGCTTGGGACTGCCACGCCGCGACTGTCGCGCGCCCGCGCAATGCGACCAGGCCGTCGAGCTGGCGGCAGAACAAGTCAACATCCTGGACGAAGAAGGCGTAGTCCTGAAGCAGCAGTGCCAGACGTCCGCTATCGGGCATCTCGACATTCAGGCAGCGGCCGCGCTCACGCATCTGAAGGATCACCGCCTCGGGCACGCGCAGGTTGCCGACCTTCTTGCTTTCGCTCTCGATGTAGACCGGCCGCGCCGGATCGAAGCTGCGCAGCGCGTCCCAGACAGCCGTCTCGAATGCCTTCTGCGTCGGCTGCGGGCGGCCAGGTAGCATGCCGAGCACCGAGCCGCGGTGGCTGGCCAGCGCTTCGAGGTCGAGCACCTGCGCGCCGGCTTCACTCAGCGCGCCGAGCAGGCGCGTCTTGCCGCTTCCGGTCTTGCCGCAGATGACCCTGAAATCGAGGTGCGGCGGCAGCGCCTCCAGCTCGGTCATCACCGCCGCGCGAAACGCTTTGTAGCCGCCCGCCAGCACGTGGGTGCGAAAGCCCATCTGGTCGAAAAACCACGCCATGCTTGCCGAACGCTTCCCGCCGCGCCAGCAGTACACGAGCGGCTGCCAGCTCTTGGGCTGGTGCATTACCTGGCGTTCGATGTGGGCGGCGATGTTCTTCGCCACCAGCGCGGCACCACGCTTGCGCGCCTCGAACGGCGAGACCTGAGCGTACTCGGTGCCGACGAGCCTGCGCTCGTCGTCGCCAAGCACCGGCCAGTTGACGGCGCCGGGCAGGTGGTCCTCGCTGAACTCGGCCGGCGAGCGCGCGTCTATCACCGCGCCGAACTGGGCGAGGCGCGCGATCGCCTGGGCCGCGCTGAGGACTTGAACGGTCATGGTTCAGGAGGACGAAGGGGGCATGAAGCGCTCGAGTTCGCGCCCCCTGCGCCGCAGGGTTCCTTCGGCGCCTTGCTGCGGCGGCTCGGAGCGGGTGTCATGGCGCGATCGCCTCCAGCAGCTCGGTCTCGATCGCGATCTGCTCGCGGTTGTGCTGCAGCGACGCGCCGTCGACGAGGAAGGTGTCCTCGACGCGCTCGCCCAGCGTCGTGATCTTGGCGAGTTGCAGATTGACATGGTGGCGCGCGAGCACGCGGGCGATCGCGTAGAGCAGGCCGGTGCGGTCGCTCGCCGAGACGCCAAGCAGCCAGCGCTGGGCGCGTTCGTCCGGCCGCAGCGTGACGCGCGGCGTGACCGGAAAGCTCTTGACACGGCGCGACACTCGGCCGCGCTTGGGTTCGGGCAGCGGTCCGACCGCGGCCAGCGCGAGCGCGAGCTGCGTCTCGACGAGCGAGATCAGGTCGCGATGATGCTGGTCCGCGTGCGGGCTGATGACCTGGAAGGTGTCGAGCGCGTACCCGCTGCGCGAGGTGTGGATCTTGGCGTCGAGGATGTTGAAGCCTGCGCTGTCGAAATAGCCGCAGATGCGGGCAAAGAGGTCGGCTTGGTCGGGCGCGTAGACCACGACCTGCAGCCCCTCGCCCAGCGGCGACGGGCGGGCGCGCACCACCGCCCGCGCGGCGCGCACATGCGGGTGCAGCACGCGGGCATGCCAGGCGATGTCCTGCGCATCGTGGCGGGCAAAGTAGCTGACTTCGAGTGTCTGCCAGAGCGCGCTCTCGATGCCCTGCGGCAGCGAAACGAGGTTGAGCATGTGGCGTGCCTCCTGCTTGCGCGCCTCGATCTCGGCTTCCATGTGCGGCCTTGCTCCGCCGAGCGCGCGCAGGCCGAGCCGGTACAGGTCTTCGAGCAGCTTGCCCTTCCAGGCATTCCAGACCTTCGGGCTCGTGCCGCGCAGGTCAGCGACCGTCAGCAGGTACAGCGCAGTCAGCCGCTGCTCGGTGCCGACGCGCCGCGCGAAGGTCTCAATCACCTCGGGTTCGCTCAGGTCCTCCTTCTGCGCGACGTGGCTCATCAGCAGGTGATTCCTGACGACGAACTCGATCAACGCCGCATCGTCGCGGGATATGCCGTGGTCGCGGCAGAAGCGCCGCGCCTCGGTGGCACCGATCTCGGAGTGGTCGCCGCCGCGGCCCTTGGCGACGTCGTGGAAGAGGGCGGCGACGTAGAGCAGCCAAGGCTTCTCGAACTGCGCGGCGAGTTGCGAGCAGAACGGGTACTCGTGCGCGTGCTCGGGGATGAAGAAACGGCGCACGTTGCGCAGCACCATGATGATGTGCTGATCGACGGTGTAGACGTGGAACAGATCGTGCTGCATCTGGCCGACGATGCGCCGGAACACCCACAGGTAGCGCCCGAGCACGCTGGTCTGGTTCATCAGGCGAAACGCGTGCGTCTGGCCCTCGGGTTCCTGCAGGATCTGGCGGAACAGCGAGCGGTTCACCGGGTCCTTGCGGAAGGCGCCGTCCATCACGTCGCGCGAGTTGTACAGCGCGCGCATCGTGCGGGCAGACAGGCCGTTGATGCCAGGCGTCCGCTCGTAGAGCAGGAAGGTCTCAAGAATCGCATGCGGCTCGCGCTGGTACAGGTCGTCGCATGCGACTTCGATCGTGCCGGCGCGGTCGAGGAAGCGCTCGTTGATCGGTCGCATCGGCGTGTCCTGCGAACCGCTGATGCGCTCCTCGATGTTGAGCATCAAAATCTGGTTGAGTTGCGTCACGGCCTTGGCGGCCCAGTAGTAGCGTCGCATCAGCACTTCCGACGCGCGCGTGGCGGGCGTGCCGCGGTAGCCGAAGCTCTCCGCGACGGCGGTCTGCAGGTCGAACACCAGCCGGTCCTCGCGCCGGCCAGCCACCATGTGCAGCCGGGCCCGGATCAGCTTGAGCAGCCCCTCGTTGTGCTGCAGCTGTTTGCCTTCGAACGCGCTGATCAGGCCGTTGGCGGCGAGCTCGCTCCAGTTCTTGCCGAGACTGGCCGCGCGCGCGACCCAGATCACGGTCTGCAGGTCGCGCAGGCCGCCCGGGCTCTCCTTGCAGTTGGGCTCCAGCGAGTACGGCGTGTCCTCGAACTTCTGGTGACGCTGGTGCATCTCGAGTGTCTTCGCGACCAGAAACGCCTTTGCGTCCATCGCGGTCGTGTTGGCGACGCGAAAGGTCGCGAAGACGCGGCGCGAGCCGCAGAGGAAGCGCGACTCGAGCAGTGCCGTCTGCACCGTCACGTCGCGCCGGCCCTCGGCGATGCACTCGTCGACCGTGCGCACGCTGGAGCCGATCTCGAGCCCGATGTCCCAGCAGGCAGTAATGAATGCTTCGATCCGTGCCTTCGTGTCGTCCGTCGCGGCACGCGCGCTTGCGGCGTCGAACGTCTGCCCTGGCGGCAGCAGCACGAGCACGTCGATGTCGGAGTGCGGAAACAACTCGCCTCTGCCATAGCCGCCGACCGCGAGCAGTGCCGCTCGTCCCGGCATCTGTACCCGTTCCCACAGCGCGATCAGCATGCGGTCGACATGCCGGGTCAGGCCCCGGATCAGCCGCGTTGCAGCGGGCGCCGTCGGCCGCGACTCGCGGAAGTGCTCGAGCAGTGCTGTCTTGCCTTCGCGGAAGCCGGCCCGCAGCTCGCTCAGCGACGGAGCGGTCGGCGGGGGCGTGGGTTCAGACACGTTGGTTGCTCCACCGCGCTTCACAAAGTCGGCGACGCGCAGATCGCCGCATGACTGCAGAGACCGCATGCCGTGGACTTCGCTCGTGCCTCCGAACGCAGCATTGGCGTCGCGACGACCCGGGCGTCTTGTGGCAGGCACCTCAGGCAGCAACCTCTGCGCCGGCGATGAATGCCGGCACGGCAGGCATTCCGGCCGACACCGTGAGCACCTCGTAGCCGGTCTCGCTGACGAGCACCGTGTGCTCCCACTGTGCGGACAGCGAACGGTCCTTGGTGACGATGGTCCAGCCGTCGCCCATTTCACGGATTTCACGCCGACCGGCATTGATCATCGGCTCGATCGTGAACGTCATCCCGGGCCTCAGTTCGTCGAGCGTGCCCGGGCGCCCGTAGTGCAGTACCTGCGGCTCTTCGTGGAACCGGGTGCCGATGCCGTGGCCGCAGAACTCGCGCACGACGGAAAAGCCGGCGTTCTCGGCAAAGGTCTGGATGGCGTATCCGATGTCGCCCAGCCGGGCTCCGGGGCGCACCACGGCGATGCCGTGCCACATCGCTTCATAGGTCAGCCTGCACAGTCGCCTGGCCGCGATCGAGCCCTCGCCGACGATGAACATGCGGCTCGAGTCGCCGTGCCAGCCGTCCTTGATCACGGTTACATCAATGTTGACGATGTCGCCGTTCTTCAGCGGGCGCTCGTTCGGGATGCCGTGGCAGACCTGATGGTTGATCGAGGCGCAGATCGACTTCGGATAGGGCGTGTAGCCCGGCGGCGCGTAGTTCAGCGGCGCCGGAATGGCGTGCTGCACGTGCACGATGTGGTCGTGCGCCAGGCGGTCGATCTGTTCGGTCGTGACGCCGGGCCGCACGTGCGGCGCCAGCATGTCCAGCACTTCGGCGGTGAGCCTCCCGGCGACGCGCATCGCGTCGATCTGTTCGGCCGTCTTGATCGTGATCGTCATCGCGCAATTATGTCTACGGCAGGGCGCTCGCGCACCTTCACTTCACTGCGTGAAGTGAACCTTCGACGCAATGACCTAAAGATCATTGTCTCATCGGCCCGGTAAAATCAGAGCTTGCGCACCCGGGTGGCCATGACCCGACCCGGGCTTTAGCGACGACATGACTTGGTTGCAGGTCAGTCACCACTGAAGCGGCGTAATCGCGCCGCCACCGGACCGCAGAGTGACCTCCACGCCCAAGCAGCTGACCCCCTTCGAAGGCGGCAACGCCGTGTCCGGCTTTCGCGCCCAGGCGCTGCTGCAGCGCCTGCAGGGCGTGAGTGCGCGGATCGTGGGCGTTCATGCGCGGCACGTGCATTGGGTATGGAGCGAAGCCGCGCTGTCCGGCGCCGACGCGCAGCGGCTGGCGGCGCTGCTGAACTACGGCGAGGCCTATGCCGGTGCGACCGACGGGCCGCTGATCGTCGTCGCGCCCCGGCTGGGCACGGTCTCGCCCTGGGCTTCGAAGGCGACCGACATCGCGCACAACTGCGCTCTCGCGGTGCGGCGCATCGAACGCGTCACCGAGTGGCGCCTGGCGCTTCGCGGCGCGAGGCCGCTGGCGCGAGCGCAGTGGCTCGCCTGTGCCGAGCTGCTGCACGACCGCATGACCGAGAGCGTGCTTTCCTCGCGCGAGGACGCGCGCCACCTGTTCGACGACCAGCCGGGCCAGCCCATGGCGCACGTCGACCTGCGCAGCGGCGGGCGCGGAGCGCTCGCGCGTGCCAACACGGAGTTCGGCCTCGCGCTGTCGGACGACGAGATCGACTATCTCGTCGACGCTTTCGCAGCTCTGCAGCGCAATCCGACCGACGTCGAGCTGATGATGTTCGCCCAGGCCAACAGCGAGCATTGCCGGCACAAGATCTTCAACGCGGAATTCAGGATCGACGGCGAGACTCAGGACCGCTCGATGTTCCAGATGATCCGCAACACCCACGCGCTGGCGCCGCAGCGCACCGTCGTGGCCTACAGCGACAACGCCTCGGTGATGGAAGGTGGCGAAGTCGAGTGCTGGGCGCCCGAGGGCTCGGCGGTCACGCCGCAGTACAGCGCGCGGCGCGAGACGATGCACGTGCTGATGAAGGTGGAAACGCACAACCACCCGACAGCGATCTCGCCTTTCGCCGGCGCGGCGACGGGTGCCGGAGGCGAGATCCGCGACGAAGGCGCGACCGGCCGCGGGTCTCGGCCGAAAGCGGGGCTGACCGGGTTCTCGGTCTCGAACCTTCGGCTTCCGGGCACCGACGAGCCTTGGGAACGCTCGGCGATAGGCAGGCCGAGCCACATCGCCAGCGCACTGCAGATCATGATCGAGGGGCCGCTCGGCGGCGCGGCGTTCAACAACGAATTCGGACGCCCGAACCTCGCCGGCTACTTCCGCGTCTACGAGCAGCAGGTCGCGGGTGTGCAGCGCGGTTACCACAAGCCGATCATGATCGCGGGCGGCCTGGGGCAGATCCTCGCCAGCCAGACGCACAAGTGCGCGTTTCCCGCCGGCACGCTGCTGATCCAGCTCGGCGGCCCGGGTTTGCGCATCGGCATGGGCGGCGGGGCAGCGAGTTCGATGGCCTCGGGCGCCAATGCCGCGGCGCTCGACTTCGATTCGGTGCAGCGTGGCAACCCCGAGATGCAGCGCCGGGCGCAGGAAGTCATCAACCGCTGCTGGTCGCTCGCCGAGGCGAATCCAATCCTCGCCATCCACGATGTCGGTGCGGGCGGCATCAGCAATGCCTTCCCCGAGCTGGTGGATGGTGCGGGCAAGGGTGCGCGCTTCGACTTGTCGAAGGTGCCGCTCGAGGAATCCGGGCTTGCGCCGAAGGAGATCTGGTGCAACGAGAGCCAGGAGCGCTACGTGCTGGCGCTGCGCGCCGACGCGATGCCGCAGTTCGCGGCCATCTGCGAACGCGAGCGCTGCCCGTTCGCGGTCGTCGGCGTCGCGACCGACGAGAAACGGCTGATCCTCGACGACCCGGCCAAGACAGCCACTCCTGACGAGCGCCCGATCGACATGCCGCTCGAGGTGCTGCTCGGCAAGCCGCCGCGGATGCGGCGCGACGTCCGGCGCGTGCCGCGGCGCGGCAGCGCGCTCGAGCTGACCGGCGTCACGTTCGAACAGGCGGCGCTGGACGTGCTGCGCCATCCGACGGTGGCGAGCAAACGCTTTCTCGTCACCATCGGCGACCGCACCGTCGGCGGCCTGAGCCACCGTGACCCGATGGTCGGCCCGTGGCAGGTGCCGGTGGCCGACTGCGCGGTGACGCTGGCCGACTTCAGCGGCCTGCGCGGCGAGGCGATGAGCCTGGGCGAACGCAGCCCGATCGCTTCGCTCGACGCTCCGGCGTCTGGGCGGATGGCAGTGGCCGAGGCGCTGACCAACCTGCTGGCCGCGCCGGTCGAGCTCGACCGTGTCAAGCTCAGCTGCAACTGGATGGCCGCCTGCGGCGAACCTGGCGAAGACGCCGCGCTCTACGACACGGTACGCGCGGTCGGCATGGAGCTGTGTCCGGCGCTCGGCATCAGCGTTCCGGTTGGCAAGGACAGCCTTTCGATGCGCACGCACTGGAGCGAAGGCGACGAGACGCATCAGGTGACGGCGCCGGTGTCGCTGATCGTCAGCGCCTTCGCGGCGCTGAGCGACGTGCGCGGCACGCTGACGCCGCAGCTGCAGCCGGGCGACACGACGCTGATCCTGATCGACCTCGGGCAGGGCAGGAACCGCATGGCGGGGTCGATCCTCGCGCAGACGCTGAACCAGAGCGGCGACATCGTGCCCGACCTCGACGACGCGGCACTGGTGAGGAACCTCTTCGCCGCGATCAACCGGTTGCGCGCCGAAGGCCGTCTGCTCGCCTACCACGACCGCAGCGACGGCGGGCTGTGGACCGCGGTGTGCGAGATGGCGTTCGCTGGGCTCTGCGGCGTGAGCCTGAACGTCGACATGCTGGTGACCGAAGGCGATGGCATCGCCGACAGCCGCGCGGAGTACGGCGACGCGAAGAACTGGGCGGCTCAGGTCGGCGAGCGGCGGAGCGAACTCACGCTCAGGGCGCTGTTCTGCGAAGAGCTCGGTGCCGTGATCCAGGTCCGGACCGAAGCGCGCGACGCGGTGCTTGCAACGCTGCGCGAACACGACCTCTCGCGACACAGCCACGTCATCGGCAAGCCGAATGAGCGCGGCGTGATCGAGGTCTGGCGCGATGCGAAGCCGGTCTTCAGAGCGCCGCTCGCCAGGCTTCAACAGACCTGGGACGAAGTGAGCTGGCGCATCGCGCGGCTGCGTGACAACCCTGAGTGCGCCGACGCGGAACACGCAGCGGCAGGCACGCCGGACGACCCGGGTCTGCACTTTCACCTGAGCTTCGATGCGGCCGAGGACGTCGCCGCGCCGTTCGTCAACGACTCGCGCCCCCGGATCGCGATCCTGCGCGAGCAGGGTGTGAACAGCCAGGTCGAGATGAGCTATGCGCTGGCGCTCACGGGCTTCGACACCTTCGACATTCACATGAGCGACTTGCAGACCGGGCGCGCGACGCTGGAGAAGTTCCACGGCTTCGTCGCCTGCGGCGGCTTCAGCTATGGCGACACGCTGGGCGCGGGCGAAGGCTGGGCGCGATCGATCCGCTTCAACGCACGGCTCGCCGAGCAGTTCGCCGCCTTCTTCGACCGCCGCGACAGTTTCGCGCTCGGCGTCTGCAACGGCTGCCAGATGATGGCTGCGCTCGCGAACATCATTCCCGGCGCGCAGGCATGGCCGAGGTTCACGCGCAACCGCAGCGAGCAGTTCGAGGCCAGACTCTCGCTCGTCGAAGTGCTCGCGAGCCCGAGCCTGTTCTTCGCTGGAATGGCCGGCAGCAGGCTGCCGATCGCGGTCGCGCACGGCGAAGGCTTCGCTGACTTCTCGCAAAGGGGCGATCCGAGCGCGGTGATCGCGGCGATGTGCTTCGTCGATCATCAGGGCGCAGCGACCGAAGCCTACCCGTTCAACCCCAACGGCAGCCCGGGCGGTCTGACCGCGGTGACGACGGCGGACGGTCGCTTCACCGCGCTGATGCCGCACCCCGAGCGCGTGTTTCGCAACGTGCAGCTGAGCTGGACCTCGGGCGACATCGGCGCCGCCAGCCCTTGGCGGCGCATGTTCGCCAATGCCCGGCGCTGGGTCGGGTGACCGCTGTCCGGCGGACGTGCGTTAGGCCGTCTGACGCTCGGCCCTACCTACAACCAGCGCGTCAGCATCGCTCGCAGCTGTTCGCGCGTATACGGCTTCGAGAGATGGGCGTCCATGCCAGCCTCCTCGGCCTGGCGCGCGTCGTCGTCGAACGCGTTGGCGGTGAGGGCGACGATAGGCAGTCTCGGCAGCCGCTGCTGGATCTCGCGCTCGCGAATGCGGCGCGTCGCGCTATAGCCATCCATCACCGGCATCTGACAGTCCATCAGCACGAGGTCGACCCGTGTCTTCGCAACTTGCTCCAGCGCCTGCGCACCGTCCTCCGCGGCTATCACGTCGAGGCCGAGCGACTGCAGCATCTCCAGCGCGATCAGCAGGTTGACCGGGTTGTCTTCCACCAGCAGCACGCGACCCGAGAGATCCGCTGCCTGGTCAAGGCCGCCCATCGACGAGTCGGTCAGCACGGGAGGTTCGGGCGACGCATCGAGCGCCAGCGTCAGCGCGAATTGGAAGGTCGATCCGCGCCCGACTTCGCTGCGGACCTCGATCACGCCACCCATGGCCTCGACGATGCGCTGGCTGATCGCCAGCCCGAGTCCGGTGCCGCCGCGCCGGCGGTTGCGTGCGCCGTCGATCTGGTGGAAGGGCTTGAACAGCTGCTTGTGTGCGTCGGCGGGTATGCCGATGCCCGAATCTTCCACCTCGAAAGCGACGCGGGCCCATCCCTTTGGCGCAAGCAGCGGCGTCAGCCGCAATGTGACGCTGCCGCGCTCGGTGAACTTGATCGCGTTGCCGACCAGGTTCAGCAGAACCTGTCTCAACCTCTGCGCATCGCCGATCACCCAGTCGGCGACATCGTGCTCGAGCTCGAAGAGCAGCGCGAGACCCTTGCTTTCCGCACTCGCGCGCAGCTGCGTCGTGACCGATGCCGCAATGCCGTGCAGAGACATCGGTGCCTGCGCGAGGCTCAGCTTGCCGGCCTCGATCTTAGAGTGATCGAGCACGTCGTTGAGGATGTGCATCAGCGACTCGCCCGACGCCGATGCCGTCTTGACCAGGCGGCGCTGGTTGGCGTCGAGTTCCGAATGACGCAGCAGGTCGAGCGCGCCTAGAACCCCGTTCATCGGGGTGCGGATTTCGTGGCTCATCGTCGCCAGGAACTGCGACTTCACCAGGTTGGCCGCCTCGGCCGATTCCTTGGCCTGTCGCAGCGACGCGTTCGCGGCATTGGCTTCGAGCCCGTTGCGGATCGCCTCGGCGGTCGCCTGCTTGAGCTCGCGCGAACCGCGCACCGCCGCGAACCCGAAGACGAGCGACAGGCCCACCATCGGCACCGATGCGACCGCGTCGACAAGCACGCAGACCGCGACCAGCGCCCCGAGAAGCAGCGCGGCCAGGATCTCGAACGCGCGGCCCACCAGCGTCATGAAGAAGATGGCGATGGCCAGCGATCCGAACACCATCGCGACGTAGGTGGCTGCCATCGTGCCCGCCAGTGCCGGATAGATGCCGACGCTGCTGACCGCCCACATCAGACCGCCAAGGGCCGCGTTGCCCTCGAGATGCCATTGCGCGCGTTTGAGCTCGGTGCTGCTGCGCGAGCCCGTGCCATAGCGGCGCGAGATGCCGATGCGCCAGGCTGCCACCGCGAGGCCGAGCAGTCCTGTCATTACCCCTGCGGCAGCGCGGCCGCTGGTCAGGCCGAGGTACACCAGAAACCCGACCGCGACGAGCAGCAGCGGCACGCTCAGCGTCGAGTTGCGCAACGCCAGGCGCAGCATCTCGCGGCCTACGGCAGCGTCGACAGCGTTTTCGGTGGCCATGCGACGCGGAGCATATCGCTTGCTACCCGAGCTCGCAGCGGACCCCCTGCGAGTGCGGGCGCATCGTCCGTAATCGGCGCAGCCGCCGGTGCGATATCGTTGCGCGATGACTGCAGCCGCGGACGACGCGCCGCAACGCTTCGATCGCCTCGACGCATTGCGCGGCGCCGCCATCGTGTGGATGGCCCTGTTCCACTTCGCGTTCGACCTCAATCACTTCGGCCTCGTGCCGAGGCAGAACTTCTACGTCGACCCGCTGTGGACCGTGCAGCGCGCCTGCATCGTGAGCCTGTTCCTCGTCTGCGCAGGGCTCGGCCAGGCGGTCGCATTCGAACGGCGGCAGCGCTGGCCGCGGTTCTGGAGGCGCTGGGCGCAGGTGGCCGCTTGCGCGCTGCTGGTGACGGTGGGGTCGTACCTGATGTTCCCGGGCAGCTACATCCGCTTCGGCGTACTGCACGGCATCGCGGTGATGCTGGTCGTCGCCCGCCTCAGCGCCGGCTGCGGCCGTTGGCTGTGGCCGCTCGGCGCACTCGCCATCGCGCTGCCGCGCTTCGCAGCACACCCGGCGCTCGACGGTCCCTGGCTGAACTGGCTGGGACTGGTGACGCACAAGCCGATCACGGAAGACTACGTGCCGCTTTTGCCGTGGCTCGGGGTGATGTGGTGGGGCCTCGCGCTGGGGCAATGGCTGCTCGCGGAGCGGCGCGCCTGGTTGAGCGGGGCGGTGCCGGCCATGCTGCGCCCGCTCTCGGTGCTCGGGAACTGGTCGCTCAGCTTCTACATGATTCACCAGCCGCTGCTGATCGGCGCCCTGATGCTGTGGCTGCAGCTTCGGCGGTGACACCCGGCGCCAGTCCAGCGGCTACCATCGGCGAATGAGCATCAGGATCCTGTTCGGCTTCCACGCCGTCACCGTGCGGCTGAAGACGGCGCCGGACACGATCGCCGAGATTCTTGTGGACTCCAGCCGGCGCGACCAGCGTATGCGCGCCTTCGTCGAGCGGGCGCGCGAGGCCGGTGCGAAGCTCGTCGACAGCGACGACGCGCGGCTGGCCAGCCTTTGCGGATCGTCGCGCCATCAGGGGGTCGTTGCGCGTGTGACGCCGATGCTGCGGTCGAACTCGCTCGACGATACGCTCGATGCGATCGCCGGCCCGGCGCTGCTGCTGGTGCTCGACGGCGTGACTGACCCGCACAACCTGGGCGCCTGCCTTCGCGTCGCCGACGGCGCCGGCGCGGATGCCGTCGTGGCGCCCAAGGACCGTGCGGTCGGCATCAACGCGACCGTGGCCAAGGTGGCCAGCGGAGCGGCGGAGACGGTGCCGTACTTCATGGTCACGAATCTCGCGCGCACGATCGCCGAATTGAAGGAGCGCGACATCCGCATCGTCGGAACCGCCGACGACGCGTCGAAGTCGCTCTACGACGCTGACCTCGCGGGCGCGGTGGCGCTGGTGCTCGGCGCTGAGGGCGCCGGACTGCGCCAGCTCACGCGCCGGAGCTGCGACGAACTCGTGCGCCTGCCGATGAAGGGCGCGGTCGAGAGCCTGAACGTTTCGGTGGCCAGCGGCATCTGCCTGTACGAGGCGCTGCGGCAGAGAATGCAGAAGAATCCCTGAGGAGAAGCCCATGCCCGTGATCGACGTCAGACATCCGCTCGTCAAGCACAAGGTCGGCCTGCTGCGCGAGGACGACATCTCGACCAAGAAGTTCCGCGAGCTCACGCACGAGCTTGGCCGTCTTCTGGCGTACGAGGCGACGGCCGACTTCCCGCTCGAGAAGACGACCATCAAGTGCTGGAGCGGGCCGACCGAGATCGAGCAGATCCGCGGGCGCAAGGTCACCGTGGTGCCGATCCTGCGCGCGGGCCTGGGGATGCTCGACGGCGTGCTCGACATGATCCCGAGCGCCAAGGTCAGCGTCGTCGGCCTGAGCCGCAACCACGAGACGCTGCAGCCCGAGAACTACTTCGAGAAGTTCGTCGGTCACCTCGACGAGCGCACCGCGATCATCGTCGACCCGATGCTGGCCACGGCTGGCTCGATGATCGCCACCATCGACCTGCTCAAGCAGCGCGGCTGCAAGGACATCCGCGCGCTGGTGCTGGTGGCCGCGCCCGAGGGCATCGCGGCGCTGGGCAAGGCCCATCCGGAGGTGCGCTGCTGGACAGCGGCGGTCGACAGCCACCTGAACGAAGTCGGCTATATCATCCCCGGCCTCGGTGACGCGGGCGACAAGATCTTCGGCACGCGCGAGTCGTGAAGAGAACGTCGAGGTCGTGTCCGGGCCGATCAGGAGACGCTGCATGAACCCGCACTCACGCGTCGCGATCGTCACCGGCGCCGGCACGGGCATCGGCAAGGCGGTCGCGCTGGCGTTGCTGGCGGACGGCTACCGCGTCGTCCTGGCGGGGCGACGCCAGGCGCTTCTCGACGCTGCGGTGGCCGAGTCGGGTGCCGATTCGAAACGAGCGCTGGCGCACAGCGCCGACGTGCGCGATCCGGATGCGGTCAAGGCGCTGTTCGCGCGCACCGAGAGCGCGTTCGGCCGCCTGGACCTGCTCTTCAACAACGCCGGGCTCGGCATCCCCGGCGCTGCGCTCGAGGACGTGACGCTCAAGCAGTGGCAGAGCGTGGTCGACGTGAACCTGACCGGCGCGTTCCTGTGCACGCAGCAGGCGATCAGGCTGATGAAGCGCCAGGTTCCGCGCGGCGGCCGCATCATCAACAACGGTTCGATCTCGGCCCACACGCCGAGGCCGAACTCCGCCCCGTACACCGCAACCAAGCACGCGATCACGGGGCTGACGAAGTCGACCTCGCTCGACGGGCGCCGCTACGACATCGCCTGCGGCCAGATCGACATCGGCAATGCGCTCACCGAGATGGCGATGGCGATGACGACCGGTGTTGCGCAAGCCGACGGGAGGATGGCGGTCGAACCGGTGATGGATGTGAAGCACGTCGCCAGCGCCGTCGTGCACATGGCAAGCCTGCCATTGGAGGCGAACGTGCAGTTCATGACGGTGATGGCGACCAAGATGCCGTTCATCGGCCGCGGCTGACAGGCGCGGCTAGACCCAGCCGAGTGCGCCGGCGAGCATGCCGGAGGCCACCATCCAGATCGGGCTGAGCTTGCTGCGCCACATCACGAGCACCGTCACTGCCGCCAGCGCCATCAAGCCGGCATGGCCGCGCGCCGGGTCGGTCAGCACCCAGCCGGTGGAGAGCAATAGGCCGATCGTCAGCGGCGCCAGGCCGGCGGTGAACGCGCGCACGGTGAGGGTCTCGCGCCGCTTCGCGCCCCAGCGTGTCGCCCAAAGCGCGAGCGTCGTCGAGGGCAGCATGATCGCCAACAGCGTGACTGCGGCGCCGACCGGGCCGGCGACGTTCCAGCCGAGCACGGCGACGAACAGCACGTTCGGCCCCGGCGCGGCCTGGGCGAGCGCGACCGAGGCAGTGAACTGCGAATCGGTGATCCAGCGGTGGTCGGTCACCAAGTAGCGGTGCATGTCGGGCGCGGTCGTGATCGCGCCGCCCACCGCCAGTAGCGAAAGCAGCAGGAAGTGGCCGAAGAGGCCCAGCAGATCGCAAGCGCCCAGGCCGGTCACTTCAATGACTCCGCCGTGGTTCGCGCGACTCGCGACGTTTGCAGGCCCTTGCCGATGGCAGCGCGGCGTTGCGAGGCCACGATTAGCACAGACCCGGCTCCCGGCCGCGCGCGCCAAGGATCGGACCGCAAGCTGTCATGATTCGCGTCCGCACAAGAGGGTGCTCTATCGCAGTCTCCACCATGCCGCTCCAATCGCCAGCGAACCGAGACCCAGGATCACCCACACCAGTGGCATGCGGGCCAGCGCCACGGCACCGAAGCTGGCGGCGGTGAACGCGAGGCCCAGCGCGCGGCCGAGCGGGTTGGCCTTCAGCGACGTTGCCAGCTTGAGCGCAGTGACGATTACCAGGCCGGCCGCGACCGCTCCCATGCCGCGCAACGCGCCGCTGACCGCGCTCAGGTGTGCCCAGCGGTCGTAGGCAGCGGCCAGCGCCAGAACGATCGTCAAAGGCACCAGCAGCATGCCAGCGAGCGCAGCGAGGGCGCCGCGCCAGCCGAAGAAGCGGTCGCCAGTCATCAGCGCGAGATTGCACACGTTCGGGCCCGGCAGGATCTGGGCCACCGACAGCGCTTCGACGAACTCGTCGCGCGTCAACCAGCGGCTGCGCTCGACGAGTTCGATCTGCGCCACTGCCAGCACGCCGCCGAAACCCTGCAGCGCGAGCCGGTTGAAGACGCTGAACACCTCGAGCGGCGAACGCGGCACCCGGCGCTGACGTGGTGCCATCGGTAGCGCCGAATGCGGAGCCATGACCCGAGATCCGGAAGCCGGCCGCGCCGCCCCTTCAGCGCAGCACGCGCAGCGCCTCGGGGTTGACGATGTGGGTCGGATTGCCGTCGACAAAGTTGACCACGTTGTCGAACGCTGCGCCAAGAAGCGTCTCGTAGTTGTCCTGCTCGACGTAGCCCAGGTGAGGCGTACAGACCGCGTTCTCGAGCCGCAGCAGCGGATGTCCCTGCAGGATGGGCTCGCTCTCGAACACGTCGACCGCAGCCATTCCGGGCCGGCCGCGATTGAGCCCACCGACGAGCGCTCCTTCTTCTACGAGTTCGGCGCGCGAGGTGTTGACGAACAAGGACGTGGGCTTCATGCGCGAGAGATCGGCAAGGCAAACGATGCCGCGCGTGGCGTCGCTCAGGCGCAGGTGCAGCGAAAGCACGTCGCAGGCGTCGAAGAAGGCTTCCCTCGATGGCGCGACCGCCAGTCCGTCGGCACCGGCACGCAGGCGAGACGCCTCGCTGCCCCAGACCGTGACGTTCATGCCGAACGCGCGACCGTAGCCAGCCACGATCGTGCCTATCCTGCCGTAGCCCCAGATGCCGAGCGTGCGGCCCTTGAGCGCCATGCCGATGCCGAAGTTCGGCGGCATCGACGCGGCCTTGAGCCCCGACTGCTGCCATGCGCCGTGCTTGAGGTTGCCCACATACTGCGGCAGCCGACGCATCGCGGCCATGATCAGCGCCCAGGTCAGTTCGGCCGGCGCAACGGGCGAACTCACGCCCTCTGCGACGGCGATGCCGAGTCGAGTGCAGGCTTCAAGATCGATGTGCGCACCGACACGGCCGGTCTGCGCGATCAGCTTGAGCTTGGGGAGCTTCTCGAGCAGCTGGCGCGGTAGCTGGCTGCGCTCACGGATCAACACCAGCACTTCGGCGTCGCGCAGGCGCACCGCCAACTGGCCAATGCCCTTGACGGTGTTGGTATAGACCTTCGCGTTGAGGTGCTGCAGCCGCGCCGCGCACCCGAGCTTGCGCACGGCGTCCTGGTAGTCGTCGAGGATGATGATGTTCACGGGCGGCGAGAAATTCCAGCTTGCCCGCGATTGTGCACGCCGCTCGCGTTGGCGCTAGCATTGGCCGCTTCTTCGGACACCAAGGATCAGCAATGTCGATCTCGATGCATTCCGCGAGCGCGCCGGTCTTCGCGCGCTTGCTCGGCAACCTCAATCAATGGCTGGCCAAGGCCGAGGCTCACGCCGCTGCCCGCAAGTTCGACCCTGCGGTGCTGTTCAGCGCGCGCCTGGCGCCTGACATGCTGCCACTGTGCAAACAGGTTCAGATTGCCTGCGATTCCGCCAAGTTCGCCGTTGCACGCTTGGCCGGCGTCGAGGCGCCGAAGTTCGACGACACCGAGGCCAATCTCGCCGAACTCAGGGATCGGGTCGCCAAGACGATTGCTTACGTGCAGTCGATCCCCGCGGCACAGATCGACGGCAGCGAAGAGCGCGACGTCACGGTGCCCCGGCGGGACGGCTCGATCGTGCTCAAGGGCGAGGTCTACCTGAAATTCTGGGCGCTGCCGAACTTCTTCTTCCACGTCACGACGACCTATGCGCTGCTGCGCCACAACGGCGTCGAACTCGGCAAGAGCGACTACCTCGGCGCGCCTCCCGTCTGAGCCCGGCGGCGCGTTCGAGCGCTCGCCGGCTATGCCAGCGGCGCGAATCCCGAACGCGGCGAGCGTGTCGGAAAGTGTCGGTTCAGGCGGTCGAGCCGGGACTGCGCCTGGGCCTGGCTGGAGTGCAGCGCGACCAGATTGAACACCTCGGGTCGCAGGTGCCAGAACTCGCGCAATGAACGCGCAACTTCGATGCGAACCTGAAGCGGGCCGGCCTGCTCGATCCGGATGTCCTCCAGCGCCTGCAGGAAGTCGTCGCGCACCAGGCGCAGGCGCGGCTCGACGCTGCCTCGGCGCCCGGGATGCGGCTCCTCCGGCGCGTCGCCCGATGACGCACCCCATCCGGTGTTCAGCCAGTCCCGCAATGCGCTGCGCCAACCCAAGACGGCAAACGCGGGACCCTGCAGCAACGCAGGTGGGCAAACCTCGATCCGGCCCGGGAATGCATACGGGCGCGGCGGGCGGATAAATCGGTGTAACAGATTGCTGAGCATGGACACGGCGGATATTGGGTACCCGCAGTGTTGGCGATGCCGGGCGGACCCGAAGCCGCGAACAGGCTCGTACTAACCGGTCAGATCGCGCGTTGCCGGCTGTGGCCGAGCGCCGTTGCGGCCATGCAAGGCCGCGTTCGCCATTGGCGCCCACCGGGGCCCGGCGTTGGTCCGAGCGGACCTGGACGGAGCGCGGCGCAGGAAGACTTCGTCGCAGCAACTTGTTACTCGCATGGCAACAAATACTTTACCTTCGAGAACGACACTCATTTTGGGCGACTTTGCGGATTTGCCGTTCGTTGACCTGCAACCTTGGGGACGCTATGAAAGCCAAATACATTGCCTGGTCGGTAGGCGCAAGCCTCGTGATCGCACTCGCTGCCTGCGGGGGTGGATCGAATACCGCTGTTGTTGACGCCACCGTCGGTCCGCTGTCTGCCGCCAATCCGGGAGCGGTGTCAACGGGCTCGATTTCCGCGTTTGGCAGCGTCTTCGTCAACGGGCACGAGTTCTCGACCGCGAACGCGCGCGTCTTCGACGATGACACCGGCGCCGCGAGCGGCTCCACCTCCGGCCTGGAGGTCGGCATGGTGGTCGACGTCGTTGCCGCTGCAGGGAGCAGCGCTTCGGCGCCTGCGGCCAGCGAACTGCACGTTCACCCGCTGGCGCGCGGCTTCGTTGATGCGTCCGACACGACGAAAGGCACCCTCACGGTCATGGGCCAAACCGTTCAATTGACGGCGGCGACCAACTACAGCGACCACCGGGCGTGCGTGTCGGCAACGACCAGCCCGTGCATTGCGATCGTCGGGCAAAGCGGCGTGACCGGCAGCTACGTCACCGTGCATGGCTACCTGTTCACGAGCGGATCGCCGAGCGCGACCAACATCGTGGCGACGCTCGTCTCCGTTCGCGACGCGCCGGGCGGGTCGGCGACGGGCGTGAACTTCAAGGCCGAAGGCGTGGTCACCGCGACCGGCACTTCGTCCATCACGATCGGCGGCCTGACGGTCGATCTCTCGCACGGCAATTGCTATGCCGCGGGCGCGACCGTCAGTTGCGCGACGGCATTCAGTGCGGGCCAGGTCGTTTCGGCCTTCGCCGCAGCAGCGCCCGCCTTGCCGGCGGTGATTCTGGTGGCAGACGTTGCGCGCCTGCGTTCCAAGGTCGTTGCCGACACAGCAGGCGCCACGGTCGAAGTCGAGGGTGCCGTTTCCAGTGTGACGGCGTCGCCGGCATCGTTCGTCGTGCGTGGGATCAGCGTCGATGCGTCGGCCTTGCCCACAGGCAGCAGCCTTCCTGCGGTCGGAGACATCGTGCGGGTGCTCGGCACGCTCGCAGGCACGGGCCAGTCGGTGTCGGTCGCCGCGACCAGCGTAGTGGTCGTGCATGCGGCGCACAGCGCGACCTTCGCGTTCGAGGGCGACGCGAGCAGCGTGGACGCGGGATTGGCGGCGAACACCTGGGTGGTCACCATCCTGGGTCAGAAAGTGACAGTGACGGCGACGACTCGGTTGGCGGATCGCTCGGTCAAGAACTGGGACCACGCCGACCCGGCCAGCAATCCCTTCAATATCGCGACGTTCAAGACCTATCTGGCTGCAAGCGCGTCGCAGCACCTGCTCGTCAGGGCCGCCGCCGATGCGAGCGGGAACCTGACCGCTTTGTCCGTGACGATCGCACCTGCCTCGACAACGGCTGCGGTTGCCGGCGTGGTGGACGCTTCGCCCGCTCCGGTCAACAGCAGCACGACGGGCACGCCGAGCACGTTCCGTGTGCACAGCGTTGCGATCAGTGCTGACCCGGCGGCGGTTCTCAAGGCCCGGCCCGGCGGCGGCATGGCGACCGTTGCCGCAGGCGATGGCGTGGTGGCTATCGGCACGCTCGACTCCTCCGGTACGTTGGTCGTGGCGACGACGCCGAGCCGAACCAATGTCGTGATCGACTTCGGAGTCCCGAGTCGGCCTGATCACGACGGGTTCTGAAACCCCGCGGGCATATCGACCGCCGGCGTCAGTGACGCCGGGGTCGAACTGCAGATCCTGAGGCGCCGAGGTTCAAGGCGTGCGCGGCGCCTGCGCGGATGACCAGACCGCGGACGAATCAGCAAGCAGGTTGACGCCGGCGCTGGGCGCGACGCAGCCGTTGCAGGCTTGAGGGGCGTCGATCGCGGTTAGGCCAGCGGCGCCTTCGGCGCGGCCCCCAAGGCCTCTCGGGTAAGCTCTCGCGCCATGAGCGACGTCGAGGCAGATCGCAAGTCGACCGGGCTGGTGCTCAGCGGTGGCGGAGCACGCGCGGCCTACCAGGTCGGCGTCCTCAGCGCGGTGGCGCAGATTCGCCGCGATTGCGCCGCGGCGCGGTCGAACCCGTTCCCGGTCATCGCGGGGACGTCGGCCGGCGCGATCAACGCGGCTGCGCTCGCCTGCGGCAGCGACGACTTCGACGCCACCGTGGCCTCGCTGCGCGAGGTGTGGGAGAACTTCAGCGCCGAGCAGGTCTACCGTGCCGACGCGCTGGGGATGATCCGCTCCGGCGCGCGCTGGCTCACGATGCTCTCGATCGGCTGGGCCATTGCCCGCTGGCGACGCGCCCGCCCGCGCTCATTGCTCGACAACTCGCCGCTGGAACACCTGCTCGAGCGCATGGTGAACCTGGAGCGGCTCCCGGCCATGATGCAGCGAGGCCATGTGCAGGCACTCGCCATCACCGCGTCGAGCTACAGCTCGGGATTGCACGTCACGTTCTACGACGCGCCGCAGGACATCGTGCCGTGGACGCGCTCGCAGCGCATCGCCGTGCGCGAGCACATCGGCACGGCGCACCTGCTCGCGTCGTCGGCGATCCCGTTCGTGTTCCCGGCCGTGAGCCTCGATCTGCAAGGCCAGAGCGAGTACTTCGGTGACGGCTCGATGCGCCAGTCGGCGCCGATATCACCGGCGATCCACCTCGGTGCGCAGCGCATCCTCGTGATCGGCGCCGGGCGCATGCACGAACCGCCGGGCCGGCGCGCCTTCAGCGCCGAGTATCCGAGCCCGGCCCAGATCGCCGGTCACGCGCTGTCGAGCATCTTTCTCGACGCGCTCGCGTTCGACGTCGAACGGCTCAAACGCATCAATGCCACGCTCGCGCTGCTGCCGGCGTCGGCGCCGACGAGCCTGAGGCCGATTGACGTGCTGGTGATCGCACCGAGCCAGCGGTTGGACGATATCGCCGCAAGGCATCTGCAGAGCCTGCCGCCGACGGTGCGCGCGATGCTGCGCGGGATCGGTGTCTCGGGTGACGGTGCCGCGGCTCGCGGCGCGGCGCTGGCGAGCTACCTGCTGTTCGAGGCGCCGTACACGCGAGAGCTCGTCGCGCTAGGCGTGGCCGACGCGCTCGCCAGGCGCGACGACGTTGCCACATTCTTTGGCTGGGACCGTCGCGGCGGGCGCCGCAGCACGCCCGAGCCGTCGACGTTCGATCTCGACAACCAGGCCGGGTAGCGGCGCCGGGTGTCGCGCCGCTGCCAAGCGGCGGGCAGCCTGCTTCTTGTCGGACGTCTTGGCGGCCGAAACCTTGGCATCAGCGGGCTTGGACGCGGATGCCTTGCCATCGACAGCCTTCGCGCCCATCGTTTGCGCAGATGCCTCGGTCTTGGCAGGCGCACCCTTGAGCGCCGCGCCGTTGACGGTCAGGCCTTGGGCAGAGAACTTGGCAGCGTTGCCTTCGCCGATCCCCTTGACGCGGGAAACCATATCGGCCCAGTCCTTGAACGGGCTCTTCGTGCGCTCTTCGATGATCTTGCCAGAGATCGCCGGGCCTATGCCCTCGATGCTCTCGAGCGCGGCCTGGTCGGCCCTGTTCGCGTCGACTGCGGCGAACGCTGCGGTGGCAAACAGGGCCAGCAGCGCGACCAGAAGCTTCTTGATCGCGGTGTGTCCTCGGCGGGTTGGAAAGCTAAGGTTTCGCGCTTTGGCGCGGGAGCGCGTGCCCGGTGGGCCAGGCGCGCAGCTGCGTAACGGCGAGTCGCGCGTTCAGGTTGAACGGGCGGCTCAGGCGCCGGCGCCCGTCAGCCATTCGTCGTACCGACGCACACCTGTTGCCACGTCGGCGAACTCATGCTCGCAACCGGCGCCGCGCAGGCGCGACAGGTCCGCCTCGGTGAAGCACTGGTAACGGCCGACCAGCGTTTCGGGAAAGGGAATGTACTCGACCAGGCCTTCGCGCACCATCGCGTCGAGTCTCAGCGCCGATTCGCCCGAGCGCAGGCGCGCCGCGTTGACCATCGCCAGCGCGACGTCGTTGAACGGCTGGGCACGACCGCTGCCGAGGTTGAAGATGCCACTGCGGTCGGGATGCTGCAGGAACCACAGGTTGACCGCCACCACGTCGTCGACGAACACGAAGTCGCGCGACTGCTGCCCTGGGCCATAGCCGCCATATTCGCCGAAGAGGCGCACCTTGCCGCTGTCGCGCAACTGATGATGGTGATGGAAGGCGACCGAGGCCATGCGTCCCTTGTGCTGTTCGCGCGGGCCGTAGACGTTGAAGTAGCGAAAGCCGACCACTTGCGCGCCCGCTGCCTGCAGCATTCGCCGCACCACGTTGTCGAACAGAAGCTTGGAGTAGCCGTAGACGTTGAGCGGGCGCTCGAACTCCGGCTCCTCGCGGAACGTCGCGCTGCCGCCGTAGGTCGCTGCCGACGAGGCGTAGAGCAACTGCGCGCCCTGTGCCTGGCAGGCATCGAACAGATCCTTCGAGCAGCGGTAGTTGTTGGCCAGCATGAAGCGCCCGTCGTGCTCCATCGTGTCGGAGCAGGCGCCCTGGTGCAGCACGGCGTCAACGCGGCCGAACTCGGCGCGCGCAAAGCGGGTGTAGAACTCGCTCTTGTCGAAGTAGTCGCTGATCTGCGCACCGAGCAGGTTGCGGTACTTCGGCCCGTCGGTCATGTCGTCGACGGCGATCACGTCGTCGATGCCGAGCCGGTTCAGCCCGAGCACCAGGTTCGACCCGATAAAGCCCGCCGCACCGGTGACGACGACTCTCATTCGAACAGCTCCTCGTAACTGACACTGGCTGTGCCGAACTTGCCGACCACGATGCCGCCGGCGCGGTTGGCCAGCGGCATCGCGTCGTGTGGCGTAAGGCCACAGGCGAGCATCGCGGCCATGGTCGCGATGACGGTGTCGCCCGCACCCGTGACGTCGAACACCTCGCGCGCCTGTGCCGCGACACGGGTGTGGCGCGGCGTTCCGTTAGCGACGTCGAACAGCGACATGCCTTCCTCGGAGCGTGTCAGCAGCAGGCCCGCCAGGCCCAGCGTCTCGCGCAATCGGTGCGCGCGCTCGTGCAACTCGTCTTCACTGTTCCACGAACCGACCACCTGTGCCAACTCGGCCCGGTTCGGCGTGATGACAGTCGCGCCGGCGTAGCGGCGATAGTCGCTTCCCTTGGGGTCGATCAGCACTGGCTTGCCAAGCTGGCGCGCGAGCTCGATCATGCGCGGAATGTGCGTCAGGCCGCCCTTGCCGTAGTCCGAGAACAGCACCGAATCGTGTGCCGGCAACGCGTGCTCGTAGTCGCCGAGCATGCCGGCGAGAACCTCGTGGTCGGGCTGGTTCTCGAAGTCGATGCGGATGAGCTGCTGCGAGCGGCCGATCACGCGCAGCTTGACGATGGTGTAGAGCTTCGGGTCCTGCCCCAGCAACGTCGCGACGCCTTCGCGCTCGAGCAAGGCCTTGAGCTTGCGTGCCGGCTCGTCGTCGCCGACGACGGTCAGCAGCGTTGCCTGCGCACCGAGCGTCTTCACGTTCAGCGCCACGTTGGCGGCGCCGCCGAGGCGTTCCTCCTCGCGGTTCACGCACACCACCGGCACGGGTGCCTCGGGCGATATGCGCTCGACCGCCCCGAACCAGTAGCGGTCTAGCATCGCATCGCCGACCACTAGCACGCGCGCCGCCTGCAGGCGCTCCCGCGTGGGCAAGGTCGTGCTCACGAGTCCTCCAGCCGCTGTGGCGGGTAGCTGTCCCACGTCATGCACCCGGGGCATTGCCAGAAGTAGTGCTGCGCGTCGAATCCGCACGCGGCGCAGCGGTAGCGCTGCAGCGGGCGCGCGGCACGACCGACGGCGTTGCCAAGCGCCTGCGCATCGTCCGCGTCGAGCGAGACGTCGCCCGACGCGGCGATTGCAAGCAGGCCTTGGGCGACAGACAAGGTCGGGTGTTCACGCAACTGCGCCGTCAACCTGGCACGCTGGTGCGACGGGTCCGGATCGAGCAACGCGATCGCCGCCAGCAACTCGGATGATGGAATTCGCCGGCACAGCGATTCCAGCTGGTCGCGGGCAAGCGCCTGCTGGCCGCAGGCGAGCGCGCTGGCGGCGTGGTCGCACGCGACCAGGTTGAACGAAGCCGGATGCGAAAGCAGCAACTCGCCGAACGCTTGCATCGCCAGCGCGTGCTCGCCCAGCCGCGCGTGGCGCTGCCCGGCGAGCACCAGCGGTCGTGCCGACTGCGGCGCCGCGAGGCGGGCCTGCCGCAACGCGTCCGCTGCCGCATCGGCCTGTTGGCGCGCTTCGGCCTGCTCGGCGATCTCGCACCAGTAGTGCGCGATGCGCGACGCGAACGAGGCGGTGCCACTGTGCTCGAGCTTGCGCGCGACATCGATCGCCGCTTGCCAATCGCGCGAGCGTTCATGGAGCGAGAGCAGCGCGAGCCGCGCGTCGGTGTCGAAGCGACCGCCCTCGAGCGCGCGGTAGGCCTGCTCGGCACGGTCGAACAGGCCGGCCTTCATGAAGTCTTGCGCCAGGGCATCCTGCGCGCGCTCGCGCTGCGCTGCCGGCAGGTCGCCCCGCTTGAGCAGATGTTCGTGCACGCGGACGGCCCTCTCGTACTCACCGCGTCGACGGAACAGGTTGCCGAGCGCGAAGTGCAGGTCCGTGCTGTCCGGGTCTTGCTGCACCGCCTCGATGAAGGCGTCGATCGCCTTGTCCTGCTGTTCGTTGAGCAGCAGGTTCAGTCCCTTGAAGTACGCCTGCGGCGATTCGCGCTGCTCGCGCTTGAACTGGCGCAGATCGATGCGCGACGCCAGCCAGCCCAGCGCAAATGCCACAGGCAGACCCAGCAACATCCACTGCAGGTCAAATTCCATCGCGCGACGGCGCCTCGGGCAATGGTGCGTGGATGTTCTGCGTGCCTGCGTTGGGTGGCGTGGGTTCTGGCCGGTGCCGCCGCGCCACTCGGCGGTGGCGCCACCAGCTCGGCACCATTGCCAGAACGCCGAACGCGCAGCCGAGCACGAATGCGGCGAACACGATCAGCACCATCGGCGCCTTCCACTCGTGGCCGAAGAACCACCTGACGCTCGCGTCTTCGCGGTTGTTCAGCGCGAATGCGAACAGCGAAAAGAAGATGGCGGCCCGGAGCAGCCAGACGAAGATGCGCATCATCACCCCCTGCCCAATTCTAGGCGGGCGCGGTTGGCGCCATGCCCTGGCAGTCAGGTCGCGGTTACTCGCCCACGGTGGCGGCGGTCGACGCCGCGACCGGGCCTGGCTCGTCGAGCGGCCACTGGGCATCGACGGCCTCGCGCAGAGCCTTGCCTGGCTTGAAATGCGGCACCAGCTTTTCCGGTATCACGACCTGCTCGCCCGAGCGCGGGTTGCGCCCTACGCGCGGCGGGCGGCGGTTGATCGAGAAGCTGCCGAAGCCGCGGATCTCGATCCTGTGCCCCCGCGCCAGCGCGTCGCTCATCGCGTCGAGGATCGTCTTCACGGCGAACTCGGTATCACGGTGCGTCAGCTGGCTGAACGACTCAGCCAGCTGCGCCACGAGGTCCGATCGAGTCATGGCGCGGCGCCAAGGACCTAAGCGTTGTCCTTCTGCGTATCGAGCTTGGCGCGCAGCAACGCACCGAGGCTCGTCGTTCCGGCATTCTCGCGCTCGGCGGTCTGCGACAGGCGCTGCATCGCTTCCTGGCTATCGGCGTTGTCCTTGGCCTTGATCGACAACTGGATCGAGCGCGTCTTGCGATCGACGTTGATGATCAGCGCCGAGACTTCGTCGCCTTCCTTCAGCACGTTGCGTGCGTCCTCGACGCGGTCGCGGCTGATCTCGGACGCCCGCAGGTAGCCCGTCACGTCGCTGTTGAGCTGGATCTCGGCGCCACGCGCGTCGACCGTCTTGACCTTGCCGACCACCGTCATCCCGCGGTCGTTGACGGTGGTGTAGCTCGTGAACGGATCGCTGTCGAGCTGCTTGATGCCGAGCGAAATGCGCTCTCGTTCGACGTCGATCGCGAGCACCACAGCCTCGACTTCCTGGCCCTTCTTGAAGTTGCGCACCGCAACCTCGCCCGGTTCGCTCCACGACAGATCGGACAGGTGCACCAGGCCGTCGATGCCGGCCGCCAGGCCGACGAAGACGCCGAAGTCGGTGATCGACTTGACCGGTCCCTTGACCTTATCGCCGCGCTGCACGGTCTCGGAGAATTCCTCCCACGGGTTGGCCTTGCACTGCTTCATGCCAAGGCTGATGCGGCGCTTGTCTTCGTCGATCTCGAGCACCATCACCTCGACCTCGTCGCCGAGGGTGACGATCTTGCTCGGTGCGATGTTCTTGTTCGTCCAGTCCATCTCCGATACGTGCACCAGGCCTTCGATGCCGGGCTCGATCTCGACGAAGGCGCCGTAGTCGGCGATGTTGGTGATCTTGCCGAACAGGCGAGTTCCGTTCGGGTAGCGGCGCGACACGCCGTGCCACGGGTCGTCGCCGAGCTGCTTGATGCCGAGTGAGACGCGGTTCTTCTCGGCGTCGAACTTGAGCACCTTGGCCTGCAGTTCCTGGCCGACCTGCACGACCTCGCTCGGGTGGCGCACGCGGCGCCAGGCCATGTCGGTGATGTGCAGCAAGCCGTCAATGCCGCCGAGGTCGACGAACGCGCCGTATTCGGTGATGTTCTTCACCACGCCGTTGACGATCGCACCTTCGCGCAGCGTCTCCATCAGCTTGGCGCGTTCTTCGCCCATCGAAGCCTCGACCACCGCGCGGCGCGACAACACGACGTTGTTGCGCTTGCGATCGAGCTTGATGACCTTGAACTCCATCGTCTTTCCCTCGAACGGGCTCATGTCCTTGACCGGACGCGTGTCGAGCAGCGACCCCGGAAGGAACGCGCGGATCCCGTTGACGAGGACCGTCAGGCCACCCTTGACCTTGCCGTTGACGGTGCCGGTGACGAATTCGCCCGATTCGAGCGAGTTCTCGAGCGACATCCACGAAGCCAGGCGCTTGGCCTTGTCGCGCGAGAGGATGGTGTCGCCGTAGCCGTTCTCGATCGCGTCGATCGCTACCGCGACGAAGTCGCCAACCTGGACCTCGAGTTCGCCCTTGTCGTTCTTGAATTCCTCGATCGGTACGTAGGCCTCGGACTTGAGACCGGCATTCACCACCACGAAGTTGTAGTCGACGCGGACCACCTCGGCGGTGATCACTTCGCCGGCGCGCATTTCCTGCTTTTGCAGCGACTCTTCGAACAGGGCGGCAAACGAGTCCGGCGCTTGCTTCGCGGTGGCGGATTGGAGTTGGGACATGACGGGTGGTCTTCCGATGCAACGGGGATGTTGCAGGTTGGGGTTGTGAACCGACGCGTGAAGGCCACGCGGCGGGCTTGCTTTGCGGCAGCGGCCGGTCTGAATCAGCGGAACGGGCAACGCTCATGCCACCACTCCAGTACCCGGGCCACCGAGTCTTCGATGGCCAGGCCGGAATTGTCGAGCATGAACGCGTCTTCGGCCGGCTTGAGCGGCGCAACGGCGCGGCTCTGATCGCGCGCGTCGCGTGCCTCAAGATCTGCACGCAAGTCGGCAATGCTAGCCGAAAAGCCCTTGGAAATCAACTGCTTATGGCGCCGCTCGGCACGTTCGGCGGCGCTTGCGGTGAGGAAGATCTTCAGCCTGGCATCGGGGAAGATCACCGTGCCCATGTCGCGCCCGTCCGCCACCAGGCCCGGTACGCGTCGAAACGAGAGCTGCAGCGAATGCAGCGCAGATCGCAGATCGGGCCACGCTGAGATCGACGACGCCAGCGCGCCCACAGGTTCTTCCCTGAGATCCTCGGTCACGTCAGCGCCATCCAGCAGCGTGGCGCCGGCTTCGAAGCGAATGCGCAGTGCTTCCGCGAGCCGGACCATCGCGGCGCGATCGTCGTCGCCGACGCGGGCTCGCCGCGCGGCGAAGGCCGTGGCGCGGTAGAGCACGCCCGAGTCGAGGTGGTGATACCCGAGCGCCGCCGCCAGCGCTGCTGCGAGCGTTCCCTTGCCGGAAGCGGAAGGACCGTCTATGGTGATGACTGGAATCGCCGCGGCCTCGGTATCGACGACGCCAAAAAGCGTCTCGAAATAGTCCGGAAAGGTCTTGCCGACGCAGCGCGGGTCGAGGATGCGCACGGGCAACCCTGGGTCGGCCCCGGCCAGCGGATTGAACGCTGCAAGCGAAAAGCACATCGCCATGCGGTGGTCGTCGTACGTGCCGATCGCGGCCGCGCGCCAGGGGTTCCTGTGAAGACCCGGAGGCGTGATCTCGATGAAGTCGGCCCCGTTGATCACTTCTGCGCCGAGCTTGCGCAGCTCCGCAGTCATTGCGGCGATGCGATCGGTCTCCTTCACCCGCCAACTGGCGATGTCTTCGAGCCGCGTCGCGCCGTCGGCATAGAGTGCCATCACTGCCAGCGTCATCGCGGCGTCGGGGATGTGATTGCAGTTGAGCCGGATCGCGCGCAGCGGCCAGCGCCCGCGCTGCACCTCGAGCCAGCCGGGGCCGCTCGCGACCTGCGCGCCCATCGCCGCCGCGGCCTCGACGAAGCGGATGTCGCCCTGGATCGAGTCGCTGCCGGCGCCTTCGATGCGCAGCCTGCGCCCGCCGCCCGCCGCGATCGCACCGAGCGCGATGAAGTACGACGCCGACGACGCGTCGCCTTCGACGTGGAGTTCTCCCGGCGAGCGGTAGCCGCCGCCGGCCGGTCGACGCACTACCGTGAATCGCCGCCAATCATCCCGCTCGATGTCGACGCCGAAGCGCGCCAGCAGCTTCAGCGTGATCTCGACATAGGGCCTGGAGATCAGTTCGCCGTCGACTTCGACGACGACCGAAGACTCGGTCGCGACCAGCGGCAGCGCGAGCAGCAAGGCGCTGAGGAACTGGCTCGACACATCCCCGCGAACCCGGACCGGTCGGCGCAGGTCGAGCCGGCCTCCACGCAATCGCAGCGGCGGAAACCCCGGTTGCCCGAGCTCGTCGACGTGGCAGCCGAGCCCGCGCAGAGCGGCGACCAGATCGCCGATCGGGCGCTCGTGCATGCGCGGTACCCCGCTCAGCTTGAACTCTCCGCCCTGAGTTGCAGACAGCAGCGCAAGCGCCGCCGTCAGCGGGCGCATCGCGGTTCCGGCGTTGCCGAGGAACAGCTCCGCCCGCCGCACCGCCAGCCGACCCCCAAGGCCGGTGATGCGCACGCACTGCGCCCCTTGCTCTACGCTGCAGCCGAGCTTGCGCAGCGCCTCGAGCATGACCCGCGTGTCGTCGGAGTCGAGCAGATCGTGCAGCTTGGTCGTGCCCTCGCTCAGACCGGCCAGCAGCAGCGCCCGGTTCGAGATGCTCTTCGAACCTGGCAAGCGTATGCAGCCGCCGGCGCTCCTCAGCGGAGGAATGTCGAGGAACGCGATGCTGTACATGGCGCGGGCGGGAAGTGGCTCTTGCGGAGTGATATGACGCGAAGGGCGACCGCCCGACGAAGGTGCGGGCTCAGGTCTCTGGCACCTGCTTCTGGGCGTTCATCTGCCAGCTGCTGCGAGCATTCGACGCCTTGCGCACCAGGTCCTCGAGCGCTTCCTGGTTGCCGCCACGCATCACGTGCTCGATTGCGTCGAGCGTGTGGCGAAAGCGCAGCGACTGGCGCAGGATCTCCTCGCGGTTGGACATCAGGATGTCGCGCCACACGGCAGGGTCGCTCGCCGCGATGCGCGTGAAGTCGCGAAAGCCGGGTCCGGCGAGCGACATGAACTCGCGCCCGGCCGGCTGGTTCGCCACCGCGCTGAAGTAGGCAAAGGCCAGCAGGTGCGGCAGGTGGCTGACGGCGGCGAACGCGGCGTCGTGGTTCTCAGGTGTCATGCGCAGCACCTGCGCGCCTATGCCCGACCAGAGGTCGGTGGCCTTCTGCACCAGATCGGCCGAGGTCTGGGCGATCGGCGTCAGGATGACCTGCCGGCCGCTGTAGAGCAACGCGTCGGCGTTGGCCACGCCGGACGCCTCCTTGCCCGCGATTGGATGAGCGGGAACGAATGACGCCACACGCTCCTTGAGGACGCGGCGTGCGGCGTCCACGACGTCGCGCTTGGTGCTGCCCACGTCCATCAGCAGGACACCCGGCTCGACAAGGTGGCGGACGGCCTTGAACGTCGCCTCCGTCGCGGCGACCGGCACCGCGAGCAGAACGATGTCGGATCCCGCCATCGCCTGCAAGGCCGATTCGGCGGCGACGTCGATCACGCCGAGCTTGACCGCGCGTTCGGTGGTCGACGGCGACTTGCTGTATCCGACCACGCGTTTGACGAAGCCGGCGCGCTTGAGCGCGAGGGCGAACGATCCGCCCATTAGGCCGCAGCCGATGACACCGAGTTGATTGAACAGGGTACTCATGTCTTCCGAATTGTCGCCATCGGCGGCGAACCGGCGCCGCTGGACGATGCCGAAACCGCTTGCGCGTCGGTGGCGAACGGCGCGGCAGCGCGGCGAGCTGAGGAGCGCGACGTCATCAGTGCGTGTCCAGCGGATAGGTGCCGAGCAGCTTGAAGAACGCGCACACGCCGCGCAGTTCCTGCAGCGCGGCGGCCACGTTCGGCTGCTCAGGGTGCCCTTGCAGATCGATGTAGAAGTAGTACTCCCACTGTCCCGATCGCGCTGGCCGCGACTCGAAGCGCGACATCGACACGCCGTGCGCCTTGAGCGGCACCAGCATGTCGTGCACGGCGCCAGGCCGGTTCGTGACCGAAACGACGAGGCTCGTGCAGTCGTGCCCCGAGGCGTGCGGCTGCGGGTGCTGGTCCGGGCGGGTGACGATGGCAAAGCGGGTCCGGTTGTGCGGGTCGTCCTGGATCGCTGGCGCAACCACGTGCAGCCCGTATTCGCTCGCTGCGCGTTCGCTCGCCACCGCGGCCAGCGTCGGGTCAAGACCCGCCAGGCGTGCGCCCTCGGCGTTGCTCGCGACCGGCCGTCGCTCGACATGCGCAAGGTGGTTCGACAGCCAGCCGTGGCACTGCGCCAGGGCTTGCGGGTGCGCACATACCGCCTGGATGCCGGCCAGCGAATCTTCCTTGCGCAGCAGGTTGTGGCGCACGAACAGGCTGGTTTCGCCGACGATGAACAGCGGCGTCGTCAGGAACAGGTCGAGCGAGCGCGCGACGACGCCTTCGGTCGAATTCTCGACCGGCACCACGCCGAAATCCGCGGCGCCCGCGCTGGTCGTGCGAAAGACTTCGTCGATGCTTGGGCAGGGAACCTTGACGATGGACGAACCGAAGAACCCGAGTGCCGCCAACTCGCTGAACGTTCCCGCCGGCCCGAGGTAGGCGACGCGTGTCGGCGTCTCGAGTGCGCGGCAGGCCGACATGATCTCGCGCCAGATCGGCGCCACGCTCTCGCCGCGCAACGGTCCGGGGTTCGCTGCCTTGAGCCCTTCGATCACCTGCGCTTCGCGCTCCGGCCGGAACGCGAGCGTGCCTTCCTTCTTCTTGATATCGCCGACCTCCTGCGCCAGGCCGGCACGCCGGTTCAGGAGCGCCAGCAACTCGCGATCGACGGCATCGATCCGGTTGCGCAGCGACAACAGCGCGGGATTTGCCGGGTCCGGCATCGCGGCCATGCGTGCGCGGCCGGGGTTACTTGACGGCCTTCGCGGGCGAGGCGGCCGATGCCGGCGGTGCAGGCGGCTTGGCAGCGGCGCTGGCCGCAACGCCAGGAACGCCACCGTTGGCGGCGCCGAACGTCGTGCGCAACTTCTGCTGCAGAGCCTGCAGTTTCGGGTCGAGCAAGGGCGCGGCCTCCGCGGCCAGCTTCTGCACGAAGTTGTTCTGCATTTCGGGCCCGAGTTGCTGGAATTTCTTGTTCACCGGTGACTCGAGCCAGGCGATCATCTGCTTGAGCTCGGCTTCGCTGAACTTCTCTTCGAGCGCTGCGCCGAAGGTCGACGGCGCCAGCTTGAGCGCACGCTCGCGCAGCAGAGGGGTCGCCTCTTCGACATACTTTCTCACGTCGGCCTCCACCGACTTGCCTACCGCCTCTCGCTTGTCGGGCGGCACCTGCGTCTGCAACGCCTGGCCGGCGGCCTGCATCAGCTGCGCCGCCGGTCTCTCGACAAGACCGCGCGAGATGTTCTCGATCATCGGCTGCTGAAGCAGCAGCACCTTCTGCACCAGTTCCTTCTTGGTCTGGGCATGCGCCAACGTTGCAGCGGCACACAATAGCGCGATCAGCAGTCGTTTCATCGGGCGCCTTCTTCGGGGTTGGGTTCGTCGCCGGGCTCGCCCGGACTCTCGGCATTGGCGTCGTTCTCGACGATACGCTGCACGCCGATCAGACGCGTCGCCTTGTCGAGAGCGATCAGCGTCACGCCCTGCGTGGCGCGGCCGAGTTCGCGGATCTCCGACACCCGCGTGCGCACGAGCACGCCCTTGTCGGTGATCAGCATGATCTCGTCCTCGGCGCGCACCAGCGTCGCCGCGACGACCCTGCCGTTGCGTTCGCTCTGCTGGATCGCGATCATGCCCTTGGTGCCGCGGCCATGCCGTGTGTACTCGACGATGCAGGTGCGTTTGCCGTAGCCGTTCTCGGTCGCCGTGAGCACGCTCACCGGGCTCGCGCTCGCGGTCTCGTCCCGCTCGGCGACGAGCATCGCGATCACGCTCTGGCCCTCCTCGAGCATCATGCCGCGAACGCCGCGCGCGTTACGGCCCATCGCCCGCACGTCTTCCTCGTCGAAGCGTACCGCCTTGCCGCCGTCGGAGAACAGCATCACGTCGTGCCGACCGTCGGTGAGCCGGGCGCCGATCAGGTAGTCGCCGGGGTCGAGGTCGACCGCGATGATGCCCGCCTTGCGCGGGTTGCTGAATTCGTCGAGCGCGGTCTTCTTCACCGTGCCCTGCGTCGTCGCCATGAACACGTAGTGGTCGGCCGGGAAGCTGCGGAAGCCGTCGGTCAGCGGCAGCACGACGTTGACCTTCTCGCCGGCCAGCAGCGGGAACATGTTGACGATGGGCCGTCCGCGCGACGCCCGGCCGCCCTGCGGCACTTCCCAGACCTTGAGCCAGTAGACACGGCCGCGGTTGGTGAAGCACAGGATCCAGTCGTGCGTGTTGGCGATGAAGAGCTCGTCGATCCAGTCGTCTTCCTTCGTCGCCGTGGCCTGCTTGCCGCGGCCGCCGCGCCGCTGCGCGCGGTACTCGGCGAGCGGCTGGCTCTTGATGTAGCCGGTGTGGCTGAGCGTGACGACCATGTCGGTCGGCGTGATCAGGTCCTCGGTGCCGAGGTCGAGCGCGTTGCGCACGATCTCGCTGCGGCGCGCGCCTAGCCTGGTTTGGCCGAACTCCTGCTTCACCGCGGCAAGCTCGGCCCCGATGATGGCCGTCACGCGCTCGGGCGTGGCCAGGATGTCGAGCAGGTCGGCGATCTGCGACATCACGTCCTTGTACTCGTTGACGATCTTGTCCTGCTCGAGTCCGGTTAGGCGCTGCAGCCGCATCTGCAGGATCTCGCCCGCCTGCTCTTCCGAGAGCCGGTACAGCCCGTCGGCCTGCAGGCCGTAGCTGCGGGCCAGTCCCTCGGGGCGGAACGCGTCGCGCCCGCCCGGAGCTTCGCCTTCGGCGCGCGTCAGCATCTCGCGCACCAGCGACGAATTCCAGCTCTTGCTCATCAGCGCCGTCTTCGCGACCGGCGGTGTCGGCGAGCTCTTGATCGTCTCGATGAACTCGTCGATGTTGGCCAGCGCCACCGCGAGGCCTTCGAGCACGTGGCCGCGCTCGCGTGCCTTGCGCAGGTCGAACACGGTGCGCCGCGTCACCACCTCGCGCCGATGCTCGAGGAAGATCTCGATCAGGTCCTTCAGGTTGCACAGCTTGGGCTGGTTGTCGATCAGCGCCACCATGTTCATACCGAACGTGTCCTGCAGCTGAGTCTGCTTGTACAGGTTGTTCAGCACCACCTCGGGCACTTCGCCGCGCTTGAGTTCGATCACCACCCGCATGCCCGACTTGTCGGACTCGTCCTGGATGTGGCTGATGCCCTCGAGCTTCTTCTCGTGCACGAGCTCAGCCATGCGCTCGAGCAGCGTCTTCTTGTTCACTTGGTACGGGATCTCGTCGACGATGATCGCCTGGCGCTGGCCCTTGTCGATGTCCTCGAAGTGGCATTTGGCGCGCATCACCACCTTGCCGCGGCCGGTGCGGTAGCCGTCGTGCACACCGCTTGTGCCATAGATGATGGCGGCGGTCGGAAAGTCGGGCGCGGGAATGATCTCGATCAGCTCATCGATGCTCGCGCCGGGGTTCTTCAGCAGGTGCAGGCAGGCGTCGATCACCTCGTTCAGGTTGTGCGGCGGGATGTTGGTGGCCATGCCCACCGCGATGCCGCCAGACCCGTTGACGAGCAGGTTCGGCAGCCGCGTCGGCAGCACCAGAGGCTCCTTCTCTGAGCCGTCGTAGTTGGGGCCGAAGTTGACCGTCTCCTTGTCGAGGTCGGCCAGCATCTCGTGCGCGATCTTCGAGAGGCGGATTTCGGTGTAGCGCATCGCGGCCGCGTTGTCGCCGTCGACCGAGCCGAAATTGCCCTGGCCGTCGACGAGCATGTGGCGCAGCGAGAAGTCCTGCGCCATCCGAACGATCGTGTCGTACACCGACTGGTCGCCGTGCGGGTGGTACTTGCCGATCACGTCGCCGACGATGCGGGCCGACTTCTTGTACGGCCGGTTCCAGTCGTTGTTCAGCTCGTGCATTGCGAACAGCGAACGCCGGTGCACGGGCTTCAAGCCGTCGCGGGCATCGGGCAGTGCGCGCCCGACGATCACGCTCATCGCATAGTCGAGGTATGAGCGCCGCATCTCCTCTTCGAGGCTCGTCGGCAGGGTTTCCTTGGCGAACTGGGACATGCGGGGGTGAAGGCTGCGATAGGTGTCAGGGGAGGGTGGCGCTGCGCAGTAGGGGCGTGAATGCCGGCGACAGCCAACGCGCGATTCTAAGTGTCACAAGCTGTAGCACTGGCGCAACACAGAGCGCCACAGCGTTGCGGCGCTGACTCAAAATTGTGTGGAGCGTGAGGCCTATGGCACAATGGCGCGTCGGTGGTAAGCGCTCTGGAACCGAGGGTTTGCCAGCACTTTCCGATTGCGATTCGGACGATTTGCAGAAACCCTGTACCTTCCCCCTGAGAGGAGAATCATGAAGAAACTGAATACTGTGGCGTCGCTTGTTGCTCTTGCTGCGTTTTCCGTGGCGGCCTCTAGCGCACTTGCTCAGGACAACACGGACAACTGGAAGCCTGGTGACGGTACCCAGGTCTGGAAGAGCGGCGATGGCGCGTTGTGCTGGCGTAATGGTAGCTGGACCCCCGCCACCGCGAACAAGGATTGCGATGGCGCGCTGAAGCCGGCCCCGGCTCCCGCCCCGGCACCGGCACCGGCACCGGCGCCGAAGGCCGCGCCGCCGGCTCCGCCGCCGCCGCCGCCGCCTGCAGCGCCTGCTGCCCCGACGAGCGAGAAGGTGACCTACGCGGCTGATGCGTTCTTCGAATTCGACAAGTATGCGCTCAAGCCCGAAGGCATGGCCAAGCTCGACGACTTGGTCAGCAAGATGAAGGGCATGAACCTCGAAGTGATCATTGCCGTCGGCCACACCGACAGCATCGGTACTGTGGAGTACAACCAGAAGCTGTCCGTGCGCCGAGCCGACGCGGTCAAGGCCTATCTGGTGAGCAAGGGTGTCGAGAAGAACCGCATCTACACCGAAGGCAAGGGCGAGAAGGAGCCGGTCGCGAGCAACAAGACGGCTGAAGGTCGCGCCAAGAACCGCCGCGTCGAAATCGAAATGGTGGGTACGCGCGCCAAGTAAAGACCGGTTCACCAACCGTCTCTCGAAACCCCGCTTCGGCGGGGTTTCGTGCTTCTGCGGCCGGCGCTGATCGCTTTGACTTTGCTGCGCGAAGTTGGCCTTGGACGCGACGGGCCATTGGACCGTATCGGTGTGCTCGCATTCGCTACCATTCAGGCATGATCAACGCCAACCCGCAGGAACTCGCCAAGTTCAGCGAGGCCGCCCACCGCTGGTGGGATCCCGACAGCGAACTGTTTGGCCCGCTCCACAGGATCAACCCGCTGCGCCTGGACTGGATCGATCAACTCGCCGGCCTGCGGGGCAAACGCGTGCTGGACGTCGGGTGCGGCGGCGGCATTCTGGCTGAATCAATGGCACGGCGCGGTGCCAACGTGCTAGGTATCGACCTTGGCGCCAAGCCATTGAAGGTGGCGCAGCTGCACGCCCTCGAAGCCGGCAAGCTGTCGCTCGAGTACCGCGAGGTGGCGGTCGAGGTGCTTGCGCAAGAGAGCCCCAGGCACTTCGACGCGGTGACCTGCATGGAGATGCTGGAACACGTGCCCGATCCGTCGTCGGCCGTGCGCGCCTGCGCCGAACTCGCGAAGGCTGGCGGATGGGTCTTCTTCTCCACACTCAACCGCAACCCGAAGGCATTCCTGTTTGCCATCGTCGGCGCAGAGCACGTGCTGAATCTGCTGCCCAAGGGCACGCACGAGTACGCGCACTTCATCAAGCCAAGCGAACTGGCGAAGTGGTGTCGCGATGCAGGCCTTGAAGTTCAGGCGACGCGCGGGATGGAATACAACCCGATCACGCGGCGTTACGGGCTTTCGGCGGACACCAGCGTCAACTATCTCTTGGCCTGTCGGCGCACCGGATGAGGCTCCAGGGCCCGGTGCCCGGCGCGGTGCTGTTCGACCTCGATGGAACGCTGGTCGACAGCGCGCCCGATCTGGCGGGTGCCGGCAATGAAATGCGCGTCCATCGCGGCCTTGACCCGCTGCCGTACGCAAGCTTCCGTGCGATGGTGGGCAGTGGAGCGCGTGGGATGGTCGCCGTCGCACTGCAGGTGGCGCCCGAGGATGATGCCTTCGCCGCGCTGCGCGACGAGTTTCTCGAGCGCTACGCGGCCCGTCTGACGCGCGAGAGTCGCGTCTTCGCCGCGATGCTTCCGGTGTTGGACGCGCTCGAGTCGCACCCGCTGCGCTGGGGCATCGTCACCAACAAGGCGTCGCGCTACACGATGCCGGTGCTTCACGGTCTCGGGCTGGCTGCGCGCGCGGCGGTGGTGATCAGCGGCGATACCACGCCGCACGCCAAGCCGCACCCGGCACCTTTGCTCGAGGCCGCACGGCGAATGGGTGTGCCGCCGGGATCATGCGTATATGTGGGCGACGACGAGCGCGACGTGCAGGCGGGCAAGGCCGCAGGCATGCGCACCGTGGCCGCCGCCTGGGGCTACCTCGGCGTCGGTGAACCGATCACGGCGTGGCAGGCCGATGCGGTGATCGACCGGCCGAACGAGCTATTGCAATTGCTCGCGATGGCCTAAACTACTGTTGCACCAGGGGCCGACCTGGCTTCGACGCGGGTGCGGAGTTGGAACAGGGCATGCCGAGCACCAGTTCGCTCGTTAATCCACTGGAAACAAAGTAACTGCGAACGATCAAACGTACGCTCTCGCCGCTTAATACCG
>Ga0209048_10000173_pt1 | contig 68062 bp, 81 predicted proteins | sample FrelakmetCRP12CR_FD_187146 | JGI IMG/M metagenome (GOLD analysis project Ga0209048, IMG submission 187146) | Freshwater lake sediment microbial communities from the University of Notre Dame, USA, for methane emissions studies - CRP12 CR (SPAdes)... | ecosystem: Environmental > Aquatic >...
ATCGGAAGTTATGACCATAAAGTCTACGCCCTCAATGCTGCCACCGGATCGAAAATCTGGGATTTTACTACCGGAGATCTAGTAGATTCCAGCCCGGCGGTAGTGAACGGCGTTGTCTATATCGGAAGTTATGACCATAAAGTCTACGCCCTCAATGCTGCCACCGGATCGAAAATCTGGGACTTCACCACGGGGGGAGTTATATATTCCAGCCCGGTAGTAGTGAACGGCGTTGTCTATATCGGAAGTGATGACCATAAAGTCTACGCCCTCAACGCTGCCACCGGATCGAAAATCTGGGACTTCACCACGGGGGGAGTTATATATTCCAGCCCGGCAGTAGCAAATGGTGTTGTCTATATCGGGAGTAATGACGGCAAAGTCTATGCGCTTAACGCGGCCACCGGGAAAAAGATTTGGACCTTCACCACAGGAGCCCTCGTAGATTCCAGCCCGGCGGTTGCAAACGGTGTTGTCTATGTCGGGGGTTATGACAACAAAGTCTACGCGCTCAACGCTGTCACCGGGAAAAAGATCTGGACCTTCACCACAGGGGATTTTGTACATTCCAGCCCGGCGGTTGCAAACGGTGTTGTCTATATCGGGGTTAATGACGGCAAAGTCTACGCTCTCAACGCTGTCACCGGATCGAAAATCTGGGACACCATTATAGGAGATGATATGTTATCCAGCCCGGCAGTAGCAAACGGTGTAGTGTATGTGGGTACCTATATTGAAAAGAAGGTCTACGCGCTTGACGCTGCCACCGGATCGAAAATCTGGGACTTCGCTACCGGAGGTGTCCATGAATCACGGATATTTTCAAGTCCATCAGTAGCGAACGGTGTCGTCTATATCGGGAGTAACAATAAGGTCTTTGCAATCGGGTCCAACGAAGCCGCAATAAAGAATGGAAAAATTGTCTTTACCTCCAATCGGGATGGAAATTCAGAGATCTACGTCGTTAATCCTGATGGTACTGGGCTGACACGGCTCACGAATAATCCGGCAGGTGATTATTCACCCGCCTGGTCCCCGGATGGAACGAAAATTGCATTCACATCAGATCGTGATGGGAATAGTGAAATCTATGTGATGAATGCTTATGGTTCCGGGCAGACCCGTATCACCACCAATACGGCAGGTGATTATTCACCCGACTGGTCAGCCGATGGTTCGAAGATTGTTTTTACCACCGATCGGGACGGCACAGACCATTTGGAAATTTTTGTGATGAATGCAGATGGTTCCGGGGAGACCCCACTGACTACCTTTACCCCTGGTATATATTTTAGTCAGTTTCCCACCTGGTCACCTCTTGGTTCGAAGATTGCATTTAGCGGCCGAAGGGACTTCATGAGTGAAGCAATCTATGTCATGAACCCTGACGGTACACAACAGACCCGTCTCCCAAGCGGCCAGTGTATGTATCCTGCCTGGTCACCCGATGGTTCGAAAATATCTATGGCGTGTAAAGAATTTGAAATGAACATTTACGTCATGAATGCAGACGGTACTGGGCTGAAACCTCTTACAGAAAATGGTCAAAACAGCCCGGTGTCGGTGTGGAATTCATATTCCACCTGGTCACCCGATGGTTCGAAGATCGCGTATGCTCACCATTCTGATATCTACGTCATGAATGCTGATGGTACTGGGGAGAACCTCTTCATCACCAATGGTGGTGACCCCGACTGGGGTCCGGCGATGATGATAAATGTCCCGGTAAAAGTCAAAATCGTGCCAAATACTATCAATCTGGGGAGCAAGGGATACTTCCTGGCCTTTGTCACTCTGCCGGAGGAATACCAAGGAGCTACGATTGCTATGAACACGGTCTCCTGTTCAGGAGTCCCGGCTGTACGGATGATAAGACTGAAAATCTTACCGGGAGTCGTTGGATTTGTGTTCAGGGCGAGTGACCTGGAGGGTGTTGGAATAAGCAGGAAGGTTAGTCTGACCGTGAAGGGTGAACTGAAATATACGGGTAAAACATATTCCTTCACTGGATCTGATACGGTCAGTGTGATCAGTAAACCCACCTGGCAACCTGATGATATCAGGGATGTCTCGAAAGTATCAGATGAACAATTACTCAAAAAATATTCTGCATAATTTTTTTTACTCTGGTAACCATATCCCCCTTTTTCCCCTCACTGGTCATTCCCTATGCCCTTGTTGTTCCGCCGTGAAAAACGCCATTTCACGCCTGTCCTTCAGCAACACCTAAGTGCCCACCGGAACAGATACGTATTCAACCCAAGGGCGCCCGAGGGCCAGGAAACAAAAACATGGCAGATTTCGTACAGAACTCACAGACCAAAAATGCGGTTCGCATGCTTGCGAGCCCGATTGCAGATGTAACGGCGTTCAACCTGATCGTCCAGTCGGTCATCACCGACAACCCGTTTGCCTGCGTATCGTATATGACCGCCGGGACAAACCATGCACCGGTAGAGAAGACCCGGGAGGCGTACACCGCACGGATCGTGTACGAGGACGGGAATGCAAAGACCGTCGGCAGCGGGACACACCGGTTCAGCACCCTCGCGGGATTCAGCGCCGGGGTGACCGCGTTGCTGGCTGCCGCAGCAGTCACCACGGCACATGCCGGTTCAGCATCCCATGATGCAGGGAATGATTCATTCACGGCAACCCTCAGGTGCCACGACACCAACGGCGAACTCTATATGGTGAACTTCAGCCGTGACCGTGTCACCCTTACGTCCTACTCGGACGAGGCGATCCGCACCGCGGTCGAGACCTGGGCGGACACCGTTGCAGGCCTTGCATAATCTCGCCGGACGAAACGACCCGGAGGGGAGGGGACCTCCCAAAGTCCCCTCTCTTTTGTGTCTCGTCCTCGTGCAAAAGGACCGTTATGGAAACAGAAATGGTAGGGATCATGCTGGGAGTGGTGCTCCCGCTCTATCCCATGCTGTTTGCCATCTACCAGAAGATCGGCAGATATGACGAGATCGTTGAGGAGTTCAAACAACTCCGGGCTGAACATGACGCCCACGAAAAGAGCTATCATGGAAACTAAACTCATATCCCATGCAGTCGCGAAAGTGACCGGCCTGTACCGGGGCAGATCCAGCGGGCTTGAACCCCTCACGGTGAACACCCCGCTGACCCCGGACGAGGTGCGCCGGAACCCCATCTTCTACGAACTGGACCTGAATCCCGATATGAGCGATCAGAACCTGATCATCGATGTGATCTACGACAACCTCTCGCCCCTGCGGCTGCAGGACCTGCAAAGAGGGACGGATATCCCGCGAGGAGTCCGGTTCTGGCCGGACTGGTTCGACATCCCTCCTTATGAGGAGATGCACGACATTGACGGCCGCCGTGTCTATCCGCGGAGGGCAGGTATCCACACCGTGCAGATCCGGACAGGCCGTCGCAAGTTTGCACAGATGGGACGGAGCCGGGACTTCAGCCCGGAGAATGGCGGGTATACCAGCCCGGTGTTTGAGATCATGATCGCCGGGGACCCCTATGTTTGAAAACGAGCTGCAGACCCGCTGCGCCATCTGCGGGACCGCATTCCTGCTCGGGCTTATTTTTGTGCTGGCCCATCTCCCGATCATCCTGCTCACGGTGCCGGTGGCGGTGCTGTTTCTCGGCATCGTTGCGGACCCCGAAGAGACCCATGCCGTGTGGTACGGGATGCTGAACACGCTCGGCATCTTTGACGTTTCCACGCTGACTGATGCTGAGAACGTGAACTATGCCCGGAAAAAACATTACTTCTGGTTCGGGGAAGTGGGGATGGGCGGTATTCTGGCGGGGAGCATCGCGGTCCCTGCCGGGATCTGGTTAGCGGGACAGACCGACATCTCCCTGGCATTCATCGGGGCTGCAGTCCTGTTCCTTCCGCTCTTTGTTTTCCTGCCGAAGCTGATACAGCAGGGCATGGAGGCAGATACGGATGCAGTCGTCGATGCATTCGGGAAGAACGAGCAGGTGAAGAACGTGTTCTGGACTTTGTTCGTCACGATGGCCGGGCTCGTGCTGGCCCGGGTTGTGGACCCGGTGATAGCTCAGCAAGTGGTGGGGGTGATTACGGGGATGGGTGTGTAAGATAATCTCCCCCATCATTTATCTTCCGTCGTTGATACTCGGAATATGAGGGGTCTGAACCATGAGGGAAAATAAGCCCATTTCAGTCTCCTTTTCCCCTCCAAATTTCCCGACCTATACCGGAAAACCCCGCAAAATCGCCTTTTTCAGTTCGTGTGGATAATAAGCCATTTAATCGCTCTGTTTGCCAAAATACAGCAGATTTGCACCTCACCTAATGGCTTCTAAGGCCCTTTAAATCGAGGCTGTTTTCGCCCCTTAGTGTATCCCATCCGGACCCAGGAAAGGCTGCCAGAACACGAATATGAGGCTCATTTTTTTCTGAAAGGGGGGTATAAAAATGGAAAATTGACTATAAAATAGGGAGCTTCAGCCTGGTATCGCATCGTTCCGGATCGTATTCATGAACCGGTCCCGGATCTCGAGAGGGGTGAGGGGGATGTTGGGAACATCTGAGTTGCCCGGCCGGATTACCACATGAATGAATGAAGGGCCATATTCAAGGGAAGCAATTGCCCTGCCGATTTCTTCTGCAGATGTAACCTTTGCTGTCTGCTCAAAACCGCAGGCACGGGCATAGAGTTCCAGATCAACCTGCCGGTATGCCGGGGTCATCTGGTTGCCGGTGCTGCCGAGTACGCCATTATCAAGACAGACAATGGTGAGGGTACGCGGCTTTTTTCCCGCGATCACCGGGAGGATGGCCGTTCCGAGCAGGCTTCCATCCCCGTCGATGACCATCGTCCTGCGGCGTGAAGATACCGCAATCCCAAAACCAATGGAGGATGCCTGCGTGTAACTGCCGAGCATGTAGAAATTTTCCCTACGATCCTCTGTCCAGAACAGTTCCTTGCTGGGAACGCCGATATTTGACACGACCGCGGCATCGTTAAGATGGGGGATAAGTGCCCGGATTGCATCCAGTCGTGTCATTGACGGAGAGGGGACGGTTCGTTCGTGGACCAGGCGTATCTGTCGCGACCGGTCTGCGATTTCTTCCTCCCGTTCGGATGCCGGATCCCCCTCCCAGCATTGCGGTGAGACCAGTGCTACGGCCGGGGTGTGACAGCGGAATGCAGTGTCGATCATTTCTGATATCCGATCAAACTCGTGCGGATAATTAACGATGACATACGGTATGTCAGCTGCTTTGAGAATCCCGGGAAGGGCTGCATTGAACGGAACCTGTGCCGGGATGGTCTCTTGGTAGATTCCCCGCCAGCTCGCGATCACCGGGAGGGGCAGTTCATAGGTCCGTGAAAGCGAGAGAAGTGCATTGAGCATGTTGCCAAGGCCCGAGCTCTGGATGAACATCGCAGGTTTTCGTCCGGCAAGGTATGCACCTGCGCCTACGCCCACGCCGTCTTCCTCGCGAAGGAGTTCTACCGTTTCAAATGATTCAGGAAGAAGACGAAAGAGCTCTTTTGCCTTGTCGCACGGCAGCGAGATGGCAAGAGTGATGCCCTGATCTCTCAGGAGCCTGATGAGTGTATCCTCATGCATGGTCTTTCACCCAGTCATTGACGAATCTGGCGATCTGGTCCATAGTCGTAGTATTGTCAGTGGTGAGTTCGGCATTCACCGGAATTACATCATACGCTTCCCTCACCCGCTTATACCCCCCGCCGGTAATATTAAGCATCACATCCCTGCAGGGATCGATCAGCCCAACCTGTGCTGCAGTTATGAGGGACGCAACGGTCACCGCAGCTGCAGGATCCAGATCGATTCCCTCACTCTCTTCAAAAAGCTGCTGTGCCTGCCGTGCCTCATCATTGCTCACGGGAAATATCTCCCCGCCGGTTTCGGTGAGGCAATCAAATACTCCTCCCGTTATGCTATACGGAGGATTGCGGTTCGTCAGGACATCGGCATAGACCTGCGAAATTGCCTGCGTTGCATCAGCCATATCAGTCATTGCATTGATCTCCCGCCTCCCTGCCTTCCATGCATGTACCATCGGTACAAACGGGAGGTTCTGCGACAGGATCATACGGGGCAGGTGGCTGCCATACCGGCCGTCCTGGATCAGGCGCTGTGCAGCTTCCCAGGCAGCAATCGCTCCGGTGCCGCTGCCGACCGCCTGCACGTAATAATCAGGAATCCTGCCGATGGTTGTTGCCGCATCCAGCATCACCGTCCCCATACCATCCCTTCGTGCACAATTTTTTGCCCCTCCTTCCGCAGTGAGGTGGGGAAGATGTGCAATTGCGGTACTCCGGTTGATTGCATCCGAATAATCGCCTTCAACGGTAATGAGGAGAACCTGGTCCGTCTGGATCGTTGTCCAGATGCGGGGTAATGATTTTTTGGGAATTACCACCACTACGGGAGTATTCATCTCTGCAGCAATCTGTGCAAATGCCCGCCCGGTATTTCCTGCAGATGCAACGACAAGAATTCCGCTCTTCTTTTCCGATGCCCGCTTAAGGGTCGGGACAGCCTCCAGCTCTTTAAATGAGCAGGTTTTTGTGGCAGCCCCTTTCTCCGGCCAGAACCCGTTGAACGTGATATACAGGTTTGAAAACCCCAGCTCCCGTGCAAGCGCTACGCTCCGGTACGTGATCGGTCCTGCTGTTACGGCCGGCTTGTGATAAATCGGTAACCAGTCGTAAAATTTCATCATTCCCGGCAGGTCAGCACAATGCAGGCGCTGTGCGGAATAGACTGTGCGTTGGAGAGCGGCATGCCGGTCAGGGCATTCGTTGGAGCCGGTATCCGGGTACAACCGCCCGCATGCGGTGCACTGAATCTGGTACTCTCCCATAGACATCACTCCCTTGAGGGGCAGTTTAAGAAAAATTCACCTTTCACAATCCTGTGTTTCAACCGTTCACAGAGCCGTTTTGCATGGGTAAGGCTTGACTGTCGGAGGGTAACCGGGACCTGCGAGGAGTGCACCGTAAGTGCCCCCAGCCGGCCGTGATATGCATGGGCCGGACAGGTAAACGTGCAGGTTCCACAATGTACGCAATTATGGTAATTGATCGGCCCACGGGGAGATAGTGCCCCGGTCGGACACCAGGCTGCCGCACTGCACTCTTCACAGGATGTGCAGAGCGAAGGATCAAACCGGATGACGGGATCGGTGCCATTCCAGACTTCACCATAGGTTGTTGAGGCAAGCGGGGTCCGGTCGACAACATCGGCAACCACCAGCGGGATCTGTTCGTGGAGAACGGAAAGGGCCTGCAGGGAATGTTCATCCAGAACCGGAATCGGTACAGCACAGGATACGAGACATTCAGGCCCTGCAGACGTGACAAAACCTCCCATCATATCAGGATCCATTCCTTTCAGGTCAGCAAAAAATGAGATGTTCGGTCGCTCGGCGGAACTGCGGGTTCCTGTCCCCATCACATATCCATCACCGCCGTTTACCAGCAGGTGCGTCCCTGGCCCGATAGTCCGCATACCGGGATCATTCTCCAGAGGATTGATCTCCCCGCACCCGCTGATGCTTGCCACCCTGAAAGGGCCCGGCATACCGGTGACAGAAAAGATCGTCGAATTTACCGTCCGGGACCGCGGGTTTACCAGCGCAGGATAGTTTTTGAATGCGCTCCGCGTGGTTGCAAGGCGTGCAAATCCAATATCCCCGAGAGTGATGGTGCGGTTGAATGTTTTCCGTTTTGCTTTTACTACCACGTCGACAGAATTTCCCTGTACAAGGTCACGGAACAGGTGTCCTCCACCATAGCTGGCGTTCGCATGGGCGGTCCCGTATACAATCAGATCGACAAGTCCAAGGTTCTCGTTCGGGCACGGGCCTGGCACTGCAGGGACACCGTTGAGCCATACCCGGTCAGCCGTTTTAAACGCCTTTTTTTCCGCAATTGGAATGCTGAGCACGGCATAAGTACCAGACATCACGCCAAAGGTCCCGGTTGTCACCACATCCACTTCATCGGGAGTAATCGTATCCCCATTGCGGATATGCTGCTTGAACTCTGCAGCGGTCATGACGAGCGCAGTCCCGTTGCGGATCTTTGCATTGATCTCTCCCTGTGTCTTCATACTATCCTTATCTCTCCCACGCGGACATTCATTTCGTCAACGGACCAGATCCCCGGATTCATAACCCCGGTATTCCTGCCCGTTGATGATAACGGGCTGATACGCCCCCACGTCTCCCCCTGTTCCGGCATAGCCTCACTCATCAGGAACCACTCAGTTTCTAAAAACGCTCCTGTACTACATCACTGCCAGTCACCATAATCGCTCCACCTTCATTCTTTCGTCACACATCACGACCGGGCGTCAGGTCACAGCCAGTACAGGGAAGACACATAGTCTGCGAGTCTTCGACATGCAGATCATATTTTTTAAGTATATCACGCGTCATTTTTGTGAGTTTCAGCAACCTCCCGGCGCTGGGCCGTGTTGCCGAAATCTCTCCTTTACGATAGGGAGAGATAGTGATCGGGCGGAGAACAGCAATGACCCCCATCTTTGAGAGGTATTCAACCCCTTTCCTGACACATTCGTCAGTCTCACCCAGCCCGATAATAATGTTTGAGGAGACCAGGTTCTTCCCAAATACCTTTACCGCATCGCGTAACGAATCCAGTATAAAATCGAGTGAGTGGCCTTTTCTTCCGGAACAGACCCGCTCAAAGATCTCCCGGTCCATAGTCTCCACATTGTATTTTACTTCCATCACTCCTGCGTCTTTGAGCCGTTGTGATGAGTCTTTTGTCGGGTATACCGCAACACCGACAGGAACGTTGTATTTTTTTACTGCCTGTACATATTCCACAACCCGGTCGATCTCGTTTTCCGGGGTTGTCGCAACTCCTGAAGTGAATGCAATGGTCTTTAAGTTCCCGCTTTTTTTTACCTTTTCAACGATCTCAAGAACCTGGTCAAGGGTTTTGATCTTTCCCTGGAACTTGGGAACCGAACAAAATTTGCAGTCATACCTGCACTGTTCACTGATGGTGATGTACGTCTGTTCGGGACAGTGCGCCACCACCGGGTCAATGACTCCCCGCACCAGTTCCCTGTTGTCTTTCAGGATGACGACAGCCCCGTTTTGTTGTACCATCTTTAAGGGTGAATCCGTCGTGATCTCCAGGCGAACCCGGTGACCCCCGGATTTAAAGAAAATGGACCGCAGTCCTGTACCGGGACCCGCCGTAGAACGGGAAGGTCGTGGCAACAACGATGGTTCGACATCGACCTTTCCGAGTGCCAGCAATTCCGCTTTGATTTCCGCATTCATGTGGGTCATTTCATCCCTTCTCCGGAGTTATATTTTCATTTTAAAGAGGTTCGCTGCATTCTTGGCAAGGAGGTTTTCCAGCACACCGGGTTTGTACGAGAACCGCTGGAATTCTAAAAGGCTCTGTTTCAGGGGCCGAACCGGGTACGATGAGGCATAGAGTATCCGGTCCCCTGCGTAGTGGTTGGCAGCCTCCACCCAGTCCTGGGCCCCCGGAAAACCGGGGATGAACTGGAAGAAATCCGGCAGGACCCACAGGTTTCCTAAGGGAGCATTGGCAATCATGACCCCGAGCATCTCGCTGGTGTAGGGAAATGCTCCGTGCACAACAACGATCTGCAGGGTCGGGAAGTCATTTGCCACACGCTGGATGCGCCACGGCTCGGCATACGAAATATCCGGTCCCTGCATCAGGCTGCACGTGAGGTACAATACGCCCCCCAGTTCTGCGCATTTTGCATATATCGGGTAAATGCGGGGGTCATCCACATACATCGGGGGGGCCCACCAGCCGGGGTCCACGGCAATGCCGTTGAATCCCATGTTCGTAATGGTGCGTTCGATCTCACGGATGGCAGCCGGTACATCAATCCCGTTAATGCCCGCAACAGCCAGAGGAAACCTGCCAGGGTACTGGTCGCGTAGTTCCCCAATGTCGTCATTGGAGACAACGCGGTGTCCTGCCTGCCTGCCCACCAGTATTCCCTTGTCCACACCGGCTTCATCCATTTCCTGCAGGAAAAACTCAACCGATTTCCGGACCATGGACTGCGGGCGTTCGTATCCGCTCACCAGGGGGCTGCGTTTGACCGAAGGCCGTGCTCCCGGTGCTGGTGCAAGCACCTCTTTGAGACTTTTAAACGGGGGTCTCACCCGTGCATCGAGTATCATTCTTTGTATTTCCTCCCAAGGTATATTCTCCGTGGACTTATACCGTAATAAAGTAGGATCATTGAAAATGTGATTAACCGACACGATAACGTTCGAGACTGTTCGTCTCCGCTGCACTTCGGTTCGTGTGGCTCACCTTCGTTCCGCTCCGCTCACTGACTCTCCGGTATTTTTTTTGTGCATTGTTGAGACGCAGTACGCATCCGTCGGCGTCCCTCCACTCCTTGCCGGCTTGCTGCCCCGCCCCGCTCTTCACACCGTGCTTCGCATCGTGTTCGTCGCTATTGATCGTACTCATGCCTAACGCTCAGTGACTCGTTCGCGCTCGACCTTTCGCTGAAGCGTTCGATAAACAGCGCTCACTCGGGCCGCTGGGCCACCGGTCTGATATGCGGGTGGCATTATGGCCAGATCTTTTCAACCCGGATATGAGGGTCGTCTTTTTCGATGCTGATCTGAAAAGTTTGGCCTTTGACCAGAAATAAGGAGAGCCGGTCCGCGAAGCGTACGGACCAGGTCGGCTAAGCGTAAAAAAATTCAAACCTGAATCACATAACAAGGCTCAGTACCCGGAACGCTATCCCGCCAAGGGCAATCGCCATAACAATCTCGGTTGCGGATATCGCGAGCGCTTTTTTCCAGCCGAATTCCGATGCAAGAACCAGAATTACCGAGATGCAGGGGATGTAGAGCATCGACACCAGTGCAAGGACAATCAGCTGGACCGGAGACATGACCGCCCCAAAGTTTGTCGTGTGGAAGATCACTGCGAGCGTAAGGATTGTCAGTTCCTTTCTCACGATCCCGAAGATCAGCGTAATCCCTATGACTGCCGGAAGCCCGAGCCAGAGAACAGTCACGGGTGAGAGAAGGTCATTCACCGGGTTTAAGAGCCCTGCTGCATAGAATCCCTGGATTATTGCACTCCCGATAATATATGCCGGGAAGACGATCCAGATGAGGGATTTTGTCCGGGTCCATGTCTGTTTCAGGACGACCGAGAGAGAGGGGACATGGTAATCCGGCATCTCCATGATCAGCCCCACCGACTCACCCGGCACTGCCTTGAACGCAATTCTCCCGGCAACAAGGATCAGGAGAATATCGAATGCGTAGAGAGCGAGCGCCCACCAGATATTGACGAACGCGGCGACCAGACCGAGGATGACAACCGTCCGTGCTGTGCAGGGGACAAGGGTTACCAGGAACGCGGCAAGAGTCTTCTGCTTCGGTGTTTCCATGATCCGGCATGCATAAATGGCAGGAACGTTGCACCCGTATCCAAGGATCATAGGAATGATCGCCTTACCGTGCAGCCCCAGTTTGTGCATACCACGATCGAGCATCACCGAGATGCGGGTGAGGTACCCTGAATCTTCCATAACGGCAAGGAGCAGGTAGAATGGCAGGACATACGGAATGACCAGTGTTACTCCCGCGGTAAAACCGGTGAATGCCCCGTTCCAGAGAATATCCATGAGCGGCCCCGTGATCACCGGTTCGTACTGTTCAAACTGCGACAGGAATTCTGCAAGGAATGCCGAGACCTGTGCACCGATAATAAATGTCCAGACCAGCAGCCCGCCAAGCACGGCGATGACCGCAAGGTACCCGAGGATGGGGTGGAGGGCGACCGCATCGAGCCGGTCAGTCAGGCTCTTTTTCTGCAGCCCTTCGCCCGGTGTCCGCATGGTGATCACTTCAGTCGCAACACGGTCTGCAATCTGGTACCGCTCCGCGCTCATGACAACACAGACCGGCTCCCCGTGGATGGATTCGATCTCACCAGCGAGCAATCCCGCAGTGGTTACGATTCCTAAGTCCTGTTCGCTTACCACCTGCATGATTGAGGAATCGCGTTCGAGCAGTTTCATCGCAGTCCAGCGGACAGGGTACGGTGTTGTTACCTTACTGAGCCGGGGGACAATTTTTGCAATCCGTTCTTCAATTTCCTTTCCGTAGTAGAGGACCGGAGGAACCGGGTGGTCCTGCATGAGGCTGGTAATTGCATCGGTGAGGTCCGCGATCCCCTTGCCCCGGATGGCAATTGTCGGAACAACCGGGACACCGAGAAGTGCGGAGAGTTTTTTTGTGTCGATCGTAATTCCTTTTTTTTCAGCCAGATCGATCTGGTTGACAGCGATCAGCAGCGGGGGTGCCAGTTCCAGGAGCTGGATCGTGAAGAAGAGGTTGCGTTCCAGTGCCGACGCATCGATGACGTTGATCACGGCATCCGGGTGTTCGAGAGCGATAAAATCCCGCGAGACCAGCTCTTCCATCGAAAATGTTGAAAAGGAGTAAATGCCGGGCAGATCGATAACCCGGATCCTTTTTCCACTGTGCAGCAGGAGTCCTTCCGCCCGTTCAACGGTCTTTCCCGGCCAGTTACCGATAATCTGGTCAACACCGGTCAGCTGGTTGAAGATCACACTCTTGCCGACATTGGCATTGCCGGCAAGGGCAATGGTATAGTCCGCATTCTTCATGCCGGACTCTTTCCCTTTTTTAGCAGCCTTGGCATTCCCCGCACCCGCTCATACGTTACCCGTCCCTGGTGATTCAATAAAGATATTCTCGGCGATTGCGTGATCGATGGCAAGTTTTGTCCTTCTCACCAGGATCTCCACAGGTCCGTCCATGGGCGTTTTTCTCATGACAGAAACGCTCGTCCCGAGTGTGAGTCCGAGATCTGAAAGACGCTGGACTACTTTATAGTCCCCCCGGATGAATGCAATCTGGCCTTTCTGTTCAGGAACGAGTTCAGTGATGGGAATGATCTTTTTATCCCGAATGGCAACGGGCATATCGGTTTTTCCTGCACCGTCGCACTCGGCGCAGCTCCCCACACCCTTGTTGCATGGGATGATCGGGCTGCCATGCGGGCAGTGTGCCGGCGCGTCCAGCATCCGGCAGAGTGCATTCTCCGTCTCCCCTGATATCGTGTGTTCCATCCTGCACGCTTCATCATGGACCTTTTCCCGGTTCAGTTTAAGGACATCGGCTAAGAACACTTCGAGGAGGCGGTGCTTCCGCTTGATGGTATCCGCGATCTCTTTTCCCTCGTATGTCAGGGTCGCACCCCGGTACGGTTCGTATTGGATGAACCCTTTGTCCGAGAGACTTTTCAGCACCTCCGTCACACTTGCCGGGGCGACATGTAAGCATTTTGCAATTGCGGTGGTCTTCGCTGACCCGTCCCGTGATTCGAGATCATAGATCGCTTCGATATATTCCTCGACCTGCTCCTGTGCCATATACCGGATATTTAGGTTGCCCTAAATAATAATGGTTTAGGTTGACCTAAAATATCCTGTCAATGTGAGTTTTGTTTAAAATTTTCCGGTTGAAAAAAGGCTGTTCTGCCCTGAACCCAATCTTTTTACCTAAGACTATGGTAATTCTACCTTTGCTTTTTAAAAAAAATAAGACTCCTGATCCTGTTAGACCTGGTCAATGAGATATTCCATTCACTCTAAAATGACAAACGGAGCGACAAAACGCTCATATCATCACGTACCGCGTCGGGAATATTCTCTTTGAAGGTTGCCCCGGTACGAAAAATATTCCATTAAAATATTATTCATCGAGCGGTTTGAAAACACCTTTTTTTGCCTTGAGGATTTTACATTCAGGACAGCGCCAGGTGTCAGGAACATCTTCCCATGCTGTACCGGGAGGTATTCCATTCTTTGGATCTCCCTTTACTGGATCATAGATGTAATGGCATTCGAGACACACATAGCGAATCATTTTCACTAACTCTGCCACAGGTCAATCAACTCCGTTCAACTCGAGTTGATGATTTTCTGGTCAGGCAACTTCACCAGGAACGGTGAACATCCCCTCATCCCACGTTCATCTCCATGAGTTTCCGGTACGTCTCCTCACCCACACACTCCTTCGCATACTTACACCACTGGACACACGAGAGGATATCGTTATAGATGATAAAGCCGCAGTTATCACATGCCACTTTACCATCGTTCGAGAAGATCTCCACCTCATTCCCGCATTGCGGGCACTTTTTTATCGAAAGCGTGGGTGTCCTGAGGTTCGCAGCACCCGGACAATGGTCAAGCACCGGTTACTCCCCCCGGTTTTTTATATTCCGACAACAACGCCTCACCATACTCCTTGGTCTTTTTGGTGGGAACGTAGTTGAGCGCCTTCGTCCGTTTCAGCAGTTCCTCTGTGATGACGGTGTCATCGGAAAGGTTCAGTTTCCTTACCTCCGCGAGGATCCAGTCCAGCTTGTCAATACCGGTCGCTTTGCCGTCAACGAGAATGTGCCTGATGGTAATCTTGTCGGGAGGGATACCTCCACAGATTGTGCAGTAATATCCGTCTTTATCATCTCCACCCATGGAGTCACTCCCGTATCATGGTCAGTGTCATCTTGAATTTCGTGATGGCACTGAGAGCATGGGGAGCATTTGCGGGAAAGATGATGGTCTGTCCCTCTTTCATCTGGAGCGTCTGGCCGGCGACCCACACCTCACACTCACCATCAATGATCGTAACCACCGCGTCATATGGGGACGTGTGCTCGGAGAGTCCCTCGTTCTCATCAAAGGAAAAGACCGTGATACTCCCTGCCTTCTTGTTGATAATCATCCGGCTCGCAACGGTCCCGTCCTGATAGGCGACCACATCTTTGAGAGTAAGAACCTTTGCATACAGTTCTTCCCGTTTTTTGTCGTGCTTATCCGGATTTTCCAGTTTGAATTCAACCATGGTAACTTCCTGTAATGTGTATTTTGATTATGAGATCCTGAACTTATTTTTTCCCCTCAGCATTTCGTCGTTTATACATTAGAGCCCCGGCGACCGGGCAGACCCCAGTACACCGCCCACAGAGGTAACATTCCGCTTTCCCGTCATCCCTTTTTGCTTCGTCAGTCGGGCATGCCATCTCACATTTTTTACATTCAATACAAACATCGGTTCTCTGCAACCTGAACATGCTTTTCCAGGCACCGAGCGATAACAGTACCCCGTAGGGGCAGATAAGGCGGCAGAACGGGCGGTAGAATGTCATGGACACCAATACTATGATACTGAACACTAACGTGACGGCAGTCAGTGAAAGGTAAAAGAAATCCCTGATGCCAAACCAGGCAAGTAATGAAGCCGAAAGTAAGAATGCCATGAGAAGAAACACGATAAAGAATACCGTCCTGACTGCCATGAATACCGTCTTATGCCGCAAATTGATTTTAGGAACCGGTGCATGGTAGGCAATCTCCTGTACGGTACCGACCGGGCAGAGATATCCACAGAAAAAGCGCCCGAAAACAAATGTCAGCAACAAAACAATGGAGAGCCCGATGACGCCAACGATGAGCGGGGCGCCCAGACCCTGTACATCACGAAGCACGAGCTGCTGGAACTGCCAGGGGGCTACCGGGGAGAAAATGAGAAATCCCAGGCCTGCCGAAATGATAAGAAGCAACCAGCCGATCTTCTGTCGCCATCGTCCGGAATACCAGAGATACGCGATAACACCGATCATCACGAGCGCGTAAATGAATCCGACCGTTTTTGGAAGCTGTGCAAAGACCATAGTAGTTTTTCCCCCCTTATTGTTGTCTGATTACGCTGAACCGGGCAAAATACCAAGCTGCTGCATCAGCCCCATCAGGTTCACCTCACCCCACAGCTCGGCTATCTTTCCTTCCTTTATGCGGAAAATTTCGATACCTGTCATAATGATCGCTTTTCCGGTAGGGGGAAGGCCCATGAATTCCCCTTTGTGTACACCCCGTGCCGTGAAGCGGGCGGTCACCTTATCCCCCTCTGCCAGGATGTCATCAACGGTCACCTGCAAACCGTGAAAGGCTGCCCTGCAGGTTACGATGACTTTATTCATCGCCTCGATCCCGGGTCCAGGTGTTGGCAGCGGGGTGTGAAGGGCAAATTCCGGGTGGAGAAGTGCATCAGCTGCCACAAGGTCACCTTTTGATGGCCCGGCTTCGAAAAATTTTTGAACGATGGCGATATTTGCTTTCTCTGAGGTTGATGGTGTCATGCATGTACCTTGACAGATACCTATTTAATTTTGTTGTCCCTAACAAAGTAACAGATGGAATCAGCAGTTGAAAATCTTCTCCATCTGGGGCTTAAAGAATATGAAGCCAGGATCTATGTCGCTCTCGTTGGACTTGGTGAAGCAAATGTTCGCAGGATTCATGAAGTCAGTTGTGTTCCACGCCCGCGGGTGTATGACGTTCTCAATGCATTAGATGAAAAAGGACTCATTGAGATACGGCAGGGAAGCCCGCTGATGTATAAAGCTGTCCGCCCGGAGATCGTAGTATCCTTCTTAAAAAAAGATCTCGATACGGCTGCCCGGGAAAGTGTGAAGACCCTTGAGGCTTTGTCGGTTGATGCCCATCAGAATTATTCTCCGATATGGTATGTTCACTCAGACTGGACTATCCAGCGGAATCTTGAGAGGTTAGTTGAAGGTGTCACCCGCGAACTCATCATCCTTTGTTTCAATAAGGAGACGTTAATAAAATTTTTGGGTCCGATTGCATCAATTGCAAAGGATCAAGAGGTAAAAGTCCTGTTCACTGAAGGTGGCGCGGAAGGGATTGTTCCAGGGGATGGCATCAGGTACTTTGAGGCTGGACCGCTCAATGACTTCTTTGGTGTGAATGTGTTCGGAAAAATATTTTCAGTACCTATCTCCCGTGAAGGTGCTCTCTTCAAACTTGAGTGCATTCTCATTGCCGATGACCAGGAATCCATGCTTATCTATACCCAGAACGGAAACCGGATGGCGGTCATAATCACACTTCCCTTCATCACCTGCGTTCAGAGCAGGTTATTCTCCCGGCTTATTGAAAATGCACGCGAATTACCCCTTCAAGAGAAGAGCACCCCCAGAGGCAAGAAGCATGAACAAAAAAAGGGTAATGAAACAACGGAGTCGTGAAGAACGATGACAGAAACTACCGAGGGAGCAATACTCCAGCGGGATGGCAGGACGTATGCAGTCACCACGAGAATACCCGCCGGCATCGTCACACCGGAACAACTCGAAACAATTGCCACTATTGGGCGGAAGTACCATGTGCCCATTCTGAAGATTACCTCCGGTCAACGGATTGTGCTGGCCGGTCTTGAGCCGGATGATGTGCAGAAGATAGTCAATGATCTGGGCCAACTCGCAAAACCCGAGACGGAACCGTGTGTCAAGTTCGTCCAGGCCTGTCTTGGCACGGATATGTGCAAATATGGCAGACAGGATTCTATCGGGCTGGCCCGTGCTATCGATAATCAGTTCAAAGACCAGAAGTTCCCGGCAAAGATCAAGATAGGGGTCTCGGGATGCCCCCGTTGTTGCAGTGAAAGTCATACCCGGGATATCGGGATCATGGCAACCCCCAAAGGATGGACGGTCTTCTTCGGGGGAAACGCCGGCACCCGCCCACGGTTTGGGGATCTCATTGCACGGGATCTTACTTCCACTGAGGTTGTTGATTGTGCCCGGCGTCTTGCTGAGTATTACCGGAGCCATGCAAACCCCCACGAACGGACAGCCCGGTTTATGGAACGCATTGGTATAGAATCGTTGAAATCGGAATTACTTACCTTGATTCCGTACATTCCTGTTGAAAAGGTGAAATGACCATGAAAATTACTGAAGTTGTTAAGGTTGTATCGGGCCCTAATCCCCATCATGTGGACGCCCGGAAGATCTACGATTCACCCCATGCAATCGCGGTGGTAATTACCCTGCAGCCCGGGGAATCTCTGAAGAAGCACATGACACCGGTTGATGTGTTTTTCTACGTGCTGGAAGGTATTGGTGTGATCGAGATTGGGGATGAGAAGAAGACCGTCGGGAAAGATATACTGGTCGAAAGCCCGGCCCGTATCCCGCACAAGTGGACCAATGAAAGCAGCGGGGTCTTCAGGGTGCTCGTGGTCAAGGTCCCGAAACCTACCGAAGAGACAAAGTTGCTGTAATCATTCCACCTACTTCCATTCTTTCCCGTGGCATAGGTTAAAAGTTGGAATAAGCCTAAACAGGGCTCCGTTTCTTTTCATAATAGGTAGAACTATGCTGGAAAAGCCTGTAATGCCCTCCTTTTCAGTTCTTGTAAAAGATATGTCTAATAATCGCGCTGTTTACCAAAATACGGTAGAATTGCACCTCACCTGTTGGCAAGTAAAGCCCCTTGCATCGAGTTGGATATTGCCCTGGGTTTCATGACATAAAACCCCGGAAACCCTGCCGGAACGCGAATATGAGGGTCGTTTTTTCCAATGATGAAAAAAATGATACAAATGAGAATTGTCCACAGTTCTCATACAAATATTTTATCATGTCCTGCGTGGAGGTCACCATTGGTATCCAAGATTCATGAACCAGCTCAGGTTTCATGAGATACCGAGAGATCCGGCAACAAGCCGTTCTGTAACGGGATCCACATCGTTAAATAACATAAGTACTGAAAAAAGGAATTAAAAAAAGGTGAAAAAATGAAGAAAGGTTTTGCAGCTAATCTCGAAGAAGAAACAAAAAAGAACACGGATTTCCGCAGGGTACTGTATACGGGAAAATACAGTCAGCTGGTCTTGATGTGCCTCAAACCGAAGGAAGACATCGGCATGGAAACGCATGACGACGTTGACCAGTTCTTCCGTTTCGAAGAAGGGAAAGGGGTTGTTGTTATTGATGCTACCCGGCATACGGTGAAGGATGGCAGCGGCGTGATAGTTCCCTCAGGCGCGAAACACAACGTAATCAACACTTCAAATACCAAAAATCTCAAACTGTACACACTATACTCCCCGCCAGAGCACAGGGACAAGGTTGTACGCAAGACGAAGCAGGAAGCCATTGCCAAAGAAGAGCATTTCGATGGGAAACCAACAGAAAAATGATCATCGTCAGAACATATTATTCTCTTTTTTTCCGGTATTGATATTTGGATCAGTGGAACATGATTATTTCTTACCTGCCGTGTTTGTCAGGTACTGCATAATCCGGTCAATCACGATGGGGTTTCTGGGCAGGTTGATATGGCAGTACTGGTCAGGTGATGGCAGATGGTCCTCCCGTTCAGTTGATGCAGACAGGATATCAAGTGATATGCCCGGAAGTTCAGACTCCCGGTGCGCCACGACACCATCCCCGTTCAGGGTCGCCCGGTATCTTCCATCCTCAGCCATCTCCCAGGTTTTTCCTTCAAACCAGGGGAAGAATCCGGGAATATCATCAGGATTTGCGGTCACGATAATCCGGTACGTAATATCTGACCGTAATCCAGCTGAGCGAAGACTGAGTATCACCGCACTTCCGGGTCGAACATCCTGTACGAGCCGGTCAGCGGCCGGATCATACCCCTGCGGGACAAATACACCGGTGAGCCGGTTGATTATCTTCTCACCACGGGGAAGATCATTAAAAAGTTCCGCGAGCGCCGAGCCGTTATTGGGCGGGCCGAGACCGATCAGCTGTCGGACCGCCTGTGTTCGTTCTGTCCCATCCACAACCTCAAGGAGGTAACGGACAACACAGGTCCCGATCGAATGGCAAACGATATCGACAGGTCCGGACCAGGCGCTTTCCTTCCGGACATCCTGGAGAAAACTCTGGAGTGATTCGGCAATCTCCGGCAATGCTGAACCCTGCATTCCCGTATGATCAAATTTCCTGTACGGGATTCCTGCTGCATCAAGACGAACAACCAGTCTCTTCCAGACACCCGGGTGGCTGTTCCACCCGTGCACAAGAATCACCGGGTACCGATCACTGGTCATTGGAGAGTATTCGATACCATGAACGAAAATGGTATGTGATCCGGTTGTACATTCACAAAATGACAACCTCACTGACTGAAAAAGACAGTGAATGCCATATTTTAACAATATTTCGAAATCATTATAAATCTACAAGATGATCGCTCATTCATCAGAAAACGATGTATTCGATCTCTGATATGAGGTAACAACACATGGCAGAACAAAAGAAAGGAATGGTTCAGGAATTCATGGATTTCCTGATGAAATACCAGGTTATCGGCCTTGCAGTGGCGTTCATTATCGGTACAGCTGCAACAAAAATGGTGACAAAGTGCGTGGAAGATATCATCATGCCAATAATTGCAGTGCTCATCCCCGGGGGTGACTGGAGGACTCAGGTTCTTCAGCTGGGTCCGGTAAAATTAGCTGTGGGTGATTTTGTCGGTGCGATTATTGATTTTGTTATAATCGCACTTGTGGTATTCCTTATTGTCAAATTTATGATGAAAGAGGATGCAACGAAAAAAATCTAATTTTTTCTCCGGATTTTAACTCCGGTATTTTTCAGTATTTCTGATTCAATGCTTTTTTTAAAAAAGCAGGTCCAGGCCTTTATTGACCAGTCCAGACTCGATAGTATTAATACTATAAAAAGAGAGGAATGCGCTATGGTATCAATTGTTTTTACCCTCTTGTCATTTGTTGTCGCGTTGATCATTTCAACGGTGATAATTTATGTTGTTGCAAAGTTGCTTGGTGAAAAGGAAGGTATAACCACGGCATTTCTCGCTGCCCTTATTGGTACAGCAGTTTACACTATCGTGTACTATATGCTGCCGAACCATGGATGGATAGCTGCAATCATCGCAGGAATCGTATGGCTGCTGGCATTGCAGAAACTGTACACAATCGGCTGGCTCAAATCCCTGGCAATTGCCGTTATCGTATGGATAGTGACATCCATTGTCGGATGGTTCCTGCCTGCGCTGACCGGGCCGATGTGAAAAAGAGAAGACTGACAACGTTCTTTGGAAAATGAAAAAAATAGTTTTCTCTTTTACATGATGCTTTCGAGCTTCTGTTCGAGGATGTCAAGCCCCTTCCTGATGTCGTCAAGGTTCTTGCCACCCGTGAGAATGATCTTTCCTGAAGAGAAGATAAGAACGACGATCTTGGGATCTTTGATCCGGTATACCAGCCCGGGGAACTGTTCGGGTTCATACTCAATATTTTCGACATTGAGCGTGATGACTACCTTGTTGAGATTGATGTATTTACCGAGATCGTAGGAACAGACCATATTGGTGATCGCAACTTTAGGCTCTTTAAGGGTGTCGACACCTGCCTCTTGTAACGATTTGATGATGATAGCAAGTCCGTCCGTAAGCGCTTTGGTGTTACGGATGCCGGTGAGTACTATCTTGCCCGACGAAAAGATCAGTGATGCAATCTTGGGATCCCTGATACGATATACTGCACCGGGGAACCGTTTCTTATTGAGTTCGCAGTTCTCGACCTTATTTGAAAACGCAACAAGATCAATGGAATCGGCGACCACACCGGATGCAACGATATTCTCAATCTTCAGGGATTCGTACTTTTTATCAACCATTCTCTATTCTATGATTTTCTCCGAAGCATAATACTACTGGTCAACCTTTATGGCAGGTCTCTTTTGTAGCGTGCCGGAGTTTCTGTCAAAAAATAGTGACATCATTTTTGTCCGCTTTAAAAAAGAGCACCGGACAGGTGCCTGAGAGTGAAACGGATACGGGATCCAGGCAGTCGTATTTTATGATGAAGTACTTCGAAGTGCATGTGCAACGCAAACGTGAAAAACGCGACGATTGAATGATGACGATATCAGACCTCGCTGCCGGTCGTAAATGATCCCGTGCGGTTGTCTTTCTGCAGATGGTACTCCACCAGTCTCCTCACCTCTTCTGGCACCTTCTGTTTATCTTTGTAGCCGGTAAAGAGGAGCCGGACACCATCAATGTCGTCTTTTATGTATGCTGCTTCAGGATAGAGAATGAGCACGATCTGTCCATCCGGCCCGAAATGAATCTCCTCGCTCTCCCCTTTCATGTATCGTTCCCGCTGCTCCTTTGTCGGGGCCGCAAACTTGTTCTTGTACCAAAAGACGCCCATTCCTCACCCTCTCGGGTAATGATCTTGTGCCGGGTGACGTTAAACCTGTTGAGCTTGTCAATGTCGGAACAGCTGCCTCCTTTCATGTATTCACTCACTCTCCAACACCCGCTCCGCGAACCACGCAACCTCCCCGCCACCCTTATACCGTCCTCCAACCAATCCCTAATAACCCATGTCGCCTGATCCCGACCAGCCGGAACCCATAACAAGTGTCAACGATCCGGACTACCTCGCCCCAACCTGGTGCTCCCTCCCCTGGACCCCGTGGATCCCCTTCACCGCGGATAAAGAAGAATTCAGGACCCTCCAAAAAGAACCCGGACTCTACCGGATACGACCCTTCGGTAAAGATTTCCTCATGTACATCGGTGAGACTAAAAGGACGCTTCACCGGCGGCTCAACGAACTTCGACACACGCTCCGTAGAAGGGACCTGATGCCATGGAATGATCCCATTGCTGAAGCACCCTCATTATGGGCCTGGCAGGATGCAGAAGGATTTGAGTTCGAATGCTCTGCCGCTCCGCTCGATGCTTCACGGAGCCAAAGACGGGGGATGGAGAGTTATCTCCTCTATCGTTACCGGCAGGAACACGGTGCATCACCGCTCAGCAACTTCGGGCGGTTCCACCCGCGGTACCGGAAATCAACGAACCGGGACGAGAAGAAACGGGGCGGGAAACTGGCAGAAAACCATCGGGATAACCCGGCGGGCGGGCCGAGCTTGCCACCGTTACCCGAAAGCGGAACGCCCGGGGACCGGGACTGGATGGGACTTGCATGGAGCAGGAGACGCCCACTCGACGGGGAATCTGTCAGAACGGTTCCGCATGGTGCAGGATCCTACCTCCTGTTCGAACAGGACACCCGGGACCTCGTCTACATCGGCCAGTCTGCAGACTGTGCACAACGACTCAGGAGTCACGCGATGAAATTGCTGGATGAAAAGGATATGCTCGTTTCCTTTTATATCGAGGAAAAACCGCTGCTCCCGCATAACCTGAAAGAAGAGGAAAATGACCTGATCGGGAATTATTTCGAGGTATACCGGAAAGCGCCGAAATACCAGTTCCGTGAATAACCCGTAATTCATTTTTCAATGGCAGGGAAAGCCCACGCGGTATGGGTAAAGTCCCGTTGAGCGTCAAACTCCGCCTGTAACTTCCCTTCCCCCCCCTTTTTGCAGGATCAGAAAATAATTACCAGCTATAGCCTACAATCACCAGCATACGGTGAGATCATGGCAGTAAAAAATCCCCGGGGTACAAAAAAAGACGGAGATAAAAGGGGAAGTGCTCACTCTTTTTTTAAAGCGGACAATCCTGAAACAATCCGTGATCCACCACGATACCGCCTTGAAACTGTTCAGCAACTCCTGTGTCATCCCTGCTTTGGGAGCGTGTCGTTCCGGGTCCTTACCAGGTACATCCCGACTCCCACCGGGATGAGGAATGTCAGGACATAGTATACGAACACATCGGGGCCGTAATAGGTAGCCTGGAACAGCAGGACGATGAACAGGTAGTCCAGCACGACGGCGATCAGTGTCCATGCAACCCCCACACCCGCATAGTACTGCAAGGGGAGGCGCTCCCGCTTACTGAACCACCACCACGCAATCGCAATCGTGACCGGGGTGAAGATGGCAAGGAGGATCCAGCCCATGATTCCCGCTAATGGCGAGAAGAACAGTGCCATCGATGCGAGATACCCGATCAGCCAGAGAACCGTGCCAAGGCCTGCGGTATCTTTAATCCACGGTATCATAGTGTTGTTTTTGCCGTTTCGCATTCTTGAGCTTTGCGCTGGACCACGGGAGGTCTGGATCCGGTTCTGGTAACCTGGTTATCGAAAAAAACCCGGAACATTCCGGGTACACCATCTCAATGTTCCCAGTCGCTGCTTTCCGGTCATGTACTTTTCCTGCTGTTCCCGGCATCTTCCCTGGTATCCCTGCCAAAAAAAAACAACCCGATCCATGTTTAGGATCTATTCTGGCTGGATTTCAGCCTCTGTTTCTCTTTTCTGACGTGCAAAGTCGAAATAGCACAAAGGGTTTAAAGGATGCCCCGTAACATTTTGCCTGAGTAGTGCACGTAAATTCGCTTACTATACTTTACTGACGATCAGTAGTTTTTCGCATTACTTAAAAAAATCCCTGCCTTTTAAAAGGGCAGTGCACAACAAAAAACTAGTGAGGTGTATGATGAATCAGAAATACCTGAGTGCTATTTCCGAGCTTGACAACCTTGTCGGGCTCACATCCAAGGAACGTGACGCGATGGAGACGGTGAGTGACACATTCCCGTTCCGCTCCAACGAGTATTACCTGTCGCTCATTGACTGGAAAGACGGACACGATCCTCTTCGCAGGATAGTCGTTCCTGATCCTTCTGAACTCACCGGAGGGGGATGTGCCGACCCTTCGTGCGAAAAAGATTTTACCCGAAAACCTGGCCTGCAGCACAAATACCGTCAGACCGGGCTCCTGCTCCTGACCGATGTCTGCGGGGGGATCTGCCGGTTCTGTTTCCGGAAACGATTGTTCACGGGTAACGAACGAGAGACCGTGAAGGATGTTTCCGATGGGATTGACTACATCCGTGAGCATACGGAGATCACGGATGTCCTGTTAACCGGTGGAGATCCCCTGACCCTTGAAACCCGCCAGCTCGAATCGATCCTGCACCAGCTCCGTGACATTGAACATGTCAATATCATAAGGATCGGCAGCAAGATGCTGGCGTATAACCCGTACCGGATCCTTAATGACCCGGACCTCTGCTACGTTCTTTCACGCTACAGTACACCGGAAAAACGCATCTACCTGATGGCGCATTTCAACCACCCTCGGGAACTGACCGATGTTTCAATCCGGGCAGCGCATGAACTCCAGAAAGCCGGGGTGGTGGTAGACAGCCAGACACCGATCTTAAATGGCATCAACAGTCAGCCGGAGATATTCACCGAACTCTTCCGGAAACTTTCGTTTGCGGGGATCTCCCCCTATTACATCTTCCAGTGCCGCCCATCCCTGGGCAACCGCATCTTCCAGGTGCCAGTCGAACAATCGTATGAAATTATCCAGAAATCCTGGCAGACATGTTCAGGTCTTGCGAAACGGGCCCGGTTCGTGATGTCACATGCTACCGGCAAGATTGAGATGGTGGGAAAGACTGCGGAGCAGGTATTTATGCGATATCACCAATCGGCTGATCCTGAGGATATCGGGAAATTCATGGTGTTCCGCAGCAATCCGGTGGCACGATGGTTTGATGATTACCGTCATATCCTGACGGACTTCGAGCAAAAAAAGATGTGGTTGTTCTAAAAGGGGGTTTTTATGCGATGAGTAAAAACCCGGTTCTTGTAAAAAAAACAGCGATGCAGAAACCCGTAATCCTACGGGGTTCTATCCCGTTAAAAAAAGACTGGAGCGGACAGGTCTTTTTTATGGGTGGTGGAATAATCCCAAAGTTCCACTGCCATTTTTATTCACTTTCCCGGGGAGCCCGTCACTTCTTCTTTCCCGTTGTACTGTCATACCCGCAGCGGTTGCACGAATAGCTCCCATCGGGTCTGATCCTGATACTGGCAGCCTGGCACATTTCACATATCGGACGATCGTGCTTCACACGGGGGGTTTGTGGTTGCTTGTCCATGGGAATTGATTGCCAATTTTCCTATAAAAAGATGCCCGGGGAATCTGCATCCGCAGCCACATCTGGACAAACCACGCAATAACCATGCATGGTCTCCAGATCCCGGAAATCCGACAACCGATTAATAATTACTTCGTAAGAAGACAGATATCCCCTTACGGCAAAAAAAGTGAGACTCTGGATCAGAGGGTGATCCCCACCAGGCTCAGAATAATCAGAAATATCGCCCCGGGAAGCCCGGCCAAGGCACAGATGATGACGGTAATCCAATCGAACCCGATATCGGGTTTTCCGGCCAACTGCATGAGGTGAAAAAAATTCACGATGAACAACGTAATAAGCCCGATAATTGCGTTTATCACCAGGTGTGCGATATTCTTAACGACAAAAAATGCGATCGCTAAAAATATAATAATAACAAGGATGAGAATAGCGATGCCAAGGAGTGCCATATACCACACAATATCATTACGTGGTATTTAACATTGTTCATCCCGGTAACAAAATATTAAAAATCCCTTCAGGCGACTGATAACAGGTGATATACCCGGTCAGAGTAAACCCCGGGCTCCATCAATCAGCTGAATGATGTAGTGGTGGGGATAATCACTTTTTTTAAAGGCAAGTGTTCCCATTATGTAAAATCCAAAACGTGTCTCCCTGATACGGTTACTGTATAAAAAATTCAGCATTGCACTGATCGATTGGGCAGATTTGTCTGACAGGTGATGAAATTGTGAGATATCCCGTGCTGTTACATCTGCCCGTGTAATATTATTCCGGAGTAAATATGCACAGATGAGATGAGCACAATTATACCGCTTTGTGGAATCCATCCGTATATGCCCCATACCCGACTCCTTTCTTTTTTTGTACTGCACATAGTTGATTTGTCAGGAGAAATAGTTACGTATTATTGTTAAATTCGGAAAAAAATTACAAAAATGCCCCGGAATGCCATGGCAGGTAATATCCCTCAAACAGATAAAAAAACACTATGCCGGAATTGTTGCGAAGAGAACCGGGTCCTGACATTTTTCCTTTTGTTCCGGCAGTACAGGCATCTTTAATGCTAAAAAAATGAGAGCGCGTATCCTGTTCATACGCGTTGGCAGGAGTAAGAAAAAAACAGAGAATACACCTTTTTACCGTGTAGTTATTATGAAAATTTTTCAATGGCATTTCATCTCTTTCCCGGTTTTAGCCCGGCCGTTATTCATCCAGTTTAGTGTCCCTATGAAAAGGGTATTAACAGAACAGGCAGCAACCATACCGGAACGAGTGTGTCCACGGTTTACCGGACGGGATCCTATCTTATGACAATTGCAATACATATCGAAAACCTGACCCGGCGATTTAACGATCTGGTCGCCGTTGACAATATATCCTTTGATATCGAACACGGGGAGATTTTTGGCCTGCTGGGCCCCAACGGTGCCGGGAAGACCACCACCCTCTCCATGCTCTCCACCATGCTCAAACCTACGTCAGGTTCAGCGACGATCAATGGCATTGATATAGAACGTGATGAGGATGGCGTCAGGAAATCCATTGGGATTGTCTTCCAGGACCAGAGCCTTGATGAAGAACTGACCGCCTGGGAAAATATGGACTTTCACGGGCGGCTCTACCGGATCCCTGCAGACATACGGAAGCAACGGATCAGCGAGCTCCTCAAACTTGTTGAGCTGGAAGACCGGAAAAATGACATTGTCAAAACATTTTCCGGAGGGATGAGGAGACGCCTGGAGATCGCACGCGGCCTTCTCCACCATCCATCGGTCCTTTTCTTAGATGAACCAACGCTGGGCCTTGACCCCCAGACCCGCAATCATCTCTGGCAGTATATTGCCACCCTGGCACGCGAGAAGGGAATCACCATTATCCTCACCACGCATTACATGGACGAAGCCGACCGGTTGTGCAACCGGGTCGCCATTATCGATCACGGGAAGATTATTGCCCTTGACACCCCAAAAAACTTAAAGGACGGGATTGGCGGGGACGTCGTGACCATCCGGTCCCCCGACCCGGCAGCCATTGTCGCAGCCCTGGCCGAACCCTGGATCACCCGCGTGGAACAGCATAACGATGAAGTGATTGTCAGCCTGCAGAACGCCGAACAGCATATCAGCACCATCGTAACGCTGCTCAACACACAACAGGTCCCGATCCAGTCCATCGCAATTCACAAACCAACCCTTGAGGATGTATTCCTCTCCTTTACCGGAAAAACCATACGGGAGGAGGAAGCGGACCATAAAACGAACATGCGGATGTACCAGAGGATGGTGAGGCATTAATCATGGACATCATCTACACCATCTGGCTCCGGAACATGAAACGCTACATCCGCTCCAAAAGCCGGATCATCGGCAGTATCAGCATGCCGCTCTTTTTCCTGCTCTTCTTAGGCTTCGGCCTGAATTCTGTCGTGCAGTTGCCCGGGATGGGAGGAAATTACATCGTGTTCCTGATCCCGGGCATGGTCGCCATGAGCGTGCTGTTCACGTCTGTTTTTTCCGGAATCCAGATCATCTGGGACAAACAATTCGGATTTTTGAAAGAGACCCTTGTGGCACCGGTCTCACGGCTTGAGATCATGTTAGGCCAGACCCTTGGAGGGGCAACAACCGCCGTCCTCCAGGGATTCATGATCCTTGTCCTCTCGGTTTTCATCGGTCTCCATGTCTCAAATCCGGCCGGCTTTCTTATCGCCCTCGGGTTCATGATCCTGATCGGTATCTCGTTCACCGCGTTTGGTATTGCTATTGCATCACGGATGGAAGATATGACCGGTTTCCAGCTCATCATGAATTTTGTCGTCTTCCCGATATTCGGCCTGTCCGGGGCACTCTTTCCGATCAGCTCATTGCCGGCGTGGATGGGACCGGTTACCCTGCTCGATCCCCTGACGTATGGTGTGGAAGGGATCCGCTACGGTCTTACCGGTGTCTCGCAGGTTAATCCGCTGGTCTGTGCTGCGGTTATCGGGGGTTTCACCGTGGTGATGACCGTCCTTGGAGCATTCCTGTTCAGGAAGATCAAATTATAAAATAAAAAAAAGTCCTTTTTTATACGCCCTGCTGCACAATATCGGTGGAAAGCCCGGCCAGCAGTCTCCTTTTAAAAAAAAACCAGGCCTGTTCCCGGATTATCGGCGGATAGAATTCCGTACCGCGTTCATCAATCCCAGGAGAGAATCCCGGTATACCCCCAGCAGATCCCGGGCAAAGACCGCAAGCCCCGGGATGATCCGGCACAGTCCCCCCACCATCGCGAGGAGCACAACAACCGCGATCGCCTCGGCAAAGATGTTGTGCGCCCAGAAGAAGTCCGCACCGCCGGCCGCAGCCGGACGGGGGTCGGGGAAGGACAAAAACCACCTGTCGGATACTGCGATGAAGACGACACTGATGCGGAGCAGGTTGAGTACCCATAAGGTCGGAACCACGAGAAAGACTGCTGCCAGCACCTTTCGCAGGGAGACCTTCTCCACGCCCAGGGCGACCCCGATCAGGATCGCCATCGCCGTAAGCCCCGTGCACCCGGTGATGATCTGGTTGGCAAACCCGTTCTCGTAGAGGATGTCCCATGCCAGCAGCTGCGGGTGGTGGCCAAGTGCGGTGATGAGCAGGAAGGCCTGGCCCACTACGGTCGAGATCAGGGTATCGCGGAGGATCGGGACGAGGGCAAACGGCACGTAGATGAGCATGGCTATCGACGCGGTCCGCGAGAGCTGCAGGATGACCGGGTCGTCCTTAAAGAGCCTTTTTGCGGTGATCGCAAGGAAGGGCAGGGAGAGGAGGGCCATCACCGGGTACAGGATATTGCCTTCTGAAAGAAACGCTGGTACATCGGTGATAAGGTTGAGTACCATGCAGCTCCAGCCGGCAGCCGCTGCATATGTCCGCTGCTGCCGGAGGGCTAGGAACAGGACAAACGAGACAAAGGCTCCAAGGACCAGGATATCGCTCATGAGAGTACCACAAAAAATCAGTCGTTTCTTTCTTAGAAGGTCACGCACGGGCGTATTATTCCTGTGGTCAAATGAGGGGGGGACGTGTCTCTACCGTTCCGAATATTGTCATCACAGCAGAAAAGGAACTGGTTGTCTTGAGAGAATACAAGGATGTAACCCCATAACTGCCCCCAATTTCAATTTTGCAACAAATAACTGCGAATTCTTTTATAGTTAAGGACTTTTTTATTACCAGATACATCACATCTGTCTGCATGCAACATAGGAAAAAAACCACAACGCTCCGTGTACTTCCCTTTCTTGCGGGCGCCATGATACTCATCCCCTTCCTCCTTTTCGCAGGATGCACCGGGCAGGCACCAGAACAAGGCCTGAGAGGAACCGGATGGACCCTGACGGGCTATGTCTACAATAGCACACCGGCACAGGTTATGGGCGGGACCACGGTCACCCTTGACTTCGGCGATGACGGACGTATCACCGGTACAGCCGGGTGTAACCACTACTTTGCGTCGTATGAGATGAAAGGCACGGCGATCACTATCGGGCAGGCAGGATCTACGGAGATGTACTGCACTTCTTTGGGTGTGATGGATCAGGAAAGTGCCTACCTTACGCTCCTCAGCAAGGCAAAGACCCTTTCCCTCCAGGGGGATCGGCTCACCTTAGCGGACGCAAAGGGCATAATAATCCTCTCGTTTACCAGAACGGTCCCTCCTGCACAGGAACCCCTTATCGGGACGAACTGGACGCTTGAATCCTTCCACACGGCAGACGCAGTCTCATCAGTAATCGCTGATACGACCATCACCGCCATCTTTGGTGCGGACGTGAGTGTGTCTGGTTCAGCCGGGTGCAACCGCTACTTTGCCTCGTATAACGTAACGGGAACATTGCTTTCGATCGGCCCGGCCGGGTCAACGAAGATGTACTGCGGTACACCGGGTGTGATGCAGCAGGAGAGTTCCTACCTTATGCTCCTCGGCCAGGCAACGACCTTCACCATCAAAGGTGACCGGTTGAGCTTAGCAGACGCGAAAGGTACAACGATCCTCTCGTTTGCAAAGTCGGTCCTGCCCGCATAGTTCTTTAGAGAACACCAGTACGGGTGTCATGGAGCGCAGTAGTGGATCGCATGGGTGCGTTAACCCAGCGAAACGCATATTACCTCAAAACGATATCTCACAATAACCCAAAAAGGGGTTCGATCACAGGAGATGAACAGACATGAAGGATACCCAAAAAAAAGAGCATATATCCGTTGCCAAGGTTGTAGAGTTGATTGGCAGTTCACCAGACAGCTGGGAAGAAGCAGCGGCAAATGCCGTGGAGGCAGCAGCCCAGACCATCAGGAATATCAAAGGTGTTGAGGTAATGCGATGTACGGCAAAAGTAGAGAACAACAAGATTGTCGAATATCGTGCTGTTGTTAAAATTGCTTTCATGGTGGAACGAGAATAATTTTTTTAGGATTTTTTCATACATCAGGAATGGAAATCCCTGTGCCCACCGGATTCCAAATATTTTATAGGGGAAAAGGCCGCATTCTCGTATATGTCCCGCATGTGTCCAAACTACAAGAAAAAAGGATACATCGTACAGGTTCTCTGAAATGGGGAGTACATTCGAATGTTTCCCATAGGTGATGATAATACCTCTCGCAGAACACAACCCGTGGTCACCTATACCCTGATCGCTTTAAACGTCCTGTTCTTCTTCGTAGAGTTAAGCGGAGGAGATGCTTTTATCCAGACGTGGTCATTTGTTCCCAGCCGCTTCCTGGCAAATCCTGGCGGGGATTTTCTGACGATTTTCACGTCCATGTTCATGCACGCCGGCTGGCTCCATATCGGGGGCAATATGCTATACCTGTGGATCTTCGGCGACAACGTAGAGGACCGGTTCGGGCACATAAGGTATCTGGCATTCTACCTGCTCTGCGGTATTGCGGCAACGTTTGCACAATTGGCGTTCAGCATGGGATCAAGCATACCCAATCTCGGAGCATCCGGAGCGATTGCCGGAGTGCTCGGGGCGTACCTTGTGTTGTTCCCGCAGCGAAGGGTCACGGTCATGCTCGGCTCAGGAGTAACTCAGATGCCTGCGCTGATTGTTATCGGGCTCTGGTTTGTTTTGCAGTTGTTCAGCGGGATTGGTTCTATAGCAAGCTCAGCGGACACCGGTGGTGTTGCCTATATGGCACACATCGGAGGATTTATCACCGGGGTTGTATTGGCCTTTATTTTACGCGGGAACCGGGTGGCGTAGGTAACAGGCAGGGGAGCCCCCGTAACACGGAGCGAAGCCCCGTTAAGCTCCAAGCCTCCGGTACCCACCTCCCTTTAAAAAACCTGGTGTCTTCATCTGCCGCCCAAGAAGTGTGACCTGTCCTTTTTAGACCCTTCCGGTGCTTAGTAAAAAACACTACAAGGAACCCCCTGCCTCGCTATGACAGATCGTCAGGTAATATAGTTCAGATCATACTTATCTGAAATCTTTGCCAGTTCTGCGCGGTTACTTTGATTCAGGCTTCCTCCCATTTCCCCGAGTTGCTTCATCCTCATGGCATCGCTATATTCCGCAGTCACGTCCATGGCTCTTCTTCCTCCGCTCAGATGAAAAATACGGGGATTTGAGGATATCCTGAAACCGCCATAACTGGTATCAGGTTCATAGGTTATGATAGTCGGTCGCGTTGTCTCGATATAGGCATATCCCGTACCATAAAAAGCGTATTTGGAGGAAGATTTAACACCAACCGCCATGTGGTCGGAAAAATCGAATAACACTGTTTCATATCCCAGTTCATTCAGGATATACGCCAATAAAATCGACTTGTCTGCATCTGACCCAATGGTGGTATGCAGTGTTTCATAGGGGTAGTACCAATCCGTTGCAGTTCTGTTATACAAGTTCCCGTTGAAGGGAATTCGCTGGACCAGACTTATTGCAATCCTTGCCTGATCATCGTTCGTGGTTGATCGTTTCCGGATCATGTCAATGAATGGCCGCATATTTTCATTCTGGACTTCATTTTCCAAAAGTTCTATAATCACTCCTGTTTCAGGATCGTAGTGATAGGAATGGCTTTTATTGGAGAAAAAATCCGATAATCCGCCATATGTGGTAAAGCTCAGGGATCTCCGGTTACCATCAGTAACATACGAGAACGATGTGGTTTTTGGAGATTGCCGGTAATCCATATCGGGAAGTGTTGTTGCCGGGGGGGTTGTGCCTTGTGTTGGTTGAGAAGGTGAAGGCAGATTTGGAACCTCACTGGTGATTGCCGGAGGAGAAATCGCTGGTGAGGGTATACTCATTGAGGGAAGGAACTGATAGAGAAAAACGATACCCGCTGCTGCCACTACTAAGAGTATCACGCCATAGAGTAACCGTAAAGAAGGTCGGGGAATTTTTTTTGCCGGTTTTTTTACCCGTTTGAATGTATGGGCTGTTCGCCAGTAAGAGATAGTTAGAGTACCCTGATCCACAGTATACTGGACCATAAAATCGTAGGGATCACCGTAGAAAACAGTTTTGTACGTCTTCCTGACCCATCGTCGAGGTTTTGAGTCCTCTTTCACCCAATTGGGCAGATCCTGATACCTGACCGGTTTCCAATCGTCAGCTTGCGTCATTTTCTGGAGTATTCCTCCGGATATTTTTAACCATTAAAACGCAGGTAAAAAAAATCTGTACTTTCTTCTCACCCGACAGGATGATAACAGTTTCTGGATAAAACGTGATTGGTTCGTGTATAACAGATTGCTGCACCCATGTTCAACCTGCTGGCACCTTCCCCCTTCCGCCGACTCCTTTTTTCTTGCCTGTATTCCCTCACACCAAATCCACGCTCCCTGCAATCCCGCAGCAGCATGAACGGGAGTGCATCCCGAACGAGTGCACAGGTTTTTTAAAAATCCCCTCACCAGCTGCCGGTTCCGGCATCATTATATCGTTACCTGCTCAACGGCTCATGATGCTTGGCATCTCAACATACTGTCTTTTGGAACAACCGCTTCATGAAGCACTGGACAGGCTCTCAGCGATCACCAGCCTCATTGAGGTGGTAGACGAAGGCCCCCATTTTGTGCACGACACTTCGCTGTTTGAGAGTTATTCAGCGGGCTTTGTCCTTCACGCACCGTATCACGGGATGAATATTGCCTGCCTCTTTGAACCCATCCGCGAGGCTACCGTCAAGGTCATGACAGACTGCCTATCGGTTGCCGCTGAGATAGGTGCAGAGGTTGTCATGCACCCGGGGTATTATGCCTGGGAACAGGAGCGTGAGCAGGCAGACCGGCAGTTCAAAAAATCCTTAAAGGAACTCTGCGACGCCGCACGTGAACTCTCGGTCACCTTCTGGTTTGAAAATATGGGGGACATGCATTTTTTCAATTTACAGACCCCAAAAGACCTTGATCTGATTGGAGGGTGCGGGTTAGCCCTCGATACCGGGCATGCACACATCAACCGCTGCCTGCCCGGGTTCTTACAGGCCGGGTTTTCTCATATGCATATCCACGATAACAACGGCAGAAAAGATACTCACAGCCCCGTGGGAGAAGGAGATATCGATTTTATTCCGGTGATGGCAGCACTGCGACGTACCCATGCGAGTGCAGTTATCGAAGTGAAATCATTTGACGGGGTCAAAAAGAGTATCAGGGCACTGGAAATGATGTGACTGGTTTTCTGATCCCATAGTATAGGTGAAATTCCACAAAACGGCATGCAAAAGGCAGGTGAATATTCTTTTCCGGAGTATGCCTTCCCGCCAGAGTATTGTCACACAAAAAAACAGGAACGAGTGTGAGAGGACTCCTCTACTCCCTACAGTCCCGTTCGATCACACGGGAAAGACTGACGTTTTTTGGGGTATGGATCAGGTTGTACAACCCGCTCACAGACGCGGTCGCCTTCGATGCTCTTTCCATGGAGAGCATGATGATCCTGATGGCATCGTGCATACCGCCGTTTTTCCAGTGTTCCTGGATGCAGGCATGGGCAATCTGTTTTGTGACCTGGTTTCCCAGCACAATGAAGGTGCTTGCTGTGCCTTTTCCGGTCAACCGGAGATCAGCGTCCGTTATGTCGGCAAGGGCATACTCACCGGCAGTTGCATAGAGTCTCCTTTTCCTGGTGACACCCCTTTCGGTTTCACTCACCTCGCCCACAAGAATGCCGTCCCGCTGGGTTACTTTTCGTTTATCGTCACGGAGGGTCAGGGAAATACCGAGTTCCCCTGCCCGTTTTTTTACGCCTTCATCCGTAACGATCAGGCCGGTGTAGAGCTCGTGTTCAAGGGTCTCTGTGGATGCCCTGTCACCAAGCGTAATAATCTCCCGCATATCCCCGGCCATGACCGCACCCTGTTTCCCGATAAACGCAATAACCAGACTCATGGGAACGTACGGCCTACCCCCTCTTGTACCCGAACTTCCGGAGCAGACCCGCCCGCCAGGCCATGCCGTCCGGACCTTCAACGCCTTTTGGTCGTTTTCCATCAATCACGCCCATGATCCCCCGTCCCTGTGCAGATTCCGCTATTACCACTTCTGCCGGGTTTGCCGTTGCGCAGTAGATAGTGCAGACCTCCTGGATGTTTTTTATCGCATTCAGGACATTGATGGGAAAACAGTCGCGTAAGAAGAGGATGAAGGAGTGCCCGGCACCGATCGCAACGGCATTATCCCGTGCCAGCGCTTGTAATTCCTCATCATTGCCCTCGATACGGACCAGGCAGTCACCCGAAGACTCGCAGAATGCCAGGCCAAACTTTGCCCCGGGCACAGACCCGGCAACTGCCTCATAGATGTCCTCGACTGTCTTGATGAAATGCGATTGGCCTAAAACGAAATTTACGTCTTCAGGCTTTTCTATCGTTACTGTTTTGAACTCCACTGCTCCACCCTTCATGTTCACCACAGCAGTCTGATAGGTGTGCCGGAGGATAAATGGGTTGGTATTTCCAAAGGGGTTGAAAAGATGTTTTTTAATCATTCCTTCTTCCGTTGCCCCTCTCCCCATAACCGGAGGAAAGTACGGACAGGAGTGGATAAAAAGAGAATAAGAACTGGTCATCATGAGAAATCACGCATTTTATATCTGGCTCCCAATAATCTACTCTATGGTGAAATGATGAAGAGATTCCTGATAATCGTGGTACTTACCCTCCTGGCAATCCCCCCGGGTGTATCTGCACTCGTCACCTATTCAGGGGACCAGGTGAGCATCAATGATCCCGTCAATGATGATATTTTTGCTACAGGAAACATGATAGAGGTCAATGCGCCGGTCCAGAGCATCGTTGCAGCTGGCGGTTCGATTACGATCAACGCACCGGTTAAAGGCGATGTAGTTGCCGCCGGAGGAACCGTTACCATTAATGCCGATGTCGGCGGCAAGGTTGTCGTGGTTGGTGGCAGTATCGATCTTGCAGGCAATATCAGTACGAATGCGGTGCTCCAGGGGGGCACGGTGAACATAAGGAAATCGGTCACTATTGGGAAAGATGCAATGATCAGCGCCGGGTCAGTACGGAACGCCGGGAAGGTTATGGGTACATTGTCGGTTCAGAGCCAGTCGGTGGAAAACACGGGAAGTGCCGGAACGTTTGAAGTAAAATCCGATAAATCTCAAGGTACATCGCCAGTATGGCTGTTTTCACTGGTAGCAATACTGCTGACCCTCGGATGGTTCATTATCGGGCTTCTCCTTATCAGGATTATGCCAGTCCGGTTCCTGCAGGTTGAATCCGAAGTTCGCACCGGTACAGTTGTCAAAGGTGTTGTTGGCCTTGCCGCAATTATCATCGCAATCATAGCATTTGTTCTCCTTGCCATCACTATTGTACTCCTGCCCCTTGCCCTGATTTTTGGGGGCATGGTCCTTATCAGTCTCCTGCTCGCCAACCTCTTTGTTGCTTCAAGCCTGGGGCGGATCATCATCGGATACCTGAAGTGGAGCGGGAAGGAATGGCAACTCTATACCCTTGGATTTGTGGCGCTCGGTATTCTCTACCTCATCCCGATCATCAATATCCTCACGTTTGTGATCAGCTTCAGCCTCGGATTTGGGGCCATCCTGTATGCAGTCCGGAAAAACTGGGGAGCAATCACGGGGTCTGCCCCCTCCTGATTTTTTAATGCGTCTCCTTATTCCCTCTCATCAGTCTGTTCCCGCAACCTGCATACGGTAAAGACACCCTCATATAGTAACCAGCCAAAAAAGACTCTGTGACAGGATCATACCGGTAAGAGGAGACCACGATGACGATGGAGACCCGTGAACTGAAACGCGATGAATTTTATCTGGCAGAGAAACTGTGGGAACAGTACCGGGGCCAGAAAGCAGACCCGGTACACGAGAGAATATTCGGGGTATTTGTTGACGGGAGTCTTGCTGCGACTGCCCGGTACACGAAGCACGGTGACGGTGTGGAGATGGACTGTGTCTTTGTCCCCGAAACGTACCGCGGGAAGGGGTATGCCCGGTATACCGTGGAAGAGCTGATCAGGCAGTGCGGTTCAGAATCGATCTACATTCATTCAACCATCGTCCTGATCTCGTTTTACAAGACATTCGGGTTCTCTCCTATCCCCGAAGACCAGCTCCCCCGGAGTATAAAGGAACGGTTCCTCTTCTGCTTCGGCGAGATGATTGGCTGTAATGTTTGCCCCATGGTCAGGAAGGGGACAGGGGTCCGGTAAACCCGGGCTCAGGTGCCCTGTCCTCATGTTTACAAGGATGGAATATTATACCCGGCATACTACCCGGTAACACCCAAAAAATGTCTTCGCTGATCTGTCTCCCCCTGAAATCCTGTCCCGCAACCTTCTTCTTTGCACCACCCCATATACACGTTTGGTGATACCCTCAATGAACACACCCGACCCGTTCTTTTTAAACGATGCCTGGGCACAGGAAGCCGGTATTGAGCTGATGGAAGTCTCGACCGGCAGGGCAAAGGTCCGGTTGCGGATTGCAGGCTGGCACAAGAACAGTCACGGGACCGTACATGGCGGGGCGATCTTTACCCTTGCCGACACCGCGTTTGCTCTCGCCTCCAACTCCCACGGGATCCCTGCAGCTGCCATCAACGCTCATATCTCCTATGTAAAAGCAGCGACCAGCGGCACCTTGTATGCAGTGGCTGAGGAGTTCTCAATACATTCAAAGATTGCTTCCTACACGGTCACGGTTACGGACGATCATGGGGAGAAGATCGCCATCTTCCAGGGAATGGTATACCGGAAAACGCCGGGGGGGTAAGGGGATTTGTCGGTAATTATTTCCTTAAAACAGGTTATTATATCAGGTTTGGACATGGATAACAGGGATTAATTTTTACCAGCGATTACCTATTTTTCCTGCAGGTCGCAGGCATTGGCGAACTCTGCCATGTTCTTCGTGTTGCTGCCATGATTAAGGACCATGAAGACGGGGTTATTCCTGACGCTGGTCGAGGGTGAAATTATCGATGGGAAAGGAAAAAAGGGGAGAATAGTTACGATTGGACGATGATTGTGCCTTTCATCGAAGGGTGAACCGTGCAGATGTAGGTATAGGTCCCTGGTTGGGTAAAGGTGAACTGGTAGGACGCTCCGTTTGCAAGCGAGCCTGAAGTGAACGCAACCGGGGTCCCTGAGTCAGAAGCGATTTGATGTACAGCCCCGTCCTGGTTCATCCAGGTGACCGTTGTTCCACTCCTGGTCGTCAGGTTAGCGGGACTAAAGGCAAAATTTTTGATCACGATTGCGTTCGATCCGCCGACTGGAGCCGGGGTTGTCGGCGTGGTCGTTACCGGACTCTGAGAGGACGTGCATCCTGAAAACGAGCAGGTCAGGACCAGCAAGATTGCACATACTGACCAGAAAATTCCGTGGGAGTACGAAGTCATAGTATCCTAAGGGGGGGGAGGGGAAAAAAATGTTCCTGCCAGGATCAATAAAATGAGGCGATCGATGAGAAGTTTCTCCCGATGTACAAGCGACACAATCATTCTAAGAAGTGGTGGGTAAGGTTCATCACATCCCGGTAGGGAATGACCCCGACAATCCTGTTCTTTTCATCTGTTACGGGAAGGGCACGGAAATCATAGCGGGCAAAACTCTGTGATGCCTCTTTGAGGGTGCTTTCCGTGTTCAGGCTGATAATGTTTTCGACCATGATATCTTTCAACAGTGCCCGGTCATCAGCCTGCAGCAGTTCCTTTAAATCAATGACCCCGAGAAGGGTATCCTGCGCGTCCACGACATAAATATACATAATCACGTCTTTGTCACGGGCATGACGCGGGTAATCGTTCTGTACATACTCGACGGTTGTATCCGGTGAGAATTTCAGGATCTTCTGCGTGGTATAGTGGATGACCTTCTCTTCCTGTTTGCCAAGAATCGACTGGATTTTTTTTGCTGTTTCCTTGTTCAGCGCTTCGAGAATAACGTGGGCTTCTGAAGAGGGCAGGACCGAGAGGATATCTGCGGCCTGGCCCGGGGTCATATCGTTGATGAGCTGGACCACTTTTTCCTTACTCAGGGATGAGATAATATCCCGCTGCACATGGGGTTCGATCTCTTCTAAGGTATCGGATGCCTGCTCGTTATCCAGAGAGGAAAACACCATGACCCGCTGGTCATGATCGAGCTCTTCGAGGATATCTGCCAGATCGACCGGGTGGATTTCTGCTAAGGTTTCTTTCAGGATCTTGAGCTTGACATCTCCTTTAAAACTGCTTATATGCGACGGGAGCGGCTGGATATACATCCACGAAATGACCCCACTATCCTCCGGATCTCCCTGCGGGGCGAGGACTTTAGACAGAAACCCGAAACCGAGACGGCGCAGGCGTGCGGATTTGCTGGTGTCCACTTCCGTGACGTAGAGTTTTGCATTCCGTTCAACGAGACGGATATCATAGACCACCTCCACTTCAGCATCTTCTGTGTCGAGCACTTTCTTGTCGAGGATGTGATCCTTTAACAGGATCGCATCTTCCGCAGGTGAGCTCTCAAATTTTTTCAGATCGTCTATATCGATGACAAGCAGTTGAGGTTCAAGGGTCACGATGCATTCCCAGGGAACGAGAAGCGGAGGGTCGCCAAAAGGGCGGGTAATGACAAAATTCACAACTTCAGGAATCTTGCCTGTTTCGATAATCATCAGGTCGGAAAGAGATCCTATCTTTTTTTCACTCCGAAAGACCTTGGCGCCGAGCATTTCACTCAGGAGGAATTTCCTGTCAGATCTTTTCGGTTTTGTATTCGCGGGACCAGTGTGCATAGCCATCATTTCCCTCAGGTCAATAATGTCCAGAATTTATAGCCAAGGAGGAGTACGAGCAGGATCAGGTAGATCCGGAGGAACAGGAGTGCGATCTTTACGCCCCGTGACATCCTGATCCGCGGCGTTTTATACTTCTTATTGATCTCGGTTATCTTTTCCGTCCATCCACGGAGCACACTCCCCATGCGATGCCCCAGTACCGTTTCAATCATCACCATGCGTACACCTTTGAATTTATCATCTACGTAAGCAACTCCGGGAAGAGCGTGGTGATTCCATAGAGCGTTGACAGGACGATAATCGCAACCACGATTCCCGTCCCGGCAATGTTCTGGAGTGTGGAATTCCTGTACTTCCCCATGATCTCTTCGTTATTTAGCAGCAGGATCAGAAATACCAGAGCAGCAGGAAGCAACGTTACGGCAATTACCTGAACAAAAAGCGTGATCAGGACGAGAGGTGCGTGGGGTACCAGCACAACTCCACCGGCAGTGACCAGCGCGAAGAGGTAACAGGTATAGAACCACGGGGCTTCGTGGACCTTCATGTTGAGGGAATGCGCCCACCCGAACACTTCCCCAAACGCCCACGAGCTGGCAAGCGATATACAGATCGCCCCAAGGAATCCTGCGTTGAAGAGACCAATCGCAATGCAGGTACCCAGCCAGGGATTCGTAGTCATAATGATACTGGCTGCCTGTGCTGCACTCTCAACTTCAACACCATAGAGTACGGTGCCGGTCACCACAACCAGGAAGATTGCGACCAGCACCGTAAACGCTGAGCCTATCAGGGTATCCATCTGACCCCAGGGGATGTCTTTTTCCTTCATCCCCTTATCAACCACCGCACTCTGCTGGAAGAAGATCATCCATGGAGCGATGGTAGTTCCGATATTTGCCATTAAGAAAAAGAATAAGGTCCCGTTAAACCCGCCGGGGAAGTGAGGGATCAGTCCGATACTCAGCACTTCACCTACTGAAGGGTGCACCAGGAAGGCCGCTGGAATATAGATGATATTAAGAGCCGCAAACAGGATCGCGATCTTTTCCCATGTCCAGTATTTGCCCTGCAGCACCATAAGCATCATGACGATAGATACCAGTATCACGGTTACCGCGGGCGGAATATGGAAGATGGCGAGCGCTGCAGTCATACCGATAAACTCGGTAACAAGGGTAAGCCAGTTCACCAGAGCCAGATCGAGGAATGAAAACCAGCCCCAGAATGATCCAAACGCATCAAAGATCGCTTCTGCATGCCCTCGTTTGGTAACCGCGCCTAGTCGCACGGTCATTTCCTGTACAATATAGGCAACCGGCAGGAGCAGCAGTAAAAACCAGATCAGGCCATAACCGTACTTGGCCCCGGTGACAGTATAGGTAGTAATGCCACCGGCGTCATTATCGGCAAGCATCACAATAAGACCAGGGCCGGCAAGGAGGAGGTATATCTTGAGCGTCTTGATAAACCTGCGATATTTGTAAAAAAATGTTGATCCAATGTCCATATAAAAAACGCTCCCTCCCCCACTCTGTTACATAGTCCTGAACCCGTCCCTCCTTACCGTGAATTTCCAAAAAAACAGGATATTCACCACAATGCAGGTAACTGCAGGTAAATCGGCGTAGACATTTAAAAATATTTGGTGATTGCAAAAAAAACAAATCACCACATAAAACCATAAAAAGAACTATTCTACAGGAGTTCATGAAAAATCACCTTCACCATCGGACATAAACCTCGCACAGCATTGATTAGAACCGGAGACCTGCTAACCAGAGGATTGAATTCTCAACTAAAAAATGAGTGAAATAATTATTTCCTTGCATACCCTGTTCTTATCATCAAGTTTTTTCTCAAGATCCCACAGAAGGAACAGAAACGCGATACGGGAATTTCAGAACGACGATGATGGACAGCAGGATACCACCGTTCCACACCCTCCGGATTCGGCGGCTTAATACGTTGCACACAAAATTCTTGAGGGTATCACCAGTGGGGAAGCGGAGATCTTTGTCCCCAGCCGGATGAAGAACCGGCGCAATTCCTGAACCTGGATTTGAACCTTTCATTGTCCTGCCAGAATATCCGGTAAAAGAAATGCAACGCGGTTGAAACGAATCCGGAAAATAAAAAAATATTTTTTTTTTGGAGCCAGACACTGGATCTATTTCAACAATACCTCTTTTCCCTTTTCGTATTCTTCCGAAGTTATTTCTCCCTTCGCAAAACGTTCTTTCAGAATATCCAGGGGGGTGTTCTTTGTTTCAATGGGCATCCTGACCTCCCGGATGATACCATACAGGATCGCGATCAGGAATCCAAACATCGGGAGGATCACCAGGATGAACCAGAGGGGTGCACTCATTTTTTGTTCTTTCGCATCTTTATAGATGAAATAGGCGATCACCAGCTGGACTAACCAGGTGATAATCATAAATCCCAATCCAAGGAATGGGTGCATCGGATACGCGGAATACATAAAACCAGGAGGCATAGTCTCCTGTTATTTTCCCGGACGATAATCTTTCATTTAGTACTAATCTGAATAAAAAAACCTTATGTACCCCACTTCCTTCTGCACCGTGAAGAGATCCGATACTATTTTTGAATAACGATACCCCAGCAAAAATGGTTGCTCTTTAAACCACCTCGTTTTCCCTGAGGATTCAGGATAATGATTGCGCAAAATTACGGACTTTTTCTGCTGCCCCGGATCTGAGGGGTATACCATGGCCGGAAAGAAGAATATCAAAATCGAGCGTCCCTATCCGGATAATCGATCGCTGTGCTTCATCAGGGTCAACGCTAAACTGCGGCGGAGCACCTGATATTTTTTCGCCATCAAATCTCAGTATATCCCCGGCAAAAAGGACTTTTGATACCGGATCCAAAAGGCAGATGCTGCCCTGGGTGTGTCCTGGTGTGTGTATACAGGTGAGCCCGTCGATAATGTCACCGTTTTTGAGTTTAATATCAGGTTCTGTGGACGTGGACCTGAAAAACATCCCCAGAAATCTGTACAGAATACCAATCCCGCCTTTTGGAGCTTTGGGTTTTTTCCTACCCGATACAAAATCTGCATCCGCTTCATGGATGGCTACCTTTGCACCACTGAGGTTTTTGAGTTCACAGACATTGCCGGTGTGATCAATATGATAGTGCGTCAGTATGATTGTTGATATATCCGAAGGTTCGCGTTTGAGCGTATCCTGAATATAGCTCAGAATTTTTTTACTCGCGCGGGGTAGTCCGGTATCGATGAGAATCAACCCATCCCTGATAATGATATAACAGTTACCATTCACCCCGTCGATCTGGTGTATTCCCGGTACGATCTCCATGCTCAATCAACACTGCATTTGATGGTAAACGGTATTTATAAGTTACAGCCTCAAGGGCCGTTACTTTCACCGGACCTGGAGATACGATTTCCTCGATATATTTTAGTAAAATGGTAAGAAAGTCCAGGAGACGCAACAGACTCACCGTCCCTTTTTTAATCATAGTGTCTTTTTTGGCAGTTTTATGGCATCCCGAGCCCGATCATGACGCACTACCGTGAATACACTTCCTTTGCGAGCTCCCTGGATTTCTGGTTGAAAATACTTAAAAACACCGTTCTCCTGCAAGAAAACATGGAGCCTTTATAATCAAGAAAATGATTCAGTAAATGTTGAAGTGGGATTAAGTGTGTAAAAAGGAAACGTTTTTTCCGACAGAGCCGCAGTAACAATGTCTGATTTTCCAACAGAAACGTACACATTTTGAGTATAATCCTCATACCCGATTTTTGTGATTTTAACGATGTGGGGGCCGCTCTTTATTGATTTTGTGAAACTTTCCCGTCCGATGGGAGTATCTCCGACGTATATCCCATCGATATACACAGAACATGCTGGTGGTGAAGACCATATGATAAGGGATCCTGTGCTCTGGGATAAAGTCCCCGTGGATGTTTCAGTCAGGAAAGGTGATACAGGCAGGGTCGCTGCCGGCGTTACACCGGGTGTTTGAGCTGGGATTCCCGGTAACGTACTGGTTGGCCATGGGGCTGTTTCTGTTGGTGACGAAGAGTGGATACATCCAGAGCAGCTGGTAAAAAAAATGAGTAATCCGGTCAGAATCACCGGTGAAATGAATGAATGAAAGGAATACCTTTTCATTAAACGCCATTAGGTGACTTTAATGTATTAGTCTATTGGTTTTTTTCGGTCGGTTGTATCTGCGGGATGGTTAACTACCCGACATTGAATTGCCCCTACGATATCCTCTCCATGAAGTTCTGATTAAGCAATACCACTCCCTGGTATCCTCCAGTGTGCCTGAACCTCCAATCAATAATCTTATCATTCTTCTTGTCTGATACCCATTCAACAGGAGAGATTATACATGAAAGTTATCGGATTGAATGCAAGTCCCAAGGGAAAGGACAGTAATACCCTCCGGCTGGTGAAAGCCGTTTTGGCAGGTGCGAAGGATGAAGGAGCAGAAACTGAACTTGTGGATATCTACACATTACACATCGGGTACTGCACTGCCTGCGGTACCTGCTATGCGAAGGGAGAATGCACCCTGCTCGATGATTTCCCGGATCTCTTTGACAGGATGATGAATACTGAGGGGATTGTGCTCGGCGCTCCCAACTATATTGATTCCGTGCCTGCCCCGATGAAAGCGCTCTTTGACCGCATGGCGGATGCCATTCACTGCCAGATGCTGACAGGAAAGTTCGGTTGTTCAGTCTGCACGGCCGGGGGGAGTGGCGAGCAGGAAGTTGTAGGATATATGAACAAAGTACTCACAACACTGGGCACGACCGTAGTGGGAGGGATTGGAGTGGCGATTGGCAGGGACCCCGCAGCACTCGGAAAAGCTGAAAAGGAAGCCCATGGAATAGGGAAGAAGCTGGCTCAATCAATCAGGGGGGAACATTCCTATCCCGAACAGGACGAGATTCACCGGCAGAGGAGGGAATACTTCTGCCAGCTGGTGAAATACAACAAGGAACGGTTCGCTCACGAATATGACTGGTATGTCCAGATGGGCTGGATGAAATAAGCCTGGTGAACTGACATGAAGAGTACTACTGCAGAAAAACTCCGGCTTGACTATGAACCAGTGGCAATTCTCTGGAGCGATACAAAACCTGAAGGAGCATTGCAGATAAAACCGCATGCACAGACCTGCATCATGCCGTTTTTTGCGCAGGTCGCGACGAAGGGAAAGACTGTCGTGTTTGACCGGGAGACTTATGGGTGCCCGGGTGCCCGTGCAGGACTTGGATTTGGCAACGGATACTACGATGCCTTCTGTGGTGCCGGCATCGAATTCATGGCTGCATTCTTTGTGAAAGGTGCAGAGAGCAGCAAGAACCCGGATGCCTATTGTGCGATCGTGCAGCATATACCAGAACGGGAACGTGCCAAGTTCATAGAGGGTGAACGCCTTCATACAAATACGGAAAAGGCAAAGCGGTTCATGACCTTGGACCTGCCGATTACGGATATTGCCGAACGGTACGTGATCTTCACACCGCTTACCAGGGTGAAACCGGGTGAGTGCCCGGTCGTGGTGGTTTTTGTTGCAAACCCGCTGCAAATCACCGGGCTCGTAACACTGGTCGGGGCAATCCGTGAAGGCACCGATCCTGTGCGGGTCCCGCCCATGGCTGCCTGCCAGCAGATCGGGGCATTCGTGTATGAAGAAGCGAGAAAAGAGCATCCCCGGGCAGTGCTCGGGTATACAGACCTTGCAGCCCGGGCAAATGTGGGTAAGACCCTGCCGGGGAATATGTTCACGTTTGCCGTGCCATTTTCACTCTATAAGGAGATGGAGGAGGAGGCAAAAGATGGTGTGTTCGATGGCCCGATATGGAAAGGACTTGCCATTGAACAGTGACGGGGAGTGATCATGACGCAAAATAGTTTCAGGGAAATCGGGGTGCGGCTGAAGTCGGCATTCAGGCTTTCGACACGCCCTCTCGTGGTGTTCGGATCAGATGTCCTGCCACCGGGCATTCCTCAACTGGCCGAAGTGAACCGCTGTTTTGCAGTTGCCCTGTTCCGGATGGCAACAGGAACTGAGGTTTCAGCGGTCTATGTCAGTGCCGATACTCAGGAGGGGTGTTGTCCCGGCGGCATCTCCCACATGGGATTTGCTCCGGAACAAGAGGAGATCAAATACTTCGTGTCGACTGGTCGTAAGGATATACGGGGCGGGGCTGCGGAGTTCTTAAAATCAGGCCCGGAAAAGGTCGAGTCCTGCTTCAGAGCAATGGGAAACATTACACCTCCCGGCAAGTATCTCGTCGTATCAGCGTGTGACGTTCTCCCCGATAAAAATCCCGGTATTCGCTCAATCTGCTGCTTTGGTACTGCCGAACAGATCCGGAATATGGCGGCTCTTGTCCATTTTGACCGGGACGATCCGTTCTCCCCGGTTATTGTTCCCTGGGGACCGTCGTGTGCCACCTTTATCAGCTATCCGGCAGGAATGGCCGGGGATGCCCCCACCAGTACAGCCTTCATGGGCCCGCAGGACCCGACTCAGAATCATTCCCTTCCCCCGGACATGATGGCGCTGGGTATTCCCGCAGAAATGGCCGCAAGGATGGTAAAAAACCTGGACGCCTCATTTATTGTCCGGAGACCCCGGGTGGCATTTCCCAGCCACGAGAAGTGATTGAGCCGCTGGAATGCCGGATACGTTACTTTTTAAAAATCATTTTTTATTCCTGCCGGTAATTGATGTCATGCAAAACCGTCCCATTAAAACAATTCATCGTCGTTCAGCCAGCGCCGAAACTGCATAATGAGAGCCAAACTTGCCACTGACTTCAATGGTTTTTAATTCCCTGATAGTAAAATGCGGTGAAATGAGTTCCTGCAGTTCGGATTCTGATGAGAAATAGAGCATTGTCCCTATCGGGGTCTTTCGGTATTTCCCGCTCCCGCCAAACTGGGGGTCTTTCTCACTGAAACAAACGGAAAAGTACGTCGCTCCAGGTTTGAGGATTTTATACACATTGTTGAGGTAAGTCTCCCGGTCTTCCGGGAATATATGATGCAGTAATTCCCAGTCAAAGCCAAAGTCAAACAAGTCGGTCACTTCCTGCAGGTCGCCAAGAAGATCAGCAACAATAAACCTGCATTGGACTCCCCGTTTTTTTGCATGTTCTCCTGCGAGTTTTATTGCTGTGGGTGAACTGTCGATACCGGTCACATCAAACCCGAGACCTGCCAGGTATATTGCATAGTTGCCCGCTCCGCACCCGAGATCAACTGTTGTGCATGGCTGGACTTTCCCCTCCTGCACGAGTTCAACCAGGGCACCCGGCGGGGTCTCACTGTTCCAGGGGATTTTATCCAGCGGTAGTTTCTGATAAATCCTGTCGATATCGGCATATTTCATGCATACTACCCTGAGGGAGTAATCAACCGGGAGGAGGTTTTAAGGTATCTCCTGATTTCTCATAAAAAAAAGCGTCTTCCTCCCTCACGTTCCGCCCTTTATTTAACCCGGTGAACAGCCTCTCTCTTTTTTTATTACACCGTCAACAGCGAAGTATTCCTACGGTCCTGACCGCCGTTCCTCATGTCCCCGCATCCAGGAAAGGACCGCAGCAATTCCCATGATGCCAATCGATGCCCAGAGCGAGGCATCAATACCATGGAGGAATGCCTCTGAAACACCACCAGCGAGGTTTGTCGTGCCAATGAACACTTCAAAGGCAACACTCCGTGGGATCGATGCGGAGGCAACGGTGATAGCAACGACAAAACTTCCCAGGATTCCAATGTTCTGCACGGTCCTGAGGGCCCCGGAGATTCCCCCGAAGGAGCCCTGAGGTGCATTCGCCATGACTGCGCTGTTATTTGAGGGGAAGAACATCGCTGACCCGATACCCGAGATTCCGGATGCGACCAGGACAACCCAGAGGGGAGAATCCAGCTGGAGCGTGAGATAGACGAGCGTTGCAAGGATTAACATTGCAGCACCGGAGGTTGCAAGAAGCCGTGCCCCATACCGGTCAGAAAACCTGCCCATTATGGGGGAAAGCAAGCTTCCTACCACATATCCCGGAGTCAGGAGGAGTGCTGCATCCAGCGGTGAGAGTCCGCGAATACCCTGAAGATACATCGTGATAAGAAACACAACGGACAGATAGCCAAGACTTAAGAAAAATGATGCGATTATAGAATATTTCAGGATTCGGTTTTTGAATACCGCAAAATCGATGATTGGATAGGTACACCTGGATTCATAGAGAAGAAACAGGACAATTGCTACCATACCAAGGATAAAGAGGAGGATATTCAGTACCGTCATACCCTGGCCGGCAAAGTCAACACCGGCATAAGAGACAAGCGTAAGTGCCGTGCCAATGAGGACCATACCGATCATGTCAAGGTGTGCATCGACCCTGATGGTATCCTTCACGTACCGTAACCCAAGGAGGGTTGCAAGAATGCCTATCGGCAGGTTGATGAAAAAAATGTATTCCCAACCCACATAGGTCGTAATAATTCCACCCAGAACAATACCCAGCATTGCCCCGCTTGTCCAACCCAGGGAGATGTACCCGAATGCCGTTCCCCGCACATTGGGGGGAAATGTATCGGCGATAATTGCACCACTGTTTGCCTGCATAAGTGCACCGCCAGATGCCTGGATAGCCCGGGACAGGATCAGCCACGAGATGGCCGGGGACAGCCCGCAAAAGAGTGAGCCCAGCGTGAAGACGCCAAAACCGGTATTGAACATCCGGCTCCTGCCGTAAATATCGCCGAGTCGCCCGAGCTGGGTAGTGCACACCGCTACCACGAGAAGATAGATGAGGATGATCCAGAGGGTTGTGACGAGGTCCGCGTGGAGGCTTTCTGATATGGTGGGGAATGCGAGTATAACAATGGTAGAATCAAGAGAACCCATCAGGGTCCCGAGCATAAGAACGGAAATGATGATTTTTTGCCGGGTATCCATTCGATCTCTGAGAGATTATTCCTTGTTTGCACTTGTACCTGTCGGACGGTTGCGGTTGGTGGTTCGCCTGTATACGGGCACGGGTGATCAGAAGACCACATCTTCGCCGGGAACCGCATGGTGCAGAGAGTCTGTTTTCGTATGAAGTTTACAACCTGATCGCATACCATTTTCGTTCACAGCATCGCATAGTACGGTAATGAATGGTGATCGGTGCCCGGTGATTCTTGTGCACGGGTGGAACAGCCACCCCGGTGTCTGGAAGCGGCTGATTGTTCATCTTGAAGTTACCCGGAACCATATGTTTATCTTTTAGCTTATTGGTATCATTACTCCGGGAAAGATCATGGACAAAAAAACTCTCACCACTAACCAGGGAGTTCCGGTTGCCGATAACCAGAACTCACTCTCTGCCGGTCAGCGTGGACCAGTCCTCCTGCAGGATATCCACCTTATCGAGAAGCTGGCGCATTTCGACCGGGAGAGGATTCCGGAGCGGGTAGTTCATGCTAAAGGAGCTGGAGCTCACGGGTATTTTGTGGTCTATAAAAATATGGCCTCGTATACCAAGGCAAAATTCCTCCAGGATCCACAAAGGAAAACACCGGTTTTCGTCAGGTTTTCGACCGTGGTCGGAGCACGGGGATCTGCGGATTCCGCACGGGACCCCCGGGGATTTGCCGTAAAATTCTACACAGAAGACGGGAATTATGACCTTGTGGGAAACAACCTGCCGGTCTTTTTCATCCGGGATGCCATCAAGTTCCCCGATATGGTACACGCCTTCAAACCTGCGCCGGATACCAATATCCCGACCAGTTCATCAGCCAACAGCCGGTTCTGGGACTTCATCTCCCTAACCCCGGAGTCAACTCATATGATTACCTGGCTCTTCTCCGATCGTGGCACAATAAAAAGTTACCGGAAGATGGAGGGATTCGGGGTCAATACCTACATCTGGGTGAACGAGAAGGGCAAAGGGGTGTATGTCAAGTATCACTGGAAGCCGGTTGCAGGCATCGAGACCATCGACCGTTTTGAATCAACCCGGCTTGCCGGGGAAGACCCGGATGTAGCTACACGGGATCTCTATGACTGGATCGCTTCAGGAAAAACAGTCGAGTATGAACTCCACGTCCAGCTTATGGCATTTGATGACGAATTCAAACTGGATTTTGATCCGCTCGATGCGACAAAGACCTGGCCTGAGGACGAGTACCCGCTCATGATGGTGGGGAAGATGGTTCTTGATAAAAATCCGGAAAATTATTTTGCGGAAGTTGAGCAGGCTGCCTTCTGCCCGGCATCTGTTGTCCCCGGGATCGAACCCTCTGCTGACAAACTGCTGCAGGGCCGGTTATTCTCCTACGCCGACACCCAGCGGCACCGTCTGGGGCCAAATTATCTCCAGATCCCGGTAAACCGACCGATAGTCGAGGTCAATAATAACCAGCGTGACGGGTCTATGCAGTCCGGAACCGGGTTTCGCGGGACCGTCAATTACGAGCCGAATACCCTCGGAGGAGGATCACCGCAGCAGTCCGGTGATTCAACGTTTGGTGGCCGCCCGTTTGTTGGGGGCGAGGTCCGTCAGAAAATAGCACTGACCAATGATTTCCAGCAGGCAGGAGAACGCTATCGTTCGTTGTCGAAGAAAGATCGGGACCACCTTGTGGATAATATCGTTGATCCGCTGGGGCATGCCAAAATAGATATCCAGAAGCGGATGGTGGAGAATCTCACCAGGGCGGATGCAGAGCTCGGGAAGCGTGTAGCTCAGGGACTTAAACTCTGAGTAGAGTAACAGGGTCACTGACTACAGGACCGGGGTCCTGCCCTTCTTATTTTTTTTATGCAGCCCCTGTTCCGCTTCTCCTTCTTTGTATTGGTCGCAGGTACACGTTGATAGCATCAGTATGAGGCGCAATCTTATTTTTCACATGTAACTGACATACGCTATTTGCGTGGATACCAAAGAAGTTCAGGAAAGTTTCTCACGTGGTCATCATAATCGGAGTTTTTTCATCGAAAATAAAAACTTCTTCGATATTAACCCCAAAATAGCGTGAAATTTTAAAAGCGAGATCCAGGGAAGGAATGTATTTTTCTTTTTCTATGGCAAGAATGGTCTGCCGGTTGACACCTATAGCCTGGGCAAGGTGTTCCTGGGTCAGATTATGCATAGCCCGGAATATTTTAATTTTATTCTTCATCGGTCTCAAAATCTCCATATTTTTTCGCATAATAGATCCTGAAACCGACATACAGGAAGATCATCAGGCAGAGGAGGGCGAGCTGGATATACCCCATCATCCGTGGTGGCAAAAGAACAGGAGGGCGAATTGAAGAAGCCTGTCGGGGAAACTCCGGAATGTGCAGCATTTCCATGACGGCTCCAATTGAAAATGCACAGAAGATAACCCAAAAGATCTGCATCGTCCGGATCGTTGCCTGTTCTGTAATCTTTACATCCCGTTCATCACTTATAAGATCCGAAACATTTCTCTTGGCCAGGTACACCAACACGATTCCAACAATGAAGGCGATTTCAATGAGGAGAGGTGTGTGAAGTTCTACGGAATACCAGAAAATGGCGAGAAGGGCAAGGGCAATACATCCGAATACGAGATAGAACGAATTTTTTTTCATGCTGTTACTCCGTCATAGGAACTTCATCGGTGTTGATAGAAGCTTGACCATGATGTGCGTTCTTTACCGTATCTCCAAAGTAATACACCATGGTCTTTTTGCTATCTAGTAGCATATATGGTCTTTCCTCCATTTAATTGTTACTTATCCCAGATATTTAGAAATCTTTAAATGGCAAAATGTCGTATATACATTACATGGTGTGTGCTCAACACTGCACCAACACCGGTCAAAAGAACCAGGAGTAATGAAACACTATGAAAACACCAAGAATTTATTACGGTGCCGTTGCTGTCTTCTGTATAGCTGTGTTGGTCATTGGTACGGCCGGTGCTGCAGCTATGACTCAGCAGGGACCTGGTAATAATCTGAAGGATAAGGCCGGGCAGTTCGGACTTGAAAAAATACTGGGCAACCTGACTGCAAAAGGGTATGATGTATCAGCTATCAGTGCCGCAGTCACAAGCGGAGATTACACTACCGCCATGACACTGATGAAGGAATTCAGGACTGCACACCCGGATGTGTTTCCCGCATGTGGTGCAGGAGCCGGCAAAGGACCGATGACTGACCAGGCAAAGGGAGAAAGAATGCTCCCGATGCTGGACAACCTGACTGCAAAGGGGTATGATGTATCGGCTATCCGTACAGCAGTGACAAGCGGGGATTTTAAGACCGCCCAGACTCTGCTGCAGGAGTTCAGGACTGCACACCCGGATGTGTTTCCCGCACGCGGTGAAGGAGCCGGCGGCGATCACCAGGGCTGGCAGAGGAGGACCCAGAATAACCGGTAACCAGATCGAACCTCGGAACGTTCTCAACCCCTCAATATTTTTATTTACTATGTTCAGACCCTCAGGGAAAAGTCGCAGTCTTTTTAGAATTATGGCAGGACTTTCTCTAAAAAACCAGATGAATTACCATTCCGAATCCCGGGGTTACCTCTCGGAGTATTTCGTTAACCAAAAGGAAGAATCATGAAAAAACTATCAGGTATATTCAGTATCATTTTACTCTTACTGCTTGCTGCTACAGCAAGTGCAGCAACTTCGACCAACACCTCGAACAGTATATCGACCACTGCACAGGATGCAGCATCGCTGGTGTATGTATCATCGGTGAATATTGATCCTGAGGTATTCTTTCCTTATGAACAGGGAACGATTATCGTGACTCTGGTGAATTCAGGTACATCATCTGTTGGACTATCAAATCCGGATATCCTGAGTGACAAGATCCATATAATAAACAAGGATACCTGGAATACGATGAGTTTTATCGGGCCGGGATCAACGATGACCTACTCGTTTCTGGTAAAGGCAGATCCACCGGACGGGACCTATTTCCCGCTGTTTTCGGTGGGAACCCAGAATAGCGGCAGTATCCATTATCCACTCACCATCAAAGTGGATTCCGCTGATATCAAAGCGAGCATCTCACAAAAACCCGATACTTTTGCCCTGTCAACAAAAGATACCGTGAACGTGAGTATTATCAATCCCCGGGGAGCAGCGATAAAAAATATTATTATTACTCCCTCTGGCCAGGGCATTGAGGTAAGTCCGCCACAGAAATATGTCAGTACATTAAATGGACAAAGTTCTGTTGAAATTCCGTTTTCTGTCACCCCAAACCAGGATTCGACCCTGACAGTGCATATCAGCTACCAGAACGGGGATAATGATCACTCGACTGAGGTAATCCTGCCCATGGTCCTTGGAGATAATAAAAAAGCGGCCATCCCCGTTGTCAACAACGTTGCGCTCGTGTCTTCTGGTACATATTACTCCCTTACCGGTGATGTCAATAACGCTGGCCTTACCGATGCAAAATCGATGGTGGTGACCGTAGGTTCACCCGCAAATGCTGTGGAACCGTATGCACAGTACGCAATTGGTTCGCTTGCAGCCGATGATTTTTCGAGTTTTGAAATTACCTTTTCAAGTAACGATCTGTCATCGGTGCCCCTGGTAATAACATGGAAGGATAACGATGGAAACTCGTTCAGATCTACCAAGAGCCTTAATCTGAGGACAAGCTCCGGGTCGGGATCCACTGGCACGGTAACGGGCAATTCCGGAAGTTCATCCGGCAGCGTAACTCCCGTGACAACAGGAAGTACAGGTGCAAGAAATTCTGGTGGATTCAGCGGTGGTCCAGGTGGGGGCAGTATATTCGGCTTTGGGGGCAGCAGGGGCGGGGGGATAGGTTCCTTTTATCCTGTCATTGCCGCCGGGATTATTATCATAGCCGGTATCATCGTGTGGATGAAGCGGAAATGGATCGCTGCAAAACTGAAGAAACACTAAGGGGACTGGCTATGAATGGTACCCCCCTTATCCGGTTTGCAGATGTCTCGAAGGTGTACCATCTGGAGAGTGGTGACTTTACCGCGCTCAATCATATCTCGCTTGATATCAGTGAAGGGGAATTTGTGGCGCTCATGGGACCATCAGGTTCCGGTAAATCGACCATGATGAACCAGCTGGGAATCCTTGATGTTCCCTCAACAGGTGAGATCCATATCGCCGGGAAAAATGTGGCCAGTATGACCAACCTTGAACGAACCCATATGCGCAGGGATGTGATCGGGTACGTCTTCCAGAAATTTTACTTAATCCCGCTCCTCTCGGCGTACGAAAATGTGGAATATCCACTTATCCTGAAATATAAAAAGCGGGACACCACCGGCAGGGCAGCGGCAGTACTCAAATCCGTAGGGTTTGATGAGGCAATGAGTACTCATCGGCCTAATCAGCTTTCCGGCGGGCAGCAACAGCGGGTTGCGATTGCCCGGGCACTGGTCAATGACCCGAAGATCCTCCTGTGCGATGAACCCACGGGTAATCTCGATCGGAAGACGGGTTTCCAGATCATGGATATTCTTGTCGGGCTGCACAAAGAAGGAAAGACGGTTATCTTAGTGACGCATGATCCGAAGATCGCCGAATATGCTCACCGGACGATACAGCTTGAGGACGGGAGGGTTGTAGAATCATGAAAGACATCTTCTTTGATCTCTCGGTGCGCAGCGTCAAGCTGAATTTCCTGCGTTCTTTGCTGGCATCCATCGGGATTGTTATTGGGGTCGTTGCAATTTCATCCATGGGGATGCTCGGGACCAATATGCAGCTGATGGTAAAAGACCAGCTTACCACAGGTATCAATACTATCGCAATCACTCCTGATGTTGTGAGGGCAGAACCGGGGGCATCGGTCAGCTCTAATACCGGGATAACCGATATCCAGCTCAGAGAGATCAGGGATGCCGCAGGGATAAATGAAGTTATACCGATTGACAGGACCAACACCCAGTTCTCGATTGGTTCCAACGATGGCAGAGGTTCGATATATGGCCTTGATCCGGCTGATATTAAAAATATCATGAACGTCTCGGAAGGATCAACAATCCGTGGTGAGAGTGATGCTATCGTAGGCGCCACCATCGCGAGCAGGTTTAACTTACTAATCGGGACACGGATCAAGATCGGGGAACCGAACCTCAGTGTGACACGGCCGGTGGTCCGGGTAGTCGGTATTCTCTCCTCTGTAGGACTGTCTTCTTCAAATGGTATAAATTCGGATAATGCCATTATCGTATCCGATACCTGGTACACGGCACAGTTCGGTGGGGGAAATGTGTACGACCAGGTGAATGTGAACTTAAAGGATGTCAGCACATTAACCGAAGTTGAAGACGCCATTGACAAAAAAGTCAACCGGAATAAGCAGGTTGTCCGTATCTCCGATTCCAGTTCCCGGATTACCAGTGTCTCTTCGACCCTGAGCTCCCTCACCACATTCATCCTTGCGATTGGCAGTATATCGCTCCTGGTCGCCGCTACCAGTATTTTTAACGTGATGATGATGTCCGTGAGTGAACGGGTCCAGGAGATTGGTATATTGCTCTCTATCGGTACGGAAACCGGAGAAGTGCGCCGGATGTTCCTCTACGAGGCGTTCATCCTGGGGATTATAGGTGCTGTTATCGGTGGGATCATGAGCATTATTATCGGTTATTCCGTGGTAAGTGCCATGATTGGTAATACTGCCTATTTCTTCCTGCCCGAGAGCATAATCTATATTCCTGCCGGTATGTTCATCGGTATGATCGTCTGTATTGTTTCCGGGCTTTACCCGGCATGGCGGGCATCGAACATGGACCCGATTGATGCACTGAGGAATGAATAAAAAAAGGCTCTGCACAACACGGAGTGGTAAACAGGTCCCTTGTGATAAACTGACCTGTTTTTCACCTCTTTTTTATGCCATCAGGCACCCAAAAAGGCTGCCGGAACGCGAATATTAAGATCGTTTTTCAGATGGAAGATAGAAATTGGGATTACAAGAAAACGGTAAATCTGTCGTGGAGCAGAACTGAGATCATCTTTGCCAACGATGCGTTGAAGAGATAAACAGCCCGGTTCCCGCTTTTTTTTAAAAATTGCCGCTACCAGAGAAAAGGAAAAAGCCGGTAACGGACGTTCTGCGTATATTCCCGGTACCCTTCCAGTTCCCGGACTAGCAGCACTTCTTCTCCCAGTATTCTTGCCATCAGAAGAAGAGTCAGGGCGAGACCAACAAGGACACCGTAGAACGAGCCAAGTACCAAAGGTGCACCAAAAAACATCAGTATGGCTCCAAGGTACATGGGATGTCTTACAAACCCGTATACCCCGGTCGACACCACCCGCTGCTTCCGATCCTCCTGAATCCTGACAAGGGGAGACAGGAACGTGTTATCGGTATATGACCGGAAGAACAGGAAAAATGATCCGGCCAGCCCGGCTCCCCCAAGAACATTCAGCCAGAGGGGAAAATAGGGAGACAATCCAAACCGTTTTGCATCAAGCGGCATGATGATAATCCAGAGAACGAATCCGACCAGGAGTCCATAGACAACATACCTGTCCCAGTTTTCCTGGTTACTGGTACCGGGCTGCTTGTAGCGTTCTGCAAGCAAAGCCGGGTCTTTCCGGTACAGGTACAGGATTGCAGAAAAACAGAGAAGTATAAACCAGATGCTGAAAATCCAACCTTCCCTCCAGGTAAAATCTCCGGAAAGGAGGAGGAGGAGTGCAGGAAATACCAGAATGAACAGGAATACGAAGACGATCTTCTTTTCCATACGTAATGTATTGGAAGTCAGGAGTATTATGATTCTGTCTCATACTAGGGCAGCATGAAGTTGAATTCTGGCAGTCCTGTGATAACTGTCATACCTTGGAAGCGGACGAATTTCTATCTCTGAACACCATCTGGCCAGAGGAAAGCAAACGGTTTTCCTGAGTATGCCTGGTAACCTTGACCTGAACACAACAATCGTGGTCAAACCGGAAAGACCGCCGAATATAGTACCAGGCTTTCCACACCCGGGAAAACTCCAGGATTTTGGGTAATTGGTGCAGTCCTCTCTATCGGTTTGCTCCTGATGGTATGGAAAATCAGAAAATACATTTTTTAAAAAAATAATTCATGTAACTCAGAGGAAGATTTCATCGATGATTTTCCCCCCGGATCGTGCATTTGAGCAGAAAGGCTATTACTGAACAGCTCATGCAAGCTAGTATCAAACAGGTGCGAATAATGCTCCAAAAAATTGCCATCTGCATACTGGTTCTCGGTGTTTTTATGTGCGGGTGCACCACACCACTCCCGGAAAAAACGGGTTCCATCAAGATCACCTCATCACCATACGGTGCGGAGGTCTACCTGGATAATGAATATCACGGCACTACGCCCAACACCATCAATGCGGTACCAGCCGGTAATCACACGGTTGAGATCCGTGAACGCGGGTATAAAAACTGGTCCCAGAACATAACAGTTACTTCGGGGAGTACCGCGTCCGTCTCACCATCCCTGGTGCCTCTTGCTGCCACCGTTCCGACAAACACCCCGACAATCTCTTCTGCCGTGATAAAAAAAGACGCCCCTGAAATCCATGTCGATGGCTATTGGACCTACCCGGCTGTGAGGAGTTTTACCAATCCGGAACCACTCCTTGTGCATGTTGACGGTGCCAATGTCGGCTACGCTGATGCACGGGAGGTAACGACCTCTGCGAATATGTACTTCGAAGGACGACAAATCTGCTGGACCAAAGTTTACCTGGGGACGATTAGCGCCGGAGGACATGTCACAAAAGAGACCATGATGTCCTGTTCGCTCCCCGCCGATGCAAACACCCAGAATTTAAAAATAGAGTTTGAGAATGTGGTAATTAATCCATAACACACTTTCCCCTCTCCGTAAAATGCGGTTGGGAAAGGCGGGCTCCTGCAAACATTATTTTCAGGGAATCGGGGATCCAAAGAAGCCTGCACAGATCTGTTCTTTTTTCCGGCTCCGGATCCGGAAGGCACACCGGGGAATGATGACAGATCGCTTCGAGAAGAAGAAGAAATACCGGAAATTCCGCTGGTGAGTGGGGACTGACGACCCGAATGGACCTTTATAAAAAAATCCCCGCTGGTTCACGAATTGATGGTGTACACGATCTTCCCTTCCCTGAAAATGGAGATCAGACCCCCGCTCTGCGAGACCACGACCCCGATTGATTTGGTGACCTGGGTTATGCCCGCGACTGACGAATGCCGTGAACCCAGCCCTTCGGGAAGGTTTACCTGGCTCATATCAACGGTTATACACCTCCCTGCCGCCTCAACAACCCCGGAGCCGGTGATGAGGAACGCCCCGTCCAGCTGGGCAAACTCCTTGATATTTCCCCGGATCCCGACATCCATTATCTGCCGTTCGGCCTCCTGGTGACCGTGAAACGGGTTTAAGACAAACTGTTTCGAACGGTTCAGGACGTTTCTAGAGTCACCGACAACAAATGATGTCCCAATCGCCTGTCCCTCCCGTCCTTCCCGGGCAATTTCCACGGCGACCTTTATGACCGAATCAAGAACGCCCGGAGTGACGTCGGTTCCGGAACAGATCGTTCCAAGTTCTTCTATTGAAGGCAGATTTTCCGACATTGGACCTGCCCTCGGCGAAAATGCTTTCGGGATATACGTCTCCTGGAGCGATCCCCTCCTCCTCGGAGTGAACCACTGCACCACGGCTACGGTAGCCACGACGATGATGGCCGTGGCGAGAATGATGAGGTACACTGGTGGATTATTCGGCGGCGGGCCTGATGCAGCTGGTCCGGTGGGAATCTCTTCTTTGAGGTCCAGCGTAATTCTCTTGGTGGTTGACTGGCCGTCGGATTGGTTTCCGGTGATGGTAATGGTGAAAATCCCGTACCTGGGGTACTGGTGGGTTACCGGGAGATCGGCAGATTTCGTGATGTTTCCGTCATTCCAATCGACACTTACCGACTCGATGGTGATACCCGGTGATCCGGCATTGAGATTCCCGTTCAGCGTGACATTCATCCTGTTAATCACCGGCTCAAGGATGGTCAGGATCGGTGCACTAACGACCATGACTGGTCCGCCTGGTCCCCCCGGGGCCGTGGTGTTCAGCGTTGCGGGAAGCGTAGTTGGGATGACAGGTTGCCCGACAGAAATGTTCGTGATTCCGGTGACATCCTGTCCGTCGGACTGCCGGGCAGTGATCAAAAGGGTGTAGGTGCCAGGACTGCTGTACACATGCGAGTACGGGAAACTATGGTATTCCGGCGTATGGCTGTCCCCCCAGTCCCAGCGGATGCTTACAATAGTCAAATTCACCGAGCCAGGATCGACAATCCCGTATATGGTACAATTCAGATTTTTAATTACCGGTGTATCGAAGATAAGCAGAGGGGGTGGGTCGACGGCAGTGGTCACGTTCTTATAGACCAGGAAAACCGGGGGGGCCGGTGTTGTTGGTTCACTGGTAACCTCCGGTACAATGCTGGTCGCGACCTGCGGACCAGGAGTAGAATTGTCCTGAGTCTCTGCAAAGACAACGCCCGGCAATACGAAGAGGAGGATGCATATAACAGCAGTGATCAGCCGTAATCCGGAAGTTGAATCTCGTTCATGACACATGGAAAAACCGGTCTATAGTTCAATAGAAATATTGTAATGCTAGCTCTTAAATACGGATGTTCCCACTCTCGGGTGTGCACGTAAAAAAATGGTTTCAGTGTTCTGAAAATTTCATGTCCCAGAAGATGTTCTTGCCGGATGCCTTGAGCGGTATACCATATGCGACACTGCACCCTTTGAGCATTCCCATCTGCAGGGCAACGACTCCTTCACTAAACATGACCCGGTTGTCCACGTTGTGGATGCCGGCGGTCTTGACTGCTGAGCCGACAGCGATGCCGAGATCCGAGATCTTCAGGACGCAGTTTGGGCCCGGGTAAAGTGCTTTTTTGTTCTTTGTCGCTTTTACTGCTTTTGCCATCTCGGCACAGGTGGCATATCCGCATCCACCGCAGTTTGCGCCAAGCGGTATACGCCCCTCAACCCCGATTAAGAGCGTGGCATCGCTTACTTTCACTTGTTCGCCGTTGATCCGGAAAAAGTCTATCTTCAACTCTTTTCCCGTTTTTATCATCTGGTTTGCAAGCTTGTCCTGGTCCTTACCGGTCAGCACTTCGAGTTTAATTGAGTCCAGCCCCATGGCCTTGGGTGCTGTCCGTGCCGAGAGCGCCATGAGCCCGGCAACCGATTTCACCGCATCAGATTCAATGGTCATGGAAGAGTGTTGGTATGCCCGGGACAAAAAGAAGCGGGTTCATGAAGATTTTTAAAATAAATATATACTCATCCTCAGTTCAATTGACGATAAAGAAAACACCATCCCGCATTATATCGCACCGCCAAGATATCCCGGGAAGTATGTGCCGGAACGGGCTGTTTTGTAATCTGGTAAAAACTGTTATTTCGGGAGATAATCCTCTCTTACCGGAGAGAATATCTCGACTGCCACAGAATCGGCAATAATCTTTGCCCGGTGCATCACATTCCCCGGGATCACCCAGCTGTCCCCTTCCTGCATCTCGTTAACCTCACCCCCGATTGTCAGGATCATCCGGCCTGATACAAGGTAGCCTGTCTGCTCATGGTGATGGGAGTGGAGCGGCAGTTCCGCTCCTTTTTTTAACCGGAACTCCGTCAGGAGTGTACGTGCCCCTGATACAAGCGTCTTCCGAAAGATCCCTGAGATACCGGGATATACCCTTGATCTGTTTTCTTTGCAAATACCGCCATACTTTATTTCTTCTGCAAAAGTGCCCGGATTACCGCTTCCCCGAACTCCCGTGTCCCTGCCGAACCACCAAGATCCCGGGTCCGGATTCCCTGTGCAAGAACATCCTGTATTGCCGCCTCAATACGTTCCGATCCCGGGGTATCACCACAATAGGCAAGGAGCATCCCCGCACTCCGCAGGGCAGCGATCGGGTTGGCACTATTTTTCCCGGCAATATCCGGGGCACTCCCGTGCACCGGTTCAAAAAGAGCGTAATGGTCACCGATATTGGCACTCGGCATCAGTCCCAGTCCACCGACAAGATATGAAGCCACGTCTGAAAGGATGTCCCCGAAGATATTCGTCGTGACAACGACATCATACATGGCAGGATGCTGGAGGATGTCGAGCGCCAGCGCATCAATGTACTTGTCATTACAGGACACACCCGCAGCTTGTGCTTCGGCAATGCAGATATCACGGAACAATACATCTGACTTGAGCACGTTTGCCTTATGCCCGATAGTCAGCCTGCCGCTCCGCTGGTGTGCAAGCCGGATTGCTGACCGGACGATCCGCACAGTACCATGCCGGGTCACGACGCGGAGCGTTGTCGCCCGGTCAGGACCGATCTCCTCGATTCCAGAATAGAGTCCTTCTGTATTTTCCCGCACGATCATGATATCGAAACAGTTGCCTTTCACCGGTCGCAGATTTGCATAGAGATCGAGCGATTTTCTCAGCCGCAGCACCACGCTCTGGTAATCCTTCATGGGGGGTGTCGTAATCGCCCCGAACAGAATCGCATCTGCAGTCTCCAGTTCGGCAATATCGCGATCTGCACAGGGACATCCGGTCTGTTCCCAGCGGTGGTATCCGACATCAACAGAGAAATATTCGTATTCGGGATGGAGCAGTTCGAGAGCTCTTTTTGCAACCGGGATCACCTCATGGCCAATCCCGTCTCCTTCAACAATCGCAATCCGGGTCATTTAACCCTCCATTGCACCACCAGTTCATTCACCGCATGGGCGATCTGCGCCGGGTTTGCACCCCAGTGGACAACGGTACCGGACTTCCCCTTGTAAATACCTGCACCCACACGCTCGGAGCGGCAGCAGCGGGCAATGAACGGTTCTTCCCGCACGGATTCCAGCGGGCAGATATTCTCCAGCACAAAGTCCTTCCCATAGCACTCGGTGTAGAACTGTGATCCTGTCAGGCACCCGGCCACCCGTTCACCACCCTGCATCGGGTCGGCGTCGAGCGTGCGGGTATACCCTGCAGCACGGCAGGGGTAGACATCCGCCTTTACCTGGGTAATGTCGCGGGTGTGGTGGCAAAACGTGACTGAAAGATCCCCAAAGAGCCCGGCTGACTCCAGCTCGCGGATACAGGCAGAAAGATCCGGGCGGGGAGGCGATACATCATAGACATGAACCTTGAGCAGCCTGGACATATCGGGATCCAGTACGAACGTCATATGTTCGTCCAGCCCGGTAAAGATCGTGCAGCGGAACCCGGTATCGAGTGCAAGCCCGATAAGTCGCGTGCGGTCATGGATCTGCACCTTCTCGGCATAGCGGTAGGTTTCCTGAGCTGTTGCGATGATCTTTGACGCCACGATGGTACGCATCATGCCCTTACCCGCAGGATCAGGAGTGATTTCGAGCAGCTCGTACCCGGTTCCAGTGTCCCGCACCAGGTAGCGACTCAGGAAATATACCAGATCACCGCAGGGTTTTGTCGAAGCATACCCCACCTGCTTGCACTGTTCAGGAAAGATCATCTGGATGTCCTCCAGTAATTAACCAGGCCGCCTGCTGCAAGGATCTCCCGCATCCTTGGGGAGAGTGGGCGGATTGTATACTTGTTTCCCTCTGCCTCAACCCATCCTTCTGCAAGGTCAAACGTCACGAGATTTCCCTCCGTGCAGGAAAGAATACCTTCGATGAGCGGGAGCCCGACATTGATCGCGTTCCGGAAAAATATCCGGGCAAATGATGGTGCCACTACCGCAACCACCCCGGCCTCCCGGATGGCGATCGCTGCCTGTTCCCGGGATGAGCCGCAGCCAAAATTTTTTCCTGCCACGATAACGGCACCGTTCATCCGGCTGGCGAGCGATGGATCGAGATCTTCGAACACGTGCGCAACCCAGATACTGTGGTCCTTTGTCCGCAGGTAGCGCCCGGCGATCACAAGGTCCGTGTCGATATCCGCACCAACGCAGACTGCCGGCCCTTTTCCCTGCATCAGGCCACCTCAGGCTCGGTTATTTCTCCTTCAAGTGCACTGGCGGCAGCTGTAGAAACCGAGGACAGATAAATCTCCCCGCCAACACCCATACGGTTTTTGAAGTTCCGGTTAGCTGTTGACAGGCAGACCTCCCCTTCACCCAGTACTCCCATATGAGCCCCCAGACAGGGACCACAACCGGGGGTTCCGATGGTGCATCCGGCCTCCACAAGATCAGCAAGCACCCCGGTCCGGAGTGCTTCCTGCAGCACAGACCGGGAGGCGGGAACAACGATGGTGCGGACGGCAACGTTCCGTCCTTTCACGATCCGTGCGAACCGTGCGAGATCAGCGTAGCGCCCGTTTGTGCAGGTACCTACAAAAACCTGGTCGAGTGGCAGCCCGGCGAGATCATGCACGGGTTTTACATTGTCCACCCTTGGAGAGACAGCAATAACCGGCACAATATCTGAAAGATCGAAATCAAGATCCCGGACATACCTGCATGGCTCCGGTTCCTGCGACTTAACCGTATGACCTGCCGTTGCAAGATACTGCATGGTTACCTCATCTGCATAGAACATCCCCGCCTTTGCCCCGGTCTCAACGGCAAGGTTGCAGAGCGTGAGCCGGTCGTCCATCAGTAGTTTAGCAGTGCCTTCACCAATAAATTCCAGAGCCTGGTAGTTTGCGCCATCCATACCGAGTTTGCTGACATAGGTAAGTGCGAGGTCCTTTGCCTCGGCTGCACCGGTAAAGATTCCGGAAAGGTGCATCCCTATCGATTCCGGAACCCGGAACCACGTCTCCCCGGTCATCCAGATCGCCGCCATATCCGTGGCACCGACGCCGGTGGCAAATGCACCGAAAGCCCCGAGCGTGCAGCTATGCGAATCAGCGCCAACGACAACTTCACCCGGGAGCACTATCCCCTCGCTCATGATCTGGTGACAGATACCACCACCAATATCGGAGAAATGCAGAAATGAACTACGGGCGAACTCGCGCAGCTCGTGCTGGAGCGCCGCCGTCGTGCTGTTGTTTGCCGGGACGATATGATCGAAGAGGACATGGAGATGTGCCGCATCCTGTAACCTCCTCTCCCCCATACTCTCCCAGGCTTCGAGAGTAAGCACCCCGGTTCCGTCATGGACATATGCCCGATCAACTGCCCGGTCGACATACTCTCCCGCAGTCCCGTTAAGGATCCGCTCTGATAACGTCCCCATCAGGCATTCTCCTCTTTGGCTTTCCGGATCAGTTTTTTTAAGACATCCGGGGTGATGTTGCATTTATGCTCTGATTTGTCCTTGACGAGGTCAAGGACCCGGCAGACCTGCTTGTCGGTAAGTTCGCAGCCGAGCGATGCCATGACGTATTCGAGTGCTTTCTTGCCCGTATGTTTCCCGAGGATGAATTTGCGTTCGTTCCCTACCATATCAGGAGGGAAGTATTCGTATGTGGCCGGATCTTCAAGAATTGCTGCGATGTGGATTCCGCTCTCGTGCGAGAACGCGAGTTCGCCTGTTACGGGCTTGTTTCTTGGGAGAGTGATACCGGAGAATTTTTCGACCATGTGGGAGAGTTCCGTCAGGTGCGAGAGATTGTACCGCTCAATACCACCTTTCATCCGCAGGGCGACTAGCACTTCTTCCAACGATGCATTGCCTGCCCGCTCCCCAATCCCGTTTACCGTCGTATGCAGCTGGAATGCCCCAGCCTCTGCGGCAGTGATTGTATTTGCGACAGCACAGCCCATATCGTTGTGGCAGTGAGCACAGAGCGGCTTGTCCACCGATGCGGCCAGTTCGGTCATGATCCGCTGCATCTCAGTCGGGATCAGGCAGCCAACGGTATCAGCAAAGCTCAACAGCACTGCACCGTGCTCTGACGCACGACGGTACACCTCTTTTAAGAAAGGAAGATCGGTCCGGGACGCATCTTCAGCAGCAAACCGCACCTGCACACCGTGATCCGTGGCAAAATCGATGATCCCCAGTGCATCATCAAGCACCTGCTCCCGGGGTTTTTTGAATTTGAGCCGGACATGCAGCTCGGATGTCGGGATAAAGATGCTTACCATGTCCACCCCGCAGTCGATCGCTGTTGCAACATCCGGTTCCCGGGCCCGGGCGAACCCGCAGATACGGGCGTCAAGCCCGAGGTTCGCAATGGTCTTTACGCAGTGTTTCTCATTGGGGGATACTGCAGGAAACCCGGCCTCGATCAACTCAATGCCGATGGTATCAAGCATCCGGGCAATCCCCACCTTTTCCTCACAGGAGAACGAAACACCCGGTGTCTGCTCCCCGTCTCTCAGCGTTACATCGCAGATCTCAATATTCCACGGTTTCATGGCTGCATCCTTCCGGACAGGTCCCTTCAATCACCAGCGTTCGTGGCCTGTCCGTGACCACGAGCTCCTGTTTCAAGGTCAGTTCATCATCGGCACGGCAGATAACCGGGTTTGCCCACCGGATGTAGGGAACGGGATCATAGGCCGGCTGCTTGCCGGTCATCGCCATGCATTTGTTATTCATTACGATACACAGGAGCGGGAGCCGCTTCTCATAGACGTCGATGAGCGCGTTCAGGCCGGAGTGCAGGAGGGCATAGTCACCGATAAGGGCAACCTGCGTACTCCGGGCGGCGACTGCAATGCTCGCACCCATGCCATAACTGGCCATACCAAGGTCATACGGCGGGTTCATCCCCAGCACCGAACACCCTGCATCGCAGATAAGGTTCATGTTTCGTTCCCGCAGTATGTTCATCAGGAGTTTGAACGGGCATGCGGTGCAGAATGTGCGGTAGTATCCCCGGTCTTCCATCGCCTGCGGGCGTCTCTGGGGCAGCGGTGGCTGGATACCCCGGTGGTCGCGGACAAAGGACCGGCCATATTCATGCACCTCGTGCATGCCGGCTGCCTGCACCGGGGGGGGATACACCGTCACTATCCGGGAGTTACCCGGTGCTGCACCAACCCCGGCAGGCTCACCCTTCCACTGGTTCAGGGCTGCCCGGTCTGACCAGGCAAACATCGTGCGGTACAGTTCCTCTGCTGCGGTGACCCTGCCGTTCATGGTCCATGTCCGGTCGGAGAGCCTCCCTTTCCGGTCATTCCGGGGAACAGGATTGCAGGTTACCTCCTCTTCCAGGATCTGCGGTGTCAGACGGAGCATCGTCACCCGGGAGAACTGACCGGACGCTTCAAGCGCCGCCTCCACACCGGCATAACACGTGGTTTCACCCGGTTCTATCACCGGTAGTTCCGCGAGCTCCCCGTAGTAGCGCGAATCCTGGGCGGTCTGTGAACCCTTCGCATCAGGGTCATCCCCGGCGATAAGGATCACCCCGCCGATAAGCCCCTGCGCTGTTGCCTGGAGCAGGGGATCGGCACACGCGTTCACCCCGACATTCTTGATGATTACTGCTGCCCTCCTGCCGGAGAGGGAATCCCCGAGCGCGTATTCAAGAGCAGTCTTCTCATTAATCACCAACTCAGCCTGTGTCCGCTCACCAAGCACAGTGATCGGGAACCCCGGGACGGTATACAGCCGGTCCGTATACCTGCAAAGCGCATCGGCGATAGCGTCGACTCCCTTCATCAGTCCCTCCCCGGCACGAGATCACACCCGGCACAGTTCGTGCACATCGTTACAGCAAGCTTTGGATCAAGGCCGGCCCGGGCAAGAGCCTGTTCATGCATGGCAAAGATTTTCATCAACCGTTCCGCAGATGGCCTGGGCGATCCTGCAAGCCCGGCAACCGGGTTGAGCGGGCGCAGAACAGGTATCACCCCGAGCGATGTCAGCTTTTTGATACAGGTTTCCAGCTCCGCATCAGTCTCCCCCAGGCCCACGATGACATTGGAAAAGACACGGTTTTTCCCGAACAGCTTCACCGAGCGATCAAGTACCTCCCAGAGCAGCCCGTAATGTAAGCCCGGACACATCTTTGAAAAGAGTTCCGGGGTCGCCGCTTCGAGATTGAATTTTACCTCAGCAACACCAAGATCCTTTAAATGGTCGGGTGTTGTTGTTGTCGGGTAAATTGAGACACCGATGGGCAGGTTAAACGAGGTGAGGTGTTTTACCACCTCAAGCACATAGGCCTCCTCTTCTTCAATGCTCGTGAGGACACCGCTTGTTATGGAGATTGCGTGGATATGGTCACGTACCGATTCCACCATCCCTGTGATCTCTCTGATGGTCTTGCGTTTTCCCCCGATCCGGGGGACTGAACAATAACTGCAGGAGAAAATGCAGCTGCCGGTCACCGTTATAAAAGCCTGATCAGGGCAATGGAACCCGGGTTCCAGCAGGTGTCCGGGGATTCGCTGTCCTTCAAAGAACAGATCGGCAGTCCCGTTGCCGCGGTGTGCAATCTCGATGCTGCTTACCGGGCTGAGCGCAAGCTTGACCCGGTGGCTTCCCATGGCAAAAAAAACTGCACCGCTGCCACCGGCACCGGGTCCTGCCGCTGAGCGGGCGATATAGTTTTCTGCCGGTTCTCCGGTCATCTGTGCCTGGCCAACAGCCAGAAGCCGGGCTTTCAGGTCTTTCCACTGCATAGTTCCAGCGCCTCCTCGTACCTGGTGTAAAACGGTATAGCTGCAACCGCCCCGATAATACCCCTGCCATCCAGGATTATCTGCAGGTTTTTGTCATCCAGGTCCCTGAGAATTCCCGGTTTAATCTCTCCCCGTTTGACATTTCTCCCGTATTCAAGCAGTTTTTCTGACGTGGTAAACCCGGTATAGACTGCCATACCCGTTTTTTGGGAGAGGGTGTACCGTTCGAGGAGTTGCCGGAACCTTTCTGTCAGTCCCTTGGTGTCAGTAGTCGCGAACTCTACCACAAGACTTACACAGTTCTTTGTGCGGTATGGCACAGGGAAGAGCTGGACGATCGTGTGCGAGAGATATACCGATTGTTCATCCCCAACCGCCCTGGCAATATTATGGACAAGGGTCCATGTGGCACCATCATCAGGAGTGTC